>Ga0193742_1001653_pt1 | contig 13247 bp, 12 predicted proteins | sample L2c1metaG_FD_165511 | JGI IMG/M metagenome (GOLD analysis project Ga0193742, IMG submission 165511) | Soil microbial communities from a riparian zone of the East river system, Colorado, United States - L2c1 | ecosystem: Environmental > Terrestrial > Soil > Riparian zone | place: USA: East River... | reverse complement strand
CTAGTTTGTTGAGGTTGGCAACGAGTGCGGCGGGTTTCATAAGGCACGCAGGGATTTCTTAGGTGGTCTTGTGGTTGGGCTGTAAGACTGGGTGGGTGAGTGGGTTGAGACCGGAGGTGCTGGTCGTTGATGACGATCAGGGGGTGCGGCAGGCGCTGCATCTTGGGCTGACGGTCGAGGGGTTTGACGTCCAGGAGGTTGCGACTGGTGAGTCGGCGCTGGAGTCGATCGACGTGCGGCTGCCGGCGGTTGTACTGCTTGATGTGACGATGCCTGGGATTACCGGTGTCGAGGTGGTGCGGCGGTTGCGCGCTGCGGGGCGGACCATTCCGGTTTGCATCTTGTCCGCGCGGGACGAGGTGGACGACCGGGTTGCCGGGTTGGCGGCTGGGGCTGATGACTATGTGGTGAAGCCTTTCTCGATCGGCGAACTGGCTGCTCGGTTGCATGCGCTGGTGCGGTTGCATCAGGGGAGTGAGCAGCGGCCGCTGTTGCTCGGAGAGCTCGCTGTCGAGCCCGCGAGGCGGGTTGCGACGCGAGGTGGGCGGGATCTGGAGCTGACTACCCGGGAGTTCGATCTGCTGCTGGCGTTTGCGCATCATCCTGGGCAGGTGCTCAGCCGGACGCAGTTGCTGGAGCATGTCTGGGGCTACACCTGGGACATCGATACCAATGTCGTCGACGTGTTCGTCGGCTACCTGCGGAAGAAGTTGGAAGCCGAGGGGGAGAGTCGGCTGCTGCAGACCGTGCGCGGAGTGGGATTCGTGTTGCGCTCATGACCAGTCTTAGGTCGCGGATCACGGTCGGGGTTGCGCTGCTGGTGATGGTGGTGGTCGGGCTGGCCGGGGTGATCATCGCGGCGCGGGTCGACCACCGGGATCGCGCGGAGCTCGACGAGCAGTTGACCGGGCGCGCCGAGAAGGTGCGCGAGGACATCCCCAAGTTGCTGGACCAGGTCGATCCGTCGAGCCAGGACGACTACGGCGAGTTGCTGGCCGGGAGTCAGTCGCTGGTCAGGCTGTTCGACAACGGCCAGCTCGTCGCGCAGCGGGGTGAGCTGACCTCGACCCCACTCCCGTTCCCGACGGCCGACGGATTCAGCACCGTCGAGGTGGACGGTCAGCGGTGGCGTTCGCTGGTCGAATCGCTGGACGGCGGACGGGAACTCCAGGTCCTGGTAGGGCTGGAGCCGACCGAGGAGCGGCGCGATGCCAACACTCGCCTGGTCGTGATCGTCACCCTGGCCGCGACCGTGGTGGCAGGTTGCGCCGCCTGGTTGGTGACGCGGGTGATCCTGGCGCCACTGGAGCGCCTCAGGGATGGCGCGCACCGGCTCGCGGACGCCGGCGAAAGGTTGCCTGCGGCAACCAAGCCGCAGGAGGTCGCGGACCTGTCCGCGGCGCTGAACGGGATGCTCGAACAACTACAGACCAGCATGCAATCGACCCGCCGGTTCACCGCCGACGCCGGCCACGAGCTCCGTACGCCGCTCACCAGCCTCGGCATCAACCTCGAAACCCTGCAACGCAATCCGGACCTTCCAGCCGATCAACGTGCCACGGTGCTGGAGGCGATGGCGGTCGAGCACCAGCGGATCACGGCCTTGCTGGGAGGGCTCCAGAGCCTGGCCCGCGGCGATGCGGGAGCGCTGCCTGCCCGTACTACGGTCGACCTGGCCGAAGTGGTCACGGAAGCAGTGCGGCAGGCCGGGCGGCGTCATCTAGACGTCACGTACGACCTGCAGTTGACGGCGAATCCGCTGATCGAGGGCTGGGAAGCGGGCCTGAGGCTGGCGGTCGACAACCTGCTCGACAACGCCGCGCTGCACGGACGTCCGGCCGGCGCCGTTTCTGTTCTGGTGGAGGATCGGGACAGGATGGCGCACATCAGCGTGACGGACGACGGGCCGGGCATCCCGGCGGAGATCCGCGACGCGATGAAGGAGCGCTTCACCCGAGGGCCGGATCCGCGAAGTGGCGGATCCGGGCTGGGGTTGGCGTTGGCTCAGCAGCAGGCCGAACTCCACCAGGGCACGCTCCTGCTGGAGGACGCCCCTGGCGGAGGCCTACGAGCCACGCTGGCCCTGCGCGGCGCGACGTACGAGTAAATCCGCGGCGCGACGTACGACCAAATCCTCAGCGCGGGGGAAACTTGGAGGAGACCCAGTCGCGGACGCCGCCGAGGCCTTCGCCGAGGTCGCGGAGGAGCTTGGCGAGCGGGTCCTGGGAGCGCGCGAAGGCGTCGGAGTACGACTTGGCCGCGTTGCGCGCCTCCTGCGACATCGAGGCGTCCTTGTCCTCCTGCCGCTTCGGGTAGGTGCCGGAGACGATCGCCGTGTACTCGCCCTCGTCCACCCAGCGCCGCAGTTCGTGCGCACGGATGACCGCCAGCGGGTGGCTCTGCGCCTCGAGCAGCAGCAGCTTCAGCACGCTGTCGCGCAGGTCACCGGCACCCTCGTACTCCGTGCCCTGGGCGAGGAAGGCGGTCGTGTCCAGCTCAGCGAGCTGACCACCGCTGGCGAGCTTCATCTGCACCCGGAGAGCGACCGCGGGATCCTGGACGGCGAGCAGGCCGGCGCGATCGCCGGACAACTCCGCCTTGCGGGACCACTCGTGCAGGGCCGCGATGATCGCCCGGATGCCGAGCGCGCCGATCGGCATCCAGTTGATCGCACCGGTCAGGCGCATCAGCCAGAGCAGCAGCGACTGGTAGAGCGCGTGGCCGCTCTGGGCGTGGCCGAGTTCGTGGCCGAGGATGAAGCGGGTCTCCTCCTCGTCCAGGCCCTGCACCAGGGCGCTGTTCAGCACGATGAAGGGCCTGTCCATGCCGATCGTGACCGCGTTCCAGATCGGGCTGTTGGTGACGTACAGCTCCGGGAGTTCGCGGACGTCGAGCGTGGTGCCGGCTTCGGTGTAGAGCCGGTGGATGGTCGGGAACTGCCGCTCGTCGACCCGGATCGCCGACCCGAGGTACTGCAGCCGGAAAGCGCGCTCGTTGATCAGCCCGGACATCTTCCGGAGGACGAAATCGAACCCCTTCAGCTGCCGCAACGCCACCAGAGCGCCACGGTCGGCCGGGTGCTCCCAGGCGCGGGAGCTGATGTCGGTGAGTGTGACTCGGGGCCGCGTCGGGCGCTCTTCGTTCTCGGTCATCGTTCCCCCACTGGTCGGCGTGTTGCGTCCCAACGTAGCGCCCCGTGGGGGCGGGGCCGTCACGCTCACGAAGTGCGGTTCAGCGGATCAGCGCCTAGATTGACGATCATGAGTGAGGTTTACGGGGGTAGTAGCGGAAAGTTGAAGGCGTGCCGGGAGGTGGATCACCGGGACGACAAGCAGCGGGCCTGGGTGTCCGAGGCGATCCGGATCGTCGACGCGGACGCCAACCGGAGCGCGGACACCCACCTGCACGTGTTCCCGATGCCCGAGATCACCGGCGTCGAGCTGTACCTGAAGGACGAGTCCGTGCACCCGACCGGGTCGCTCAAGCACCGGCTGGCGCGCTCGTTGTTCCTGTACGCGCTCTGCAACGGCTGGATCCGCGAGGGCACCACCGTGATCGAGGCGTCCAGCGGCTCGACCGCGGTCAGCGAGGCGTACTTCGCTCGCCTGCTCGGGCTGCCGTTCGTCGCGGTGATGCCGGCCTCGACCAGCCCCGAGAAGGTCGGGCTGATCGAGTTCTACGGCGGCAAGTGTCACTTCGTCGAGCGCTCCGGGCAGATCTACGGCGAGGCCAAGCGGCTCGCCGAGGAGACCGGCGGGCACTACATGGACCAGTTCACGTACGCCGAGCGGGCCACCGACTGGCGCGGGAACAACAACATCGCCGAGTCGATCTTCGGTCAGCTGGCCCTCGAACAGCACCCGATCCCGACCTGGATCGTGGTTGGCGCGGGCACCGGCGGGACCTCCGCCACGATCGGGCGGTACGTGCGCTACCAGCGGCACGAGACCTCGGTGGCCGTGGTGGATCCGGAGAACTCGGCCTTCTTCCCGGCCTTCGAGTCCGGTGACGGCGACTTCGCCACCGGCCGCCCGTCCCGGATCGAGGGCATCGGCCGGCCGCGGGTGGAGCCGTCGTTCGTCCTCGGGGTGGTGGACCGGATGATCTCGGTGCCCGACGCCGCCTCGATCGCCGCGATGCGGTTCTGCTCGGAGGTGACCGGCAAGCTGGTCGGTGGATCCACCGGTACCAACTTGTGGGGATCACTCCGGCTCGCGGCCGAGATGCGTCGTACCGGCATCCGCGGCAGCATCGTCACGCTGCTCTGCGACGGCGGGGACCGCTATGCCGACACGTACTACGACGACGGCTGGCTGAAGACCCACGGCATCGAGCTCGCGCCCTACCTCGAGATCCTGGAGGGGTTCGCCGAGACCGGTCGCTGGCGGGAGCCAGTGCGCTGAGTAGTAGGCAATAGGGTCAGCCGCCGAGGGCCAAGCCGACAGCGAGGCCCACGGCGTAGACCAGCTCGGTCAGGCCGGTGTCCTTCAACACAGGGATGAGCGCAGGCCCCACGGCGTCACTGACCACAACCCGTACTGCGCGTACGCCGAGCGGCAGCGCGATCAGCCCTAGCAGAGCCCACGGGGTGGCCAAAGCGGACAGCGCGGCCAGGATGAACGCCAGCGCGATCAGACCGGCATAGAGCTGCCGGGACCGCGCAGCACCCAGTACTACGGCCAGCGTCCGCTTGCCCGTCACCGAGTCCGTCGGGATGTCCCGGAGGTTGTTCGCGACCAGGAGCGCGCAGGCGATCGACCCGATGGCCACGGCACCCGCGACTGCGGTCCAGCTCAGTTCCTCGGCTTGCACGTACGCAGTACCGAGCACTGCGACCAGTCCGAAGAAGATGAACACGCTGACCTCGCCGAGCGCGCGGTAGCCGTACGGCTTCTTGCCGCCCGTGTAGAACCATGCCCCGAGCAGCGCGGCCGCGCCGGCAACGAGCAGCCACCAGTTGGAGGTCGCGCAGAGCACCACGCCGAGCACAGCACCGATACCGAAGCAGGTGAACGCGGCTGTCTTCACCTGCTGGGGTGTGGCGACCTTGGAGCCCACCAGGCGCAGCGGGCCGACCCGGTTCTCGTCTGTGCCGCGGATGCCGTCGGAGTAGTCGTTGGCATAGTTCACGCCGATCTGCAGGGCCAGGGCGACGCCGAGTGCGAGCAGCGCCTTCCACCAGACGAAGCCGTCCAGGTAGGCGGCCGCACCGGTTCCGACGAGTACTGGAGCGATCGCGGCGGGCAGGGTGCGGGGGCGTGCGCCTTCGATCCACTGGGCAGGGGTGGCCATGACCGACGATTCTGTCAGCCCCCTGGCAAGGGCTTGCGAGCGGCATCGTCGTACGCTCGGATGGATATGCCTACGCTGCGCCTGATTCCTGGCACTCCCGATGCCGTGCTGTCGGCGCTGACCGCAGTACTGGACGGCTCCGGTACTGCGTTCGCCCCGGTGCCGGGTGATCCCGCTGCTGCCGACCGCGTACGCCGGGCGGCCGTGCCGGACGAGCCACTCGAGGTTGACGACGTAGCAGTGGTTCTGACTACCTCCGGCTCGACTGGTGAACCAAAGGGCGTGCTGCTGTCGCGGGACGCATTGGTTGCCTCCGCCACGGCTACGCACGACCGGCTCGGGGGACCGGGGCAGTGGTTGCTGCCGATGAAGCCGTACTTCGTCGGGGGCCTGCAGATCCTGACCCGGTCCGTGTTGGCGGGGATCGCGCCGGTGGTGGCGGGGGACAGCTTCACTGCGGGTGCTGAGGCGATGACGGGCGCGCGGCGGTACACCGCGATGGTTCCGACGCAGTTGGCGCGGTATCTCGACCACGAGGTCGAGGCGCTCCGCAGCTTCGACGCGATCGTGATCGGGGGTGCTGGGATGCCCGCTGAGTTGAAGGCGCGAGCTGCGGCGGAGGGCGTGACGGCGATCCCGGCGTACGGGATGACCGAGACGGGCAGCGGGTGTGTGTACGCGGGGGAGCCGCTTGCGGGGACGCGGTTGGGGTTCGATGACGGACGGATCTTGATCAGCGGGCCCACGTTGTTCTCCGGGTATCGGCTGCGGCCGGAGCTGACGGCTGAGGTGTTGCGGGACGGGTGGTTCCGGACCCAGGACCGCGGGCGGCTGGTGGATGGGCGCCTGCAGGTGATCGGGCGGCTGGACGACGTGGTGATCTCCGGCGGCGTCAACGTCACCCTGCCGGCGGTCCAGGCCCGCCTGCTCGAGCATCCGGCGGTGAAGGACGCGGCCGTCCTGGGCGTGCCGGATTTGGAGTGGGGCAGCCGGGTGGTCGCCTTCGTGGTCGGTGCTGTCGGGCGGGAAGAGTTGAGGGACTTCGTGGCTGAGGTGTTGCCGCGAGAGTGGGCTCCGCGGGAGGTCATCCAGCTGGATGCGCTGCCGATGCTTGCCTCGGGCAAGGTCGATCGGCAACGGTTGCTGGAGGAGGTGCGGTGATCACGTACTCGATTGCACTGCGCAACAAGTTCCGCGGGATCTCCGTGCGCGAGGGGATGCTGTTCGAGGGCCCGGCCGGCTGGGCGGAGTGGAGCCCGTTCCTCGACTATGACGACGCCATGTGTGTGTCTTGGCTGCGGGCTGCTCGGGAAGCCGCTTTCGAGGGATGGCCCGCGCCGGTGCGTTCCGTAATACCGGTGAATTGCACTGTGCCTGCTGTCGGACCAGAGCGGGCGGCGGAGATCGTACGGGCTTCCGGCTGCGGTACTGCCAAGGTGAAGGTGGCTGAGCCGGGTCAGACCCTCGCCGATGACATGGAGCGGCTGGAGGCTGTGCGGGATGCGATCGGTGCCGGGGGCAAGGTGCGGATTGATGCGAACGGCGCGTGGTCGGTTGACCAGGCTCTGCACAGCTTGAAGGAGCTTGCTCGCTTTGACCTGGAGTATGTCGAGCAGCCGTGCCCTTCTGTGGAGGACCTGGCCGCAGTACGACGGCGTACCGACGTACTGGTTGCTGCGGACGAGTCCATCCGGCGTGCGGAGGATCCACTGCGGGTAAGGACGCTCGAGGCGGCCGACATCGCAGTACTGAAGGTCCAGCCCATCGGAGGCGTCCGGGCCTGCCTCGACATCGCTGAGCAGATTGGCCTGCCTGTGGTGGTGTCGTCCGCGCTGGAGACCTCTGTAGGTATCGCGGCTGGGGTCGCGCTCGCTGCAGCTCTGCCGGAGCTCCCTTATGCGTGTGGGCTCGCCACTGTTTCCATGTTCACCACCGAGGTCGTCGCCGCGCCCTTGCTGCCGGTCGACGGCTTCCTGCCGGTCGGCCAGGCCACGCCCGACCCAGCACTACTCGCTGCCTCGACCGCAGATCCGGCAACCACCGCCCGGTGGGAAGCCAGGCTCGCCAGGGTCGAGTTACTGAAGGAGCGTGGATGAATCCGTCTACTGCGTTTGCGACTGTGGTGGTTGACGAGCTGATCCGGTGTGGTGTGCGGGAGGCTGTGTTGGCGCCGGGCTCACGCAGTGCGCCGCTGGCGATGGCGCTCGCTGCTGCGGACCGTGCGGGTCGGCTGCGGCTGCACGTGCGGATCGATGAGCGTACTGCGGGGTTCCTGGCGATCGGGTTGATCCGCGGTACCGGGCTACCGGTCCCTGTGGTGACGACGTCCGGTACTGCGGTTGCCAACCTGCACCCTGCTGTTCTCGAGGCGTCCCACAGCGGGTTGCCCCTGATCGTGTTGAGCGCGGACCGGCCGCCGGAGCTCCGGGGGAGTGGGTCGAACCAGACGACCGACCAGTTGAAGGTGTTCGGCTCTGCGGTCCGCCTGTTCCACGAGATCGGTACACCGCGGCGCGAGGTGGGCCAGGTGACGTACTGGCGTTCCCAGATCGCCCGGGCCGTCTCTGCAGCCGTCGGCGCCCGTACTGCGGATCCTGGGCCGGTGCAGCTCAACTGTCCGCTGGTGGAGCCACTGGTCCCGACTCCAGGCGACTGGCCGGAATCCTTGGATGGCCGTAGTGGTCCGTGGACCAGCGTGCACGCCACCGCGGCGCAGCCGTCTGCGATTGCCGCTGGGCCGAAGACCGTGGTGGTCGCCGGTGATGGTGCTTCTCAGGCGGCCCGACTTGCTGCGGAGGCCGGGAACTGGCCGTTGTTCGCCGAGCCGTCCAGTCGTTCGCGGATCGGGCCGGCCGTCATCTCGGCGTACCGGTTGTTGCTGTCGGCAACTCCGTTGGCGGACGAGATCGAACGGGTGGTGGTCTTCGGCCATCCGACCCTGTCCCGGCCGATCACCAAGCTGCTGGCTCGTCCGGACGTCGAGGTGATCGTCGTCGCGCCGACCGGTGCTTGGCCGGACGCGGGCCGCCGGGCCGCCGCTGTCCTCACCGGTGTAGAGATCACTAGCGCCGACGAGACCGACTGGCTGGCGCAATGGCAGCACGCCGACCAGTCGGCTCGGCCGGCGATCGACAAGGTGCTCGCCGACGGCCTGACCGGACCGGGGATCGCCGCGATGCTCGGAGAGGCGGTCGGCGCCGACGGCATGCTCGTCGTGGCATCCTCGAACCCCATCCGCGACCTGGATCTAGCCCCGATCGTGCCGATCCGGACGGTAGCGAACCGTGGTCTCGCAGGGATCGACGGCACTCTGTCGACCGCTGTCGGAGCCGCGTTGGCCAACGGCGGCGCGACGCACGCGCTGGTGGGTGATCTGGCCTTCCTGCACGACTACAACGCCTTGGTGATCGGCCCCGACGAGCCACGCCCGGACCTGCGCATCGTGGTGGTGAACGACAACGGCGGCGGCATCTTCTCCACCCTCGAACAAGCAGACGCCCCCGACTTCGAACGCGTCTTCGGCACCCCCCACAACACCGACCTGGCCGCCCTCTGCGCCGCCACCCACACCCCCTACCAGCTCGCGGAAACCCCCGAAGCCCTCCGCGCAGCCCTAACCCGCACAGTCGCCGGCATCGACGTCATAGAAACCCGCCTCCCCCGCCCAACCACCCTCCCCGCAACCCTCCACACAGCAGTAAAAGCAGCCCTCACCCAGCTGTAGCCGGCAGCTTCACCTTTGCGGGCTGGAGGGTGCGGAGGTGGCCTAGGAGGGTGGCGGTGGTGACTAGGACGAGGCTGGTGGTGATGAGGATGGGGATGACGGCGCCTCGGAGGGAGGAGTTGAGGGGGGCGGCGATGGTGAGGATGAGGCTGACGCCGATCAGGGCTGTGGTGAGGCGGCGGCCGGGGCGGGCCACGGCCAGGAACGGCAGGCACCAGAGGAAGTACCAGTCGTGGGCTGTCGGGCCGAGCAGAACCACGGCCAGTAAGGCGATTCCGACCGCGCGGGCCGCGTTGTGGATGGAGGAGCGCAGGCCGAGGATGCCGATCAGGGAGACGGCGGTGAGGATGCCGACCAGGCGGACGATCTGCAGCGCCTGTTGAGCCGCATCGTTCGCGCCCAGCCAGGACAGGACGCCGGATGCGCCCATGCCGATCAGGTTGGCGATGGACAGCGGCGAGCGAACCAGCCCCGGTACGTCGAGTGCGCTGAGCCAGCCTGACCCCACGCCAGTCAGCTCGCCGATCGTCACCAGGGTCAGTACTGCAACCGCCCCGGCTATGCAGAGGCTTGCCAGTCGTACTCGGGCCCTCCCGGCAAGTGGGCTCATCACTGCAGCGATAGCGATCACCGCCAACCCACCCGGCAGCTTCACCGCAGCCGCAACCCCAGCCAGTACCGCCGCAGTACCCCAATGACCAGTAAGCGCTACAGCGAAGGCGGCGCACGCCACGCCGAGCATCAGTACGTCGTTGTGCGCCGCGCCGAGGCCGTGCGTGATCAGCACGGGGTTGGCGACGACCAGCCAGGTCGCGACCGTCGGATTCACCCGGCACGCCACCGCGATCCGCGGCACTGCCCAGGCGATCAGCACGATCCCCAGTACGGCCAGCAGCCGGTGGGCAAGCATGAGCAGGTATGGGTCGAGCGTGATCCGCGCCGCGACTCCGCCGTACGCGAGTGGCAACGGCCCGTACGGCGCAGGCGTGGCCATCCACATCGGATCGACGGCCTCGATCACGTGCCCCGAGAGGACGCCGGGGCCGACCTTGTAGGGGTCGTAACCACCGGCGACCAGCGCACCCTGGGCGGCGTAGCTCCAGGCGTCCCGGCTGAACAACGGCGGCATTAGCAGCAGCGGCGCACTCCACCAGGCGGTCAACCGCACCAGGCGCGGCCGCAGCCCGGCGAACACGTCAGAGCCGAGGCCCAGCCAGGCCCACACCATCAGACCGAGCCCGATGACCATGAACGTCAGCCCGGTCATCCGCCCGGCCAAGGTCGTCCGCAGGTCACCGGTCAGCGGCAGCGACGCCATCCAGGACGACTCCGGAATCACCGACGTCACCAGTGAGGCGGCCGCCACTATGCACGACCCCGCCAGCCCACGGACGAACGGCGAAGGCATACGCATGCCGCGACGCTAACCGCGCGGAGCAACGCCCCGATGAACGCTGTCTTGCTTACGAAGAACCTCGTCTAGTCATGCGGATTCCTTGCGGAAGGTGCGGGCGCCCACGGCCAGGCCGACGGCCGTGAGGAGGACGACCCAGAACAGGCCCCAGAGGGACGTGCTACTGCTGATGTCGCCGCGGAAGAGAGCCCGTACGCCGTTCACCACGTGCTTCAGCGGACTGATGTCGGACAGCCGCTGCAGCCAGGTCGGGCCGATCTGCATCGGCAGGAGGATGCCGGACAACAGCAGCAACGGCATCGCGATCCCGTTGAGCAGCGGGGCCAGTGCGTCCTCGCTCTTGGTGATCAGCGCCACCGAGTACGACAGCGAGGCGAAGGTCGCTCCGAGCAGGGCGACGATGACCAGGGACAGCAGTACTCCGCCCCAGGGAGCTCGCAGGCCCATCGGGATGGAGACCACCAGCAGCAGGATCGTCTGGACCACCAGGACCACGACGTCGCGGAGTACGCGGCCTGCCATCAGGGCCATCCGGGACGCGGGGGTGACCCGGTCGGCCTCGATCACGCCGGCCCGGTACTCCGCGATCAGGCCGAAGCCGACGAACATCGCGCCGAACATGCCGAGTTGCACGATCAGGCCCGGGATGAACACCTGGTAGGCGTTCGTGGTGGCGCCTTCGCTGATCTGTGCGGTGAGCGGCTTCAGCAGCGGGCCGAACAGGAACAGGTACAACAGCGGCTGGCTGAGCATCAGGATCGACCACATCGGGTTCCGCAACGACAACCGCATCTGGCGGTTGAAGACGATCCAGGTCTCGCGCATAACGGTCATACGGCCGCCACCTCTTTCTCTTCTTCGGCGTCGGTGGCCGGGGCGTCGTCGCGCAGGGAGCGGCCGGTCATGGTCAGGAAGACGTCGTCCAGGGTCGGGCGGTGCACCTCGACACCGTCCAGTTCGACTCCCTGGGCATCGATCGAACGCAGTAGCGAGGGCAGCACGGAACCGCCCTTGGGGATGCGGAAGGCGACCACGTCCCCGTCGGTCTCGACCTCGACGGCACCCTCGAGTTCCCGCACGATCTTGGTGACCACGGGAGCGTTCGCAGGGTCCGCGAGGCTGAGCCGGACGCCGTCGCCGGAGACCTGCTGCTTCAGCTCCTCGGGCTTGCCGGAGGCAACGATCTTGCCGTGGTCGATGACGAGGATCCGGTCACAGAGCGCGTCCGCCTCGTCCAGGTAGTGGGTGGTCAGGAAGATGGTGGCGCCGCGGTCGCGGAGACCGCGGATGTGCTCCCAGAGGTTCGCCCGAGCCTGCGGGTCGAGGCCGGTGGTGGGCTCGTCCAGGAAGATCAGCTTCGGGTCGTGGATCAGGCCCATGACGATGTCGAGGCGGCGCCGCTGGCCGCCTGACAGGGTCTTGCACTGACGTCGCCAGAGGCCGGGCAAATCCAGCTCGTCGAACAGCCGCTGGCCGTCGGCGATCGCCTTGCGCTTGGGTACGCCGTACAGCCGGGCGTGGTCGACGACCTCGTCGCCGGCGATCGCCTCGGGCAGGGTGGAGCCGCTCTGTGGCACGTAGCCGATGCGGCGGCGGACGCCGACGGAATCCTCCGCCAGGTCGCAGCCGGCCACGGTCGCGGACCCGCTGGTCGGCTTGATCAGGGTCGCCAGCATCCGCATCGTGGTGGTCTTGCCGGCCCCGTTCGGGCCGAGGAAGCCGACGATCTCCCCGTCGGCAACAGTCAGGTCTACCCCCTGCACGGCCTGCACCGGCCCGCGCTTGGTCTTGAAGGTGCGGACAAGTCCGCGAGCTTCGATCATCATGGGGTCCAGTCTCATCAATCAACATTGAATAGTCAATGTTGATTAAATGCTGGACCAGGTGCCGGCGATCTCAGGAATGCGCCGGATCAGGCGGCGGATCAGGGACGGTGCCCCAGTGCGTCACCGTTCCGGGCCGTGGCCGCCAGCTGTTCGCCTCGCCGGCGAAGGTGTAGTCGCCGTCGGCCACCCGCGCGCGGAAGGCTCTGGTCCACTCGAGCTCGCCGTGGTCACGGGCGTCGGTGATGCGGAACATCTCGATCACATGATCGGGGGTGGCGGGGTCTTCGAGGACCTGTCGTTCCGAGAACGGCACGAATCTCGACCGCTGCTCGAGTTGCACGATCCGCGACTCCAGGGCGGCGAGCACCTCGTCCCGGCGCAGGGACCACAGGAAGCTGAGCGCCACCTGCATCTGGTCCGGCTTGAACCCGTCCACGGTCCACAGCGCGGCCCGGAGCAGGCTGAAGTACTCGCTCTCGCCGTCCGAGGTCAGCTTGTACGACGTCCGTCCGGGCTTGTTGCCGGCGCCTTCCTCGAGTTCCTGCAGATAACCGTGTTTGGCCAGCGTCCTCAGGCCGGTGTAGATCGAGCCCGGGTTGATGTTGGCCCACTGCTGCACGTTCCAGGTGAGCAGCTCCCGGCGCAGCTGGTATCCATAGGCCGGCTGGAAGATCCGCACGACCCCGAGCAGCAGCAACCGCGTGGTGGACATGGTCGCAGTGTAAATCGCGCGACGCCCGGACGCCCTGAGGCTAGCTTGGACGTCATGACCACCCGGGTGACCAGCGACGCGGCCGAGTTCCAGGCGATGGTGTTTCCCTTCCTGCAAAGGGATCCGGTCCTGAACACGCTCATCCTCAGCAACGTCGCGGAGCGTGCGAACGACACCTTTCGCGGGGAGTCGGGGTCGCCTGTCTTCGTCTCGGTGTACGACGACGCGGGCGAGGTGGTCGGCGCGGCGATGCGGACCCCGAACCGCCCGGTCTACCTC
>Ga0193742_1001652_pt1 | contig 13252 bp, 14 predicted proteins | sample L2c1metaG_FD_165511 | JGI IMG/M metagenome (GOLD analysis project Ga0193742, IMG submission 165511) | Soil microbial communities from a riparian zone of the East river system, Colorado, United States - L2c1 | ecosystem: Environmental > Terrestrial > Soil > Riparian zone | place: USA: East River... | reverse complement strand
ACCAACTCGGTTATGTGCTCCTCGTCGTCGACGACCAGCACCAGTGGTTGGCGATCCGGTTCCGGCACCTTCGGCTCCTGTCGGCGACCGCCCTGGCCGCCCTGTCCACGACCTGGCCGAACGTAGTATGCGCCCATGGCCGCTGGGGACACCCTCGTCGCCCGCCCGCCCGAGGCGCCGCCCCGCCCGGCCCAGGTCGACGTGGTGGTGCCGGTGCACGACGAGGCCGACACCCTGGCGGCGTCGATCGGCCGGCTGCACGCCTTCCTGACCGGGCGCTTCCCCTTGTCGTGGCAGGTCACGATCGTCGACAACGCCAGCACCGACGGCACGTGGGACATCGCCCGGCGCCTCGCCGACGAGCTGCCGGGCATCCGGGTGCTGCACCTCGACGAGAAGGGCCGGGGCCGGGCCCTGCGGGCGGCGTGGCTGGGCAGCGACTGCCCGGTGGTCGCCTACATGGACGTCGACCTGTCGACCGAGCTGGAGGCCCTGCTGCCGCTGGTGGCGCCGCTGGTGTCGGGTCACAGCGATCTGGCGATCGGCAGCCGTCTCGCGCACGGCGCCCGGGTGGTGCGCGGCCCCAAGCGCGAGGTCATCTCCCGGGGCTACAACCTGCTGCTCAAGCTGACCCTGCGCAGCGGGTTCTCGGACGCCCAGTGCGGCTTCAAGGCCATCCGCACCGAGGTGGCCCGCGAGCTGCTGCCCCTGGTCGAGGACGAGGAGTGGTTCTTCGACACCGAGCTGCTGGTGCTGGCGGAGCACAACGGCCTGCGCATCCACGAGGTGCCGGTCGACTGGGTGGACGACGCCGACTCGCGGGTCGACGTGGTGCGGACCGCCCGGTCCGACCTGCGGGGCATCTGGCGGATGGTCAAGCGGCTGGCCTCCGGTTCGGCCCAGGCCGACACGCTGGGGGAGCGACCCCGCCGGCTGCAGCCGAGCCTCACCGGCCAGCTGGCGCGGTTCGCGTCGATCGGGCTGCTCAGCACCGCCCTGTTCAGCCTCCTGTTCTACGCCCTCGCCGGTCCGATCGGGGCGGTGCCGGCGGGCGTGGTGGCGATGCTGATCTGCTCGCTGGCCAACACGGCCGCCAACCGCCGCCTGACGTTCGCCCTGCGGGGCCGGACCGACCTGGTGCGCCACCACGCCGCGGCGCTGGCCGTGAACCTGCTGCCGCTGGCGCTCACCACGGGGACGCTGGTGGCGCTGGAGATGGTCGGCAGCGTCGACCGGGGCGTGCAGCTGGTGTCGGTGACGGCGGCCAACGCCGGCGCCACCGCGGCCCGCTTCGTGCTGCTGCGCATCTGGGTGTTCCGCCCCGCCGGGTGAGAGGCCGATCCGCGCACGCTCCAAGGGCGTGCCCGTGACCCTGCGGCTGCGCCTCGTCGCCGCCCTGGTGGGCCTGCTCACCGTCGGCCTGGCGATCTTCGGCGTCACCACCTACGGCTTCTACGCCCGCTCCCAGTACGAGCGGCTCGACGACGAGCTGCGCGACCTGGCCCGCCCGGTCGGGGTGCTGATGCTGAAGGCGGCCCAGCAGGGCGCGGTGGTCGAGCCGTCGGGCCCGGCCGACGGTGGGGAGGGCGACGGGAACGGCGAGCTGGTCGGCGCCCGCAACCTGGTGGCGGAGCTGCGCAGCACGGCGACCGGCCAGCAGGTGTCCCCGCCGCTGCTGCCGGTCGGCACGGAGGATCGCCCCGACCTCCCGGAGGAGCTGGCGTTCGACGGCCACGAGCGCTGGCTCGACGTGGGCTCGGCGGACGGCGGCAGCACCGAGTGGCGGGTCGTGCTGACCACCGTCGACGGGCAGGTGGTGCCCCAGTACTTCGTGGCGGTCGCCGTCCCCAAGTCGACCGTGCAGTCGTCGCTGGCCCGGCTCGCGTTCACCGAGCTGATCGCCGCCTTGGGTCTGTTGATCCTGGTGGCGGCGGGGGCCTGGCTGGTGCTGCGCCGGGGGCTGCGGCCGTTGGAGCAGATGGCCTCGACTGCGGGCACCCTCACCGCCGGTTCGCTCGACACGCGGGTGGCACCGGCCGACGAGCGCTCCGAGGTGGGCCAGCTCGGGTTGGCGTTGAACACGATGCTGGGACGCCTGGAGGAGGCGTTCGCCGAGCGTGATGCCACCGAGCAGCGGTTGCGCCAGTTCCTGGCGGACGCGTCGCACGAGCTGCGCACGCCGCTGACGTCGATCCAGGGGTTCGCCGAGCTGTTCCGCCTCGGTGCCGAGTCCGACGAGGTCGACCTGGCGGTCACCATGCGTCGCATCGAGGAGGAGTCGGGGCGGATGCAGCACCTGGTCGACGGTCTCCTGCTGCTGGCCCGGCTCGACGAGACCCGCCCGCTCGAGCGGCGGCCGGTCGACCTGGCGGTGGTGGCCGCCGACGCCTGCACCGCCGCGGTCGCCGTCGCGCCGTCGCGCCCCGTCACCCTCGACGCGCCCACGCCGGTGATGGTGGAGGGCGACGACGACCACCTCCGCCAGGCGGTCGGCAACCTGGTGGCGAACGCCATCCGGCACACGCCCACGGGCACGGCGCTCGAGGTGGGCGTCCACAGCCGCGGCGGTAGCGGCGGCAAGGGGGCCGACCCCGCCGAGGCGGTCGTCACCGTGCGGGACCACGGCCCCGGGCTCGACCCCGATGCCCTGGCCCACGCCTTCGACCGCTTCTGGCAGGGCGATCCCTCCCGGGCCGACGTGGGTGCCGGCCTGGGCCTGTCGATCGTGGCCGCCATCGCCGCCGAGCACGGTGGGCGTGCCGAGGTCGCCAACGCGGCGGACGGCGGCGCCGTCTTCACCCTCCACCTGCCGGTCACGTCGCCGGCGTGACCTGGGGGTGCGGGCCGCTGTCCCCGCACGTGCAAGCCTGGGGGGAATGTCCGCGAAAGGCTGGATGGCGCGCCGGCTGATGGGCCGCCTCCGCATCACCGACGACATCGTCCGGCACCTGTCGACCTTCCAGCGACTCGGTGAGCGCATCGAGGTCGAGCTCCCCAGTGAGCTGCTGCCCGTCGGGGCGCGCACCGTGTTCCGGGCCCTGCGCACCCGCGCCGCCGCCCAGATCGGCAGCGACTGGGTCTGGCCCTACTGGCTGGAGCGCCAGCTCGACCCGGAGTCGCCCGCCTTCGTGCCCCGCGGCCACCTGCCGTTCCTCACCAACCTCACCCACCGCAACTGGACCGCGGTCGGCAACCTCGACTCGCCCTGGGAGGCCATCGTCGACCCGCGGGGCCTGGTCACGCCGTGGTTCGACGGCTGGTCGCTCGACTGGTGGATCGGCGCCGACGACCGCTGGCACGTGCCGTCCCGGGAGCCGTCGGTGCGCCAGCGGCTGGTCGACGCCACCCCGGTGGTGGAGACCCTGCTGCGCGTCCCCGGCGGCGACGCCGTCCAGCGGGTCTACGGCGTGCGGCGCTCGTCGCAGGAGGGCGGCGGCGAGCTGGTGATGGTGGAGATCGAGAACCGCTCGAAGCTGCCGGTGGCGCTGGCCCTGGCGGTGCGGCCCTACAACCCCGAGGGGCTGTCGGTGGTCGAGCGGATCGGCCTGCACGACGGCACCACGGTCGCCGTCGACGGCCGCCCCGCGCTGCTGCTCCCGAAGCCGCCGTCCCGGTACGCGGCGTCGACCTTCCACGAGGGCGACTCGGCGCCGGCGGTCATGAGCGGCGACGCGGTCGACACCTGGGCGGGTGACGTGCGCTGCGTCGCCGGGCTGGCCCAGGCGGCCTTCGTCTACCCGCTGGCCCACGGGGCGACGCTGCGGGTGGCGCTGCCGCTCGTGTCCGCGCCCCGCACCCGCCGGCGGGGCCTCACCCGGCGCCGCGTGGCCCACACGCCGTCGTTCCCGGCGGCGGTGCCGACCGCGGCCCACGTCGCCGCCGGCTGGGTCGCCCAGTCGCGCCGGGGCATGCGCCTGGAGCTGCCCGACGCCCGCCTGGCCGAGGCCGTCGATGCCAACCGGCGCTTCCTGCTGTTGCTCCACGACGGCGACGAGATCACCCCCGGCCCGTCGACCTACCACCGCTTCTGGTTCCGCGACGCCGCCTACATGCTGGCGGCGCTGGACAACTACGGGTTCCACGACGAGGTCGCCCAGGTGCTGCGGTCGTACCCGGGGCGCCAGCGCAGCGACGGGTTCTTCTTCAGTCAGCGCCAGGAGTGGGACGCCAACGGCGCCGCCCTGTGGGCGCTGGCCCAGCACTGGCGGCTGACCCGCGACCGGGAGCTGGTCACGGGGATGGTCGACTCGATCGCCCACGGGGTGCAGTGGATCGAGCGCAAGCGCCACGCGGCCGGCAAGGGTCGCAAGGGGCGGGCCGTCCGCAACGACGAGAGCCTGCGGGGCCTGCTGCCGCCGGGCGTGTCGGCCGAGCACCTCGGGCCCTACGACCACTTCTACTGGGACGACTTCTGGGGCGTCGCGGGCCTGCGCTCCGGCGCCGAGCTGCTGCGGGCCGGCGGCGAGGCCGACGCCGCCGCGGATGCCGACCGCTTCGCCACCGCCATGTGGGCCGACGTCGAGCGGTCGCTGGAGCGCACCGCCGACCGCCTGGGCACCGCGGCGATGCCCGCCGGCCCGCGCCGTCGCGTCGACCCGGGGCTCATCGGGTCGCTGGTGGCGTGCTGGCCGCTCGACCTGCTGCCCGCCGACGACAAGCGCATCGTCGCCACCACCGACGTGCTGCGGGAGCGCTTCACGCTGGCCGACGGCCGGGCGTTCTTCCAGGGCATCAGCCACACCGGGCTCGGCACCTACCTGACGCTGCAGCTGGCGGCCGTCGAGCTGGCGGCGGGCGACCCCCGCTGCCTCGACCGGCTGGCGTGGATGCTGGAGGTGGCGACGCCCACGTGGACGTGGCCCGAGGCCGTCCACCCCCGCCTGCCGGGCGGTTGCATGGGCGACGGCCACCACGGCTGGGCGGCGGCCGACTTCCTGTCGTTCGTCCGGATGCTGCTGGTGCGGGAGGTCGAGGGCGGGCTCGCGCTGTCGTCGGCCGTGCCGGACTCGTGGCTCGGCCAGGGCTGGGAGGTGCACGACGCGCCCACCGCCCACGGCACCCTGTCCTACGCGGTGCGCTGGCACGGGGAGCGCCCGGCGCTGCTGTGGGAGCTGCAGCCGCACGCCGACGCGGCCGGTCCGGTGCGGCTCACCGCTCCCGGGCTCGATCCGGGCTGGTCGTCGACCGAGCTGAAGGGCGAGGCACTGCTCGCACCGGTCGTCCCCGCCGCCGTCACCGCCGTCGCCGTCCCCGCCGCCACCGACGAGGTCGAGGTCGAGGTCGACGAGCCCGGTGTACCTGGGTCCCTGGCATGAGCGACCTTCCCGAACCCCCGGCCCACGACACGGCCCGCGAGACGCTCTGGTCGCTGCTGCGGGGGCTGGGCACCAGCGACGACGAGATCGCGCAGGCCGAGCGGGACGGCACCCTGGCCCTGCTCACGGTCGAGCGGATGATGGTGCCGGAGCCCGGCCGCTACGACCTCGACGAGGTCAGCACGCGCACCGGTCTCTCGGTCGATCTGCTGGCCCGGCTGTGGCGGTCGCTCGGCTACCCCGAGCCGCGACCCGGCGACCACGCCTTCAACGACGCCGACGTCGAGATCCTGGCGCGGGTGGGCGAGCTGGTGGAGGTCGACGTCCAGCGGGAGCCGTTCGTGCTGCAGATCAGCCGGGTGATCGGCTCGTCGATGGCGCGGATCGCCGCGGCCCAGGTCGACGTGATCAGCGGTCCCACCGCCCGGGTGGGGGAGATCACCAGCACCACCGACCAGCGTGCGGTCACCAGCGCCGGCGTCCTGCTCCCGCTGACCCCCCGCATCCTGGACCTGGCCTGGCGCCGGCACCTCCAGGCCGCGACCCGGCGGCGCATGCTGGAGGTCGTCGCCGGCGCCGACAAGGTCGAGGTGGTGGTGGGCTTCGCCGACCTGGTGGGGTTCACGGTGCTGAGCCAGCAGATGACCGACGTCGAGCTGTCGGACATCGTCGGCGAGTTCGAGGCCCTGGCCTACGACGTGGTGACCGCCGGGGGCGGCCGGGTGGTGAAGACCATCGGCGACGAGGTGATGTTCTCGGTGGCGTCGCCCAAGGCCGCGGCCGAGATCGCCCTGTCGCTGTCGGAGGGCACCAGGGCGTCCGACGAGCTGTCCGACGTGCGGGTCGGGATGGCGTTCGGCCCGGTGCTCGACCGCGAGGGCGACCTGTTCGGCCCGGTGGTCAACCTGGCCAGCCGGATCACCGCGCTCGCCCTGCCGGGCACGGTGGTGGTCGACCCCGAGCTGGCGGCGGCGCTGGAGGACGACGAGGGCTACGTCGTGAAGCCCATGCGACCCCGTTATCTCAAGAACATCGGCCGGGTGGCCCTCCACGTGCTGCGCCGCTCCGGCCCCGAGCTTCCCACCCGCTTCACCGACCGCCGCCAGGCCCTCCGCGACGCCGTCCGCGCCCGCTACTAGCCGAAATTGCGTGGCAGGCGGCCGCTATGCAGCCGGCAGCCACGCAGTTTCGACGGGTTCAGCCCTTCGCGAGGCCCCGGCGGGCGAGGGTGAGCATGGCGTCGGTGGCGATGTCGAGGGCGAGGATGCGCTCCAGCAGCTCGGCGGGGGCGCCGTGCTTCGAGTCGACCACGTCGGCGATGCGGATGCCGTGGTCGGGCGGGGAGCCGATCCGCACCACATCGTCGCCGGCCTCCAGGCGCCCGGGCTCGACCACCCGTAAGTAGGCGCCGCTGCGGCGGGCCTGGTCGAAGTGGTCCATGAAGGCCGCGTCGCCCATGCGCATGCCGAGCTTGGCGCAGGGGAAGCGGGGCTGCGACACCTCCAGCACCGCGGTGCCGATCTGCCAGCGCTCGCCGATCACCGCCTCGCCCAGGTCGATCCCCTCGGTGGTGAGGTTCTCGCCGAAGAGCCCCCGGAGGAACGTGGTGTCGGGCATCTCGCCGGCCCACCAGGCGTAGTCCTCGGTCGAGTAGGCGTACAGGGCCTTGTCGGTGCCGCCGTGCACCCGCAGGTCGGCCGACGCGTCGCCCACGAGGCGCTCGCCGACGATCTCCGCCGGCCCGTCGACCGGCTCCCGCCAGATGGCGCTCGTCACTTGGCGGCCGTGCCACTCGACCGTTCGGGGCAGGCCCACGTTCACCGACACGATCCGACCGAGCGCTTCTCCCATGCCCGCCAGTGTGCCGTCCTGCTGCGGGTGAACCGCTACGAGATCTCGGCGCCCGTGAGGTCGTCGGGACTGGGCGGGTACTCCAGGTCGAGCTTCTCCAGCGTCTCGACCAGCGTCCGGCACACCACCACGTCGCGGTACCACTTGCGGTTGGCGGGCACGATCACCCAGGGCGCCGACGGCGTCGACGTCTCCTTGATCGCGTCCTCGAAGGCCACCTGGTAGTCGTCCCACAGCTTGCGCTCGGCCAGGTCGCTGAGGCGGAACTTCCAGTGCTTCTGCGGATCGTCGAGGCGCGCCTGCAACCGCTCGGCCTGCTCGTCGCGCGAGATGTGCAGGAAGAACTTCACGATCGTGGTGCCCTCGTCGACCAGCATCTGCTCGAACTCGCGGATGTGCCGGTAGCGGGCCCGCCAGCGCTCCTCGGGCACCAGCTCGCGCACCCGCACGATCAGCACGTCCTCGTAGTGGCTGCGGTCGAAGATCACCAGCTCGCCGTTGCGGGGCACCTCCGGGTGGATGCGCCACAGGAAGTCGTGGGCCAGCTCCACCTCGGACGGCGCCTTGAACGCCGCCACCCGCACGCCGGAGGGGTTCACGCCTTCGAACACCCGCCGGATCGTGCCGCCCTTGCCGGCTGTGTCCATCCCCTGCAGCACCACCAGCAGCTTGTGGTGGCCGTCGGCGTAGAGGCGCTCCTGCAGGCTGTCGAGCCGGGCGTTCAGCTCGGCCAGCTCGGCCTTGGCCTTGCGCTTGCCGTCCTGGTGGGGGTCGAGCTCGCCGGTGTCACCCGGGTCGAACTTCGACAGCTTGAAGCCCGTCTTCTTGGTGACCCGGTAGCTCTCCATCGGGGAGGTTCTACCCGGACGACGGGCGGGTGCGACACGAGAGGTACTGTCGCAGGCGTGTCCCGACTGACCGCCGCGGTGCCGGCGACGGCGCCCATGTTGCGTCCCTCGTTGAAGCGCCACGCACCGTCGCTCGACCGGGAGCGGGCCCTGTGGGACGCCGGTCACGACGTGGTGGTGGGCATGGACGAGGTGGGCCGCGGCGCCTGGGCCGGGCCGCTGACCCTGGCCGCGGCGGTGCTGCCCCGCGACCGTCGGGTGTACAAGGTGCGTGACTCGAAGCAGCTCACGGAGTCGGAGCGCGAGTCGCTGTTCGACCGGATCGCCGAGTGGTGCGTGTCGTGGTCGGTGGGCCATGCCACCCACGAGGAGTGCGACGAGCTGGGCATGAGCGAGGCGCAGCGCCTGGCCGCCCGGCGAGCGCTCGACGGCTTGGGCGTGACGCCGACGCGGGTCCTGCTCGACGGCAAGTGGGACTTCGTGGGCGGCGGCGTCACCGAGCAGATCGTGCGGGGCGACGCCACGTGCCTGTCGATCGCGGCGGCGTCGATCCTGGCCAAGGTCACCCGCGACCGGATCATGCGGGAGGAGTCCGAGCACCATCCCTGGTGGTGGTTCGACTCCAACAAGGGCTACCCGTGCCCTCGGCACCAGGCGTCGCTGCGGGGGATGGGGCCGTCCGCCATCCATCGGCGGAGCTGGGCGTTCATGGACGGGTTGCCGTGGTGCGGGGTGCCCCGCCAGGTCCGGCCCGATCCGCAGGGGGTGCTGTTCTGATGCGATCCCGCTGGCCGGTCGTCGCTCTCGTGGCGTGGACGTTCTTCGTGTGGACGACGCGCATCGGCAACATCTGGGGTGACGACGGGCTCGACACCGCCGGCAAGGTCGGCCGGACGGCGCTGGCGCTGAGCTTCACGTTCCTGGCACTCGCCGTCGTCGGCGCCCTGTGGCGGCGGCCGTCGTGGCTGCGTCCGACCGTGGTCGCCCTTGCCGCGTGGACCACCGGCGTGTGGCTCGTGCGCGACACGTCGATCCTGTTCGGCGACCACGACACGTCGTTCAAGATCGTCCACACCGTGCTCGCGGTGGTGTCGATCGCCCTGTCGGCCCTGGCCCTCCGCACCCCGGCGCCCGCCCGCACCCCCGAACCCGCACGCCGCTAAGACACGCCCGGGCCGGGTTCGGCCGGTCAGCCCGGCACGGCTACCATGCCGGCTGCCATGGGCCAGCCGATCATCGTCGTGGAGAAGCCGACGCAGACGCCGGGCATCGCCCGCTTCGAGCTCAACCGCTCGCTCACCGGGATGGGTCACGAGCGCTACGCGTCGCCCGACGACATCCTGGGCGACCGGCCGGTCGACGAGCTGGCCCGCCGCCTCTTCGACAGCGGCGGGGTGCAGGCCGTGCACGCCAACGGCAGCGTCGTGACCGTGGAGCTCACCGAGGGACGGAAAGCCGGGGACCTCCTCGACATCATCCGGGGGCTCTACATCCACTATCCCGGGTAGATCGTTCGCGGGAGCAGAAGTTCGACCGCTGCATGAGGCATGCATTCATGACGGCGGGACTACTCTGCAATGCAACGAAGCGTCACCGGTCAACGGGTGGTCGGGCCGCTTGGTGTCTGCGAGGAACAACTGAACGATGGGCACGAGTTCGTGGGATGCGGTCCTGGAGCGACTGGACGATGCAGCCACGTTGGCCAAGCTCGATCCTGATATCCACCGCCTCCTGCGGGAGCCCCGTCGTGTGCTCGAGGTGTCCGTCCCCGTGCGCATGGACGACGGGTCGGTCGAGGTGTTCACCGGCTGGCGGGTGCACCACGACACCACCCGCGGCCCCGGCAAGGGCGGCATCCGCTTCCACCCGGACCTCGACGTCGACGAGGTGAAGGCCCTCGCCGCGATGATGACGTTCAAGACGGCGGTGCTCGACCTGCCCTTCGGCGGCGCCAAGGGCGGGGTGCGGTGCGATCCCACCCAGATGTCGCTCACCGAGCTCGAGCGGGTCACCCGTCGCTACACCTACGAGATCAGCCCCCTCCTCGGCCCCGACACCGACATCCCGGCCCCCGACGTCAACACCGACGGCCGGGTGATGGCCTGGCTGATGGACACGCTGTCGATGGTCGAGTCGCGGACGCTGCCGGGGTCGGTCACCGGCAAGCCGCTGGCCATCGGGGGCACGAAGAACCACGCCGGGGCCACGTCGTCCGGCTGCCTGGTGTGCTCGCGGGCCGTGTTCCGCGAGATGGAGATGCGCTTCACCGGCAGCCGGGTGGTGCTGCAGGGGTTCGGCAAGGTGGGTGGGCCGCTGGCGTTCCTGCTGTCGTCGGCCGGCCTGCGAGTGGTCGCGGTGGGTGACGCGGGCGGTGCCGTGGCCAACGAGGGCGGCCTCGACGTGGGCGGTCTGGCCGACCACGTCTCCGAGACGGGTTCCGTCGCCGGGTTCGCCGGGGGCGAGGTCGTTCCCGCCGACGCCCTGTGGGACGTCGAGTGCGAGCTGCTGGTGCCGGCGGCCCTGGGTGGCGTGATCACGGCGTCGGTGGCCGAGCGGCTGCGCACGAAGGTGATCGTCGAGGCGGCCAACGGGCCCACCACCACCGGGGCCCAGCCGATCCTCGACCGGCGGGGGATCGTGGTCGTGCCCGACATCCTCGCCAACGCCGGGGGTGTCACGGCCAGCTACTTCGAGTGGGCGCAGGCCCGCCAGGGCTACCCGTGGGACGACGACCTGGTGGCCGAGCGGCTGCGCACCCGCATGGACGGCGGCTTCACCTCGGTGTGGGCCCGCTCGCAGACCCTGGGGGTCAACATGCGGGCGGCGGCGTTCGTGGTGGCGGTCGAGCGTCTGGCGGCGGCGCACGAGGCGCGCGGGCTGTTCCCCTGAACGGGCTTTAGGGTTGGCGACATGACCACCGTCCTCGCCGTCGACCACTTCGTGCTCGTGGTGTCCGACGTGGACCGGACGCTGGCCTGGTACCAGCACTACGCGGGGCTCGCGCCGATGCGGGTCGACGAGTGGCGCCGCGAGGAGGTCTTCTTCCCGTCGCTGCGGGTCTCCGAGGAGACGATCATCGACGTGCTGCCGGGCCGTGACGAGGGTTCGTCCGAGCGGGGCCACCTCGACCACATCTGCTTCGTGGTGAGCGTCGCCGACCGTGAGTCCCTGGCCGCCGACCCCTCCCTCGAGGTCGTCGACTCGGGCGTGCGGTACGGCGCCCGCGGCGACGGCGAGTCCCTCTACGTCCGCGACCCCGACGGCCTCCTCGTGGAGTTCCGCTCGTACTGAGCAGTCCGCGGCGCTGAGCAGGGCAACGGCGTCCAAGACACTTCTGCACCACCTTCACGGAGGCGCCGGAGTCGATCGGCACGCTGGCGAAGTGATGGCGCAGCTAATCCCAATGCCGTTCAGTTCGCGCGCTTTCTCAGCCTCGGTCGGGTCCCCGGTGGTGTTGTCGGGCTGTCGCCATCGTTGCGGTGTCGAGCGACCGTTTCGGTTCGTCGGCGCCGCAACGACGGTGCGGCGCCGTGACGTCGGGCGTTCCTGGCCGCGGTCCCGCAAACCTGACGGCATTGCAGCTAATGCGGACCGTTCACCCAGCCGGGCGGCTCGGCAGCTTTCTGGGCCCGAGCCACCGGGGCAGCCTACGTAGTCAGCGCTCGTCTAGTTGCAGGTCCACGAGCCGGTATCGCGTTCCTTCGACGTGGCGCACCTTGCAGCTGAATGGCGTCTGGAGGAGTGCACCGAACCCATTCTCGGAGTCGACGTGCGACACCACCGTGTACTCATCGGCCACGCTCGTGATGATGACCTCGCCGTCGTCCTCGAACTCGTTGGGGAACTCGGCCGAGCCCGGGGAGAGCAGCCGGTCCTTCACGAACTGGGTACACACGTCGAACGCCCCGTACTTGATGTCGTCAGCGGTTGGTTCCTCGTCTGCTGTACTGCTGCACGCTGAGAGGAGGATGAAACCGGCCGCCGCCGTGACTGCCCGCCACATGGTGGCGACGGTAGACCTCGCGCTGTCGCTCGGGGACGAGTCGACGGCGTTTCTCGCCGGGATGCCAGACGGGCGGGCGTCAGTCGCCGGCAGGCGGAAGGAAGGCGGGAGAGCTCATGAGCAACCGAGTGTTCTTCGCTCTGGTCGGTCGGTGGCCTGTGTGTGGTGCTGCTCGCCATCGGCGGCATCATCGCTGTGCGCGACAAGCGGGAGACCGACGCCGAGAGCGGCCGGCTCACGCAGGAGTTCACCTGCGCGTTGCAGGCGGACGAGGGCCTGCCCCAGGACGAGGGCTGCTGAAGCCATCTCGTGACGCGGCCTTGACGCGGAACGCCGAGATTTGGGGAGAAACGGCTGACCCTGCTCAGAGCGCATATCGAGAGGGACGCTCTGGGTCCAGTCACCACGGGGAAGGTTCCGCCCTGCTGAACCCCTCTTGCCATGATCGAACATGTGTTCGATCATGGAGGGATGGCGACTGCAACTGCCCTCGATCTCGACCGGTCCGACTTGGCCGGGCCGGCCGACCCGGTTGGCCGGGCCGACCTGGCCGATCTGGCCGAGTGGGTGCGGCCGCTGGAGCTGCGCAGCGAGCAGGTCACGTGGCCGGTGGTGGCGGGGTTGGAGTCCCTGCTGCCGGGTGGCCTGACCCGGGGCACCACGGTGGCGGTGGGCGCGGCTCCGGGCGTGTCGGGGGCGGCCACCCTGGCCTTGGCCGTCGCGGCCGGTCCCTCGGCGGCGGGTGCCTGGACGGCGCTGGTGGGTGGCGGTGTCGGTGGGGGGTCGTGGGGGTTGGCGGCGGCGGCGGGGCTGGGTGTGGCGCTCGACCGGCTGGTCGTGGTGGCGCCGGCGGGACGGCTGCCGTCGGGGTGGGGACCGGTGCTGGGGGCCCTGATCGACGGCTTTCCGGTCGTGGTGCTGGGGCCGGAGGTGCGGCTGCGGGCTGCCGACACCCGGCGCCTGGCGGCCCGGCTGCGGGAGAGCGGCGGGGTGATGGTGCGGATCGGGGAGGACGGGGCGGTGCCGGCAGCGGCACACGCGCGGTTGCTCGTCAGGGAGGGGGAGTGGCAAGGGGTGGAGGACGGGGCGGGGCACCTGCGGGCTCGGCATGCGGTGGTCGAGGCCACCGGCCGGGGTGCCGCGTCCCGTCCCCGCCGGGCCGAGCTGCTGCTGCCCGGCCCCGACGGCCGGGTCCACGGGATCGAGGCCTGACCGATGGACTCGGCTGTCCGCAT
>Ga0193742_1001651_pt1 | contig 13253 bp, 11 predicted proteins | sample L2c1metaG_FD_165511 | JGI IMG/M metagenome (GOLD analysis project Ga0193742, IMG submission 165511) | Soil microbial communities from a riparian zone of the East river system, Colorado, United States - L2c1 | ecosystem: Environmental > Terrestrial > Soil > Riparian zone | place: USA: East River... | reverse complement strand
GACCTGACACCGCGCATGTTCGGTTCTGCCTACCCGACGCTGCCCGGCGGCGAGTTCGACCAGGAGAGCGTCGAGACCGCCGCGCGGCAGGCGCTGAAGGCCGCCGCGACCGTGCTGCTCGGTAACGGCGGCCTGCTGTCCATCCTGCCCGGCAACGTCGCCACCGAGGCCGCATGCCTGCCGGTGCCCGTCTTCGTGGGCAACGGCGAGCACGACCCGCTGTTGAACGGCCGGCGAGCCACGGCCGAGCAGTACCCCGCCGCCGCGAGCTTCACGACCGTCGTGCTGAAGGACAGCGGCCACAACCACAACGTCGCGCCGACCCGCCACCAGCTGTGGCGGGCGCTCGTGCGCTGGGCGGAGTCGGCACTTTCGCCCTGACCGGCAACACCGAAGATCGACACCTTGGAGGCAATGATGCCCGGATTGAGTCGACGACGGTTCCTCGGCGCCGCGGCGGGCGCCGCCGCCGCGGCGGGGCTCTCCAGAACGGTGGCCGCCGCGGCACCGGCCACCTCAGCGAGAGTCACCGACGTGCGGCGGCGCGTCGTGGTGATCGGCTCCGGGTTCGGTGGCGCGGTGACCGCACTGCGGCTCACTATGGCCGGCGTCCCGGTGCTGCTGCTCGAGCGCGGCATCCGGTGGCCGACCGGTCCCAACGCGGACACCTTCACCCACATGTTCTCGCCGGACCGGCGCAGCGCGTGGCTGCGGACCTCTCCGGTGCTGACCGGCGCGCCGCCCGTGGTGTTCGCCCCCTTCACCGGCGTCCTCGACCGGATGGCGGGCGACGGGGTGGACATCCTCTCCGGGGCCGGCTACGGCGGCAGCTCCCTGGTCTACCACGGGATGACGCTGGAGCCGACCGAAGCCGTGTTCGCCGAGGTGTTGCCCCAGCTGAGCTGGGGGGAGCTACACCGGACCCACTACCCGCGGGTGGCCAGGATGCTGCGCCTCGCCACGATCCCCGACGACGTCCTGGGCAATGCCCGGTACCGATCCAACCAGATCTTCGTCGACAAGATCAGGGCCGCCGGCCTGTCGCCGGCCCGGATCCCGATGCCGATCGACTGGAACTACGCGCGGGCCGAGCTCACCGGCGCGGTGCAGCCCTCCTACACCACGGGCGACGTCATCTACGGCGTCAACAACGGCGGCAAGCACTCCCTCGACGTCACCTACCTCGCCGCGGCGGAGGCCACCGGGCGGCTCGAGGTGGCGACCCTGCACGTGGTCTCGGACCTCGCGATGAACGCACAGGGCAAGTGGGTGGTGTCCGCCGACCGGATCGACACCGGCGGCGCGACCCTCGAGCGCAAGGCCATCACGGCCGACGCGGTGTTCATGGGCGCCGGCGTGGCCGGCACCAACCGGCTGCTGATGCGGGCCAAGGCCCACGGCACCGTGCCGGACCTGCCCGACGGGCTCGGCACCCAGGTCGGCACGAACGGCGACCGCATCTTCTCGTGGTCGGACCTGTCGGTGAACACCGGGGCGTTCCAGGGCGGCCCGGCCTGCGTCGGCGTGACGGACTGGGCCGACCCGAGCAAGGCGGTGACCGTCGTGCACGGCCCCATCCCCATTCCGGTCGAGGCGCACATCATGTCGGTGATCGGCTACGGGGTGACCCCGGTGCGGGGCACGTTCCACTACGACGCCGCGAAGGACGACGCGGTGCTGAGCTACCCGCACAACGCCGAGACCGAACTGAACAAGGCGATCCTGGACAAGATCACCAAGATCTTCCCGTCCGGGACGCTGACAGACACGACCAACCTGGACGCGACCACGTTCCATCCCCTGGGCGGCGCGCCGCTCGGCTCGGTGTGCGACCAGTACGGGCGGGTGCGGGGCCACCGCGGGCTCTACGTCATGGACGGTTCCCTCATCCCCGGCAGCACCGCCGCGTGCAACCCGTCGATGACGATCGCGGCGCTGGCCGAGCGCAACCTCGACACCATCGTGCGCAACGACGTGGGCGCCGTCTTCTAGCGGCTCGTATCGGCGCCCGCCGAACACCCTCGGCGGGCGCCAACCCCACAGTCTGATGTGGACAGTCGAGAGGTCTCGCCCTCAGCGGCGCTCGAACGTCACGCCACTGCCTTCGCGGCACCACGTGGTGGGTGTGACACCCTCCTCGCGCAGCTGTCGCTTGAGGATCTTGCCGAGGTCGGTGCGCGGCAGGTCGGCGCGGAACTCGACGTAGCTGGGCAGCGCGAAGTACGGCACCCGGTCGACGCACCACCGGAACAGCGCCTCCTCGGTGAGCCCGGAACCCTCCCGCACGACCAGGGTCACCTTGATGTCGTCCTCGCCGAGCGGGCTCGGCACCGCGTGCACCGCGAGGTCGACCACCGCCTCGTGCTTGGCGAACACGGCCTCCAGCTCGGCGCTGGACACGTTCTCGCCGCGCCGACGCAGGTAGTCGGCCTTGCGGTCGAGGAAGTACAGGTATCCGTCCTCGTCGACGCGGCCGAGGTCCCCCGAGTGGTGCCAGAGGTTGCGGAAGGAGTCCAGAGTGGCCTGTGGTCGGCCCCAGTAGCCGTCGTACAGCATGTCGGCCTTTCTCGGCCGTGCGACGATCTCACCGCGCTCGCCGGTCGGCACCTCGTTGTCGTGCTCGTCGAACACCCGAACGTCCCAGTACTCGGAGTTGAGCACTCCGGCGGCCCCGGGCTTGTTCTTCGTCCCCGGCGGCAGCAAGGACAGCAGGCTCGCCTCTGTCGTGCCGTACCCGCCGTCGAACGGACGGATGCCGAACCGCTCGACCCACCGCCGGGCGACCCCTTCCGACACCGGGGCGCCGGAGATGAACCGCAGCGTGGTATTCGCCGCGGCGTCCCCGGACCGCGGCATCTCCGGCCGGTCCTCGTCGCCACCGAGCAACGGCAGCATGCTGCCCAGCGTGCTGGCCATGGTGGCCTCGACGCGGTTGATCTCCGGCCAGAACCTGGACACCGAGAACTTGCGGTGGATCGCCGCCCGGCCGCCGGCGACCAGGGTGCCGACCAGGGCGATCGCGTAGGCGTTGAAGTGGAACAGCGGCAAGGGAGTCCACACCACGTCCGCCGCGGTCCGCTCCCACTGGTAGGCGATCTGGCGGGCCACGGTGACGGTGTAGTTGTGGTTGAGCATGCAGCCTTTGGACGGCCCGGTGGTGCCACCCGTGTAGATAAGGACATTCAGGTCCGTGGACCCGACGTCGGGCGCGCCGGCGGCGGGGTCGGCCGACATCACCTCATCCCAGCCGTGCCAGGTCACCGACCCGGAGCTCTCCTGGCCCGCGCCAGCCACGATCACGTGCTTCAGTGTGTCGACGTCGCCGGCGACGGCCCGCACCCGGTCGGCCAGCTCCTCGTCGACGACGACCACGCCCGCCCCGGAGTCGGCGAGCTGGTGGTGCAGGTAGTCGCCCTTGAACGCGGTGTTGACCGGCACCGCCACCGCGCCCGCCTGCATCACCCCGAACAGGGTGACGACCGCGGCGGAGGAGTTCACCGCCAGCGTGGCCACCCGGTCTCCTTTGGCGACACCGTATCCGGTGAGGGCGGCGGCCAGCCGGCGCGCCGCGCGGTCGAGCTGGGCCGCCGTCCACGTCTCGCCATCGACGTCGAGCAGCTCGCTGTCCGGATCGCTCTCCAGCCGGGCCGCCAGCAGTTCGGGCACGGTCCACTGGTCCCGGTTCGTCCACACCGGAAGGTTGTTCTGGTCACCCATCGTCGCGTGCCAATCCCTCGTCCTGTTCTCGTTGACTCGTCACGCCGGGTCGAAGCGAAGCCCGGCTCCCCGCGTGCCGAACACGTCGATGCTCATCCGGTCGCCGATCTCCGCCGCGTCCCAGCGTCGCCCGCCGGCACTGACGGCAGTGCGCTCGCGCCAGCCCTGCATCCAGATGATGCGGTCCTCGATCGACCGGAACACCTGCCCGGTCACGTACTGAGCCTGGTCGCTGGCCAGCCACGCCACCAGCGGCGAGCTGTTGGCCGGGTCCATGGGATGCCACTCGTCGTCGGCGAGGTCGTCCGGCTCGATGACCGCACCGGCGCCGGGCATGGTCGCGGTGATCCTGGTCAGTCCGGACGGGCCGACGGCGTTCACGGTGACGCCAGAACGGTGTAGCTCCAGGGCGAGCGTCAGGGTGAGCGCCACGACGGCGGCCTTGGCCGACGCGTAACCGGTCTGGCCGAAGTTGCCGCCGAGCCCGGCGCCCGAGGTCGTGTTGATGATCCGACCGGTGCTGCCCGCTGTGTCCCTGGCTCGCTGCCGCCAGTACTTCGCCGCGTGGTGGCACGGCGACCACGTGCCGGCCACGTGTACCCGGAGCACCGCGTCGAAGTCCTCTCGGGACAGGTTCCACACAGCGGCGTCCCGGACGATGCCGGCGTTGTTGACCAGGATGTCCAGGCCGCCGAACGTGTCGACCGCAGTGCGCACCAGGTCGCCGGCCTGACGGTGATCGGCGACGTCGCCGTGGTGGGCGACCGCGGTACCGCCGCGCTTCTCGATCAGCCCGACCGTGGTGTCCGCGGCCCGGTCGGTGCCCGCCGCCTCTCCCCGGACGCTCCCACCGAGGTCGTTGACGACGACCTTGGCACCCTGCTTGGCCAGCTCGAGTGCGTGGGCTCGACCGATGCCGTGCCCGGCTCCGGTGACCACAGCGACTTTTCCCTCCAACAGACCCATGTCCACCTCGTTCGTTTTCGAGCGCTGTCCTGTGTTCCGATAGATTGATACTTTATATAAGATTGCCCTCAAAGCGACAGTGTTGTTGTGTCGTGGCGGTGATATCCGACCGATCCGGCGCTCCGAACCCTTGCGTCGGATCTGATAACAGATATTGTATATATGCTTACAGTGCCGAAGGAGCCACCATGGTCGAGTACGACCCGTACGACTGGGCTACCTGCGTCGACCCCTACCCGGTCTATCGCGAGCTGCGTGACTTGGCGCCGGTGTACCGCAACGAGAAGCTGCGCTTCTGGGCGCTGTCGCGATACGACGACGTCGTGGCGGCGCACCTCGACCCGGAGACGTACCGCAGCAGCGGCGGAGTCACCATCGAGGGGCGGGAGGCGGCCGCCCCCATGCTCATCGTCAAGGACCCGCCCGAGCACACCTGGCACCGCCGACTGGTGAACAAGGTGTTCACGCCCCGGCGGATCGCCACGCTGGAGCCGTTCATCCGCGCGCGCACCGCGGAGTTGCTCGACCGGGTCGCGGACAAGGACGAGTTCGACGTGGTGCAGGAGTTCTCCGTACTCCTGCCCTTGGACGTGATCAGCGAGCTGATCGGCATCCCGGTCGACCTCCGGCCGGCGGTCCACGAGCTCAGCGACCGCATGTCCCTGCGCGGCGACCCCGACGATCCGACCAACGCCAAGGAGTACGCCGAGGCCGGGCTCGGTCTGCTCCAGCTTTACCTCGGGCTGGTGCAGGAGCGTCACAGCGCCCCGCGCGATGACGTGATCACCCAGCTCATGACGGCCGAGGTGGTCGACGAGTCGGACGGCACGGTCCGCAAGCTCGCCGACGAAGAGGTCGCGATGCGCTTCATGGAGCTGGGGTTCGCCGGACATGAGACGGTCGCGCTGCTCATCCCCAGCGCGCTCATCGGCCTGCACCGCCACCCCGACCAGCGGCGCGAGCTCATCGCCGACCCGGGCCTCGGGGCGAACGCCGTCGAGGAGTTCCTGCGCTGGGACCCGCCGTCGCACCTGCAGGGCCGCACCACCTCCCGCGAGGTGGAGCTGCACGGGGTGACGATCCCGGCCGGCGAGAAGGTCATGCTGCTCACCGCGGCCGCCTCGCGGGACGAGCGGGCCTACGACGATCCCGACCGGGTCGACCTCCACCGGGCGATCAGGAAGCAGCTGGGTTTCGGCGTCGGCCCGCACGTGTGCCTCGGCGCCGCGCTCGCCCGGCTGGAGACGCGTATCGCCATCGAGCAGTTCCTCGCCCGCTTCCCCGACTACGGCATCGACGAGAGCCGGGCCGTACGCCGGGTCCAGACCAATGTCCGCGGGCTCAGCGAGCTCCCGCTGCTCCCCAGGAGCGCGTGACCGCCCGACCCTCCCCACCCGTCCCCTTCTGATCGGAGTTCGGTCATGGCTGAGCTGAGCCTCGCCGGTCGCAACGTGTTCGTGCTCGGCGCCTCGTCCGGTATCGGTCGTGGCGTCGCGCTGTCCGCGGCCGCCGCCGGCGCGAACATCGCCGTCGTCGGGCGGCGCGGCCACCTGCTGGACAAGGTGGTCGCCACGGCCGGGCGCGGCACCGCGGTGGTCGCGGACCTGCGCGAGCCCGGCGAGTGCGAGCGCGCCACGGCGGCGGCCGTGCGGGCCTTCGGCGGGCGGGTGGACGCGGTGCTGCACGCCACCGGCACGTCGCCGTTGATGCCGATCGCGCGCGCGGAGGCCGACCTGTGGCAGACCGTGATGACCACGAACGTCATCGCGCCCTCGCTGGTCACCAAGGCCGTCCTGCCCGCGCTCGCCGAGGACGGGATCGTGGCGTTCATGTCCTCGCGCGCGGTCGGCCACCCCTATCAGGGCATGGGCGCGTACGCGGCGAGCAAGGCCGCGCTGGACCACACCCTGCTGAGCTGGCGGCTGGAGAACCCGGGCCACCGGTTCCTGCGCATCGAGGTCGGCGACACCAGCAACACCGACTTCGCCCGCGACTTCGATCTCGAGGTGATCGCCGAGGTGTTCCCGCAGTGGGTCTCGCACGCGGTGATGACCGAGCACCGGATGGACGCCGAGAACCTCGGGTCGCTCATCGCGAAGGTGCTCGGCCAGTGCCTGAACCACCCGGAGATCGCCATGCACGACCTGGTGCTGCACCCCGTCGGCGGTCCCCGGATCGGCGGCCAGGAGGAGCTGGTCGCCGGGATGCAGGCGGCCCTCGCGGCGAAACGCGCCGCGGCCGCCGGCTAGACCCACCATCGCGTTCATCCCGAAGGGACAGTCATGCAGGACATACTCGGTTACGCCGACCGCAACGTCGTGGTCACCGGCGCCGCGTCGGGAATGGGCGCCGCGACCGCCCAGATCCTGGTCGACCTCGGCGCGCGGGTCACCGCTCTGGACGTCAAGCCGACCACCGTCGCGGTCGACCGCGCGCTGGAGGTGGACCTGCGCGACCAGGACGCGATCGAGCGGGCGGCCGAGGCGATCGAGGGGCCGGTGCACGCGTTCTTCGGCTGCGCCGGCCTGCCAGGTCCGCCGTTCTCCGGCACCGACGTCATGCTGGTCAACTTCGTCGGCGCCCGCCACCTCGTGGAGCTGCTCGTGCCGAAGGTACCCGCCGGCGGCGCCGTCGCGGTCGTCGCCTCGAACGCCGGAATGGGCTGGCAGCAACAGCTTCCACAGCTCATGGAGCTGGTGACCGCGGACGGTTTCGCCGCCGGGCACGACTGGTGCGAGCAGCACAAGGAACTGCTGGAGACCCAGGCGTACGCGCTGTCCAAGAAGGTGATCAACGCCTGGGTCGCGTTCCGGGCCGCGACGCTCGTCGCCTCCGGGGTACGGCTCAACTGCATCAACCCGGGGCCGACCGAGACCGCGATGATGCCGTACTTCGAGAACTACGCGGGCAAGGAGGTACTCGACGCCTACCTCGGCCCGATCGCCCGCCGGTCCACGGCCGACGAGCAGGCGTGGCCGCTGGTGTTCCTGAACAGCCCGCGGTCCAGCTTCGTCAACGGCGAGTCGATGACCACCGACGGCGGCTTCCTCGGCGCGGTGCTGACCGGGCAGGTCAAGCTCGGCGCGCCGGCCGGCGCCACGAAGACGTAAGCCGGTAACCGAACCCGAGGCCGGTCGGACCGCCCCCCGCGGTCCGACCGGCCTCGCGTCATGGGCCGTACGCCACCACCTTCGTCTCCAGGTACTCCTCGAAGCCGGGCACGCCCATCTCCCGGCCGACGCCGCTCTGCTTGTACCCGCCGAACGGCATGTCCGGGCCGTAGTACTGACCGCCGTTGACGTTGACCGAGCCGGCTCGGATGCGCCGAGCCACCCGGCGGGCCCGGTCCGCGTCGCCGCTGTTGACCTCGCCGGCGAGGCCGTAGATCGAGTTGTTGGCGATGGCCACCGCCTCGTCCTCGTCGCCGAACGGGATCACGGTGAGCACCGGCCCGAAGATCTCCTGCTGGGCGATGGTCGCGCCGGGGTCGACGTCGGCGAACACCGTCGGCTCCACGAACCACCCGGTGGGCAACCGCTCCGGGCGGCCCCCGCCGGTGACCAGCCGCGCCCCTTCGGCCACGCCACGCTCGATGTAACCGAGCACCCGGCCGCGCTGCGTCTGGCTGATCAGCGGTCCCATCACCGTCTTCTGGTCGGTGGGATCGCCGTACGGAATGGCGGCGAGCGCCCCGGTCAGCGCCGCCAGCACCCCGTCGTAGCAGCCCCGCTGCACCACCAGCCTCGTGTTGATCGCGCAGCCCTGGCCGGCGTGCCAGACGATGCCAAGGCCGGCCCGGGCGGCGCGGGCCATGTCCGCGTCGTCGAAGATCACACTCGCCGACTTGCCGCCCAGCTCGAGGAAGACCTTCTTCACGGTGCCCGCGGCGGCGGCCATCAGCCTGCGGCCGGTCGCCGTCGAGCCGGTGAAGGAGATCATGTCCACCCTCGGGTCCTCGGCGAGGAGCTGCGCGACGGCGTTGTCGGACGTGGGGACGACGTTGAACACGCCGGCCGGGAGGTCGGTCTCCTCAGCGACGATGCGCCCGACCGCCGTGGCGGTCCACGGCGTGTCCGGCGCCGGCTTGAGAATCACCGTGTTGCCGGCGGCCAGGGCGGGGACGACCTTCGCGAGGTTGATCTGCATCGGCGCGTTCCACGGCGTGATGGCGGCGACCACGCCGACCGGCTCGCGGCGGACGAACCGGTGCGAACCGCTCGCCGAGACACCGTGGTCGCGCTCCCACTCATACCGCTCGGTCAGCTCGATCACCCAGGTCGCCAGCGCGATCGCGGCATCGAGGTGCGGCCCCTTCGTGAGCGACACGGGCACGCCGGCCTCGGCCACGGTGAGCGCGCGGAGCTCCTCGCGGTGCCGGTCCAGCCCTTCCTGGAGCTGGCGCAGGCAATGCACCCGGAACTTCACGTCGGTGGACCATTCGGTGGCGTCGAACGCGTTCCGTGCCGCCGCGATCGCGGCGGCCATCTCACCTCGGCCCGCGTCGGCGGTCACCCCGAGCACCTCCTCGGTGGCCGGATTGACATTCTCGAAGGTCCGACCGTCCGCCGCGTCGATCAGCTCCCCGCCCACCAGCATGCTGGTCTCGCTCCACAGCTTTTCCTTACTCGCCATGATGTTCTCCGCTCGCCGAAGTTGGTGATGACACATAGCTCCGGCACGGCGTGCCGGGCTCGATGCTGCTGCCGCGAATCCTGCGGGCGCGTGCCGCGACCGCGGGGACGAGCGTGTGACATGAGCCGTCCAGGACCGCGACGTCGCCCGCGACCGCGACCCCGTCCAGGTCGAGCACGTCGCCCCCGGCGATGTGGCAGGCCCGGCGCAGCACGATCGCGGCCTCGGCGACGTCCCCCGGGAAGTCCTTGCGCAGCAGGGCGACGAAGCCACCCGCGGCGATGTCCACACCGGACCAGGACGGTGGGTCGGTGACGGTCGTTCCGTCAAGCCGCCACGCCAGCAGCGCATCCCCGTCGCGGCGCAGCCACGCGGCCCGGCGCCGGCCCGCCGACGGGCGGACCACGATCTCGTACTCCAGGCCCGGACCGCCGGCGTGCCGGACCGCGAGTAGCGCCAGGTCGAGCATGTGCGTGCAGTGCCCGGATCGGTCCGCCGCCCACCGCTTCAGGCCGCCGGCCTCCGCGAGCGTGCGGCCGGCCAGCCCGGCCACGCCGGGCCGAACGGTCGCCACGCCGGTCCATCGCCGGTACGCCGGTCGGTCGCCTGGCATCACGCCTCCACGGTGAAGCAATCAAGAATAATATATATATGATGCAAGCATGACCCAAGTGCTGCCACTGGTCACCGAGTTCAACCGGTTCTACTGGACGGCCGGCGCCGACGGCGTGCTGCGGCTGACACAGTGCGCCGCCTGCGACGCGCTGCTGCACCCGCCCGCGCCGGTCTGCGGCTACTGCCGCGCCCAGGACACCAGGGTCACCGAGGTCGAGCCAACCGGCGTGGTGGTCGGCTGCACCGTCAACCATCAACAGTGGCAACCGGACCTGCCAACGCCGTACGTCATCGCGTCGGTCGCCCTCGACGCGGACCCACGAGTGCGGCTCACCACCAACATCGTGGGCTGCGCGCCGGACGACGTCCACATCGGCATGCGCGTGACGGCCTCGTTCGCCCGGCACGAGGACGTGTGGCTGGTGCGGTTCATCCCGACCGGCGATCCCGACCAGGACGAGCTGCCCGTCGATGACGTCGATCCCGAGGAAGTCCGCCGGCTGATCCGGCCGATGGCCCGCGCCGAGCGCTACGAGGACAAGGTGGCGATCACCGGGATCGGTATGACTCCGCCGGGACGCCGGCTGATGACCGATCCGCTGGCGCTGGCGACGAAGGCGAGCCTCGCCGCCGTCGAGGACGCCGGGCTGAGCCTGGACGACATCGACGGCCTGTCGACCTATCCCGGCCGGTCGCCGGTCGGCGGCTTCTCCGAGGGCGGCGTCACCGCGATCGCCGACGCGCTGGGACTGCGCCCGACCTGGTTCAACGGCGCCGAGGAGACCCCCGGTCCCGGCGGGTCGCTGGTGGCGGCGATGCTCGCGGTGGCGGCCGGGCTGTGCCGGCACGTGCTGTGCGTCCGGACCGTGTGGCAGGCCACCTACACGGAGCTGCTGCGCACGGGCCGGGCCGAGGAGCCCGGCGGTCGGGTCGGCCCGCCGATGGACCTGACGGCGCCCTACGGCGCGCTGTCCGCGGCGAACGTGCTGGGTGTCAACGCATCGCACTACCTGCACCGCTACGGCGCGTCGCGAGAGACCTTCGGCTGGATCGCGCTGACCGAACGCGCCAACGCCGCCCGCAACCCGGACGCGCTCTACCGCACCCCGATCACCATGGCCGACTACCTGTCCGCGCGCACCGTCAGCACGCCGTTCGGCCTGCTCGACTGCGACGTGCCGTGCGACGCCGCGGTCGCCGTGGTGGTCTCCGCCGCGGACACCGCGGGTGACCTGCGCCAGCGCCCGGTGCTGGTCGAGGCGGTCGGCACCCAGATCACCGAACGGATCGCGTGGGACCAGAGCACGCTCAGCCACGAGCCGCAGGTGTTCGGCCCGGCCGCGCACCTGTGGAGCCGCACGACGATGCGGCCGAGTGATGTGGACGTGGCGCTGCTCTACGACGGGTTCACCTACAACGCCCTGTGCTGGCTGGAAAGCCTGGGGTTCTGCGGTATCGGCGAGGCCAAGGACTTCCTCGACGGCGGGCGGCGCATCGCACTCGACGGCGAGCTGCCGCTCAACCCGCACGGCGGTCAGCTGTCGCACGGTCGCACCCATGGCTACGGGTTCGTGCACGAGGCGGTCACCCAGCTGCGGGGCGCCGCCGGCGCGCGCCAGGTGACCGACGCGCGGGTGGCGGTCGTCTCCTCGGGCGGGCTGACCCCGGCGAGCTGCATGCTGCTCACGTCGGGCTGAGGCCGGCCAGCGCCGCCGAGATGTCACCGTCGGGCGACAGCAGGCGCACACCGGGAAAGTCGCTGATGACCACGGGAAGCATCTCCAGTTTTCCCTCGACGACCAGGACCACGTCCACGTGGTCGAGATACCGCGGCGAACGGAGCGTGGCCAGCAGGGCCGCCGTCGTCCAACCGACCGGACTCGACCGGACCATGGCGACATCGGGCCCCCGCCCGCCCTCGAAAAGCTCCCGCAGCAAGGAAAGGACCGTGCGCCCCTCCTGCGCGTCGACGACCGTGACCACCAGTTCACCCGCGGCGCGCAGCGCGATGGCCATCGACTCGATGCGAGTCGGGTCCTCCGCTATCACCAGCATCAGCCGGTTCATCTCGGCCATCGGCGCTCAGCCGTCCTCAGCGGTCGCGACCACCGAGGCCGGTCGCCACGAGGCGGCCAGCAGGACCACCGCGCCGAGCAGCCCGACCGCCGCGACGAGCCCGCCGACGAGACCGGTGAACCGCAGGTCGAGCGCGGCGTCCACGGACAGCCGGCCCGGCCCGACGATCGCGACGGCCAACGCGGAAACCGCGATGAACAGGACGTACTCGTAGCCGTCCCGGAAGACGAAGAACCCGTTCGACCGGTGGGCCACCACCCCCGCCACCGCCATGACGCCGATCACGCCGGCAGCGGCCAGCGGCGTGAGCACGCCGAGCAGGAGGCCCGCGCCGGCGGCGATCTCCACGAGCGTGCTGGCCCACGCGTGCACCCGGGCCGGCCGCAGGCCGATACCGGCGAACCAGCGCGTGGTGCCGTCGATCCCGCCGGGTCCCCATCCGTGGTTCCACCCGTGCACGATCATGGTCGCGCCCAGCGCCACCCGCACGAGCAACAGTGCGATGTCCACCGACGTCATGACAGTTCCGCCTCCCCGGAATCAAATGTTGTGGTTGCGAAGCCCGCAGCCTGATTTGACCTTGAGGTTGACACAAGGGGTGTCATGAGACCTCCAGTTGTTCGGCCGCCCGTTCGAGAAGGTCCGCGAGCACCTGCCGGCGCAGTAGCTTGCCGGTCGGGGTCTGCGGCAGTTCGTCGGTGAAGACCACCCGTGCGGGCGTCTTCGAGGTACGCAGCCGTCCCTTCGCCCACTCGCGAAGCTCGGCCTCGGTCACCGTGGCGCCGGCCCGCGGCACGACCACCGCCACGATGTCCTGGCCCCATTCCTCGTCGGGCACGCCCACCACCGCGGCCTGCGCGACGGCGTCGTGCCGCAGCAGCACGTCCTCGATCTCCTCTGGCGCGATGTTCTCCCCGCCCCTGATGATCGTGTCGTCGGCACGTCCCTCGACGAACAGGTAGCCGTCGCCGTCGAGCCGACCCCGGTCCCGGGTGGCGAACCATCCCTGCGCGTCGAGCGTGCTGCCCAGCTCGCCGTACTCACCGGAGACCTGCTCGCCGCGGACGAACACCAGACCGCTGGTCCCCACCGGCGCCACCGTGCCGTCCGCCGCCCTGACCTGCGCCTCGACCCCGGGCAGCAGCCGGCCGACCGAGCCGAGGCGCTCGCCGGCGACGGGGTCGCCGGACAGCGCCGCCCGGTGGTCCTCCGGGCCGAGCACCGCGATGGTGGAGCTGGTCTCGGTG
>Ga0193742_1001650_pt1 | contig 13255 bp, 17 predicted proteins | sample L2c1metaG_FD_165511 | JGI IMG/M metagenome (GOLD analysis project Ga0193742, IMG submission 165511) | Soil microbial communities from a riparian zone of the East river system, Colorado, United States - L2c1 | ecosystem: Environmental > Terrestrial > Soil > Riparian zone | place: USA: East River... | reverse complement strand
TAATTTCTAGAAATCCTCTTTCGTCCTCTCTTTTTTTAAAAAATATATATATCAATATGCTCTATTAGGCTGGTTTATTTTCAGGAGTTGTCACTCCTTTCACAATCAACGCTTTCAAATGGCTGCAGCAGGATCCTTCAGTCCAAGAACTTTACTTCCTCGCTACTACAATGAACATCCTCATTCATGGTGCTAACGCCACACTACCTTCTCCCCCTCCACCATTCAAGCCAGAAAGCAAATTTATTCGAATCAATGTTCTATGGTTTATCAGCCTTTCACTAAGCCTCACTACCGTGCTGGTGGGGACATTGTGCATGCAATGGCTGCGTGAATATCGACATTATGATTCCTTAACTCACAGGGATGCACTTCTCCTCAGACAGATGCGTTATGAAGGACTCCTCAGATGGAAAGTCCTGACTATCATCTCTCTACTACCCACTCTTCTGCAGAGCGCCTTCGTTCTTTTTTTCGCGGGCATTCTTCAACTCCTGTGGACTACAAATGCGACCGTCACCATTGCAGTGGCTATCGCAATCGCCTTTGCACTTCTTTTCATGCTTTTGACTACCATCGCGCCAGCCTTTCAATACCTCGCAGACCACCGCGAAGAAACCGCCCATCCAAGTACCGCACAATGCCCCTATAAATCACCGCAATCATGGGCGGTTCTTCAAGTGATAATACAAACGACCATTGCGATGCACCACATGAAGCAGTGGCTCCGCTCCTTGTACTACTACGACGACATAATGACTGCGAAGTCGGATTTCTCTCGTTCGATCGTCCTTGCGCGTAACTGGTTCCGTTTCGATTTAACATGGAACCGTAAACGAAGATCCTACGTCAACATGTTTGGTAAAGTGCCTACTCCTGTGAATCACGACATGGTGTCTAGTCTTCGATGGGTTGCGACCACATTTGTTGAAAACATGGATGCCGCTCAAGCTGTGTATCAATGTCTTCGACAGCTCGACCCAGTGCATGCAATGGCCACGCTTTCCAAGATCGAACACGACGATTTCTCTTTTCTCTACCAAATGCTCCACACTACCAGCTTCACCATACTTACTAGAGAAGGAAAGCCGATGCTAGTTGACCAGACATCGTCATTGATACTAGAGCACATTGTGCGGGAAAACCCTCAGTTTGAACCCCTGCTTCTTAACCACCGTGTCGAGCTTTACACTAGAAGCAAGGCTGAAAGTATGCGACTATCCTGTGCTGGATTACCTGGTATGAAATGTCCCGACCTCAGCCGACTCCATTATTTACTCCCCGACGGTATGTTCTTTCCAGCTTCTTTTGTATGATGGGCTGACAACCACTGAAGAGCTCAAAATTCAATACCTTCTCTATTCTGAAACTCTCCTCACTCACAAGCCATCTGATCAGACCCATATCAGTAGTATCGTACACGATGTTGATGCCGGTTGGCATGTTGTCACCACAATCATCTGCAAGGACCCAATATCCGACGAAATCGACTCGATGCTGTTGCAAGCACTCAGCTTCTTCTTCACGGCACATCAGGAGTGGTTCGTCGCTCGTAATCTGAACCACGTCAAGGAGAGACGCCTCAATTACTGCCTAACCAAAGTCCTTAGCTGTCATGTTACGCTCCATCATTTTTACAATCTCCTTGGACAGAGCACTGAGCGGAGAAGCGATATTCTTGACTTGAAGACGTCCATTGAGGACCTTGTCCGGGGTCTCATAACAGCAAGTGAGATTATCAATATCCAGCACGATTTGTTGAGGATGCCCAACTGGCTTCAACTCGTATCGATGTGTGGATCATCAGATCACCCGCCTACACATAAAGAGCACTAGATTTATAGGTTAGGATCAGGAGTCAAATCAAGATATAACTTTCGATTATGGGACATCTTTCGCTCTCATCGTATGCTTTTTTTTAAAAACTCATTTAAGGGTAGAGAGTAATGATTGAAAACATTTTGTAATAGCTATTGATACGTTAGTTAAATTAATTTACATGAGTTATTATGTTGACCCATGTGACGGACGCACTTTAGTCCACTACCGCAGGCAATCCCTAGCAGGAGGGTGGACTAGATAAATAAATAGCTGGATTTGCAGTATACAATGGCTCGAGCTCGAAGTTATTCAATCCGTAGTAGATTTGAATAATTTGTCGAGGTGTCCCATACAAACACGGAATTTCATTACAACAGACATACTCTTGATAGAACGGAAAGCTTAGGAACTAACAAAAAAAATAACTACAAGATAGGGACGTACTACTAAGGGCCGGAAAAAATGCTCAACAAAAGGAGCAAAATCAAAAAATTGTCAACACCGCACCATCGAAGGGCATACTGCGTCAAAGCATGTCACGGACACAACCACGAAGGAGATCCATGCCTACGATACTTGATGTCGCACCTTCCGTGCACTTTGCCTCGTACGCCGTATAACCGAACCAACTACAAGTTTCCTCATCAACGATGCATGCTCGGAGGTAAAGCCCAACCACTGGTAAATTTGAGCCTAACAGTGAGATGTAATGAGCAACCAACGAACACCTGCCCGCATGAGGGGGAATGTAGGTATCCTATCAAATCCATGAGCAGGCACCTAGGATGCCTGCCAACCCAAATGCAACTCGAATCGATGACAAGCACGTCACAACCATCGAGGGACCAGCACGAAGACACCCTCCTACGACTTTTTGCCATTAAAAGGAAGGGGTACCCTGTCTTTGTGCTTTGCGGTCCACAAGTATCGAGTACAAAGTCGTCGTGTTCCAAGCAGTCACCGCTCATCGTGACCACACATAATGGAGCATATCGCCGACCGCAGATATGTACTCTTCAAGCGCATCGTCGATGAATATACGACCAGTCATGAAGGAACTCCATAATTGGAAGAGACCTGAGTGAGGACTACTACAGTCTCCAACAGTCCTGGTCCAGATAGTCGAGCAACAATGTTCCCCGACCTCTTTGACCGAAGGAAAAGCGTAGTCCAGAAGGGTTGTTCCTCACGCCATAGCATTGAAGATATGCCAGCCAGCACTTCCACTGCAAAGTAGCGAAGGGACCTCTAAGCCAAAGGATTAGCAAAGATAGCCATAGGCGTCGAAAGTAAAAGTGCTCAGGATATCCGATGCACACCGTCGATCCTCAGCGGCTCAACATTCTCGAATGGAGCGAACGAGGGTAGAATGCTGCCATCTCGCGTATAAAGAGGTAAACCTGCGAGCAGGAAGCTCCTGTGCGGAACGAGAATCGTAGCGATGGCTTTGGTGTGTGAAGCAAGCTGAAGAAAGACTGGGAAAGAATTGATTTATATACCCACATCAAACTTTGTTCCTATTTGGTTGTTACGGCGGACAGCGCCGACGCTGAGCGCCGAGCGACGACCATGGGGCATACTCAGGCTGAAGCGCCGAAGGACGGTGATCTGCAATATGCCTGCCTTTGCCCCATCAGATTTAACGTTTAAATGATGTTGACGAAGCTTGTATTACGATCAACATTTAACTTTACTGATATATGACATTATTATTTTTACTTCAAGTTTGGTGGTGGTGGTGAACATTAGGTATGGGAGAACTCAGGGAGAGGCATATTTAGATAATTGATTCGAAGAATTGCTCCGTTCAGAAAGAATCTCTGCAATAAACAACATAAATCGTGGCCGATGATCTTCCACGCGACCAGATCCGATACCCCCGGGGAGCAAGGCATTTTCGGTGGCTGTTTATGGGAATCAAAGTAGTAGTAACCATACCCGAATAGTCGCTGGGGTCTGAGAAGACGATGCCTTGAGCAAGTGAGGTGGGTCTACGGCGGCGCCACCACCGTCCAACAGGCATAAGTTCATCATATGAAGTTGAAAGAGGATAACTACTAGACGGCAGTCAAAACCATTCTGATAGAGAGAAAAGGCAAGAAAATTGCCCTGTATGGTTCATCCAGCTGATGGATGAATGAAGGATGAATATCTATGAATAGTCTTCAGAATCAGGGGTTTCAGCTGAACAAGGTTCGATTCGCTGATAGAAGGGAAGGCAGGTTCAAGTCAAAAGAGAAGGTCTTACGACGCATAATGAGTAGAACTATCTTGGTCTGGTACCGGCGTACCCTTTGAAAAAATACTTGTCGTTGTTGCCCAAAATGAACCAGGGAGGCAGGACTCAAGCTTCAAGCTTGTACTAGGTTTCCGATACAGTTACGTGCCACGAGCTCCCTGACTTTGATTATCATTCTTAATTACTTATGACAACTCTACATTAGTAGTTTTGGATAGATTTCAAACGTACAGTAATTTATTAAAGTATACAGTGCGGACAACATTTGGAATCCCAAAAAGACTAAGTTAATCTTCAGAATCTCTATTTGCAGCCCAACAGAAATGACCGCATCCAGCTGCACATGGATGTCCTGCAAGCTTGGCTGATTTGTGACTTGGTTGTAGTGGGCTTTCAGTAACAGATGATAGGTCAACCGGATTACTTTGTGAACTAATCGTCGAACTAGAATCATCTTCATTGTTCAGTTGATTTCGTGTCGATGTCCAATCTTTAGAATCAGTCAGCGGAGGTAAGAAGGAGGATGGCAAGTCGACCATGGGTTGTCGCATGTAATATTCACGGTAGCATGATTGATGTCCTCCGTGGTTGCAAACAGCGCACTGAAAGAGTAATGTTCGTACAGGTAGGCGGCTAAAACGTACGACCCTTTTAGTAAAGACGGACGAGACTGGAGAAAAAAAAAAGGTACCAAATAGAGCACGTGACACAAGTTCTCGCGCAAGCTAAGCAATACGAAAATCCTCCTCGACGAAGTTCCTGGGGGTTGGAGGCACCAGCTGGTAACAATAGGGGTTTCCGACATTTTCCACATGAGGTATATATTGTGGTCTCCAGCTATGGAAATTAATTGAAGAAAGTTGATCCATGATTTGACCCCGACATACCAAGGTGACCTTGCGGATTTCCTCTTTTTGACAGTACTTGCGCAAATATGCAGCACACGTATGCAATCGTAAACGCGTCAACAGTTCTACAAAACCCTATGAGCCCCTTTGTGTCTTGAGCGATCAATACAACACACCTATATACGAGTCCAAGAACCGAGTCCCTCGAAGTCGAGATACTTGAAGCTCTTCAGGAGCAACAAGTGCAAGCATGGCGCACATTTGTACATCGCCCTACAGTACTGATTTCAGCCAGGTAAAAAGAAAAAAAACCACGGTTGTGACAAACATACCTCCTCCGCAAACGCTTCCAAACCTTCCCGCAAAGCGCATAAAGTCGTCTCCTTGAACCTTACTTCCTCAGCCATTATAGTCTCAATTCGTCTTTCCGATAAACGACTGTCATCAGGCGAATCGTTTCTCTCGTCTTGATCGATCACAGGTGCCGATTTTGTTCCATTAAGCATCAACTCGGACATGGCCTGGGATCTCTGCCTACCATGGCCTGTAAGACTGCGTTGATGGGGGCTGCTATTATCTTGCTGAAACCCATTGCTTCCTTCTTGACCATTAAAGGATGTTTCCCCTGCAGTGACCGTCCGTATGCTGCTATGAGAATCTTGGTGGATCAATGGTCGTGGGGGCGCTGGGAGAGAAGCGAGAGTAGAACTTCGACTACGTGATTTTATACGTCCTGTGCTTCTTCGCGATAACATTGAAAGCCTTCTGGCCTTACTTGGAGAACTGGACCCTTCAGAATCTGTATCAGTGGATTGAGGTGATGGTGATGAAGCATCATCGTCATCGTTATCGTTGCCCTCCCCGCCAAGCTCATCTTCCGTCCACACGTGACGGCCTGCCACTCTGGACAACGGACTTGGAGCAGGCATCATACGCAGTGCAGATAAAAGAGGAGAATTTAGTGGACGAAGGCTGATTTCTGGATCACTGGACTTCACTCCGGCTGTCTCGCTTCCCTCCTCATTACCATCACTTCCGGACGGGGAAGAATCGGAATCGTCCAAGACTCCTTCCCCTACGTGTCGTAGGCTGGAAACACTGCGATCACCCGAATTGATAGAGATAGAAGCGCGTCGAAGATGTATGGATGCGTGGCTTGATGCATTAGAATCTACCGACTCTCGTCGACTAAATAGGGAAGTTGAGGGTGGAAGGGACACGGGCAGATGGCGTGGTGAGGGGGAAGTGGAGGAAGTTGGAGTAAGCCTGCGAGTGGTGGATGAAGAGTGAACTGCTATTTTGGAAACATCGCCATTGCTAGTCGACCTTCGACCAGGGCTTATTTTATAACCAGATGAGGATGGTTCGGCTGTTTTCTGGCTGGAAAACGCTGGAAAAGAATAGCCAACAGAAGCTCGAGGGGAACTTTGAAGATTTGAAGGGATGGGCATGCCTTTTGATTTCAAAGGTGGAGAAGGAGGCGGGGAGGGAGGGAAACTAGGTAGATATCTAGCCAATGTAGCCCCGAGGAGCAGCCAAAATTGGGCCGCAGATTCGTGACCTGCTGAAAAAGCAACCTAAAATTAATGTGAGCGCAGCTTCACAACGCGATGGTAAATAGGCTGTACTCCAGAATTGTAAGCACATATGTCGGTCCGATCACGACCTTCGAAGACATATGTTTTAGCCAGAGTCATGAAAGTTTCTAAATCAGTGGTAGAGGAGTCATGACCGTATGTAGCCATGGACTGTGTCGTGACCCGGGCAGGAGGATCCCCAAGTGCTTTTGAAGGTTTTCGAAGCTCTGAACCATAACGTTGCGCATCGGGTCGTCTGACAATACACATCTGTGATAAACCGACGACATGAAGGTAGCTCACACTCACAAATCATCATAAGGGATCTCCCAACGATCCTTTTTCTCAGTCACGAACGCAATTGATCCAGTCACTTCCCATGTCGCTGCCACCCGAGGTATAGCATCAAGCGGCTTCGTAGCATCTCTCAAATCGATCTGCGAGAAAGATCCACTCGCATGCTGAGCCCAGATCGCATGCGAGTCGCCAAAGGCGAGATCTATCCTCTTTTCAGAACTTGTAACTTGAAGAAGAAAAATCAAGATATTGCCCCTTACCCGAGACTCCACCTTCAGCAGCCGAGCCAGTCACGGACCACTTTGCTATCCACCCTCGTCGAACATCCCAAATCTCCACAGAATCACCAGCTCCAGAAGCCGATGTCAGACTTTTAGGTTCTAGAACAGTTGGGACAATGAACTTGTCTTTGGCAGCATAGACACTCTCAAGGCCGCTAGACCCTCGGAAGACCGAATCTAATCCTGAACTACTTCCAGCTCGAGTCAGCAATCCAGAGGGGTTAGAACCTGGGGATGCCTGGGAAGAATCAGAAGAACCAGTCGCAAATTCTGTGCTTGAGACAAGAGCAATTTCACATTCATATCCCGGTCGCCATGCAACACGGCGAACAGCAAATGTTGGATGAAGGGTATACGTCGGTCTGTGAGGTATATGACTGCCTGTTCCAGGAGCAGTGAGGTCCCATACCTGGCCCAAGAAGTTAAAATTGGCCAAAAGGTATATATATGTACTGGAACTGGCTACTGACCTTGACACATCGGTCAAGTCCGCCACTCACAAGCCATCCAAGCCCAATATTCTCATTTGGGCCCACAACGCCCATAGCTCCGGAGCTTTGTAGATTGACTCCCCCAGCGCAGCACCAATCCAAAGAGGTCACAGATGCAGTATGAGCGACTGGAAGCTTGTCCAGCTGGCCTCGTTGTCCCATTTTGAGATCCCACCTGATGGCAGATACGTAAATGAATATCCAGCATGTAGTAACAAATCATACCGATATATACTGCCATTATCTAGGCCAGCTACCGCCTGCAGAGGTTGCCAATAGCTTGGGGAAAAGACAACACTGCGAACCGATGTGGGATGGTGGACACGCATGATGGATTTTGTTAAATCCCGTAGGTCCTAAACCAACGTTCATATTTTTCTTGTACATTTACATACCAGTTAAAATTGAAGCTCACCCAAACACGCAGATCCCCATCTGCAGAACCTGTGATGCAGTAATGATGGACAACTTGGGACACAGACATCTTGTTAATTGAGCGAATGTGATCTTTCGTTCTCCGTTCTTCACATAATTTAGTATAGCTCAAGTATTCGCGAAAATCTACGCACCATATTTAGTGACCCCAGATTTGTTAAGGTCCCATAATATTAGTTCGCCGTTGCGAGCGCTGGTCAAGATCTTATTGTTGAACACTATCACTGGTATCAGAGACGAGACGTAAGTAAAGTAAACGAATACCTACAGCCATGACCCCATGCAACATCGGTACTTGCGCTGTCGATTTTTAGACCACTCCCATCCCAAAAGTTCCTCGACGCGTCGACCCTATGCCCTCCTTGCCCAACAGCTGATTTGTGGTCTGAATTTTGGACTTGCAAGTTATCAGAAATACGAACAATCCTCAAAGCTATACATGAACATTAGCAGGTCATAAGAAAGTAAGCAATGACAGAAGCCTGATATCTACATTCTTTGCCTGTGATCGCGCATCTTATGCCGTCCTCACTCTTCGCTATTGCACCTCCTCCTGAGGGTGTAACCCGGCCCAAGCGAACATTTCGTGAGCTACCCTGGTAACCGTGCTTTCTGGAGTCTGTAAAGGGATCAAAGGGGTTCAAATAAGCCTGTATACTGAGCTGAGGGATGACTGGATTCAATGGAAGGTGCATGAGCCGACAACGTCTTCATTAGGGCAACATTTGTTCCAGAAGGCGGAACCAAACAGGCCATCCGAGGAACTGGTCAAGGAATTTCTATACTCCACCGAAATCAAACGCGGGTGGGTTGCAGGATAGCGGTGACATTCAACTTGACCATTGAAACGTTTCTCACTCAATTATTTCTCTTGAAGCCTCGCTAAAGAATTTGATTGAAGGGAGTCACCTTTGCAAAAACCACCCAATCCCAGTAGCGCTTCTTCCGATATTCCATCGGATGCCGCTCTACCGGATTGGCTTCCTTCCACGTTGCACAATAAAGTACGAGAGGTAATATATCGAAGGAAAATATGACGGCAGACACGATTTTGTAGATGTCAATTTCATGCTTCTTCAAGTGGCCGTGAAGGCAATAATATACAGTAATATTAATGCTGAGGATCTTAAAAGCCTGTTATTCATGTCTATTACGGAACACAGAGGGTACGAACCGTGGCTGATTGACATCCTTGGCTCAAACGTATGGTATCAGCTGCAAATCAAAAAGCCAAAAGGCCACATTTTATTGGCTATTCCAGCTTCATTTGAACTTACTGTCTAGGTAGTGTAGGTACAACCGTTTGACGCAGTGTAGTAATAGTAATGGCCGCACGTCTGTCAACATCAGTTACCCGAGTACTAATCGATAGAACATATCACTCACTGCGTGCGTTTTTTAGTAGAAGTCCATTATCGAACTAGCTAAGTCGATCTCTCTACTATAATCGAAGGTGGCGAATACGTCACAGAACAAACGGTCAAGTCGGATTCGATGTCATGCAATGAGCTCGAGACTAGTTTTATGGTGTGGCAAATTCCCCAGAATGTTCCATTTCATCTGAATTCGAAAGCCAATGAAAATTTTCGAGCCTTCAAGCTTCTGCGCTCATGAACCTATTCACCACTGTAATTGCGAAATTGCCACAGGCGTGCGTTGATGATCTACTTGAAGAACTTTGCCTCGCGTTGCTGAAAAAGGTCCGAAAAGCTCCTGAAATTCATCCATAGATGCAAATTTCAAGGCGATCGAAAGAAAAAAAAAGTCTATTATTGGCCACTTTTCGTCCACACCAAAACTCCCGAAATGAAACTCAAGTATCTTTAGGACTCTTTACCTTGGATGAAGGTCGACTGAGAGAAGACGAGATGTCTCCTCCCAGTCTAGCCACAATTAATGTGCAAAAGGAAAACCACAATCTGTTGAGTGATATCAGCTTCATTTGATCAGCGCCGTCTATATGTGGCTTGACGACGCACATGTTTGGACAGACCCAGAACTTGAATGTGTCTAGAAGGTGGTCTTTTCCCGACAACGAACAACCTCCGCAGAAATATTCCTGCAAAACCCAGATAGTCGTCTTCAATAATGTGAGACTAGCGCCTGAAAACCCCAAGAGAGGCGCGATGTCCTTGGGCATTATGTGCACTGTGTACAAGTAAGCCAGCTGGGATACTATGATTTAAATTTCAGTCTCCACGGCACATGTATATGGAGACTAACATTCAATGATGTCTCGATAAGGTTCGAGATAGCTGGAAACTGATATCAGACGGCGGCATATCTAGGGCTTGCCATCCGACTTACCAGCGGCAGGGGCAAAACCTGCCCTATCATGATATCCTTTGACACTGTATACCTTGAGTGAGGTAAATTCCTAGGCGCGATAAATTTGAACAACGTAGGATGATATGGCTTACTTGGTCAATTCTCTCAAATATTTCGAAACTAGTCCAAAACCAACGCAGGTCGCCGCCCTCCATGGAACGTGGACTGAATATGATGTAGATAAGAACGGTTAGACCACTGAAACAAAGTAAGTAACTCACCGCATAAGGACGTAACCAGCATCCCAAAGGATGATAGGTGCTGTGATAAGAAACCACAGTGATATCCAGCTGTACTTGTTAGGTGCCATTGTGGATTGTCAGCGCCGGAGGATAGTGGGGTCGAGAGGAGGGAGAGAGAGGAATCCAGATGATTTGACACCAATCGAGGGTGTCGAAACTTCTAAACTTGTGAAGGTTCTTTGTCTTCTGAAGCCTTTTGAGGATGTCGCGGTAAGTTGTTGAAAATGTACATGCTTGCCAGATGTCCTTCAAATTCCCGTCGGGATCAAGTTCCGATTTAGATAATTGTGGGTCGATGGCGATTTCATTGAACGATTGAAGTATTGCGGTGATTGGACGCAGTTTGATCTTAACTTCTCGACATCCCATTAATATCATCCATGAAGATTGAATTGACAGTGTGCTGGCGATGTAATTTTCACATTAATGCGTACACGTCGGTGAATCATTGTCATGATTGCCTTCGAAGAGCTGGCAAGTAGTCAAAAAAACAGTTGATAAGAATCAAGATGGCGTTATGCCGATTTAGGATATTAGTTCCCACGTGTCTCGTCGTGCTTTCCGAAGAATTTACTTAGTCACTGAGCCAATTTGTATGGGCAACTTTACCTTCTTCAGCCTTACTCCACATGTTAATTTCAGAGTTCCGTCTGTTGGGACTCTATGCAGCTTCATCAATTCATTGCTTAACCCGTGACAACCTGGCCAAGTTCTTATGTTAGTTGATGGCCTGACATCTTGCCTTGATAACGGGTTGGAAAGTTCTCATAGCTTAAAGAATCGCGAGACCCCCCTCTACCAGTATTCGTCATTTACTTTCATCCACCGGCATGCCTGGTCTACCTCCAAAAAAAAAAGTTCCCATTCTCATGCAGAAGCTACCAGTTGGCAACTTCCGACCGTTGAAATATGCGGCTGTAAAGCAACGCAACTCCAGAACTCTTGGGAATGATAAATCGTATGCCGTAGCGATCGATCTCTCTACCGCGAAGACTACCTCCGTCGTTATTTGCATTGCAAACGAAACAAACTACATTATGTATCCATCTTTCACAGAACCCCTAACTCAAATGAGCGTTGTGGCGTCGCACTCTGTACAAGAAGCACTGTCGAAGGCTTTCCAAAACAGGCATAAAACCCGAGTATTTCTCGTTATCAAGTAACTCCTTCGTTTGTCTTTGGCGAACTCTTACATCTCGACGATCACAACAGGGACCACAGTCCAGCTCAGGCTTTCAGGTACGTTGGATCCTACCTCATATTCCCCATATCCTGACTTTCTGACAAATTATGGCTCAGGTCTAGTCCCGTCGCCCTCGCTCATTCTCACGCTGACGGCATTGATCATCTGTTTCTATCGGTTTTTTGCTAGGAATTTTTTACATAACATGGCTGATGTCCTCTCAAAATGTGGTCTAAGGGTACACCGGCACCAAAGCAAGATATTAAAGGTTACTCATTATGCGTCGAAGACGTTTGCTTTTACTCGAACCTGCCTTTTTTTTTTTTTTTTTTCTCTATCAGTGAATTAAATCTTGTTGAAACTCTCAATTCTGACGACTCTTCAACTTGCATTCCAGAGTGAGATCAGCTGGATGAAGCATTTTCTTGACATTTTATTTTCAGAAGGGTCCGACTGCCGTCATGCATTTCTTACAGAAGGTATTGAACACAGAACTAGCTGGTTCTAATAGAGGCCTTCCTTTTATTCTGAACACTCAAAGTCCTCCCTTGTGAGAGCCAGATATCTGCCTACCCGCCGTACAAGCTTCTCTCAAAGTTCCACCTCCATGGCACAATTCTTCATTTTACTAATTGTTTCACTTCTCCAACTGTTCTTTTTTCCTTTTGCAGATTCATGACAAAGTCATACTAATTTTCACCTTTTTACTTCTCGAGTTTGTTCTGACCTTGGGTTTTTTATCACCGGTTAACCACTCTCCTACACCCTCTGAGCCCGCTCTTCATCCTATTACTGTTCCTTTGGATCACTTCCAACTTTCCGGCGCGTGTCTTTTATTTCCACCCGACCTACTTGCGACAACCATGTTTCTATAGAATACTGAGTTTATGTCATTGTCATATATGTATATTCTGCCACACGCTTACTAGTTCTGGTGAAATATCGATAGCATTTAGATTAACTTGGCTGCGGTCATTATACTTGAAAGTGAAAGAATAACGACATCACCATGTAAAGTCTAACTTTAAATTATTATAATCAGTAGAAATGACCCACGGAAATTTAACTGTCACTGTAGGGAGACGATGAAGGAGCGATAACCCATGCCGTTCTTTGAAGAAAGTGGGTAGCTGATAATGCGAGAGATTACGGAGACATTGCCAACCACCGACCAGTAATAGAGATAACAGAAACACTCGGAACATCAATTTCAAGAAATTTAGACGATGCCAAAAACAGTAGAACCTGACTATATTATTATTAGACGACTCACCTGTATATGTTTACGATGGCGGAACGCGATATTTGCATGGTCTCTTCATGAACGCAATCCTTATCACGACACTGAATACACACACTTCCTGGGAGCAGCAATTAGCTGAGGCTGGTGAAGACCGACTTCGGTCTGCCTGCCATAAAGAGAACCTCGAAAGCGTCCCCAGCCAAAAATATAAACAGGCAAACAAGAACCTAGCTTTGGGAATTCAAGAAGAAAAAAAAAAAGTTTAAGTAA
>Ga0193742_1001649_pt1 | contig 13256 bp, 23 predicted proteins | sample L2c1metaG_FD_165511 | JGI IMG/M metagenome (GOLD analysis project Ga0193742, IMG submission 165511) | Soil microbial communities from a riparian zone of the East river system, Colorado, United States - L2c1 | ecosystem: Environmental > Terrestrial > Soil > Riparian zone | place: USA: East River... | reverse complement strand
TGTCCTTTCTGTAAGAAATCTCACGATCCAAATAAGCCTTGTACATTTCCATGGCTTGTATAGGTTGTGGTAGAGATTTTCATGATGAGTGTGAAGTTGGATGTGAAACTTGTCATGGAGAATTTGATAAAGTAGTTAAGACTTTTATAGGTAGTAGAGGTAGAGGTCAGCCTGTAAAGAATCCAGAAGATATTAAAGATCCATATTCAACTGGAAGAAAAAGAGCTGCAATACAATATCCTATCTTTAAAACTAATCCATGTGAATGGAGAGGTAAAAAGAATTGTGGAGGAGGTACTCCGATAGTCGGATGTATTAAAGGATTACAAGTTGATGCTCATCATGGACCTATTAAAAATCCATTAAGAAATGAGCCTGGTAATGTTCATCGTATCTGTAAATCCTGCCATGCTCATTGGCATGCAGTAAATGATCCTATTTATGATGAACAGAAATATGAAGAATTACCTCACTCCCCTGAGCCTGCTACTGAAGATGAATTATTGATTAATGAATCGTATTGGGCGTTGAAGAAATGATTGATATATTTGTAATAACAGGAGACGAAGGACAACTTATAAATATTTACACAGATAAAGATAGAGCACTTGAGAAAGTGAAGCCTTATCAAACAGTAGAACTTTGGCAAAAAGATTTTAAAGATGGATTTGAATATAAAGGTGAGGTGACCAAATGACTATTGTTAGTTTTTCAGAAGTTGTAAAATGGCAAACATGTCAAAGAGAGTACTACTATAATTATGAATTGAATCTGCGACCTAATGAAGAGTCAATGGCTATTACAACAGGGGTAAAGGGACATAAACTTTTACAGAATTTCTATGAGTATATGGGAGCAGGGGAATCTAAAGAACAGGCTCTTAAGCTAGTAACTCAAAATGCTAATAACTTAATTAGAGGAGAGCCTTTTACTTCTCAATTAGCTCTTAGTACAGCCTGGACTCTTGTTAGTAATTATATTGAAGAAACGGAATTTACTGCTGAAGCTATTCTTATCGAAAATAGATTCCTTCTACCAGCATCACTTTTGAGCGCTGATCCTGTTCTAGACGACGTTCAAATTGGTTTTACTCCTGATGTTGTATTTAGACGCAAAGGAGATATGATTGATGTAGAGGATGCTAAATTTGTAGGAAGAGCGTGGTCTCAAAAGAAACTTAATAGATTTCCTCAACTAAAATTGTATCAAATCTTTCTAGAACATATGAATTATGAAATCTCTCGTACTCTTCTTCGATTCTTTAATGTTACAACAGGTAAAATCACTACTAAGCCTTATATAACTACTAAAGAAGAAAAGAAGATTCTTATTCGAGATTTTCTTTCAGGAATTAAAGAGGTATTAACTTATAGAGAGCAGACACCTTTTTCTAAGTCGCTAGCACCTCGTACTATGAATTGTAATGCTTGTCAGTTTTGCTACTTTGAGGAACCTTGTACTCTCGAAGCTGAGGGTAAGAATGCTTCCAATACTCTAAGATATCAATACAAAGAGAGTAGTTATGACTACAGAAGCTGAGTTTAAAGAAGAAGCTAATAAGGATCCTATTTCTAATCCATTTCGTATGTCAATGCTTTATGGAGAATTTGGTAAACGAAAAACTACTACTGCATGTTCTATGGTAGAGAAACGTGGACTTCTTCTATCATGTGATGGTAGTTGGAAGGTTCTACTGAATCCTAGGCATGCAGAACTTTATAAGAAAATTAAAGTCATTGAGCTTGAAGGTTTAAGTCAACTTGAATACATCGACTTTGATGGCTACGATACTGTTATCTGGGATCCTGTAAGCACCTCTGTGGCGCATTTTTTGGATCTATTGTACGATGAATCTAATTGGGGAGGAAAATATAGAGAGAAACTTGCAACTACTAGTAAAGAGTTAAAGGGTCTTGAAATTCTGGCACCTGTAGACTATCGAGTTACAAGAGATGGTTTTAGACCTGCACTAAGTCGTCTATTTAAATTATCTGCTCATCTCATTTTTACTTCTCACGCCACAGATCCCATCCCAGGACTTAGTAAGGATCAACAAGCTAAACCTAAAATGCCAGGTGCTACTTTTGAAGTTATGGGAGAACGTGCTGATATTATTGCTAATTTAAGAGCTGCTGGTAAAGGCAAATTTGTTGCCGACATGTCTGAATCCTCTCTTACGATGTTGGGTAAGAGTCGCATTGAAGGTCTTCAAGGTCAAATGGACCTTGATGCATTTGTTAATAAGTATAAGGAGATTGTATTCCCATGAGTCTTTTCGGTAAGCTTGACGCTGAAACCATTAAGTCTAATCCTTTCTTCATTGAGAAGGGTGAGTACGAGGCTGAAGTTACTGATGCTAAGTACAAGGCTGGACGTGATGGTGGACGCCAGCTAGTTATCGATTTTGTTATTGAGGACGAAACCTCTCAGTACGACGGTAAGAGGGCTTCTAAGTTTTTTGATCTCGTTGATTCTGAAATGACTTTTGAGGCTTTTGCACTTCTGCCTCCTGAAGAGAAGGCTACTATTAGCCGTAATCTTTCTTCTACTAAGAACATGCTTTGTGGCAATGGTCGTAATAAGGGTCTCGGAGTAGCTGCTGACGATCTTAATGATAAGGATTGGGATCCTGCTGTTCTCAAGGGTGTCAAGGTAATTATGTCTATCAGTAACTTCGGTGATGATGGCGTTAATGTTCGTTGGGCTAATCTCCGCGATTAGTCTTTGATCCGGGGACTCATTTGACCGCCATCAGGTGAGTCCCCACCGTGGAGGGAGATATATGTCAAGACCACAGAACCCAGCTAGAGCAGATCTTGCAAGTAGACATTATGAAGAATACCGTAGTTTATATTTAGAGGAGAAGGAAGCTCTCTTAAAAGAGAATAATCCTCGCCGAAATATAAATTCAACAAGTCAATTTAGAGCGTACACAGAGTTGTCAAAGATGTATCCTGAAGAATACGCAAAGTTATATCAACACTATAAAAAACTATTAACTCCCGCCAAATAGATGAAGGGAGGTGTATGACAAGTGAGTTTCTTTCTGATCTCTTTGGAGAACAGGAAGGTATAGTTTATTCCCCAGTTAAAGGGGAAAAATGGAAACAGTATTTCTTTGATTGGCAAAAAGAAAGAGATCAGTTAGAGGAGCATATAAATGACTTTCAAAAACGAGATGTGTATATTTCACCCGTGCTATTCAGTGAGCGTAGAATTACACCCGAAACTTTTAGGGGTACGAATTTTCTATGGACGGAATTTGACGGTACCTTACCTACTGAAGTCATCGATCCACCAACACTTAAAATACAGTCAAGTGGTTCAGGTCATGAACACTGGTATTGGAAATTAGATTCTTTTGTAACTGATAAAGTTCTTATTGAGGATTTAACTAAACGTATTGCATATCATTATGGTGCAGATCTTTCTGTTTGGGATTATCAAAACGTACTACGACCTGTTGATACTTGGAATCATAAACGTAATAAACCTGTTTCTTTAATCTCTAGGAATTCTAATGTATATAATGTGGATCGTTTTCTATGGATACCTACTCCTCCCACTGGTACCCGGGTTGACATTTCTCTTGGAGAACTACCAACACGAGAACAAATCTTAGCAAAGTATAAATGGAGACTTGATACCTTAGATCTATTATTCAAAGATGATGTAGCCGACCGTTCTACAGCTTTAGTTAGAATTGCCTTTGATGCAATTGAAGCTGGATGTAGTAATGAGGAAGCTTATGTTTTAGTTGAAGAACGAGATAGAGTTTGGGAGAAGTATTTAGGTCGTAGTGATAGAGATAAACAACTCAAAGCGTGTATCGCTCATGCCAGAAGTAAAAAGCTTCTAACAGCAGAACTAAGTCAAGAAGCTACTAGTGAGATCTTTCGCTTCGAAGACTTCATGAAATCCTCCATTAAATTAAAGTGGGCAATTGAAGGCCTGCTCCCTGTGGCGGGTTCTATGCTTATCTTAGGTAAACCGGGTATTGGTAAAAGTACATTTGCACTACGTATGGCTATGAGTCTTGCATTAGGTCATGAGTTCTTTTTAAATTGGAAAATTATGAATCGACAGAAAGTACTGTTTGTTTCTTTAGAGATGCAGTATGCAGAATTGAAACAGTTCTTTGAGGACATGAAAATTCCTGAGGAAGTACAACATGAGTTACAGGAGTGGTTTCACATCTGGCCCATCGGTTATGCATATCCCTTTGATGTACCGGATCAGCAGCCTGAATTACTCAAATTCGTTGACAGACACGGAATTGAACTCGTTATCATTGATTCATTGGGTTTGTCCATGTATGGATCGACAAAGAACGATGATGATGTTAAAAGACTCAATAGTTTCTTAAATGAAGATGTGCGTAGTTCACGTAAATGTGGTTATGTATTCATTCACCACGATCGTAAACAGGGTATTGAAGATTCTCAAAGAATAGCTGATTTGGATGATTCCTTTGGTTCCAGATACATTACAGCTAATGCACAAACTGTTGTGTTACTTGGACAAAAGAAAAATTCTCCAACTTTGCATGTAAAACTTTTAAAAACTCGTATGGTAGTTGGATCTAAGGACATAGATATAGTACGTACTCCAGATAGGGGGTTTCAACTTGTCGGAGCAATTAATCCTACCATCACTACATCAAGCGATGTCCCTATCGGAGGGGAAGCCATTATCAACAAAAAAGCAGATGATGGCTCACTTGGAAAGTTGTTTACCCTTTAGTTATGTAGCAGTTGATACTGAAGGTTACATTGAGCAAGGGCTATTAGGTATATCCATAGCCAATCCCCTATTACAGTCTATGTATTTTCCTATTGGCCACAGGGAGGACGTAAACATTGATTCGGAAACTCATGGGTACCTTAAGTTCGTTCTTACTAGTATTAAGTATCGTATTTTTCATAACGCTGGCCACGACACTATTGCTCTTCCTTATTTATTCGACTTACCTTTCATCTGCACCATGATTATGGGTCACATGGTCGATGAGAATGTAATGTCTAAATCTCTTGATTATATGCATAAATTCTATTGCGGAGGTGAAGGTAAACAAAGGCATCCACTTATGGATTCAATCATTAAGACGATGGGCTGGTATTACGTACCTTTTGAATTGATGAATGTTTACGCTAGTGAAGATGCACGTATTACGATGGAGTTGTTCTTAAAGTTACTTCCTATGTACGAAGAGCAATTCGGACCTCTTTGGAGCTGATGTGGGTAAAACGATGGAAACTCTTACTATTACAATAACTAAGAGTAGTCACAATAGTGTGCAAGATAAAATTGATGACCTTCTTTGGGAAGATTTGAAGGATCGTATCGCAGCACTATGTAATAAGGAAATATATAAGTCTATCTCACCTATGTACTAGGGAGTTAAGAACTTAATATGGAACATGAACACCCAGGAATATTAGGAGCATTAACAGGCAACCCACTTCAGCCACAGGGCAGACATAGAGATGGAGAAATGGAAAATGGTTGTGGTTTCATTCCAGTAGGGAATAGAGATAGATGCAAGCCTGCGTATGGTAATTTCGATGTGGTGGAGGACAGAGATAGTGACCCCAACATTAGACGCATCTGAACAATTTGAAGAAATGCCTCCTGATACCCAAACTTTACCTTATATGCAGGATGATCCTATTTACCCCACTGATTGGCACATGGTTAATGATCTTCTTAAAACTGAAGTTAGACAGCTTTCATTTGATACTTATCAACTGAGAACCCCAACCCATACCATCATTATTAATCAAGAAGGCTTTGATCTTTCTAGAGATGGTTCCTTAGCAGGTGAAGCAATCTTCGAAGATTGGCTAGTTAGAAATAAAGTTATGGCTCATCCTACGGAGTTCACAGAATGACTAATCCTAATCCAGGCTTAATCACCAATGAAATGTGGAGACTCTGGACTGATCGTCCAAATCTCTCTTGGAAACTTGGGGGTATCTACGCTAACAAGCCTGGCTACCATAACACTGTAAACGCAAACCTGAAAAATTGGCCCGGTAATTACTCTATTGAATTACCTTTAGATTTAGTTAAAGCTAACAGAGATAAAGCACGCGCTATTGATTTAACTATGACTGATTCTGAAATGGTTAAATGGACTAAGCGAATGAGAAATGCTGCTTTAGATCCTAGTGATACTCGTTTAGAAGCAGTTAAAGAGTTTTATGGAACACTAGACAATACAAATGTATTTGGTCTTAGTAAAGATTCTACAAATGGTCCCTGGGAAAGATCCACTGCTGACTCCACTCATCTTTGGCATGGACATGTTAGCATTTTTACAACTTTTGTCAGCAACTGGGTAATGCTCTCCCCTCTTCTCTCCGTATGGGGTGGAGAAACATTAGAAGATTGGAAAGTAAAAACAATGTTTATCCAAAAGGGTGATACAGGCCAGGAAGTTAGTTACTGGCAATCCCTCCATAATGCTATTAGAACTACTGTCACTCCCTCAGCTCCAGCACTTCCTGTAGATGGTATTTATGGTGATTCTACTGCTAGTGCTTTTGCTGACATGGTTCATAAGCAAGGAGGACAAGCTGCATATACTGGCCAGTCAACTCCTTATTGGATGCTACTACGATACCAAACTGCTTTAATTATTGCCAACACTCCCGAGGTTCCTCCTTCCATTGATCCAGAACAACTTACGGAGTTGGTAACTAATTGGCTTTCTGCGAACGTTAAAGTTACTGATTTGTCCTTTAACGGCTCTGTAACTGGAAAGGTCAATCTGTCATGATGGCTCCGTATGCTCTTATGTATCAACTCAAGAATAACAACGTCGCCACACAGCCTGCATTAGTTACAGGATCTGCTGTCGCTACTGTGGCGGGAGTTTTAGCTGTAGTTTCTATTTTCATTCCTATTCCTGATGGTGTTACACAGGCAATTCTTGTTGTTGCTGCTTTTCTGCTTCCTATTATTACTTCTTTATTCACTAAAGGAAAAGTTTGGTCTCCTGCTAGTGTTCAGGAAGTTGTAAACGAATCGGTAAAGCAGGCATTAGAAGCTGCTGGTAAGGAGAATGTCAATCCAACCTTAAAGACTGATCCAGGGACAAATGAATTCTAATTTAACAAGGAGAAGATCTGAAAAGGTCTTCTCCGATGTGAAGGGGGTTCTATGTACAGTCTGGGAAGTAGATTTGCCTGTCCACGGTGTAAATCTGCCACTAATCTAACACATTGTCGCAATCATCAGTGTCCCTGGCTTACTTGTTATAAGTGTGCAGGTGTAGGAAAAGCAGTAGTTTTCAATTTCAAGGGCCACTCCTTCATATTGGAGAAAAAATGACAGCTCTTCCTGAAAAGTACTCAGACACAGGTCATGTAAAGCATCAATTCTTTGCTATTACTCGAACATCCTCTGTTTGTGGTGTTAGTTTAGCTTGGTACTCAAATGGCAAATGGAAATTTGATGAGAAAGGGCTCAAGGAGCGTAGGATGTGTAAAACCTGTATTAGGATTACAAGTGCAGTATAGATCAAAAAGCTACTACAAAATTCCCTTTGGGGAAATTCAGGTTGGGCATGTAACTCACAGTATCACCATTTGGATTGGAAAACGTGTTTGGCACCTGTGGCGAGGGAGGTTGAGATGAAAGATATTTCTTATTATCTCTGTAAAATTAAGCATAATTGGCTTCATTACAAAGACGGTAGTCGTCTGTGCAAACGATGCTTTAGGGTGAGATAAAATGAATTGGGTTGTTGGAGATCCCGTGATTAATAGGTACTCCCGTAAGAGAGGAAAGATAATTGAAGTAAATAACTACTGGGGTTGGTTTGTAGTTTTATATACAGATGGTGTCAAAAAGACATATTCTAATACTATGAAAGATCATGAAACAACTGTATTCTTGACTTTGAGCAATAACTAAGTCAAGATTGTGACATATGAGGGTCGCTCGGCGAGGGGTACCCCATGATCCACCTCCGTTAGCCTGCTGTGCGTACCGTGGAGCGACTTTCAGGGGTCCTCAGGTGTCCTAGGTGGGGTACACTGAGCCTATGCGTACAGCCTGTACAGCAGTAGGTCATAAGTGAGGATTCATGGATAAAATAGTAACAGGATCAGCTTCAGAATTAATAGCATGTGCTTACTTCCTAAGAGAAGGATATTACGTCTTTAGATCGGTTCATGTATCCTGTCCCTTTGATTTAATCATTCATAAAGATGATATATCTTATCGAGTAGAGGTAAAGACGCTTACAGTTGTAGATGGTAAATCCTCTGCATTTTCAGCTCCTAGGAATTCTCAGTGGGATTTATTGGCTGTTGTTAATATCAACGACAGTAAAACGCATGTATTTGAATCCCGATACAGTATAGAAACAATACGTAAAGAATTAGCAGGGATATATACTCCAGGAAATACTCCTCAAATTATGCCATGTAATAAACGAGTAACTTACATTAAAAAGCATTTAGAAGATTGTGAAATGTGCAAGAAAATAGCAACTTCTGCAGGTATATGGGAAGCTGTAGAAGCCATGAACAACTCAGGGTCATCTTTACATATGAAGAAAGGGGTTTGAAATGTTAAAGCTTAAAGTACACTTACGTGTAGATTTTAATAAGGATGCAGTAAAGGCAGAAAAGGAACAGAGTCATCTCCATCGGTTTATGCCTATTGCAGATCCTGATGGTAATCGAGCAGAACGACGAAGAGCTAACAAGTTGATGAAAAAGGAAAAGAAATGAATCAGTGTGCAGGTAATGAAGTACATGAGCATTTCAGTTTAATTACAGGTACTTTTATCGAACATCAACATGAACATGATAAGTCGGATAAAAATTTCAATACTCTCCATCATCATGCACCTGTTGATCATCACATTTTTACAGAAGACGAATTAGCTCATAATGAGCGAGATACGGGTAGGAGATTAACTGCTAATGCTGAGTAAAGAAGAGGAGACCGAACTCGAAGAAATAATTGAATGTTTACAGGTAACTCGTAAATTCAGACTTAAATATGATAATGAAGAAGTCAGTAATACTATTGATTGGTTAGCTAATAAACTTAAAGAAACAAATGATGAACTTGGTAAGGTAACTGAAGAACTCTATAAGGCTAATGAATTAAGTGCTAAACTATCTGAGAGGTACGAGTAATGGATCTTAGAAAAGAAGAATTAAAAAGAGATGGCTGGAAATGGATGATTACAGCTACTTACAACGATACTGTTAAATGGCCTAAGGTACCTGGTAACGTAGCTATTGAAACAGTACATAGTGATGATGTATCTAAGGCAATGGAACTAGAAGCTTTTAGTAAGCGTACTGACGTAAATATTGTGATTACTGAACTATGACTGAGCCATTACAGTTTCAGTTACAAACTACAACAGGAAAGCTTACAAAAGAAGTAATGCGAGAGCACTTAGAGACCTTTCATGTATTGGCAATTGAATGACTCAAACATTATGGGAAACTGAGCAAGATTTCATACGATTAATTGCAAGAATTAAACAGAGAGGAATCAAAGTTGATGCAGAATTCTCCAGAAGAAAAGTTATTGAAGGCACCAAAATCCTCAATCAAATCTCAGGACGACTTGGATGGAATCCTGGAAGTTCTCAGCAAATTGGTAAATACCTTATCGGGGACTTGGGATTACCAGTCCTTAAAAGATCCCCAAAAACGGGAGATGCGAGCTTTGATAAAGAAGCTCTTGAAGAGTATGAACTGTACTTAGAAGCTTCTGGAGATGAAACTGCTCAAAAGGTTCTTACTTATAGAGGTTGGCAAAAGACAGTAAGTTCTAACTTCCAAGCTTATCTTGATTTGAAAGATGAGAATGATATCGTACACCCCAACTACAAAGTACATGGTACTCGCACTTGTCGTCTCAGTTGTGAAAAGCCTAATCTACAACAAATTCCGAGAGAGAGTGTAAAGCCTTGGAATGGAGATGTTAAGAAAGCATTCATTCCGCGAGGTTATGAGCTGTATGCTATTACTGTCAATGGAGATCAAATATATAAGAGAAAAAGTCTTTCAGGAGAATTAAGACTTAGAACATTTGACTTCAAACAGGTTGAATTCAGACTTGCGGCAGCGTACGCTAGGGAAAAAGAACTTATTGAAATCTTCAATTCGGGTGCAGATATTTTTACGGAGATGTCAGAAAGACTAGGACGCCCCAGATCTCAAATTAAAACATTTGTTTATTCTACTTTGTATGGTGCAGGTAAGGCTAAAGTTGCACTAGTTCTTGGAATGCCCAGAAAAGAATCAGATGAGTTTTACGATGAATACCATGGGACTTGGTCAGGATTTAAACGAATTACCGAAAAAGCTACAAGACTTGCACAGAGTGATGGATATATTGAGTATTGGACGGGGAGACGTAGACATCTCTCCAAGGGAGAATCTCACAAAGCTTTCAACTCCATCATTCAAGGAGGTGCTTTCGAGATTGTCAAAAGGCGTATGCTTGCAGTTAAGGATGAACCGATTGTCTTGCAGGTTCACGATTCCATCACAACGGAAGATGATGATAATTGTGATATCGACCGTATTAAGAGGACGTTGGAGGATGTACCTGAAAGTAATGAATTGGGAGTAAAATTTGAAGTTGATATGGTTGTCGAAGGAGAGAGTAAATGAATAATAAAGAAAAATTTGATGAGTTTGTTGATGCTCAACTTAAACTGTTTAATGAAATGAGTGATCAGTTAACAGAGACCGCTCTAGCTTATCATAAAGAAACCTGTATCGATCCACAAGAAGGTTGTGAGACGGACTTCTTGCGCATTTATATGCTAGTATTTGCAGAGAAGATGGTAGCTGCCCAGAATGCAGCAAAGAGCAGAAAATACTTCTTCAAGCTGAATTGAGGGATTATGAACTTTATCTGTGGACCGTGTAAGGAGATAGCAGATCATCCAAAACTCACCTTACTCTATCCTAGTACTGTAGTAGAGATTAAACGTCAACCTCATCTTAGCTGTAGAGGTGGCACATGGTGTGATTGCCAACATAGGATTGGGCATAAATGACTTTTAATATTTTACCTGGTGCGAGACTTACTCCTGAGTGGCTTGCACATTTTAATGAAGCTGTAAATACAGATATGAACCCTGTAAGATATCTAGCCATCGATCCTGGTAAATCTAATGGTATCTGTGGTTATGATGCTAAATACTATCTGATGTTTATGCTGACCATTCAAGAAGCCGATATAGTAATGTTTCTAGATCAATTTAACCATCTTAAACTATGTGTCATCGAAGACTTTGTACTTTATCCTAATAAGGCAAAAGAACAAATCTATTCGAGTATGGAAACTTCTAGAGTTATTGGGAGAGCAGAATCCTGGGCAAAGCATAAAAATATTGCTTTGATTAAACAACCAGCACATATTAAACCTACAGGATACAAGTGGTTAGGTGAAAGACCTCTTCCTAAAAGTAATCCTGCTAATCACATGAAAGACGCTCATATACATTTTACTTATTGGGGTGTTACTACAGGTCGCATTTTATTAGAAGATATTATGAGAAGAAATGTGCAAAAGAGAGTATAATGGCTGGCGTATACAGAGTATACAAAAATATCAAAACAGGAAAAGAGGTTTACATCTTAAAAAGAAATAGAAAATATGTTCATGTTGAATACATAAATTCTAATATGACCTGTTGGTATCTAAAAGGTGATTTCACGAGACTGTTTAGATTATTACCTTAGGCAAAAAGAAACCCCCTGACTCAAGGAAGTAGTCAGGGGGTTTCTTACTTGCTGTCTTCAAGTGTATCATTTACACTTTGATCTATAGGCACCTCTAGACCTTTAGTTTCAATAAAACGGATCAAGGCACGTTGATAATCCATACGTTCTTTCTTCTCTGAGTTTAGCATTTTGTGATTTTCTTTATTAATGTACTGAGCTTCGTCTACTTTCCTCTCAATTCTATTATCTCTATTTCGAGCAGTAACAGCAGTAATAACTAACGATAGTGCAGTAAGCACTGTTCCAATAGCTGTAATAATACCGACAAGAGTTGTCGCTATGGGCACCTGATATCCTTAGCTATTGAAAGAAACATGTACATGATCCGTGTGCGGAGATGGTCCATTGTATTTGTGCCAACCCGCACTGTGCCCATTACCTCCGGGATACCAAATATACCTATTCCAAATTACATATTTTACATTAAGAGCTTTAGCATTCTTTAAAACGTAACTTGAAACAGCGTTACCTTGTCCTGTATTCTTATAAGTCATGAAGTCTAAAGCTAAACCTTTTGGATGATCAGATCCAGGAACAGAACCCGGACCTCTTCCTCCAATAGTTTTAATACCGAATCGAGAACCAATTGAGTCAGCAGCTCTAGCTACATCAGGAGCTACCCCTTTTAATCCATATTTTCTACTAGTACCACTTCCATTGTATGTAAAATTAGGATTAATTCCACCTAGAGCACTACCGGCTGATGCTTGATCTGCTGCTCTTTGTGCTGCTGCTCTATTTGCAGCTTCTTGTTCAACAACTGTAGTAGCGGTTTTAGAAACATTACCCATTGCTGTAAGAGCCCGATAATAAGAACTAGGATCAAAAGGTTCTCGAGTAAAATTAAAACCTACAGGACTTCTCTTCAATCTTTCTGTTTTAGGTTGGTATCTTTTATCAATTAAATCTTTAATCCAAGAAGGATTTTGAGTCGTAGGCTGAGTTCCCGCCACAGGGTTGGTTCCCAGTAACTCCTCTGTAAATGCCATTATCGGTAATCACCCCGATTCTTCTTAGCCATCTGAGTGAGTAATTGACGAATCTCAGTTTGTGCTTGAGGCTGATAAGGACCAGTACCCGTAACCCCAGCAGCTGTAAGATAGTTAATTAATTGTTCTGGATTATACGGTTCATTATCTCGAGTGGCTCCTGTAAGTCTCGCTCCAATTCCTACAGCAGGAACTTGTTGAGCTAAATAGCCAGGAGTGCCACCTTCGACATTTTCTAATGGGATTCCAAGAGAAGTCTGTTTAGTTAAAAGTTCCATGGGAATACGAGCAACCGGGCTTAAGGAACTGAGAATAGTTTTAGTAGGTGATCCAATTTGAGCTAGCTGATCTGTAAAAGGATTAGAAGGATTGACAATTGTGTATCCTGGAGCATCACCTCTCCAAGTTTGATCCCTCCCTAATCCACTGCCGGGCTGTAATACAGGACCAATTCCTTTTTCTTTAATCCAATCAGGAAACATTTGATCCA
>Ga0193742_1001647_pt1 | contig 13273 bp, 9 predicted proteins | sample L2c1metaG_FD_165511 | JGI IMG/M metagenome (GOLD analysis project Ga0193742, IMG submission 165511) | Soil microbial communities from a riparian zone of the East river system, Colorado, United States - L2c1 | ecosystem: Environmental > Terrestrial > Soil > Riparian zone | place: USA: East River... | reverse complement strand
TGATACAGAAGGAAACGTTCGCGCGGTAGGAGCTGAGGCGGCTCGCGAGGGCATCGAAGACGATGCCGAGGACGGTGGATGGACAAAAGCAGAATGGCAAGTCGCTACTCTGTTCTCCCCTTACTGGAATGTGGCTGATTGAAATTTAGGTTCAAGCTTCATATGCGCCCTAAAGCCCAGTCAAGCACCTATGTCACCCACAAAATCCTACCCCTTCCTCGAGGAAAGGCTGCCATCGACGTCTTTGCTGACTTTATACGATACCTCCATCAGTGTGCTCGTACTTACATAGAAGAGACGCACGCCAATGGCATCGAGTTGTGGCGCACCTTGAAAGACCGTACAGACTTCGTTCTCACTCACCCAAATGGCTGGGAAGGTGCTCAACAAGGCATGATGCGCACAGCCGCTGTTCAAGCAGGACTGATCCCTGATAGCGACGATGGTCACTCTCGCCTCTCGTTTGTCACTGAGGGTGAAGCTAGCCTGCACTTTTGTGTTCAGAGTGGCCTCACAAGCGATGCCATCAAGGTGCGTTTTTTGCCTTGGTTCGTGAAGAAGATGTCGTTGACGACGTGGCTATAGGGTGGAAAAGGACTTCTTATTGTGGATGCTGGGGGCGGCACCATCGACATAAGTGCATATCGACAAACCTCTCCTGATACCCAATCATACGAAGAAATAGCTGCGCCCCAATGTACGTCTCGTATGCTCCTTATCAACGTGATATTTATGCATTTAATTTGAATAGGTCATTTCCATGGATCGATCTTTGTAACAGCTCAAGCAAGGAAGTTTTTTGATGGTATTTTATTCATAATGATTCCTATTCCTGCGTGCGCTGTTAAATCGTGATCATTAGGCTTGCTAGGACAATCTCGTTTCTCAGGGGATATACCCCAGATAGAAAAATGTTTCGACAAGACTACCAAGCTCAGGTTTAGGAGTGCAGATGAGCCTCAGTATATCAGGTTCGGCGGCATTCGCGATAAAGACCACAATCTCAATATTCGCTCTGGCCAGTTGAGGCTTCCTGGGTATGCTTCCAACATAATATCGCGGCCTAGTGTACTATTATAATCTTCCTTTCTTCAGTTCCAACGTCGCCTCATTTTTTGAACCGTCCGTTCAATGCATTGTGGAGTCCATTAACCAACAGCGCGAAGCTTCCACCACCGAAATCTCGGTGAGAAATTTGTTAGGTTTGAACACCATCTTCCATATATACTAACCGGCCTTGCTCAAAGTCTGTCTTTCTTGTGGGCGGTTTTGCTGCCAGTGATTGGCTTTATCGGAGATTGAGAGATGCATTTACTTCTCAAGGGCTCGACGTCACCCGTCCTGATAGCCATGTGTGCGTCTGTCTGACTTTTCAAATATAAGCATTTGCAAACTAACTATTCATCAGCAACAAAGCTGTCGCCGACGGTGCTGTGTCCTTCTATATTGATCACTTCGTGTCGGCCCGAGTCTCCAAGTTCGCTTATGGGACAGTCATGCGTACTAAATACAATGCCTTGGATGCTGCACACAAGCTTCGAGAGAACACGGCGTTCATGACACCCGAGGGCTATCTCGGAATCAGCGGCATCTTTAATGTTATTCTACCTCAAGTAAGAGATGCCAACTAATTCGCTAAAAGACTGCGTTGATCTAATTTCCATGCTCAGGATACCAAGGTCTCGGAGACTCAAGAATTCACTAAGCCCTACCGCATGACGGCTTCCCAGAAGAATTCTCTTAAGACCATCAACATACCCATCATGTCCTATCGAGGAGACTCGATCTATTCTGAGAAATGGATGGATGAAGAGAAGCGTAAGATTTCTCATTGTATCTCAATATCTAAGCAGACCCAATTCCGAGCAGCGTTGTACTCTACCTTATGCCACGTCGAGGCAGACACCATTGAGATTTGTGAATCGCTTAAGCCTCAAGTTGGAGCAGCGACATTCTACGAAATAAGCTTCGAGGTTGTGCTCGCACTCGGTCTTACAGAACTCAAAGCTTATATATCCTGGGTAGAATCTGTGAGTAGTCATACAAATTAGATGAATTTTGCTTGATCTTACCACCATTGGCAGGGTATTAAGAGAAGGTATGGACTATCATCGTTGTGGATGGAATGAATCAACGTATTGAAGGTTTCTTTTTTCACAGGAGCCCAGCACAGGTCGTCTATGGTCCCGACCGGCAGTAGATAGTCCCGAAGATGATGACCGTTAGTACCTCCTGCTTCTCTGTGTACCATTTGTGAACCCTGGTGGTTCGTCTTTCCTTCCGATTCCGTTTGTTGCTTGAATAGGCTCTTGTAATATATTATAACCATTCCAAACCTTCTGGGCAGAGAAGAGCATGTCCGGATATCTTGTTTTCAATAAATGGTTTCCACAACACGAACTCTAAACCCTGGTGATCTTTTCCAAGTATTCTACAAAAAAAGGAAAGTCAGTAAGTTGTGTTGAATATAAATGGAGATAATTATGAACGTCGTGTTAGTTCAAATGCAGCGAAAGTGCTTGCCGCTGCGGGTATACTTAATTACATAGAATCAGCTCGTTGACGGGTTAGAGACGAGAGCAGAAGATTTGCCTTCGAAGAACTGAGGAAAGGTATGATCAAAAAATCGCACAGGAAGAACCCTGTCAGAACTTACGAGATGGAGAGAGACCACGGAATAAACCAGTCCTGCAAGAGTTTCTGTCATAACAACGTTTATGGAAGATGGAGGAGATGAACTTGCATTCCAGACTCAAATACTATTGCCTTAAGTTCATGGGCAATGTATTGGATAGGTGTACCAGTCGGCGGCTTGGACCTCAATTGAATACGGGACTTGACAACATCTGCAAACCGAGATCAAAAAAGAAAAAAAGGAAAGCACAGGCATATGGGGTAAAGGAACCTAGGGGATAACACGCAAGCCAATATGAGATCTAGAATAAGGTGAGATGGATCTATTGATTAGGGGTAGGGGCGGAAAGAAAACTCACGCCGCCCGTTGACCCACTGGCGAGGAGAGCCCACACAGGGAGCTCAGACCCATACTTTTGACTAAACTTTCTTTTTGAAAATTCAAAAGCTAGAAAGAAATTGGCCTCGTTGCGTGTCTCTTCCTTGAGAAAAGCAAGACATTATATGTACCTGTATAGAATCTGAAAGAAATGCTTAGTGCGTCCCCGATCAAATAGAAAGAAGGATCCATACGCAGCATAGGCAGGTATCTCTCGTGCGACGGTTACCTATCCCAAAATCAATCCTATGAAGTAGAGTGGTTTGTAGTTCACCATCACATAACTTACCCAATAACCACGCATGATGCCTTTCCTGAAACCCCAATCTTTCCACATCTCGCTAACAACAACACTAAGCCGTTTATCCGTTGCCGCACCATATTGGCCTTGCATCCTAACCTTGAACATTTCCACTGTCATCAAGTTCTCATCAGAATCCCCTTCTACGATCAAAAGGTTTCGCTGAAACGGTGAGTACCTGGGCTTGCGAGGACAGCATTAGCCACGCCTGCCATCGCACCGGCCAAGGCTATTTCCTTAAGCGACAACTGTGGAAAGGGTGAGATGATACGTTTGGATATGCCGTAAGACGCGAAGAGGAGGGAGTTGACGCCTGCGATTCCGAGTAACGGACTGGCCATGCCTGCGCATGTATCTCAGTACGCACTTGGCTCTTAATGAAACTTGTAGTGACCTTTGTATAGAGCGAAAAATCCCTCCTTGCTTAGAGTCTGTGCAAGAATATCCATAGGTCCTTTCTATCCAAATAAGCGGTTTGATTTGTTTTTTGTGTTGGAAAAAATCCGAAACGACTTACAAACATGCCCTCTGTTCACTCCAACAATCAAGTGAGTATATCTGTCTCATGCATAGCTAAATTGAGCACTGAACTAGGAGCGATTTGTGCCCGAGTCTTGATAGTATCTAATGGTTGTCCTACAAGGACTTGTGCTGCCCCACCAACACTACCCGCAATGAGCTCGTTTACAGTCGCCTGTGTAGTGGACTTCATCTTCAAATTTTGGTGATTGCGTTGTCGCTTGAAATTGGACGAAATCAGCGTGCGATCGCACTAGCAACCAGGGATCACATGATCAAAAGCTCGCAAGATTAAGACTCGATGCTGTATAAAGTACAAAAATTATGCATTAAAAGCCATATATACGTGTGTGGTATAATATGCCAGTCACCAAATTCCAAACCCATATTACAAGGGACAAATTTGTGGTGTCAACTATCCACTCGCGCGTATTCCTTTGCACTGCCAGATGGCAGTAACTTCCACCATGAGTGCTTACTCTTCGGAGGCTCTTCTCCCACACCTGCTGCTCTCCGTTCGCCGCGTCGAACAACAGTTGACAACCCCGAGCTTATGCCTTTCCTCCCACCCCCAGGAAAGGAGGAGGTAGGACTCCTATTCGTCTTTGCTCTCTTTTTCCTGTGCACATTCGAGGTGGGTGGGGCTTCCTCGAGCTCTTCTTTCTCCATATTTGATTCGAACGTTGGTGATTCCCCATCCGGATCTGATAAACCATTCGTCTCAGCAACTTGCGTCGACCATTTGCGTTTAGCGGTTTCTGGTCCACTTGCTCTCTCCCAGTCCTTTTTATATAAACGGTATATAGCCATCGTGACTCTAGCGTCCACCACCTATTTCGATTTGTAAGAAAAATTGAACATAAACAGTTCCAGTAAAAGATAAGGCATACACTTGAATGTTCTCCAGTTTGAATGTCAATTCCAAGCTCTTGTTTGGCGAGGTTTTTGAGAGAGATATGGCGAGATTTGCTCAACGCAAATTTGTAGGCGTATGATTGGGTATCTCTCGTTTGTCGGGTAGGATGTGAAAGCAATAGAGCCTGAAACTATATCAATGATTTTTCGATGAGTTTAGACATAATGAGCACCTTAAAATCGTTATACACCGCGTGTCCGATCAATATTCGCCCATCCAACAATTCATTCACTGCTTTTTGCACTTCCTCAAAAGGTTTCGCTACGGAAGAATCATCAAAGCCAATTTGTATCCACATCACAAGCAACACACCATTGATCATATTCGATGCCCTTATCCCACTCCAACGCGTCCTGTAATCAACCACACGTTCCCGTTGCTTCACATACTCATCCATGATCACCACCCCATAATAATTAACCAAGCTGACCCGCGCCAATGATGACTCAGAAGCATTGATGCCCACACCCACCATCTCACAATCGATAGCGAGATATCTTCCGGGACTATACGAAGTATTAAGAACAAGTTGCGAAAAAAGTTAGGTCATGGACTTTACAGCGAATAAGAAGCAATGCCAGTCAGAAATGGCCGAAGCAAAACTCACAGACGTTGCTCGTCATTGAATTTCTCTTCTAGCGCCAGTGCCATCGTTACCAAAGAGGGCCGAGAATTGTCGTTCACCACATCTCCAACAGGCTGACTCGTCACAGTTACAGCCTGTTCTGGGACTGGCGATTTGGCTTGCCTTTTTTTCCTATGAGGAACGGGTTTCCTAGAATCAAGTGTCTAAACACCTTTTATTCGAAAGGATCCTTTTTACCAGACAAACAAGCCCACCTGTTTTAAATCAAGCCAGTTGGATGACGCTACACTCTTCCCCTTCGATACTCTCTTGTTCGACTGTGAGCTGGGCTTTTGATTTACCATTTCTTCTTGCAGCACTGGGTAAGGATAAAAGCTCCTAGTAGAGAGGTGGTGGGTCTTCTGAGTGAATCTGAGTATGGATCCAGTTGCTCGTCTGCAACTGAAAGGTCAAATAGAACTGGTGGTAATCAGGGGAAGGACAGACAACAGGACGGTCCTTTCAAGAGCCTTTGTGAGAGGGAGCATCAAGTGGGTTTGTTTGCTGATATTTTATTTTCAAGGCCAATCGCTCCAGAAAACTTGCCAAAAACAAACCTTGCAAGAAATTACGAGCGATCCAAATGAAATTTTTAAATATCAGCATGTAGGCTTACTGATCGACAAGTAACCGCTTCAATAATGTGAACCAGGCCTGACTCGATGGTCACTGCTGGCAGCGCAACTCGAATCGGCCAATCGAACGAACTAGTAAGCTGCCGTCGACGCGTTGGCGGATGCTGTTTGGGAATAACGGGTGAAAATGTTATCCCCAACCTCGTTACTCTCAACAAAATCAAAAATTTCCAAGGTTGGATCCATGGATACTCCTCTCAACTTGATTCCAGTCTAGGTTTTCTCATTCTCATACTCTCCGAGCGGTAAGGCTATGTAAACGCTCCATATGACCGTGGCGATTCTGATTTGGATTTCGCAAGATTCTGTACTTTTCGACTGGGAGATCTCCAGGCGGAAGACGGTATTTATAGGTCATGATCTTACCCCCTGGATGCATTCGGCCTTCAGAGGGCCGTGATGAACCTCTGTATATTTTCCGCCGAAATATATGTATGTACGTGTTCCAAGCTTCCAAGGGCATCGCTCTACCTCCGAATATTGTCGCTCAATATTCTAGTTCCATACTTTTCATAAATCCTTGGCCGTGCCATGCCAGCTTGTGGTGATCCTGAGTATTATTTATTTCTAGTAAATCTATACAATACTTTTTGGTGGGTTTGGTAGCATCCAGTCGGAACCAATCTGTGACCATTGGTAGCATTGGAAATGGAAATGTGTTAGACCCTGCTCATACGCACGCCGTTCGGTGTTCAGTTTTGACGTCTTTACGAAAAGAAAGCAAACGCTGTCCAAGTTTGAGGGATTCAAGAACCGGCCACGCGCGAACTCTAGCATGTTCTGGATGTCAAGCGTCTGAAAATAATGTACCATTCTGACAAGATCTTCACTGCACGATCCTCAATTTTCAGTGCGTTTTAGGGAAATAAATTTGAGTGAATGGTGTGAACGTTTTTCAATCTTTAAAAGTTCATCCATAAAAATAGCCAGGGGGATTTCTTCTAACTTTATATATGTCGTTCCAAGTCTTCATTGAGGTTGTAGAAGCATACGATTATTTCTCTAATGTGCTATGGATCACCTGGAACCCTTTCAACCTGAACATCGTAATTCGCAAAATTTGAAGAAAACATTTATGATGTTGCAACCAGTGCCATGATAGATAACGTAGCAAATATAGGGTATAAAGCAAGATATTGTAAGCGAAGGTATGCGAAGGTATATCAGAATCAAAGGAATAGTTCAACAGCGACGCTTCGAAGCAAAATTAAATAAAAACAGTAAGTACCTGAATAAGGCCCTGAGACGATATTCGTACTTTAAATCCATCCGACTAGTCTTTGCCGGAATCCAACAAGTCAGCACGCCACACGAATTACGAAATTAGCTCCTGAGATGTTTCCAAGATGACGAAGAATGGCGACGGAATTCATAATCTCTAGATGCGTGTTGGTTCAGGGCAGCACGTGGAACATGTGTCGGCGAAGCTGAAACGGCGGAGTTGAAAATATCAGTTTGGGCGCCTAATGAAAGAAGGAGATTAGTTCAATGACGTCTAACAGATATAAATAGAAGTTACCATCTGCAAATCCCAACTTCGAATTATAGGTAGGCGATTTTGGCTCCCCAGCTAAATCGGATCCCGAGACTTCGATATTGTCACCCGCGAGTTGATTCCAGTACACCATCTGCATTTTGGGAAACAATGAGACAACCAAAATATTAGGATGATTGAATTGACGGTATTTTCACCTGCTTAGGGCCTTTGACGCACTTAGTCTGGTCGTCTTCACACCATACTGGTGCAACGCCGGTTCCAACAGCTGCGCTTCCAGTCTGACCTGTGACGCGACAGCGAAACGGTAACATGTACATATTGGGCTCGCCGCACCTAGAATTCCAACATGTCAATAATCTGTTTTGAATGGGTTAGACTTGAAGCGCACCCGTTTGCCACCTAATATTTCGGTGGAGACAATAAACCAAGTAATATGCTGTTAATTTAGAATAGGAGCCTTACCCATCCCCACTACTCGTAATCAATATAAAATGGAAAATTCAAATGAAATGTGCCACTTACCGCGCAGGTGCACCCACCAGGCTCTGGACATGCAGGTAAGTTTGGTACTGAATAGGTCGCAATTCGACGCCACGGCGTACTGAAAAGAAGAAAAGGTTTAGTAACAGTCCTTCAACGGGTTAAGGAGGCAACGCACTGATACAGGACGGTAAAAACAACTAGATTCTCCTTGGTGACTTTTTTGATATCTGAGTTGTACGATATGGCAAAAGCTGTGCCGGCTGCCATGCTCTCGTTCTGCGTATGAACTGTAATGTCATGTCATGGGAAGGGTAGGATTATTCAGGAAAAATGGTTCTAAGGCCAGATATATTATATCCCGGGCTCGGGTATAAATCACTCACTATTTGGGTCTGTAATACAAACACTCCCATTACTTTTGCCCTCGGCTGTGACTCCCAAGCCTGGGTGATCCTGACCGTCTCCATAGATGGCAGCATTGGCGCCATTGTTCGACAGCGTCGTGAATGCGCGGTTGATAGCATGTTCAACGGTAAAATTGCCATTAGCAGGGCTGATTGAAAGTAGATCGGGATAAGGGCGATAAATATTGATGGCAAGAAGAAACATACAGTTCAAGAAATTTTCCGGCCGCCGGTGGAAATTCGTCACACTAGAGAGAAAGAAATGATTTCACCAAGGCGCTTTCGGAAAGAAATTAACGGACTTTATTGACGTGATGGAACCACCAATCTGATTCATTCAGCTATATTGGATGGGTCGGATGAAATATGTTTTACCCAGGAGGGTAACGTAGTATATATACCTGGTACAAAGGTTGGACCGCCGCATTCGTGTTTTGGTTTACCACGCCGGACACATTTCCGTCAAGGCAATACATTCCTATGACAGTGAAAAAAAAATCGGTTTGGTTAGTGCACGCCTAAGATGTTTTGGAGCAAGCACAAGTGATACGCACCCTGATGCCATGCTGCGATATGCGCATACGCGCCCCACATCAAGCTCTGCCATAACGTAAACCATACAAGGACTGAGGAAAGCAAGCCCTTCTGGTGGCACCCCGGAATCATGGCCGCGATCATATGGCTGCGACTACGACGATGAGAGACGCTCTGCGGGAGACTATGCATAAGTCTCCTACAAAACGCGAGAGAATGGTCAAGATAAATAACAAATAGCGAGGTAGATCTAGCCTTCTAAAATACATCATGTTTCCAGGGAGATATAACAGGGAGCCTCTGTTCATAAAACAAACTGGGCAGCCACTTGGTGACGAATGATGAGTGAACGCCTATCAATCTCCTTTATTGGATATAGCACAAGCCTCAATCTTGTCTAGATCCAGGTTTCGAGCAAGCCCTTGCTTCAACCCGGTCCACGTCTCCTTCGCAGAAGGACAAATTACCAAAAACCGAAGGGGTCATTCAACCTCATCTCACAACTACAACTTCCAGAATTATCTCATTTTTAAGGTGCTATTTCACAATTATTAACTTTGAGATTAAAAATGTCGAGATTTCTTTTTTGTTAAGTTAGGGAGTGCTCGTCTCATTTGAGTATGATAACAAAAGAACTGTGATGGGAAGTTCTGGCGGCAACCCCTATCACACCTTGATTTCGAAATGGGGTCAGGACCCTCTACTATAGGCTCTACATGCCTTTAAAATGCATTCTGACGTCACTTCCAGTCCATACATGGTATATACACCGAGGGTGGGTCACCCAATCCGGGAATTGATGCGTTATGGCCCTTGATGCATTGATGACATGATATTGATAATCATATGCGAAAGTAAATCTGGAATTTCACGTCCACGGGATGGCGACTAGTCTCGTACCAAAATTGTCCGCGTGTGGACGGTATTGTCTGAAAGTCCGTCACATGGCTGGGTAGTACAAACTGGTCGGGACGCTGTGGCTAACAAATTGACATCAGGATTTGAGCATCTCTCAAGCCTTCGGAATAAGCGCTGGGCGTCAACTCTATGGAACTTCAAGTTGAAATTTATTCGATCTCACTACCAGGGAACTGCCAACTGAAAAAATACAGTTTCCTGAGGGTTCCTTTTTAGAATAGAGGCAAATTTGCACCACATTTACATCAATTATTGCAGATGTCATCAGAGGATTTCTGATTCTGAGCGCATCATTATACCCACATGTTAAGAAACGACCCCGTAAAGTACACTAAGATCCGCGGGATAAAAATTCTCAGGGCTGAAATTGGTTTTTTAGTAAAATGCTATCCCCAGATAAAAATAGAGCCAACCGTGAAAGTGCACTGCAGAACCACGGATAATGTCGAGAAAGGTCTGATCTGAGATTGGAGGTTTTTGTTGGGACAGGTTTTCAAAAAATTTGTCGGGACAGACCCATTTTGGGTCCAAATTTTACCGGGGTCGCTCCCAGGTGTTCAAAAACATATCAGAATTACTTCAAGAATAATAAGACAAGTGTGTTAATGGAAGATATGAATTTACGTTCATACAATATCCTCATACTGCATTGTCATCAGCCACATCCGAAGTCCCTTATGTGAGATCATGTATCCCGACAAAAGTCCTGTGATGATGTCAGGTGCCAGTCCCGACAAGCAACAACATTCATTTTCGATTCCAGTCCATGTTGTCATTTTTTTTTCGAATATGGAGGCTTTCGAGAACTAGGGAGGGTCGAGGTAATCTGCGAGGGACCCGTTCTTGTCGGGATATCGACCTGGCATCTTGCTCAAAATCCCTAAATTTTGTCGAGATTCCGATCAAACCTCTTCCCCTTATTATCCGGGGTCCTTGCACTGCCCAAGTCGGGTTCGGATATAATTAGGCATCAAGTTCGAACCCAGATCCAGGGCACACCACCCAGCATTCAAAGGAGCAGGTGCAAATGCCCAAGCCGAATATGGCGGCAAAGAGGACGATGAGCTGGCTGATCAGAGGTTTTGTTTCCTAGGTTAATCACATGTAAATGATGTTCTGGTGCCGTATAGAGAATTCACTACGAAGGAAATGCGAAAATAAAAAAAAACCTTTCTTTAGATGGCTAATCCGGAATTTGGATGACCTGGACTGATTTTTGGACTAAAATCTGTTGGATAAAGACCGCGGAATTGTGAGGGTTTGGGCGTTGACGACCAGGGTCTAATTTCTAAAACAGAATTGGAAAAAATTACACATCATGATGTAGGACTGGGGTGGTACTCCGTGACCAAAAAAATGTTATCCGTGGATGTAAAGTTGACCTAGTAATGCAAATTCCGGTCTACAGGCAGAACCTCGTCGTTTATTTCTCATTGTTTTTGTGGATTCTAATGTACATAGATGGGATACATTAGCGCCGCGTTAATTGCCGAGCGGAGATTCAAGTGTCAAATAATCTGAGGTGACACACGCTAGCTCCGACGCAGGATTCAAGAAATAAAAAGGTTCAATGCATAAATTGATGAATAATATAAAGTAAAAGTTATGTACCAAGCTTTAGGGCAACTGAGAGAGGTATGACTGATAAGGACACGAAATAACGACTTCGAAGTTTGAAAGGAAATGGAAATAATACAATGTTACTGTCACGCTATACAAATCATGCACCGACCCGATTGGTGGGGGTCCTGGAACTCAAGTTGTGATGGTTACTGATGAGCCCAACCTGCTAAAAATCAATCAAATCTCCCATGTTGACTCCATAAGCCAGCCTCTGCATATGGAATACATGCCTGGCTAGTGTCCACACGTTGGAGTAGGACCCCCGTCTATACCGGCAAAGGCCTGATCCCGAAAATGGGGGTTTTGTCCGGATGCCATTTGGTCATTTTTGTCCGGATTGGACCTGGCCCAACCTCGATTTTTGAAAATTTGTCCGGACGGCAGGATTAGGGAACTTTTTGGCCCAAATTTGTCCGGTTCGGCAGATTTGGCCTTGCCAGCAGCTGAAATATGGCCTGGGTGGGTAATTGAGGGTAGAAGGCATTCCAGAGAGTATAAAATAGAATACTTGGACAAAAAAATGTAATATGTAATCTAATCTGAGTCTTCTGTGTGGGAGACAAATTCTGTGGCTGATAAATTTGACTGCGGGAGGTTATGCTGCACAAAATTTCCAGGTATTTTGATGGTAATTAAAAAAGATAAAAACAGGAAAAATATTTTGCAGAATGAAGGGATGCTGGGCTTCAAAGATTTGGTCCAAACATAGCCAGGTAACCACTAGGCAATACAGCTTCTGTCCAGATATCTGCCTCTGGGGTTAGGTACCCATGCCCCATGTTGTCTGGATGCAGGTTCTGGCTAGTTTTGGTTTTGGACCACTTTTTGTCTGGACTGGCACCCAGCCATTTTGCTAAAATCCACAGATTTTGTCCGGATTGATATCAGGCCTTCATCAGTATAAACAGGGATCCCGTTGGAGTCTGCTGTGTGCCTTGTCTTAGATGGATGGTGCCATATATGATTACCATACCTATGTTGTAAGTCAGGTCAGACTGTCCAGTGTCCAATACCATATTGGATGTGAATCTAAATTTTATTCTCTTTGTATCAACATGCCACAGAAAATGACCTGAGTTGCTGCTACTTGCACAAAAGCCATGCAATGTGCATGTTGGCCATCCTTAAATTTCAAACACACCTGTGGTTTGATATTCAATCATTTTCCCTCATTTGCATCAGTCATCAGATTTGCCTGCTGGTTCCATTTTTAACCCTCACCCCCATTTCTTTTGGTAGGCCTGGGATGGCACTGAGCTCTTTACTCTCCCCCACCTAATACACATGGGCTTTACTTGGAATTTCTTTGACAGAATGAACAGCCAAATTTCCATTCTGAGTCTGAGCTCAGTCTGAGTGGAGTCTGAGTGGAGTCCTAACAAATGGGCTCAGACTTGGTATTCATAACTAGGAGTCCTGTTAGGGGACGCTCTGCTTCATCCGATGTTTCCTCCGATATTTCTCCATCACCTCTCTACATCCCTCCTCATCATTGTTAGCCCAAGATGGAGTGCACTCGCGGCTCTGATAGTGGAGTCTGATGGACATGTGACGTAGCTACTTTTGCATTCCTATCACTTTTTCACCATTCTTCATTTTTTTCATCATTCTATTATTTCAACTCCGATTTCTGGTATATAGACACGCACTCCACCTTAGCAGGGCTTTATCCTTTTCTTTTAGGATCCCCTGCTATGTGTGCTTTCCTGTCGTATTTATGTTTATATATATGTTTAGGATCCCCTGCTAGATCTTGACTAAGTCGTTCCGCAGTTGCCCTAACACCTGTGACATGTGCCTTCAG
>Ga0193742_1001646_pt1 | contig 13275 bp, 10 predicted proteins | sample L2c1metaG_FD_165511 | JGI IMG/M metagenome (GOLD analysis project Ga0193742, IMG submission 165511) | Soil microbial communities from a riparian zone of the East river system, Colorado, United States - L2c1 | ecosystem: Environmental > Terrestrial > Soil > Riparian zone | place: USA: East River... | reverse complement strand
TCTGATATTGCGGCGCAGTTGCACCTATTTAGCGTATACGAAATCCGGTAGCCACGCATGACGTTTCCACCCCGGCACACCACGGTGCAGCGCGCCAGTTCTCTCGTCGACTATCCGGATCTCGCAGGGGTGGCGAGGCCCGACCGCGTAGTCGAGGACCCCGACCGCGAGGGGCGAGTCGAGGAGGGTTGATCTCGGTGGGATTTGGCCCTGGGCGTTGGTCTTATCGACCTTTACGTTGAGGTCTGCACCTCGACAGGCGGGGCCACACGGCCGCCGCCAAAGGAACTGTTAGAACGGTCCAGCTCGCCAAAGAAGACCATGACGTCGTCTGGGTCCGTTCCTGCCGCCTGTAGCCGAGACACCATCGCGGAAAGAAGCAGGCGCTTCGTGGCGTCCGCGGTCCCTGACGAGAGCAGGGCCTCGATCATGACGAGTTGGCTGCCGCGGGGCTTCCGCAAATCGGGGTAGCGAGGACTGATGCGAAGATCAGCTTCTTCCAATAAGATGAACCTCTGGAAGAAATCATCCTCCGGATAGCCTGAACTGATGCTCGCCTCATGGAGGGCGGCGGATATCGCATCCTTTTCTGCGACCGTCCTCCCAGCACGCGTCGTGACAGTAAAGAGTGGCATTTTCGTCCTTCCAATCGCTCTATGCCGGAAAAGATGATCGGGCACTGTATCCGAAGTCACTCATGAGCGAGACACCATTGATCGCTCTCGACAACGGAGAAGACAGAAAAAGCACCGACCACGCGACATCGTCCGGAGTGTTGACCGGAAATGGCACGTCATCGAAGGAGTCGACCCCCATACCTCGACGCGCCATCGGCGTGTCCACGATGGAAGGGCAGACGCTGTTCACCCGAATTTTGAAATCTTCATACAACTCAAATGACAATGCCCGGGTCAGCTGCACGATGGCGCCCTTCGACGCATTGTAGGCAAGCATACCCGGGGCGGCCACGAATCCGGAATCCGATCCGATGATCGTGACGGATGCTTCTGACGCCAGCTTCAAGTGGGGGGCAGCCTGCTTCACGAGGAGGAAGGCGCCGAGCACGTTGACGTTGAGCACCTCACGAAATCCTTGTTCCGTTACCTCCTCGAGCGAGGCCCCCATTTCTCCCTCGACGCCGGCACTGGCAACGATGTGATCCAATCCGCCCAACCGGGTTGTGAGGTCCAGGACGGCCTCCGCTAGCGAGTTCTCGTCGCTGACGTCGGCCACCGAGGCAAAAACAAGACCGTCGGAGTCGGCAAGGGCGCCGGCCAACGCCCGCTCAACCGTCTGCGCAGTCCTGCTGATGATTCCGACCTTCGCACCCTCGCGGAGGAACGCCGCCGCGACAGCCAAGCCGATTCCAGAACCTCCTCCGCTCACGATGACGCGGCTACCCTCAAGTCTCAGGTCAGTCATAATGACACACTCCATTGCTTCTGGAAGTTTGACGAAATTGACGCGCCAGTTGTCGGGGCGACGCCTGTCATACCGAACGAGTTCACCATCCGCAACGCTTCTTAAAACGAACTCCTGCGCCGTTCCTCCGCTTCGGCCCACACGGTCGACGCGACGAACTCGGTCGCGAGTTCCACGACGAGGGGCCGCACGTGCTCGAGAACGAAGTCGGACGTCTCGTCGCCGAGCCTGTCGGCTGCCCACGCGAGGTAGGTCAGTCCGCGAGCGAGCAGCATGGGCCGCCACAGCGCGAGGTCTTCCCGGGTCAGCGGCCTGACGCTCTGATAGCCAGCCAGGAGGGCCGACACGACATCTTCAGCGCGCGGATGCGGGAGGTAGAAGAACGCCGCGGTCGCGAGGTCGAACAGGTAGTAGCCCTCACCGTTGTCGTCGAAGTCGATGACGGTCATCTGTCCGTTGTGGACGAGCACGTTCTCGGGTGTGAAGTCGGCGTGGATCGCCCCGTAGCGGTCAGGCGGCTTGCCGTGCGCCCTCAGTTCGGCGTCGAGCAGCGACATCGCCTGGCTGACGATCTCGTGGCCGGCCGCCCCGTCGAGGAATGCGCGTCGGGGATCGCCCCAGACGGCCGTGTCGCCGATCAGCCCGCCCGCGTCCCAGGCAGGCCGTGTGGAAGGCCTCTGTCGCGGCACGGTGGTCACCTTCGTGTGCAGGTCAGCGATGAGGGCACCGAGTGCGTGGAAATTGACAGGGTCCACGGCGGCTACGCCGGTGAAGGCTTCTCCGACGTCGCCGAGCGGCACCGCGTCATAAACCCACTCCAGCATGTCCACCTGGTGCACGTCGCCGTGCTCGTCCGCGATCCGGCAGAACAGCTCACCTACCGCCGTGAGGCGGACCCGGGGGACCGCGACACCGGCCGCGCCCAGCGCGGTGACCAGGTCAAGTTCCTCCAGGATCGCGGCGTCGGTTCGGTAACCGTTGCGGTGCAGGCGCAGGGCGTAGCTGCCGGCCTGCTCGTCGACCCTGAAGACGTAGTTCTCCCGGTACTTCACGAAAGTGAGGGCCGCGTCCCCATCAGCGCCGTAGCTGGCCAGCGCGCGGGCCGCGACCCGCTTCGCGGCGTTGATATCGGCGATCATGTGCAGGCCGTCCTATTTCTCCGGTAGCGAGCAGGTCCCCGACGTGATCGGCGACCGCGCGTCTCGCGTGATCCGCGGGACGCGGTGCCTGGTCGAAAGAAATCGTTGCATACGGCTAGTTTAGAGTCAATGCGGCAAGCAAGGATACTTTACTGTCCGTTCAGTGATTTTTTCAGACCTGTGGTGAGAGCCTCCATGGCCGCGAGGATGTCCGTGGACTTGACCGTCTCCCGTGCCACCTCGGACAGCGCCGACCGCATTGCCCCCACCAGCAGCTCGGCGATCGCCTCCGGGGACGCCTTCGTCTTCACGGCGCCCGTCTCCCGCGCGGCGGCGAGATCCCCGGCGATGAGCTCGGCGCACACTCGGGAGGCATGGCCGCGTACCGGATTGAGCGCTTCATCGAGTGCCGGGTCGTCAATGGAGTAGAAGCGGCCGATCAACGGCCGTCGCCCGATCTCCACGAGCGCCTCGGTCAAGGCGAGCACGCGGGTGGAGAAGTCACCGCCCCCGACGTAGACGGCCGAGGCCTTCTCGATCAGTTCTCCGTTGACTTCCTCGTAGAGCTCCCGGAACAGCTCCTCGCGGCCTTGGGGGAAGTAGGTGTAGAGGGTCACCTTCGAGGCGCCGGCCCGGGCCGCGATGTTCTCCACGGTCGCCGAGCCGTATCCGGACTCGGCGAACACCTCAAGCGCCGCGTCCAGCAACTCTCGGCGTGTCCGCAGCCGGTTCCGCTCGCGCAGCGGCAGCGGCGGGGGGCGCTCCGAGGATTTCGCCTTGTCTGCCAACGGAAAGCTCCTCCCCTTGGTGCTGCCGGCCGCGGCTCCCGCAACGCTACGGGCTGGCCCGCGCTGGCCGGTCACAGCACGCGGGACACGATGGGCCGGTGCGTTTCCGCGTCTTCCCGTTCGCGCAGGCTTGCCGCGAGCCGGTCGACGAGCAGGTCCACGTGCTTGTGCTCGAAAACCATCGGGGGCCGGATCTTCAAGACGTTGCCGTGGGGACCGACCCTGCTGATCAGGACTCCCTTGTGCCGCATGTCCTCGACGACCCACCTCGCCAACGCGGTGCCCGGACCGCCGGTCTCGTCGATGAACTCGAGGCCGAAGAACAGCCCCACCCCGCGCACCGCCTTGACGCGCGGGTGCTCGGCGGCAAGTTTTCCGAGGAGGCCACGCGCGTGGCCGCCGACGTCGAGAGCGTTGTTCCGCAGCTCGCGATCGGCCATCTCACCCAGGACCGCCATGCCCGCAGCGGCCGAAACGGGGTTCCCGGCGAAGGTGTTGAAGTAGAGGTTCGCCTCGCCGAACTCGTCGAGCAACTCGGTCGTGGTCACCACGCCGCCGAGGGGATGACCGTTTCCCAGGGGCTTGCCCAACGTCACCAACTCGGGAGCGACGCCGTACAGCTCGTGACCCCAGAAGTACGAGCCAGCGCGCCCAAGTCCGGACTGCACCTCGTCGGCGATGATCAGCCCGCCGGCGGCTCGCACCATCCCCGCCACGGCCTCGACGTACCCCGTCGGAGGCCGTAGCAACCCCTCCGTGGAGAACAGCGGGTCGAACAGCAGGGCGGCCACGCCGTGACCGGAGGCCTTCAACGAAGCCAGGGCCGCCCCCGCTTCATTCAAGGACTCGGCCAGCACGACCTCCTCGGGCCGCGAGTCACCGTCGAGGTCCGGGATGCGCAGTGCCCGGACGTGGGATCCGAGTTGCTCCTTGACGCGCAGACCCGTGGTGAGCTCCGCGAGGCTAGCCGTGTTGCCGTGGTAGCTGAAGTCCGTGACCAGGATGCCGGTGTTCCCGGTGTGCTGGCGCGCGATGCGGAGGGCAAGTTCGTTCGACTCGGAGCCGCTGTTGGTGAACAGCACCTTGTCCAGGGGCGGGGCGAAGGTCGCCAGCAATGCCTCCGCGTACTCCACGACGGGCTCGTGCAGGTAGCGCGTGTGCACGTTGAGCTTCGCGGCCTGGTCGGCGATGGCCCGGACGACCACGGGATTGCAGTGGCCCACATGCGGCACGTTGTTGTACGCGTCCAGGTAATCGCCCCCGTCCGCGCCGCGCAGCCACACCCCCTGGCCCGACACCACGTGTAGCGGCTCGTCGTAGAACGTGGGCGAGTGCGGCCCCAGAGTGGCCCTCCGCCGGGCCATCAGCGCCCTCGCTGTCCACGCGCTGGCGGTCGTCATGAAGGCGAAAGCGACAGGCGCGACCCCGACCACCGCCCCCAGGGCGAGGCGGCCGCGATCACCAGCAGGATGATTCCCGCTTCTGCAGTTGTAGATGTCTGCGTCACGGGCGCGCCTTCCACCAGGTCATGCTGGGCCTCGTCTCGTTCAGGGGTGATGACCGACGACACTAAGTTGAAGGCAAGGAAAGAGTCAATACTAGCTATCAGATATTTGAACGGATCGTACACCTAACTGCATCGCTGTGAGGCCACCCGGGCTTGGGGAACGGCACTCGACTCACCGCCGAATCGACCGGAGGTCCCACCATGACCATCGACGTCTCCCACGTCCGCGACGTCCTCTCTAGCTCATCTACGTTTTTTGGCCGGGTTGCACGTTAAGTCCGCGTTTCTGGTGTTCGTGGCGTCACGCGATGGTGTGTCACCGTGGCGTCGCGCTACCGCGTCGACTCCCCGGGCGCGGACGCGTCGGTCGGCGCTCGTACCCAGCCGGTCACCCATCCCTAACCGGTCGGGCATGGGAGCCCACTCGGAACTGGAGACGTCATGAAGTACGTAGTCCTGGCCATCGCCTCGGACGCCGAGGCACAGCGCCTCGTCGAGGACCTCACTGAGCACGCCGGTGAGCCGCTGCGCACCCCGCGCTGGGGCAACGCCGTGCACGCGGCGCTGATCACCAGCCCACCCGGCGCCGAGCACGTTCCTCTTTCCGCTCTCCCGGACGGGCTTGTCGCATGAGTGCGCACCCCACAATGAACCACCACGAACGGATGCGCCTTCGGACCGCCGCGCTGCGCGCCACGCAGGTCTACCCCGGGCCAGTCGGCGAGCTGTTGTCGCGCGAGGTAGCGTGACATGACCGAGTTCCCGGCACCCACAGGCACGGCCTGCCGGTTTCGTCAGCCAGCAGATCTACTCGCCGAGGGCCCGCGACGCCGAGTACGGGGTGGTGCCGTTCTCGCTCGACCGGGGGCCGGGCATCCTGGTGTGGAGCCCGCTCGACGGCGGGCTGCTGTCCGGCAAGTACCGCCGATCGCCCGCGCCGAGGGCCTCGCCCGAAAGCTGGCCGGTGTCGTGGTCCGCGATGTCCATCTGTAGCGCGGCAGCGAGCCGGGCCAGGGTCGCGTCGAGCAGGGTGAGGTCGCGCATCGCACTCGCCAGCCGTGAGTGCCGAGGGCGGAGATCGTCGAGCGCGAGCGCGACAAGGGCCGAGGACCGCACGTAGCGGCCGTGCTCGCCGGTGGCAAGGCGGTGTTCGATCGCGTCGACCGACGTCCCCAGTTGCTCGGCCGCCGCGCGCAGCGGCCGGCTTTCGGCCCAGGGCATGACCTCCCCGTCGACCTCGGAATGCTCGACCAGGGCGGCGAGGGCGCGGGCGTGCTGCCGGGCGGCCGAGCTCACCGAGAGCAGTTCGGCGAGCTGGGTGGAGTTGCGGCCGAAGGTGGCCCGGCGCAGCGGCGTTGCGGTGGCGACCAGCGCGGCGTAGGCGGCATCGACGTCACGGGCCAGCGGCCGCAGCCGCGCGCGCTGCCCGTCGAGCCGACCGAGCACGGCCTCGAGCAACCTGCGCAGGGCGGTGAACCAGAGCAGCACCCCGGTGGTGAGCACCCGCTGCGGGCGCAGCGGCACGATGAACAGCACGGTGAGGACGACGGCCGCGACGCCGATCGCGGTCTCGGCCAGCCGCAGCACAAGCAGCTGCCAGCTGAACTCCTCCAGCTGCGCGTACAGCTGGGAGACCGTCACGGTGATGCCGACGACCATGAACATGTAGTTGGTCCGGATCAGGTAGGTGCCGAAGAAGAGCGCCACCAGCACGATCACCACCGACAGCCAGGGGCGGCCGCCGGTGAGGTGGACGAGCAGGTCGCCCACCACGATCCCGATTGCGGTACCGCCGACCCGGAACAGCGCGCGGCGCACCTGCTCGCCGGAGTTGGTGGTCGCGACGAAGGCGAGGAAGGTCGCCAGCACCGCCCAGTACAACCGCGGTCCCGACAGCGCGTCTCCAGCAACGACGGCAAGCGTGCCGGCGACGGTGATCTGGATGGTGGTACGCACGTGCGAGGGCATCGCGGCGCGGTCGAGCAGGCCACGCCCCCGCGTCGTCGAAGCCTCGGAGCTGACCGGCGTCGAGCCGGGCAACCAGCCGTTGACCAGCTCGACGGCCGGGCTGAAGTCGCCGCCGGCCGCGTCGGCGATCTCATCCTCGCGGACCGGCGTGCCGATGCGGGCGCGGGCCTCGGCGTAGTCCTCTACTGAGGCGGCCAGCCGGGAGGTCAGCACGGTGGTGCGGGAGACGTTGGACGCGGCGGTCCGCAGCGCCGCGACCGCGCGGGACACTGCGGGCGGGTCACCGTCGAGCAGGGCGGACAACGCGGCGGCCGCGCGGCGACGGACGGCGGACGGTGCGCCGGCTGTGGCCAGCGCGACGGCGAAGCGCGCGCAGTTGGACAGCTCCAGCTCGGCGTAGAAGTGCCGCTGCGCCTCGACCGCCGCCGTCCTCGGCCGGGTCTCGGCCCACTGCGCGTCGATCATGAGCGTGGTCTCGTTGAGTCGGACCAGCTGGCGGTGCATCCGCTCCTCCAGCGCCCGGATGCGCCGCTCGTCGGCGTCGGCGAGCACGCTCACGCTCAGCCCGACCAGCCGGCGGGCCCTGGCCACCTGTGACCGGCGCATCCGTGCCAGGTCCCGCTCCGGGATCGGGCGGAAGAAGGCGAACCACACCAGCAGCGCCGCGAGCACCCCGATCCCGAATTCGGCGGCGACCCAGCCGGTGTCGCCCAGGCTGAGGTCGTCGTGCAGGAGGAACCCGAGGATGGCGCCCATGAACGCGCTCATCCCCGCGCCGAACCCGCGCGGGGCGAAGCGGCGCACGTACACCGCTAGGGCCATCACCACGACGAGGAAGGCCAGGGACGGCACGCGGTAGGGCCCGAGCAGCAGCCCGAGAGCCATGGTGGCCACCATCGACAGCGCCACAAGCAGCGTGGACAGCACCTGATCACGCGCGGTGCGGGCCTGGACCAAGAAGCCGGCCATCATCGCGGCCAAGCCAGCGCTCAGCATCGACACGACGAGCAGCTCGTGGTTCGTCGCCGACAGCACCGGCGCGGGCGCGCTGCCGGCCGGCAGCTGCAGCGCACCGGTCAGCCCGACGAACAGATAGACCAGCCCCACCGCGACGGCGATGCCGAGCACCACCTGCAGCGCCATCCGCAGTTGGGTGAGCCCGGGATCGGCGCCCGCGAGCCGGTCGACCCCATCACACCACCAGGCCCGGGGAGTGCGCGCCCGGGGAAGCTGGATGAGGTCGCCGTCGGCCGTCGCCGGCTGGGCCGGGTCAGCTCGGCGCTCACGCACCGCCGGCGCCCACCGGCGCGAAGGCCGATGTTCGACGTGCACGCTTGCTGATCATGCCTATCCTCTTCTCAGCCGACACCGAGGTGACCGCGGCCGCGGCACACGGCCCCTCAGCGGCCCGAGTGGTCTCCGGCCGAGCCCCTTTCCAAGGTAACCGCCTCCTCCTCGGCAACGCCGCCGTGCTGGGTGTCGCCTCAGGGATCCCTCGAACAGCACCTCGGAACCATCGGTGACCTGTGGGTCCTGCTGATCGCCTTGGGGCAGAACAGCGCACTCCCCTATCCAACGGGCCAGCGGTATCCCGCCTGTGGATTCCAGAACTCGGTCTGGGGGCGTTGATCCGCGCGTTATGGCGGGCGTCCGGACGCTCGGCGCGGTGATCGAAGTCTGTGCCGGCATGTTCGAGCCCGCATCGTGCGAGATCGCGGAGCTGGCCTACGGGCCGTCGGCAGAACTACCAGTTGAGCAAGGTGGGCTCGGCGCGCGGTTAGTCACAGTCTGGTCGCTGACGATGCGGCCGTCCTGAAGTCGTACAACTCGTTTGGCGAATGCGGCGATCTCCTCTTCGTGAGTAGCGAACACGACTGTGCAGCCTGCGCTGTTGAGCGCGGCGAACAATCCCATGATCTCAATGCTGGAATCATGGTCGAGACCGCTAGCGGGTTCGTCGTCGAGCAGAATCACCGGATTGTTGATCAATGCTCGGGCTATTACCACCTTTTGACGCTGAGCCGCGAAGAGTTCGACAGGCAAATCGTCTTGGCGTCCCTCGAGCCCCACTCGCTCGAGGGCACGTTGGGCGGACTCACGCCTCACCCTCGCCCGCATGTAGATCAACGGGAGTTCCACGTTGCCCATCACCGTCGCATCCGAGATCAGGTTGGACGACTGAAACACGAATCCGATCTTGCGGCTACGGATCTCCGCGAGCTGACGCCTCGATAGGGCAGCAACGTCGGTGCCGTCCAATAGGTAACGGCCTGTAGTTGGAACGTCCATACAACCCAAAATGTTCATCAGCGTGCTGGTGCCTGAACCAGACGGGCCCAGGACCGCGACCATTTCACCATCACCAATGGTCAGGTCCACGCCGCGCAGCGCATGTACGGTAACCCGACCAGCCTTCTGGTAGGCCTTCGCAACCCCTTCGAGCTGGATCACCCGATTCCTCCGCTCGGAGACTCGGTCTCGGAGCCACCGCATTGCGCTGATAGCCGCCGTCTGCTTCGACGCGCTCAGGCCAGCATCGTAAGAGGCGCCGACTGAGGATTCGCCAAGTCTTGGTCCGATCACTGAGACCGCGCTGAATGTGGGTTCCCCAGTTCGTCAGGATCGAAACAATCCAAGGCGGATTTGAAGGCTTCTCCGGTTCGGTGGGTTACTCGTATCTGAGGGCCTCGATGGGGTTGAGTCGGGCCGCGCGCCAGGCGGGGTAGCCACCGGCGACGGCTCCGATGGCGAGGCTAATTACAAACGCCACCAGGACCGGCGGGAGGGACAAGACGGGGGAGAATGTGGATAGCACACCGCCGGAGCTGTCGAGCAGTGGTGACGCGAGGCGGACGGCGAAGATCAGGCCGAGCCCGAAGGCGATCCCGATGAGCCCGCCGAGCCCGGACAGGGTGACGGCTTCGAGGACGAATTGGGTCAGGATGGCCGAGTCAACGGCGCCGATCGCTTTGCGGGTGCCGATCTCGCGGGTTCGGTCGGTGACCGAGACCAGCATGATGTTGAGCACGCCGATGCCACCGACCAGCAGCGAGATCGCGCCGATGGCAGGGGTGAACCCGGTGAGCAGACCCAGGATTTGGTTGAAGGTGGTCAGCCGCGCGCCGAGGGTCTGAACTTGGAAGTCCTGCATCTCGGGATCGGTGACGTGGTGGCGCTGGGAGAGAATCTGGGTGATCTCCCGTACGGCGGCCGGGGCGCTGGCCGACGAGGTCGCGGTCGCGGTGATTTGGCTGAGTTGATCGCCCTCGTAGCCGTATCCGAAGATGGCGGATCGGGCCGCCCCCTCGGGCATGACCACGTTGTTGTCCAGATTGGCGCCATAGTCGCGCATCACGCCCATGACTCTGAACGGCTGGTCGCTTACCCGGATCGTTTTGCCGACCGCCGCCGCGTCGGAACCGAACAGTACGTCGGCGATGGATGGGCCCACCACCGCGACGTGGGCGCCGGAGCCGGCCTGGGTTTGGGTGAAGTACGTCCCCGCGGTGAGCAGCCGGGCGTTGGTTTGGAACCAGTTTGCGGTGGTGCCGGTGACGGTCGCGGCCAGGAACTTCTTGGTGGCGGTTTGGACCAGCACCGCTGTGGCGTTCTGCCCGGCGGCGCTGGTTGTGGAGCCGGTGACGGCGGGGGTGAGGGTGGCGACGTCGGGGGCTTTCGCTAGCGCGGCGGCGTCGGCGTCGGTGAGTGGTTGGGCGTCGGGGCCGCCGTTCACTTCGGCGAATTTCGGCACGATAGTGATGTTGTTGGCTACCGGCGCGATCGCCTCGTTGACCGAGTTCGACACCCCTTCACCGGCGGACACCACCAGGATGACCGCCGCGACCCCGATGATCAGACCGAGCATGGTCAGCCCGGAGCGCAGTTTGTTTGACCGTAACGCGCGCAGCGCGACGATAACCGTATCCCGAAAAAGCATCGTGATCCTTTAGGCTGTTCAAATTGACGCCGTTACCCGCGAAAGCCTCTATCGCTACGACGCGCGTTAGCGCCTCTCGAGGAGTCGGAATTGTTCGTTCAGGCCGTGTCGTTGACATCGCTCGGATGTCACAGCAGCTCAGGGCTCGGTTTTCCGCTGGTAATCATCACGGCCTCCTGATGTCGGGTGAAAGCCCGACGCCCCGGTGCGCCGTGCCGCGTATCGCTCACGATCGCGCATAGACATGGTCCGGTCTGCCCAGGAGGCGGCCAACTCCGCTACCGGCTAGCTGGAAACCGGCAGTGGCTGACCGCGAACTCGATCAGGCGTTATGCGTCGGCCGGTCGAGGTCGCCGAGATCGGCCAGCAGCAGCCCGCTGCGTGGCTTCGGCGTGAAGTAGGTGCTCTTGCGCGGCATCCGGCGGCCCTGCCGGTGCACGGCGAGCACGTCCGCGAAAGGCACCGGCGCCAGTTGCAGCACCGCGTCGACCCGCTCGCCCGCGGGATGTCCGGCCGGCAGCGCGTGCAGCAGCGGGCCCGCCGGGTCGATGCCCAGCGCGTCCGCGATGAGCACCCGCTCGACCAGCGCGTGGTCCAGCCGGGGCGGCGGCTCGCCGATAGCCTCGGGGCCGGGCAATTCGACCAGTAGGCCGGTGTCGGCGGGCCTGGCCACCGGCCGCACGACCACCGCCCCGGGCGTACTCGGCGCGGCCCGGTCGTCGGTCTCGCGCACCACCAGGCCCTGCCGGCGCCAGGCGGACGCCAGGTCGGCTGCCGTCAGCCCAGTGTTGACCAGCGCACGGTCGATCGCGCCGATCCGCAATCCCGGACCGGCAGTGACCAGGGCAAGCAAGCCGGACCGCGCGCCGGCGGCCGCGGCCACCCGGTGGTTGCCGTCGGCCACCAGCAGTGGGCCGCGCTGGACCTCGGCCAGCAGCGCGTCCTGTTCCGGCCCCGGCCCGACCAGCCACAACCGGTGCACCCGCCCACCACTGTCCTCGGTAGACACCGAGGGCGTGCCAACGGCGTCGGCTACCCGCAGCACAGTCTCAGTGAGCCGGTCGCCGGCATCCACCGGCACCAGCATGGCGGCGCTGGTCGCGCAGCCAAGCGCGGCCAGCACCGCTGCCCGCTCGGCCACCACGCCCGGGTAGACCTGCTCACTGTGCCGCACCCTGGAGCGCCCCTGTCGGTCCACCGCCGCCGGGTCGACCAGGCACAGCACGCCGACGGCCGCGCCGTCCGGGCCGGACACCCGGTACGCCGCGACCACCTCACTGACCTGCCGGTACGCAATGGCGCGCAACCGGTCCAGCGCCTGCCTGGCCGCGGGCAGCGCCTCGGCCAGCGACAGCCCGGCCGCCCGCGCCCAGGGTGTGCGATGCGGATGCTGCACAGCCAGCAGCGACTCGCGGTCGCCCCGCGCGGCCAGCGCCGCGACCACCTCATTCGGTTCGGCGAACTCGTCGACGCTGGGGCCGGGCACCTCGTCCCGGACCACCCAGCCGGTGCCGATCGCCCGCGCCCACCGTGTCATACACCGATCTTGCCCCGTCCGTCCAGGTGCCGACTCAGGGAAATGCGGTTGGCTCGTTCTGTGGGGCCAGCCGGTGGAGGGCTCGCAGGGAGAGCACCGCGGTTGCCACGTCGGCCGGCCTGGACAGGTCCAACCCGGTGAGCTCCTCGAACCTGCGGATATGGTTGAGCACGGTGTTTCGGTGCCGGTAGAGCTCCCGGGCGGTCGTGGTCGGTGATCCGTCGCCGCTCAGTTGCGCCTGGACGGTTTCCAGCAGGCGGGCACGTTCGGGCGGACGGGCCGCTCGCAGCGAGGCCGCCAGGTTGTTCGCCAGATGTCTGGTGATCTCGGGCGCGGCGCCGACAAACACCGACGGGATATCCTCGGCCGCCATGATCACGGTATGCCGTCCTGGCGGACTGGCGTCGCGGGCCGCATCGGCGAGCCAGACCAGGTGGCGGGTGTCCTCGAGCGCGTGGTAGATCGGGCTTGCGCCGACCCGGGTGTGCAGTGAGTCAGTCAGGCAGCCGCGGAGTTGGGCATAACCGCCGCCCCCGAGCACGACGATCCCGGTGAGCAGGCTGGCGTCGTGCAGCCACACCGACCGGTGGCCGAGCTTGCGCAGCGCCGACTCCACCAACTGATTGGGCGCGTCCTCGTCGGCCCGCACGACCACGTACTGGCCGCGCTCGCCCAGACCGAGGCGGGACGCCGCGCGACGCACCACCGCGCTCATCGGCCCGGTGCCGTGCAGCAGCTCGTGGAACAACGCGCGGGCGTCGCGCTCGAGCTCGTCGGCCAGCTCAGTTTCGGCGTCCCGGTATGCCTCGCTCACCACCACCGAGATCTTGTCGATCGCCCGCCAGAGCGGGAGCACGAAGTCGGTCCACTGGGTCGTGATGTCCGGCGGCCGAGTGCTCAGCCAGGCGAACAGTGCCTCGCCCGCAATCTGGAAGTCGATCCGGAACGAGTGCAGCATGGCGTCCATCCCCACGCCC
>Ga0193742_1001645_pt1 | contig 13275 bp, 6 predicted proteins | sample L2c1metaG_FD_165511 | JGI IMG/M metagenome (GOLD analysis project Ga0193742, IMG submission 165511) | Soil microbial communities from a riparian zone of the East river system, Colorado, United States - L2c1 | ecosystem: Environmental > Terrestrial > Soil > Riparian zone | place: USA: East River... | reverse complement strand
GGGGCGTAAAGAGCTGGGAATCGCTACGCGCATCCCAGCTCTTCACGCCCCATCCGGCAGCCATCCAGGTACATCAAAAACTGCGCTACACTAACAATCCAACTGGTACAAAAGATCGGGTAGGCCAGTAGTCACGTTCAAGTGAATCATTTTCCTTGACTGCCAATGCATTGGCAGTCAGTCAATTGACTGGCATCTTTGCAGTCTAGGCTCACGGTGCAGCCGCTTAGAACGATAGAGCTTACTAGATATTTCCCTGTGATTGACGTGTCAACTGCGCACCGTGTCCTTTTGGCAACTCATCTGCTTATAGAAATAGCAAGTCGCGCGTTGGCCCCGTTAGCCTGCTAACGTCTCTATCTCTAACCATGGAGCAACATGCGGGAAAAGAATTTGAAGTGTATTCGGATAGTCCGGCTGCAGGAGCCATGCAATTTCTCTCTCAATCGAATTGGAGTCCTCTCATTGCACCGTATCGCAGCGTGCTCATTGATTGTGACAGCGGCACTCTCCGTGCCTCTTTCAGCGCAACAAACAGGAACATATCGACAAATGGGTCAGGCTGTACAGTTGCCTGCATCAGGCCGCACTATGCTGCCCTCCGGTACCGTGAACTCGCAGCAAACGACCTCGGGAATAAGCAACAGCGTCCTTCAGCCTTCTGTTACGGTGACGGGCAGCTACCAGGGAAGCGTACCCGGAACTCCTATACCAGTTGGACCAGTAAAGCTTTCGCTTCCCGACGCCGTAAAGCGAGGATTGCAAACTAACCTCGGGATCGTCACTTCCGGCGTCTCATCTTCCATCGTCCGCGCTCAGCGGGCGCAAGCTCTCAGCCAATTATTTCCGCAAATCACAGCGAGCATTGGCGCGACCGAAACTCAGATCAACCTTGCAGCGTACGGTCTGAACACGCTTGGTGCAGCACTGGGAGGAACATTGCCTTCGGTAGTTGGTCCGTTCCAATACGTCCAGGCTCAAGGCAACCTGAATTGGAATGCGCTGAGCGTGACGAACGTCCGGAATTACCAGACAGCAAATACGGTCGACCATGCCTCACGCTTAAGCGAGAGAGATACGCGAGAGCTGGTGGTGTTGGCCGTTGGAGGAACTTATCTTCAGGTTCTTTCGGCCTCCGCACGGATCGATGCGCAACGTGTGCAGGTTAAATATGCCCAGGCCACATATGATCGGGCAAATACTCAACTGAGTGCTGGAACCAACACTCGCGTCGACATGACCAGAAGTCTCGTACAACTGCAGTCCGAGCAGGAGAGGCTGCTCGCGCTCGAAGGCGATTACCAACAGCAGAAGATTGCTTTCGCTCGTCTAATCGGGCTTCCCCAGGACGCGGAGGTGATTTTCACCGAGCAATTGGGTTCTACGGATCTTCAGCCCGTCGAAGAGGCGGATGCGTTGCGCGCAGCGCTCCAGCACCGATGGGATCTTCAATCTGCCGAGGCTCAAATGCACGCGGCTGAACAAACTGTCTCCGCCGCGCGCAGCGAGAGGCTTCCTTCGCTATCGTTCAACGGTTACTACGGCGCCATGGGACCCAGACCCACGGATTCCCACGGCGTCTTCGTGGCGTCAGGAACATTGAGCGTCCCAGTCTTCGACGGCGGGAAGATCAGTGCGGACGTTCAGCAGGCTCGCGCAACCTTGCGGCAGCGACAAGCCGAATACGGAGATCAGAAAGCCAAAGTGGAGCAGGATGTGCGCAATGCTCTCATCCAACTGCGCACCGCGCTTGGGCAGGTCAAACTTGCGGAGTCGAACCGACAGTATGCTCGCGAAACCCTGACCCAGGTGAACGATCGTTTCGATGCCGGTGTAACCAACACGGTAGAGGTGGTCCAGGCGCAGCAGCAGGAAGCCGCCGCGGAAAACGACTACATCTCCGGACTCTTCGCGATGAATCTCGCACGGCTTACTCTTGCGCGCGCTATCGGAGATGCGGAGACGGAGCTCTCGTCCTTGTTTCCCGGCGAAAAGCATTGAGTTTTTCGAATCATTTTCAGACAGACAGGACTTCTCTATGAACGCAGAACAGCACACATCTGAGCTGGTGGATCAAGGCTCGGCAGAAGAAAGGCAGACCCCACGAATGAACTCCGGTCAGGATGAGAAATCGGTTCAGCCACCGCAAGAAAAAGGCAAGCGTAAAGGTATGCTTGCGATCTTCGCGGCCATACTTGTTATTGCTGCAATCGGCGGCTTGCTTTACTGGCTACACGCGCGACACTACGAAGACACAGACGACGCGCAGATCGACGGGAATCTCAGTCCGATTGGAACCCGCATTGACGGAACCGTGGTTAAAGTTTACGTACAGAACAATCAGATGGTGAAGGTCGGCGATCCTCTGGTTGATCTGGATCCGCGCGACAATCAGGTAAAAGCCGATCAGGTACAGGCGCAACTGGCGCAGGCTCGAAGCCAGCTTGCAGGCGAGCGCCCCAACATACCGATCACCGAGGTCGAGAATTCGACCAATATCCTGAGTGCAAGGGCGGATGTTGCCAGTGCAGAAGCGGCGGTTGCGGCCGCGGAGAGAGACCGGGATCAGGCCGAAGCCCAGGTCCTGCAGCAAGAAGCCGCGAACGCAAGAGCGCAAAGCGATCTACAGCGCTACACGATCCTGGCCGAGAAGCAGGAAATCTCAAAGAGCGATTTCGATCAGTACAGTTCGAACGCAAAACAACAAGCAGCCAATCTTCAGTCGGTACAGGCGGCGGTGCTCGCCGCTGCGCGAACAGTTGATCAGCGCAAGGCTCAGTTAGATCAGGTACGGAGCAAGCTCGTCCAAACTGAAAAGAATGCCGCACCGCAACTATCGATTCGCCATGCTTCGGTCGAGCAACAGATCGCGAACCTCCAGACTGCCGAATCGCTTCTTGAAGGAGCCCAGCTAAACCTCGGCTATACCAAAATTGTGGCCCCGGTCGCTGGAATTGTCATGAAGCGTTTTGCCCAGGTAGGCTCCCGGGTCAATGCCGGGCAGCAGTTGCTTACGATCTCCGAGGTCGGCGATCTCTGGGTAACGGCTAACTTTAAAGAAACGCAGCTTCTTCATATGCGCTCCGGGCAGCACGCAACCATTCACGTCGATTCACTGGATCGCGATTTTAGTGGGTCGGTAGATACGATTGGCGGAGCCACAGGATCGATCGCCAGCACTCTCCCCGCGGAAAATGCGACTGGCAATTACGTCAAGGTCGTCCAACGAATCCCCGTAAGGATCAAGCTAGACCCCAATCAAGAAGGGCTCGACCAACTGCGTCCTGGTATGTCGGCTGATCCTGAAGTCCACGTTGAGTAGGCGAAATGGATGCTTCCGCACAGAAGCATGTTAGATGCAAAGGATGGTAATGGCTTCAGCAGATAATCAAGAACATAGCGACTGGAAGCCCCGGCATAACCCGTGGCTGATTGCGGTTGTCGTTGCGATGGCAGCCTTCATGGAGGTGCTCGATACCAGTATTGCGAATGTGGCGCTGCCGCACATGGCCGGCAATCTGGGTGCAAGCCAGGACCAGAGCACATGGGTTCTGACGTCGTATCTTGTATCTAACGCCATCGTGCTGCCGATTACCGGGTGGCTCACCTCTATTATCGGGCGCAAGCGTTTCTTCCTTATTTGCATTGTCATATTTACGGTTTCTTCTTTGCTTTGCGGGATGGCGCCGAGTTTGCCATTTCTCCTGTTCGCCCGAGTGATTCAAGGCGCAGGCGGTGGCGGGTTGCAACCTATGGCTCAGTCAATTCTGGCTGACATCTTTCCTCCGGAAAAGCGTTCTTTGGCTTTTTCCCTCTATGCAGTCACAGCGGTATGTGCCCCAGCGCTCGGACCCACCCTGGGAGGATGGCTCACTGACAATTACTCCTGGCGCTGGATCTTTTTCATCAACCTGCCAGTGGGTTTGCTCACGATGTTTCTGGTACATTACCTGGTCGACGACCCGCCATTCCTCAAACGAAGAACTCTACGCGAGAGCAAGCTCGACTATATTGGCTTGTCAGCTCTTGCCCTTGGGATCGCAGCACTACAGATCGCTCTCGACAAGGGACAAGAGGACGACTGGTTCAGCTCGCACTTCATCAGTACACTGGTTGTCGTCGCAGTCGTTTGTCTCACGTTCCTGGTGATCTGGGAGTGGTACGAGAAAGATCCTATTGTCGACGTACGCCTGTTCAAATACTTCAACTTTTCCGCCGCAAGCGTCATGATGTTTCTTGTCGGGGCCGTCTCCTTTTCCTCGACCGTGCTCATGCCGCAATTTCTGCAGAGCCTGATGGGCTATACAGCCCAAAAGGCTGGCATGGTGCTATCTGGGGCAGCACTGATCCTGCTCATTGAACTGCCGGTCGTGGGACTTCTAAGCTCTAAAATTCAGGGCCGATACCTGATGGCTGGCGGCTGGGGGGTGTTATCCATTGCGATGTACATCTCCACCAAACAAATGGACTTGCTGATGAGTTTCCAGTCAGCTTCGATCCTACGAGTCATTCAATATATCCCTATAGGCTTTATCTTCATTCCAGCTACGACGGTCGCTTATGTCGGGATTCCTCGGGACAAGAGCAATTCGGTATCAGGTCTGGTCAACTTCGTGCGCAACTTGGGAAGCAGTTTCGGAACATCCGCGGTGACTACCATCCTTGCGCAGCGGTCCCACTTTCATCAGGTCCGATTAACTGAACACACGGCAACAGGGGACGCTAATTTTCAGAGTATGTTGAACGGAACCACTCAGGCAGCACAGTCCATGGCCGGGAATGGACATGTGGACGCGAATCAAGTGGGGATGGCACAGATCTATCAGACAGTCCAGAGCCAGGCATCCGCACTGTCCTATCTCGACGTCTTTCACGTCTTGATGGTCATCGGCGGAATCATGTTTTTTCTATCTTTCTTATTGCGAGGCAATAAGCCAAAGAAGGAGGCCATGGCGGCACATTAACTGCGGGTTGTCGCACGAGCGGAGGCAATCCGAGCGCACATCCCGTTAGTCCTCAACCTTTTGGCAAATGAGATTTCATCTGCTGCCGTCCGCTTAACATGCCTATGGCACGATAGCGGATTCGAGTTCCACCAGTGCTAAGCTTGGGGCGCTTCGATGCCAGCAGAATGGCATTTAGCCAATCAATTGGCACACCCTCCGGTTGAATTGCGGCGTTTCGATGATGTGGACGGTTCAGAATTTCCAATTCCAAGGGAATACTAGCGGGGTTATGGGTCACGTCGTATCTTTGGCCGATGATCTGCTAGTAAGAGTCAGAATGGCAATTTGCAACGACGTTTCCGATAACGGCAAACCCAAGGAAAGATGGCCTTCGGAGTACAAGTAGCCTTCTAAACTCCCATTCTGATAGGAGAAGAGGAAATAGATATGGAATGGCTCAATAGGAAGTCAGCACAAGGTTCGGCCCAACGCGGCACGTGGACGAAGCGCGTAAATGCACAATTTTGGAGGGTGATGGGTAAATCGCGAACGGCTACATTTCTGAGGATCAAGTTTCGACGATGGCGAAAGGGTTCGGCGGGGGTAGGGGTTTCCGTCTCGAGAAACTAGGCAGATCGATATAAGAACGAAACATCGATGTGGCATCTAGCATAGGCGAGCCGAATCATCCCGACACGCCACAGAACCACGAGAGCCAGGTCGAAGACAATGCCGATAAAGTATGCTCTGGAGCATCGATTGAGGAAAAAGGTCGTGATCATTGGCGGTGGATTCGCCGGATTGAGCGCCGCGAAAGCACTCTCCCGTCAACCAGTCGACGTGATTCTGATCGATCGCAGGAATCATCACACCTTCCAGCCTCTCTTGTATCAAGTAGCGCTTGGCGTTCTGTCGGCAGGCGACATCGCGCAGCCTCTGCGGACCGCCCTTCGCGGGATTAAAAACACTCAGATACTCCTTGACGAGGTAACACGGATCGATCCCGATCTCGGAAGAATTGCCATCGGCAGCGGCTCTTTCGTGCAATACGATTACCTCGTCATCGCATCCGGAGCGACACACTCCTACTTCGGAAATGAATCCTGGGAGAGCGATGCTCCTGGTCTAAAGAGCATCGATAACGCCATAGAGATACGGCGGCGCATCATGCTCGCCTTTGAATACGCGGAACGTGATTCCTGGGACAACGGCAAGACTGAGCCTGTCACTTTCACCATCATTGGGGGAGGACCGACGGGCGTCGAACTTGCCGGGGCCATCCGAGACATCTCTACGTTCATTGTGAAACGCGAGTACCGATCGATTGATCCCGCGGCGTGCAAAGTCTTGTTGCTGGAAGGATCGCCCCGAATCCTTGCCCACTATCCCGAAGAGCTTTCGAGGAAAGCGGAGGAACAGTTACGAAAATTAGGGGTGGAGGTTCACACGCAAACCAGGGTCACCCAAATAGACAGTGAATCCGTTTGGATCGGCGACGTTAGGCTTCCGTCGACAGTGACAATATGGGCAGCTGGGGTTCAATCGTCCCCGTTGGGAAAGTGTTTTCAAGGCAGCACTGATCGAAGTGGGGCTGTAGTGGTCAACGAATTTCTAAATCCAAAGGGGTATCCCAACGTCTTCGTTTGCGGCGATCTTGCTCACTTCGAGCAAGATGGGAAGAGGGTCGCTGGTGTTGCGCAACCCGCTATGCAGATGGGGAAGCATGTGGCGAAGGTGATCGCTGAAGACTCTTTGGGGAAACGTCGAACAGCCTTCCGATATTTTGACAAAGGCGACATGGCAACGATTGGTCGTCACATGGCGGTTGCCGACGTCCGGTGGCCCATTCACGCACGGCTCAGTGGCTACCCGGCTTGGCTTACGTGGCTCTTCATTCATTTATTCTTCCTGGCAGGCTTTAGAAATAGAGCGTCAGTTTTCTTGTCGTGGGGACTCACGTTCCTGTCGCGGTCGCAGGCCGCTGGCCTCATCACGGAGGAACCAACAGGCTCAAATGTTGATCGACACTGAAAAGGCGAGCGTATAGCTGACTGTGATTTCAACCAGAACCTACAATCTTGTACAAAATATAGAAACACCGAAGGAGCCTCGTGAGCGAGATTAAGATTCAACCTTCCACCGGCAAATCATCATCAGCGATCAGGCTGTCATTTCTCAACCACCTCACGCATACGATCGGCCGGCCCCTGGATTACTCCACGAGCGTTGAGCAATATCACGCGCTGGCGCATGTCGTTCGCGATCAAGTGATGGAAAATTGGATCGCAACCATCGAATCATACAAGCACAGCAATGTTCGGCTTGTCGGATACCTTTCGGCTGAGTATCTGCTGGGACCGCATCTGCTCAACGACCTTCTGAATCTCGGTCTTACACAGGATTGCGACGAAGCCCTCAAGGAACTTGGCTTAGATCTGGCCACGGTGGCTGCGCAGGAGCCTGAGCCAGGCCTTGGCAATGGGGGACTCGGGCGTCTCGCGGCGTGCTTCATGGATTCACTGTCAACGCTGGGCGTTCCGGCGATCGGGTATGGTCTGCGATACGAGTTCGGGATGTTCCGTCAGGAGATCCGTGACGGATGGCAGGTCGAACGGTCGGACAAGTGGCTGCAGTTTGGCAACCCATGGGAGATTCCCATCTCGGACGCCTCGTTTGAGGTGAAGTACGGCGGGCACACTGAGACCTGGACCGATGAGGCCGGACACCTGCGCTGGCGTTGGGTCCCCGAGACAGTGGTGAAGGGAATTCCTTATGACACACCGATTCCCGGCTATCGGACGATAACCGTCAACCGTCTGCGTTTGTGGAAGGCGGAGGCGGTGGATTCCTTCGACCTGGAGGCCTTCGACACCGGCGACTACATCGGAGCGGTGCGCGAAAAGATGCAGTCGGAGACGATCTCGAAGGTGCTTTATCCCAGCGATGACAAGGAGCAGGGCAAACGGCTCCGCTTGCAGCAGCAGTACTTCTTTACTTCGTGTTCCCTTCAAGACATGATCCGGATACATTTGCTGCAGCACAGGCCCCTTGAAGAGTTCCACCAGAAGTGGAGCGTGCAGCTGAATGACACTCATCCGTCCATTGGCATCGCTGAGTTGATGCGGCTGCTGATGGACGAACACGGCTTTGGATGGGACACCGCGTGGAACATAACCCAACAGACCTTTGGGTACACCAACCACACATTGTTGCCTGAAGCTCTGGAGCGATGGCCACTCCCGCTTTTCGCAGATCTGCTCCCGAGACATCTCGAAATTATCTTCGAAATTAATTGCCGTTTTCTCGATGAGATGCGCCGTGAGTTTCCGCGCGAGGAGGATAAGATTCGGCGCATGTCTCTGATAGGAGAGGAAGGTGAGCGTTCGGTCCGCATGGCTAATCTAGCGGTTGTCGGCAGCAAGGCCGTCAATGGCGTCGCCGAGTTGCACACCCAGCTTCTCGAAGAGAACACACTCCGCGATTTCTACCAGGCGTTTCCGACCCGATTCAGCAACAAGACCAACGGCGTCACTCCGCGACGCTGGTTCCTGCTCAGCAACCCTGCACTGGCGGCGCTCATCGATGAGGCCATCGGCACGAACTGGCACACAGACCTTTATGAGCTTCGCGGATTGGAAAAGTTCGTCGATGACAGTGCCTTCCTTCAGCGGTGGCGTAATACCCAGGAAACGGCCAAGGTATCGCTGGCAAACTACATCAAAGAAACCATGAAGATCGAAGTCGATCCAAAGTCCATGTTCGATACGCAGGTGAAGCGAATTCATGAGTATAAGAGGCAGCATCTGAACGCGCTGCATATTCTGAGTCTCTACTGCCAGCTCAAGAACGGCACGCTGCGGAATATTCCACCGCGTACCTTTCTGTTCGGCGGCAAGGCTGCGCCTTCCTACACGATGGCAAAGCTGATGATTAAGCTCGTCTGCAGCGTGGCCGATGTAGTGAATGCCGACCCGGAGACGCGCGATCTGCTGAAGGTCGTTTTTGTGCCCGATTACAACGTCTCGTTGGGCCAAAGGATCTATCCGGCGGCGGATCTGTCGGAACAGATCTCGACCGCTGGCAAGGAAGCTTCGGGTACTGGGTGCATGAAGATGCAGATGAACGGCGCTCTTACCATTGGCACGATGGATGGCGCGAATATCGAGATTCGGAAGGAAGTCGGCGAAGAGAACTTTTTCCTCTTTGGGCTAACGGCGAAGGAGATTGAGCAGATGCAGGCCGGCGGCTATCGCCCGTACGAGATTTATGATCGGGATCCGCTGTTGCGCGAAGTACTGGATGGGCTGCGCGACGGTCGCTTCAGCAATGGAGACCGCGAGCTGTTTGCTCCCCTGGTCGGTGACCTGCTTCATCGCGACAGCTATATGCTGCTGGCGGACTTTTCTTCCTACTCCACGGTGCATGCGCAGGTCGGGTCGGCATACGCCGACACGCGTCACTGGTCCCGCATGTCCGTGCTGAACACGGCGCGATCCGGAAAGTTTTCTTCTGACCGGACCATCCGGGAGTACTGCAAAGAGATATGGAGGGTCCCTGTCTCTTAGTGCCGGGCCAATGAGCAAGCTGAGTGCCTAACCCAGATCTGTATTAAGTTCGACAACCCCGACCGTGCCACGGAGGTGGCTATTGAGCTGAAAACGTTGTTGCCGACTCTGGCAGTCTCAATACCTAAGAGGCGGCAAGCGACAAATAGGGAGAAAATATGCACCTCGGAATGATAGGGCCCGGCAGAATGGGTGCAAACGTGGTTAAGCACTGGCAGCGTAGGAGATTCGTGTGAATCGGTTCGTCGTGATCTCTGGCTGCTCGGGCGGCGGCAAATCTACGTTGCTCGCCGAGCTTGGGCGGCGTGGACACACCGTTATAGAGGAACCCGGGCGACGGATCGTGGTTGAAGAGATGAACGACGGTGGCTCGGCACTCCCTTGGGTAGATATGGCTGCTTTCGCACATCGCGCCATTACGACGGCTCTGGCTGACCGATCCTCAGCTCCAGCTTCCAGCGGCTGGATTTTCTTCGATAGAAGCTTGATCGATGCTGCTATCGCTCTTCAGCACCTGACTCGCGAGCCGGTACTTGAGGAGTTTGGTCAAACTCACCGTTACCATCGCCGCGTGTTTCTTACGCCACCTTGGCCGGAGCTTTACATGATAGATCGAGAGCGGCGTCACAGCCCCGCAGTCGCTGTCGCCGAGTATTATCGGCTTCTCAAAGCCTATCCGTCGCTGGGCTACGAAGTTTCTATCCTGCCGAGGGTCGGGGTAGTGGAACGTGCCGACTTCGTGCTCAGGACTCTGGAAGAGCAGCCGTCTCTCTCTGTAAGGACATGAGCTCCGTTCTTCTTCTATCCGCAACGTGCGGCCCAGCGGACTACATCGAGGCCGCGATTGTTTGGACGAAAGCATCTTTAGCGTGGTTTCCACGTTATGCCTAAAATCCCAGGTGCTCCAGCGACTGCCTAATGAAAATCGTGCGAAGCAAGCGCTAATCCATTGTTGGATAACTGGGTAATGCGTTTCGCCTGGACGTGGACCACATTGTCTTCGCTCTGAAGTTTTCCTTCGACCAGAAAGAACTTGCACCGCTTGATGGTCAGCTTGTTGGCTTCGAAGAAATCCTTGCTCACGATGATGTTGAAGATTCCCGTCTCATCCGCCGCCGACATAAAGACGACGCCTTTTGCCGTGCCGGGACGTTGCTTCACAATGGCGAGGCCTGCTGTCTTCACATACTCACCATTGCGGCGTTTCTGCAACTCGCTGGCGGTGAGCACTCCCTGGCGGCACAGTGTATGCCGCCGGTAGTACATGGGGTGCTTCCCAATCGTCAGCCCGGTGCCTCCATAATCCGCGACCAGACGCTCTTCCACGTTCATCTGCTGGAGAGGTTGCGATTGGGCATCCTCCTGCAGCCATTCGCTGCGCTGCCGGAAGAGCGGGCCTTCCATCTTGCCGGCGCGCTCCACCTGCCATAGAGCATCGCGGCGATGCGCGACTCCATCGATGCTGTTGAGCGCACCAACGCGTGCAAGGATCGTAAGCTCTTTCCGGTTCAGGGAAGGCACGCGAAGTGCGATGTCCTCCGTAGATCGGAACCTGCCGCGTTCCTTCCGCGCGGCGACGATTGCTTCTGCAGATTCCTTGCGTAATCCCTTCGCATAGCCGAGTCCCATGCGCATCGACAGCGAGCCGTCGGCTTCCACCTCGATCGTGCAGGGCCACTGCGACACCTGAACATCGATCGCCTTCACACGCAGGCCATGGCGTTTGGCGTCGTCCACCAATACCGCTGGACTGTAGAACCCCATCGGCTGGTTATTCAGGAGCGCACAGGTAAACGCCGCGAGGTACTTCACCTTAAAGTAAGCGGATGCGTAGGCCAGAAGGGCGAAACTGGCAGCGTGAGATTCCGGGAAGCCGTACAGGGCAAAGGAGCTGATGTTCTCGACGATTTTGTCCTGCGTCTTTTCGTCGATGTCGTTCGCGGTCATGCCGGCGCGGAGCTTTACCTCCAGCGTTTTCATTCGCTCCCACGAGCGGCGCATGCCCACCGCGCGGCGCAACTCCTCCGCCTCGGCGCCCGAGAAATTCGCGACCGTCATGGCGATCCGCAGCAGTTGCTCCTGAAAGAGAGGAACACCCAGCGTCCGCTTCAGCACCGGTTTCAGGGAAGGATGCGGATAGGTAATCGGCTCCTTCTTCTGCCGCCGCCTCATGTAGGGGTGCATCATCTTGCCCACAATCGGGCCGGGCCGGATGATCGCCACCTGAACGACGACATCATAGAACCGTTCTGGCCGGTTCCGCGGCAACGAGGCCATCTGCGCTCTGCTTTCGACTTGAAACATGCCGATGGTGTCGGCGCGTTGCAGCGTCGCGTAGACTTCGTCGTCTTCCGGCAACTGCGCCAGATCGACTCGCTCGCCGTAGTACTCCGGGATCAGCTCGAGACAGTCCTTGAGGACCGCCATCATGCCGAGGCCGAGAAGATCGACCTTGATGATGCCGAGGTCGGCGCAGTCCTCTTTGTCCCACTGAACGACCGTGCGGCCTGCCATTGAGGCCCGCTCCAACGGCACAACACTATTGAGCATTCCTCCGCAGATGATCATGCCGCCCGAATGCTGCCCCAGATGGCGCGGCAAGCCCTGGATACGCATCGAGACTTCCAGACACTTCGCGACGCGCGAATTCCTCAGATCGAAGCCGGCGTTGTGAAAGGAATGCGCCAGAGTATCGGTCTCGCCACGCCACTCCCCGTGGCTGGCCATCTCCGACAAATCCTGAAGGGACTTCCGATTGAACCCAAACGCCTTGCCGACTTCTTGCACCGCCGACTTATGGCGATAGGTGATGACATTCGCCGTCATCGCCGCGCCGAGTTCGCCGTAGCGTTGGTAGATGTACTGAATGGCTGATTCGCGTTTGTCGCCAGAGGGCAGGTCCAAGTCGATGTCGGGCCATTCGCCGCGGCTCTCGCTCAGGAACCTTTCAAAAAGAAGCTCCATGCCGACCGGATCGACGGCCGTGATCTCGAGGGCATAGCAGACAGCGGAGTTAGCGGCACTCCCGCGTCCCTGGACCAGGATATCGTTCCGTTTGCAGAACTCGATGATGTCCCAAACGATGAGGTAGTATCCCGCAAAACCCAACCGTGAGATCAGGGCAAGCTCACGCTCGACCTGTTTCCTGGCCCGCTCCATTAGGCCGCGATCATTCTTCGGGCCGTATCTCCGCAGGATGCCTTCTGCGACACGCTTCTGGAGAAAGCTGTCCATCGTCCCGCCGTCCGGCACCGGATAGCGCGGAAACTTGTAACCCAGATCGTCCAACCGGAATTGCAAGCGGGAAGACAGATCGACGGTGTTGGCGACGGCTGAAGGAACGTCCCGGAAGAGTCTCGCCATCTCACGGTCTCGTCGCAGATGGCGCTGACTATTTACGGCAAGAAGGCGGCCGGCGTGATCGAGATCCGTGTGATGGCGTATTGCCGTGAATACGTCGAGGACCTCGCGCTCATAGGCTGTGGCATAACGAACTCCATTGGTCGCTAGGACGGGCAACTGCAGCGATTGTGCGATGCGGATCGCGGCCTGATTGCGCCACTCTTCCTCGCGTTCATAGTGGCGCTGAACTTCGACATAGACATTGTTTGGGCCGAAGGTTCGTACCAGCCGCTCTACCGTCTCCCGGCCTGCCTCCTCGCCACCGCGTGCCAAAGCGGCGGCAAGTGGACCTTCATCGCCGCCCGTCAGGCAGATCAACCCCGAAGAGTATTGCTGCAGGTCCTCCCATGTGGCGGAGCCCT
>Ga0193742_1001644_pt1 | contig 13281 bp, 7 predicted proteins | sample L2c1metaG_FD_165511 | JGI IMG/M metagenome (GOLD analysis project Ga0193742, IMG submission 165511) | Soil microbial communities from a riparian zone of the East river system, Colorado, United States - L2c1 | ecosystem: Environmental > Terrestrial > Soil > Riparian zone | place: USA: East River... | reverse complement strand
ACCATTGTCGTGCCTTTCGTTTTGTGGTTCCGGCGATCAGGTCCGGCAGTAGGTGCCCGAGAAGGCCCAATTGGTCGTCGGGATATCCCAGATCTTCGTACTTCCGCACATCCGCTCCGTGGGCTGCACGCCGATGTACAGGGTGAAGTGCACGTTCGCGTAGTCGTTGGCGATCGCGAACTTCCGATTCGGGCCCGGCGGTATGCCCTGGAAGATGTCGCTCTCAATCGTGGTCGGCTGGCCGCTGACGGTCCACGCTCTCGTCCAGTTTCCCTGGCAACTGTTCGACCACCACATCTGCGAGTAGCCGACGACACGGCCGTCTCCGGCCTTGACCGGGACGGCCGAGCCCACCGTCCAGTTGTTCGCGCAGTTCACCGGATTTCCGCCGATGCCGTGCCCGTAGTCCGCCGCGCCGGCCGAGGGCACGCCGACCGCCAGAGTGAGCAGACCGGCGGTCAACACCGCCACCGCGTACTTCACGAAGTCGCGCACATTTTCCTCCTTCTCGGACTCGCCAGCCGACCTGGTTGACGGCTTGGCAGGTGTCATCAAAAGGCAGGAACACGGCCGCCGGAAGACGTCGCGGAGATGTCCGGACGGTTCCGGACGGCCGGTCGTCGCCGGATTTCGGCATATTCTCTGTTGAGACAACGAAGGAGCGGACATGGTCGACGGAGAAATTGTCAGAAACTGGACAGGTGTGTCGCATGTCCGGACCATCCGGCAGTTCGGCGCTGCGCTGACAGAGGCGCGGGAACGCGCTGGGCTTTCCGTTCGTCAGGTGGCCCAGCGAGCCGGTGTGCCGCGCACGACCGTCGGCGACTACTTCGCTGGCCAGTCGGTGCCGACCGCGGCGACCGCGCGGGTGCTGAGCGAGATCCTCGTGATCTGCGGTGTCACCGATTCCGCTGCGCTGGAGGCGTGGGAGCAGGCGCTGATCCGCGTGCGGCGGGCACCGGGGCCGGCGCCGGCCGGCGCGCCACGCCCGTATCGCGGTCTGGCGCCGTTCCAACCGGACGACGCCGAATGGTTCTACGGCCGCGAGCGCCTCGTGGCGGAGCTCGTGGCACAGACCCAGCCGGGGCGCGGCCTGCCATTGTTCGTGCTCGGACAGTCCGGGGCCGGCAAGTCCTCGATTCTGCGGGCCGGGCTGATTCCGGTTCTCCGCGCGGACGGCTGGGAGACGGTGCTGGTGACGCCTGGGCCGCGCATGCCGCGGCTGCCGGACCGCACGGCTGACCGGCTCCTCCTGGTCGTCGACCAGTTCGAGGAGCTGTTCACTGCGCCCGAGCCGCACGCGGGTTTCATCGACGAGGTCTTCTCGCTGGCGGAGCGATCTGACGTGGCGGTCGTGTGCGGGATGCGTGCCGACTTCTACGATCGCGCCATCGACCACCCGAGGCTGGCGGCCGCGCTGCGGCGGGAGACCGTGGTCGTTGGAGCCATGACCACCGACGAACTGCGGTCGGCGATCGAGCACCCGGCGCGACAGGCTGGCGTCGACATCGAGGAAGGTCTGGTGCAGCTGCTGCTCCGGGAGTTCCAGCCGGCCGAATCGGCGGGCGGCGGCGCGCTCCCGCTCCTGTCCCACGTACTGCACGCCACCTGGGAGGCCGGCAACCGCCGCAGGATGACCATTGACGGGTACCTGTCCACGGGCGGGATCGCGCACGCGGTCGGGCAGTCCGCCGACACCGCCTATCTCGCGCTCACACCGCATGAACAACGGCTCGCCCGGTCGCTGATGTTGCGGCTGGTCCACGTCGGCGATGGCGTCGCGGACACCCGAAGACGGATCGCCAGGTCGGACCTTCCACCCGAGTACCTCGACGTGCTCGACCGGTTCGTGGCCGAGCGGTTGGTCACGATCGACGCCAACACGATTAGCATCAGCCATGAGGCGCTAGTGCATGCCTGGCGTCGGCTTCGCGAGTGGCTCGACGCGGACCGCGACGCCCTGCGTGCGCACCGCAGGCTGCAGAACGCCGCGCTCGCCTGGGTGGAGTCCCACCGCGACTCGAGCGGGCTTTATCGGGGCACGATGCTCTACGCCGCCGAGGAACTGGCCGAGAGCGTCGAGTTGACCGAGGTCGAGCGCGAGTTCGTCGCCGCGGGTCTCGTCGAACGGCGCAGGGAGGAGCGGGATCGGCGCAGGCAGGTGCGGCGGCTGCGCCGGTGGGTCGCCGCTCTGGTCGTCTCCGTGCTGGTGGCCGCCGGGCTGGTCGCGGTCGTCTTCGACCTGCGCGCGGACGCCGTCGCCGACCGGAACGTGGCCGTGTCACGCCAGACGGCGTTGCGTGCCGACACCCTGCGGTCCTCGGACCCGGCACTGGCGAGCCAGCTGGCACTGGCCGCGTACCGCATCGCGCCGACAGCGGAGGCTCGGTCGAGCCTGCTGGAATCCGGCCACGCGCCGATCGTGAGCCGGGCACGCGGTTCCGATGGCACCGTGGCCATCGCGCTCGCCAGGGACGGTTCGGTGCTCGCGACCGGTGGCGCGGACGGGAGCACGCGGTTGTGGCGAGTCGGCGACCGTCGCCGGCTCAGTCCGGTCGGCGCACCGTTTCCCGGGGCGCCGGGCAGCATCTTCGGGGCCTCTCTCAGTCCGGCGGGCCGCGTGCTGGCGCTGGCCGGCGCGAACCACGGCCTGACGTTGTGGGACGTCAGCGATGCGCGGCGCCCCGCCCGGTTGCCCGCGCCGGAACCGGGGCTGCCCGGTACCGGCTACGCGACCGCGTTCAGCCCGGACGGCCGCTATCTGGCCGTCGCCGGGCAGGGCGGCCTGCGGTTGTGGCGGCTCGATGCCGACAACGCACCGCGCGCACTCGTGCTCGCCACGGATCTGGGTGGCGACGGCAAGGCCGTGGCGTTCAGTGCGGACGGCACGCTCCTCGCAGCGGGCGGTCTCGGCGAGACGGTGTACCTGTGGCGACTGGATGGCGTCACGCCAGCCCCCGGACCGGTGCGTAAGGTTTCCGGCGCGGTCAACGGCCTCGCCTTCCACCCGGACGGGCGTACTCTCGCCGTCGCGGCCAGCGACCGCGCGGTGCACCTCGTGGACATCACCGAAGGCACGGCAGACACCTCGTTGACCGGGTTCGCCGGCCCGGTCTACTCCGTGCACTACAGCGACGACGGACTACGGCTCGCCGCTGGCGTGAGCGACAGCGATACACACGTGTGGCGACTTCCCGGCGGTCAGCCGCCACAGGTACTCCCCCACCCCGGCCCAGTGACGGCAACCATCTTCCTGCCCGGCACGCACTCACTGCTCACCGCGAGCGCCGACGGTCATGCACGCTTGTGGTCACTGCCCGGCGGCGAAATCATTGGCCGTGCGGCGCCGATCTCGACCGTCACCTTCGGCCCGCAGGACCACACGCTCGCGGTGTCCGCGTCATCCGCGGGCGATGGCCCGGGGACCGTGTCCTGGGTCGGGGTCCCAGCATCGTCGGAAGTGCTCGGGACCGCCGTCGCGGACCTGGGATTCAGCGGCGCGTCCGCACTCAGCCGGGACGGCGCTCTGCTCGCCACCGGCAACGCGGACGGCACGACCCGACTCTGGCGTCCCGGCAACCTTACGAAGCCGGCGACACTCCTAGCGACCCTGACCGGACCGACGGACCTGATCGAGTCCGTGGCGTTCAACTCCGACGCGACCCTGCTGGCGATCGGTAGCGACGACCACCGGGTGCATCTCTGGGATATTCATTCCCCCGCGGCGCCACGCCTGCTTACCACGATGGCCGAGCCCACGAACATCGTCATGACCGTGGCCTTCAGCCCCGACGGGACGATGCTCGCCGCTGCGAGCGTGGACAACAACGCGTACCTGTGGGACATCACGCACCCGTCGTCACCTGGGCCCGCCCAACGCATCACCGGGCACACGAATTACGCCTACGCGGTGACGTTCAGCCCGGACAGCCGAGTTCTCGCTGTCGGCAGTGCGGACAAAACCGTCACGCTGTGGCGCGTCGAGAACCGGTCGACGCCACGTGAGATCGGCAACCCGCTCGTCGGCCCGACCAACTACGTATACGGCGTCGCCTTCACCCCGGACGGTGCGCTACTGGCCGTCGTCAGCACCGACGGCACGGTCTGGATATGGAACGTCACGGATCCCGCACACCCATCCGTCGACGCGACCCTCCGCACCGAGAACTCCTTCTACGCACTCGACATCAGCGACGATGGCGGGACGCTGGCCGTCGGCGACGCCGAAGGCACCACACACCTGTGGCCACTGCACCCCGAACCCGTGGCAACGCGGATCTGCGCCGACAAGGGCGAACCCCTCACCCACGACGAATGGACGCAGTTCATCCCGGACCTCGAGTTCCGCCCGCCCTGCGACTAACCCGCGTCCATATCAACCGGTGCGTCGGCGTGCGCTGCCACATGCAGCGCCCGGAGGAACGCCGGGAAGGCGAGCTGAACATCATGGTGGGCACTTCTCGTAGCTGATCACGATCAACCAAGAAAGTCTGGAAGCTACGGACCTGGATCGGCTCGACCAACTCGGCGTAGAGGTGCGGGGCGTGCAAGCCAGCCCTACCGCTGTCATATCCGGCGGCTCACCGGGCTCCCCAGAGACAGATGCCGATGGCGTCGCCATGGGCTGGACGAACTCGAGCCGGCTGGCCCACTCGCACGGTCAGGCCCTTGCCTTTGCCTTCCGCCGACGCCCCTTGCTGCTCGCATCCGTCTGAGCCGCCTCGAACGCTTCTTGGATGTTCGCAGGGATGCGACCGCGGGCAGAGATCTCATGACCGTTCCGACGAGCCCAGTCCCGTACAGCCTGGGCCTGCTCACGGCCGGCACCAGCCGACCCATTCGTCGTGACCGATGCAGTTCCTCGCTTGATACGGCCACCAGTGCGACGGGCAGCTGCGACAAACTCCTCGAGGCTCTTCCGGAGGTTCGAAGCGTTGCCCTCGGCGAGGTCAATCTCATAGCTGACGCCGTCCAAACCGAACGTCACAGTGGCGATATCGTCCGATGCAGTCCCGTCCAAGTCGTCAACGAGCTGAACGATCGTTTTCTGAGCCATTAGAGGGTTCTCCTGCGGTTGGGCGTGACGGGAGACACAGGTGTGCGTGTCTCGAAGAGGAATCTGTCAACAGCATACCGCAAGAAGGTCCACTGTCATTTCGTGTACCTCGCTGCAGGGACCGCCGGACATACCATTCCTCAATTCGGTGGCTAACTTCAACCGCTCCGCCAACTGCAGCCACTTTCAGCGAACTACTGGTGCAAGTTCGGTAGCTGACCGTAGCGGCATCGATGGGGTGTACCTGTCGTTTGCGCGAACTGACAGGCTGCGGCGAGGTAACGGCGCCGTCAGGTCGTCCCGCGCGCAGCGTCGGCCGAAGTGATGGTGGCCCAGCAGAACGCCGTGCCCGTTGAGCGGTAGCCGTTCAGCCCGCTTCGGCAACCTAATGCTGGGGTGCTGACCACGATCCAGGACGTGAAGCCCCTCGCAGTCCAACCTCCACGGCAACAGAAGCGACGGGCAGCGCCCCTGCACCGCCGCCGATGACGAACGCCAGGCGGCCGGAGTGCAGTACGTGTCTCCATGGACCAGCAGGTCAGCCCGCCATAAGCTTCACACATGCCCACCTGGGAGATCCCACCCGCCCGGAACGTTGACTACCGGGCGAGGATCCATGCCCTGGCCAATGACACGACCGCGCCCGTCGAGAATCAACACGTCGTCTCACGGGGACTGCTGCGGGGCTTCGCCGCACCCGGCTCGAACGGGCAAGGTTGGCACTTCACTCCCTACAACGTGCGCAGGCGCGAGGAGCTGAAACCCCCGCGGCCTTCGAGGCTGCGGCAAGACGAAGAACTTCGTGCAGTTCGCGTCCGGCTCGGCGGAACTCATCTGGAAGAACGTCGAGGACCACCTCAGCGAGGCCATCGCAGCTGCTCGCGCCGGCCACCTGCACAACGACCGCGCCAAGGTGGACATTCTCAAGAAGGCCATCGCACTACATCTGGTCCGCAGCCACCGCTACATGGCCGTGCACAACGCCAGCGTGAACGAATCAGCCGAAGAGGTCCGACACGAAACCCTACGAACCCGAACGGACCTGCTACGCAAAGAGTTCCACCAGCGGTACGGCCTGGTCCCCGCGGGACCCGAAGCTCTCGAAGTCATCGTCGACAAACCGAACGCCGAGTGGCTCGACTTCAACACCCGCGGCGCGCTCGCCAGAATCAGCATCGAGAACATGTTCGAACGGATCATCAACAGCTTCATACCCCAGGGCCTCGAGGTCTGGCACGTCAACCCACTGCACGAATTACTCATCTCCGATTCCCCCGCCTACACAATCAGATACTCGGACGACAACACGACGATCATCCCCAACGTCGCCATCGGCGACTCCCACGGGGCAGTACTCCCCATCGCCGCAGACTGCATCATCGTCATCGGACCCGCCGAAAAAGACGACCAACTCCCGCCCGAGACTGCAGAGGCGCACAACTACAGGTCACCACCGCAGACGAGTACGTCTACTACCGCCCCGGCAGAAGTCAGAAGCCTTCATAGAATCAATCCTCGACAATCAGGCCACCCGGGGCAGCGCCACCACGGCTGAGGGGCTGCCCCAGAACCAACGCTGGCATGGAAACGCAGGTGGCCGGCTTGGTCTCGTGGTGTGGCCGGCCACCTGTCACGTCAGCATCCCGCCATCGGGGATAGAACCCCACCTCGCTAGAGATAGCCTCCTCTGCTCGTACGGAGAGGGCGGACGGGGACGTCGAGGTGAAGGTTGGCTCCGGAGTGTCGGCACGAAGTTGTCTACCGGTGAGACGACGATGCCAGGTTCTTCCTGCCGTTCAGCGTGGTCGAGAATCAGCCCTGCCTCCGTGACGGTCCCGTAGCCCGAAGAAACATCGGAGCTGGTACGGGCGATCTGTTGGACAAGCTACTGGGTTATTGCGAAGGGCTGGGTGGGGTGGCGACCGATGTCGAGGTGCGTGGTCCGGTTTGGTGCGCTCCTGGGTTGGACCGGCGTGGTGGTCGGTATCCGTTGTCGGTGGAGTCGCCGGTGCTGGCGATGGTGGACACGCTGGTTCCTGGTGTTTCAACGCTGACGAGCCAGGTTCGGTACTACTCGCTGTACTGGGCTTTGGCGGAGTTCGCGGAGGAACGGGGCTTCGATGCCGCGACCTGTCGGGTGGTGTTGCGTCGGGCGGAGGTCGCCGTTGCGGAGGCGGCGATCGCGGGTGGTGTGATCAAGCTGGCGCACGGTAGCGACCGGGTCATGTCGCTGCGGAACCGTGGGGTGACTGGTGATATGGCCGCTGCCGGACCGGATTCGTACTCGCCACGCGCCTGGGGGTTCTGGGATCAGTACAACGGCCCAAACGTCGTCATCGGCACGGTCAGTGTGGACGGCGGAGCCCTCCGGTCTGGTCGGCACCGGTGTCCTTCGGCTGTGCGGCAGCTGTTTCGGCCGATGCTGGAGTTGGTCGCCGACCGACCGGCCAGCGGCGCGGACGTCGCGGACTTCGCGTCGATGAGGTGGGCTGAGGACGACACGGCCGATCTCGAGCCGCTGGCGGAGTTGTTCACCGCCACTCGCGGCGGCCAGCACGTGCCGGAGGACTGGACCGGCAATGACCTGACCCGGCGCGCGACGTTGCGCATCCTTGCTCGTGCCGGGCAGGTGGGCCCTGCCGCCGCCGACTGGCTTTCCGCGCTACGCCACGCTGTGGCCTACGGCGACCTGGTCAACACCGATCCGGTGCTGTCGACCGAGCAGGCCCAGGCGTGGCGCGGTGTTCTGTTGCGGCACCACTCGGTCGGGGCGTGGCGCCGGCTATGGGCGCGTCTGGTCAACCAGGTCGTCGACTCGCGGGGTTCGTTCACTCGGGACGACCTACACGAGTGGGTGACCTCAGCGGTGTCGGCGGGAACGGTGCGGGAGTTCGTCGACAGCCTGCCCGAGGCCGTGGACGGGGCAGGCAATCCGTTGCCTGCGGAGGAGATCGTGCGCACCGGCGGGGATGACACCCGGTCGGACGTGGCCTTGTTGCTGCTGGGTGCGCTGCGGCTTGACCAGCTTGACGGGCGCGCACACGACGCGTTTTTGGGGAAGACGCGTAGACGCCGCCAGTTTCTCGACCCGCACTGGGTTAAGTTTCGGCGTGATGACCACGCCGACCGGCCGCTGGCCGAGCTCGCTCGCGCGTTCGTTGACGACATGCTCGCGCAGTCTCGCAGGGTGGCGTTGCGCAAGCTTCGGGTGGACGCCCGCGGGCAGATGACGTTGTTCACGAAGCTCCACGAACGCAATGGCCGCTACTTCGCCGACCAGCGCGAGGGCCCTGGCAACGTCGGCCTGCGGATCGTTCAGTTGGGTGGTATGGCCGAACAGCTCGGCCTGGCCTCGAGCACTTCTGGCATACGCGTCAGCGGGCACGCTGCGGACCTGCTGGCGTTGCCGGCATGAAAGCGTCGCACGAGTTCCACTCCCCGCTGACCCTGCTGCGGGAGTGGCGGGACCGGGCCGACGGTGCTCCGCTGCGCGAAGTTCTCGTCATGGGTTACACGCTGGATCTCGTGTTCCTGGAACGATACTGCGTGCCCATCGCCCGCGGCCTGGGCGCGCGCGTGACGGTGGTCGGGGACGCCGGCCAGGCTGTGCACGCCGCGGTGGACGTGCGGCACGCCGGGCGTGCCTACCAGCACGGACACGCCAGCTGCGCAGGCGCGTTCCATCCGAAGCTGACCGTGCTGCTCGGCGACGAGGACGTCCGGATCGCTGTCGGCTCAGGCAATCCGACCATGTCGGGCTGGGGCCACAACCACGAGCTGTGGCTGGTGCTGACGTCGACACGGCAGTGTGGCCCGCTGGCCCAGCGCGATCTGGCCGAATGGCTGGCCGACCTGCCGACGGTGGTCGCGATGCCGTCGTGGATCGCCGAGACAGTGCGGTCGGTCGGGCAGGCTGTCAACCCTGCCGAGCTGACCGACGAGGCCGCCGGGTTGCGGATCTTCGGAAACCTGCGGCACCCACTGCTCGGCCGGTTGCCGAACGAGCCGGTCCGATCGGTACGCATGACCGCGCCGTTCTTCGACCCCCGCGCCGACGCCGTACGGGCGGTGATCCAGCGGCTGCGGCCGGACGAGGTCCGTGTCGCGGTCCAGCCGCACCTGTCCTCCTATGACGGTCAGCGTCTGGTCGACGCGACCTCGACGGTGCCGACGGTCCGCTTCGACCACCTGGCCGAAGACCGCACCAACCACGGCAAGCTCGTGGAATGGGAGACCAGATCTGGCGCGACGATCGCGTTGACCGGCAGCGCGAACCTCAGCGCCGCAGCCCTGCTGTCGACCACGGAGAACGGCGGCAACTGCGAACTCGCCACCACCTGTCCCGTCCCGGAAAGCCTGCTGCCAGAAGGTGTAGCCGCACCGGTGAGCACGGTCCAAGCGAGCAGCACCCTCGCGGCGACTCCCGACGGGAAGCCCGTCGTCTTGACGCTACTGGGCGCCCGCCAACTTCCTGACGTAGTGGTCGTCGAGCTGCTGACCAGCGCACGCACCCCGATCACCATCGAAACCTCCCCGGACGGCGGCCCCGGCCCGTGGATGCCGGTCCACGTGCTGGCACCGGACACCAACGCCGTGATCACCGCCCGGTTCGCGGTCCCGGAACAACTCGGCGGCTCCGTCCGCGCCTTCACAATGGTGGACGGTGAGCGGATCGACTCCGCGGTGGTCTTCCTCACCGACACCACCCGGTGCCGACCCCGCGACGAGAAACCGGATCTCCCTAAGCTGACCCGCGACTATGACCTGGACGACGTGTTCACCGACACCCGCCTGGCAGACCGGTTCAACAACGACCTCATTCGGCTGCTCGGCCAGGTACGGGAACGTCAGGTGGCGGGGGCCGCCCCGCTTCGCGCGACCGGATCCGCGTCCCCAGTCGCCGACGACGACCGGTGGGGCCACTGGCTCGAGGAGGTCGAACGGACGCTAGGGCCAGCGCTCACCCGCGTGGTCTTTCCCGGCGCGCTGCAACTACCCGTCGACGAGGGCACCGGTTGGTCGTTTGGCTCGGACACGGACGACAGCGAGCTGGCAGAAGACGAAGACCCGGACGCTCTGGACGACGACGTCGTTGAGGTCCGGTCCCTGGCGGTGCCGCCGACACAACGGCAGCGGTGCCGTACCTGGGCCCGCGGCTGGGTCAAGGCGGTCAGCGCCGAACCACGACCGCCCATCTTTCTGCGCATGGCCGTGGCCCGGATCTACCTCAACCTTCTCGCCGCCGGCGTCTGGGGAACCGGCGAGGAGTGGCGCGCGGAACTTGGCCGGCTGGTACGTGTGCTGGTCCCGACCGACGAGGAGGACAGGAACTCGCCGGGACGAGAGCTGGACTTTCTGAACTCCCTGACCGCAGTGTGCCTGGCCCTGTTGCTGCAGGACGCCGGCCTACACGGCGGCACCCCACGCGATCTGATCGCGCGGGAGGCCTGGACGGAGGCGAGCGCCTGGGCGGCATACGCGGACTCTCAGATGATTGCCGACTACCTGTACCAACCGAACCAGGCCCACGCGAGGGTGGCGACCGAGTCCGAGGTCGAACAAGTCGTCACCTTCGCCCAGGCCGCGGAAGACGACCCAACCGCCGTGCTGTACGACGTGTTCGAGAAGGAAGGCCTCCAGGTCGAGCAGATCGACGGCGTATGGGTGGTGGACGACAACCGCCGAACGCTTCGCCGCGTCGCCGCGAGGGTCGCCGAACTCGTGCACACCGACTGCGTCGTGCTAGCCCGCAACACCCGCGGCGCGTGCGTGATCATCCGAGTGGGTAACACGGTCGCCGTCGCCGAATCCACGGCCCCACGCTGGCGGATCTACCAACTAACACCGCTCAGCAGCCCCCAGTCCCTACTGGCAAGCGAAGACGGCCTACCAACGACCCGGAACAACCACCCACTAGAACCAGTTCCTCGCCAGGTCGAGGACCTCACGGACCGGCTCGGCGTCACACCGGCCCACCTGGTCGCCGCCCTGCACACTGCGAGATAGCCATCAACCAGCCGCTCCGGATGATCGATACGGTGGACTGCACCTGGACGACGGCCTTAGCGCCGGCAAAGCGGCCGCGGCTGGTTGGCCTCGTTGGACTTGCCTGACCGCGGTTGAATGGAGGTCCCACTCCCCTGGCGCGCACCGCATGGTCGACACCGTCAGCAGTGGGTATAACTCGGCTTGAACAGAACTGGACGGAACCGCGACACCGTGAAGGTACGCGATGAACGGCTGATCGTGCCGTCCCTCGTGATCGATGAATACGAGCGGAATCGAGAGCGCATCGAGGCGTCGATGACCGCGAGCGTCGCCCAGCGGTTTAAGCTTATCCGACAAGACCTCGACGACTACGGCGGCACCGACACCGAGCTGGCGCTCAGGACTATCGAAGACCTCGCACGCCACACGCCGCTAATCGGCGCGATGACGACCCGCAACTTCGACGAGGTTCTCGAGCTGCTTCGGGGTGGGCGCACCGTCGAACCGACCGAGTCGGAGCGCCACGCTGTGGTCGAGCGGGGATTGGAGAAGCGAGCGCCTTTCCACCGCTCACGCAACAGCGTTGCCGATGCGTTGCTGATCGAGTTGTATGCAACTGCGGTTGACGGCGTTGAACTCGCGCGTGAGCCACACGCGTTCGTGACCTCGAACAGTGATGACTTCTCACTCCCACACGGAGACAAGCGGCAACCGCATCCGGATATCGCGACAGTCTTTGCTCCGCGCGACTCAACCTACGCGCTCGGAGTCGACGGATTGAACGGGGTCCTTCTCGCGCATTTTGGCTCGGAGATAGAGGAGCTCTTCGCAGAGACGGACTTTGCTGAGGAGCCGCGACGCCTGGGCGAGATCATAGAAGCCGAGAAGCGCCTGTTCGACCGCATCTGGTATCACCGCTCACTCCAATACGAGTATCAGTTGCGAGATGCCGACAACCATTCCGAAATCGAGCGATTGCGGGCAATCGCGGGTCCAGGCCGAAAGCGCGTCGAGGAGACGTGCACGCAACCGGGCGAACTCGGTCCGTACACGGACTTCGAACTCGGCGCACTGAACGGCAAGCTCCCCGCGTTGCGATGGGTGCTCGGTAGCGAGTGGGACTTTCTCGATACATAGCGACTGTTTCAGAGCGAGCGAGTTCGGTGCGCCGTCGACGTCGAAGGCGGGCCGCAGTCTGGGCCAGGTCCTCCTAGCTTGTCGTTTAACCATTCGGGGCCGGGGATGCGCACCCGGTTGATCATGAACGCAGCCCTTGGTTGATCATTCCTCTTGCGACAGAAGGAAGATCGACCAAGGGCTGCGTGATCAGTGTGCATGATGTCGACCGGGTGCAGGCTCTTGGGGACCTGGATCGGTTTCGGCGGGAGGTCTACAGCTGCTTGACCGCACGGTCGGACGGGTTGTTCGAGTTGGCCGACGCGGTGCTGTGCACGGATGGGCCGGTCCGGTCGCTGGTTGGGTTGTCCCTGGCGCCTGAGCACCGGCGCGGGCACGGCGGACTGTACGACGCGGTCAACAACGGCCGGATCGACGTCGACCGGTTGCGCACCGCGCTGGCCGCGGGGCCTCTGCCCCGCGCCGCCGACGGCCGGCTGGTGCTGGCGGTGGACGTCTCCCCGTGGCTGCGGCCCGACGGCGCGACCTGCCCGGACCGCTCGTTCTGCCACACCTATGGGCGGGGCAAGGACGAGCACCGCATGATCCCCGGCTGGCCGTACTCGGTCGTGGCCGCTCTGGAAACTGGGCGCACCTCGTGGACGGCCGTGTTGGATGCGATCCGGCTGTTGCCCGGCGCCGACGTCGCCGCGGTGACCACCACCCAGGTACGTCATGTCGTCGAACGCCTGATCACCGCAGGTCACTGGCGGTCTGGTGACCCGGACATCCTGGTGGTCCTGGACGCCGGGTACGACGCGCCGCGCATCGCCCACTTGCTCAAGGATCTGCCGGTGCAGATCCTGGGCCGGATGCGGTCGGACCGGGTGCTGCGCCGCCCGACCCCACCCCGGCTGCCGGGGAGCACCGGGCGACCAGCCAAGCACGGTGGCGAGTTTGTCTTCGGTGACCCCGCCACCTGGGGCCCCGAACACGCGGTCACCAGCGCCGAGACTCGCCTTTACGGGACCGCGACCGCGCAGGCGTGGAACCGGTTGCACCCGAAGCTGACCAGCCGGGCCGCGTGGGCCGGACACGAAGGCCCGCTGCCGATCATCGCC
>Ga0193742_1001642_pt1 | contig 13292 bp, 12 predicted proteins | sample L2c1metaG_FD_165511 | JGI IMG/M metagenome (GOLD analysis project Ga0193742, IMG submission 165511) | Soil microbial communities from a riparian zone of the East river system, Colorado, United States - L2c1 | ecosystem: Environmental > Terrestrial > Soil > Riparian zone | place: USA: East River... | reverse complement strand
GCGTCTATCCCAGCGCCGGCTCGGCCTACACCTACGTCGGCCGCGAGCTCCACCCCATGCTCGGCTACGTCGTCGGCTGGTCCATGCTGATGGACTACATCCTGAACCCCATCATCTGCGTCATCTGGTGCAGCGCCGCGGCCCGCAACGTCCTGCCGCAGGTTCCCTACGCAGCCTGGGCCGTCGCCTTCGCGGTCGTCTTCACCCTGCTCAATCTGCGCGGAGTCCGCTCCTCCGGACGCGTCAACGGCATCCTCGCACTTTTCATGAGCCTGGTCGTCGCTGTCTTCCTCGCCTACGCCGTCCGCTATCTCGCGCTGGTCGCTCGCCCCGTCGGCGGCCAATGGCTCATCCCTTTCTACGATCCCTCCACCTTCTCCGCCTCTCGTCTCTTCACCGGAACCTCCATCGCCGTCCTCACCTACATCGGCTTCGACGGCATCTCCACCATGAGCGAAGAGGTCGAAAACCCGCGACGCAACATCATGCTCGCAACCGTTCTCACCTGCCTCGTCATCGGCATCCTCTCCGCCGTCGAGGTCTACGTCGCCCAGCTCGCCTGGCCCTCCCACACGCCCTTCCCCGAGTCCATGGTCGACACTGCCTACGTCCACATCGCCGAGCGCGTCGGCGGCCGCTTCCTCTTTCAGCTCCTCAACGCCACCCTTCTCATCGCCAACCTCGGCTCCGGAATCGCCGCGCAGTTCGGTGCCGCGCGCCTCCTCTACGGCATGGGCAAAGGAGGCTCCCTCCCCCGCCGCTTCTTCTCTGCCATCGACGCCCGCACCGGAATCCCCCGCAACAACTTGCTCCTCGTCGGAGCCTGCGCCCTCATCGGAGCCTTCCTCCTCACCTACGAGCGAGGTGCCGAGCTTCTCAACTTCGGAGCCTTCATCGCCTTCATGGGAGTCAACGCCGCCGCCCTCATCCACTACCGCACGCGCTCGCAGGAAAAAGTTCTCTTCGCCACCACCGCCCCGCTCCGCGGGCTTCTGGTCAGCGCCTTCATCTGGCTCAACCTCAATCACTCCGCCCAGATCCTCGGAGTCCTCTGGGTCGCCATCGGCCTCATCCTCTTCTACGTCATGCGAAAGATCAATCCAGACGCCGCCGTCCCGGAGTTCGAATAAAGCAGTCCCTCCGCAATCGGCCCGTGACTCGCATGAGAGCAATTTCCCCAAAGATGTAGAGGAGGAGGACGGCAGAAGAGGAATGACGATAACGGCAGAAGGGAATGACGGTAGAGAGGGCTAAAAAGAGCTCGCCATTCTGAGGCGAAGCCGAAGAATCCCTGTATTTTGCCCTTGCCGCCGTATTCCTCCACGCCAAAGCGAAAACCGCTCCAGCAATCAGAATTGCCTCATCTCGCAAAGATGGTCTGTGACAGATTCGAGCCAACTTCCGAAAAAGCGCGTTTATAGCGACTCACCACGATTCGATACCATCGGCCCCCGAAGCAGCCTAGCCTTGCTCTTCTGCTTCAATCTGGTGATAAGACCTACAACGACAATGCAAAGGATCAGTGCCCGAACTGGGTAGACCATTGCCACATAATCGTGCCGGCCAGTAATGTCTACAACAACTCCGATGAGAGCAATCACGACATTAATACCCCATTTTTCCATGGGCTCAGGCGATGGACCCGACTTCCAGCGCCACAGGCTTTCAATGGTCGGCAGATAAGCGACAGACATGACTAACTGAAATCCGATGAAGCCGATCCATCCGGTTTTGGTGATCATCCAGGCTACGGCTGCGACGCAGGAGATCACTAATGAGACCAGTTCGTTCTGTGTGAAGTGAATCTTCCGTCCTCGCTGCTCGATCAGAAGCGTTGCGAGGATCACGGTGACCTGCAGGCTGTCCGCCGCGTTCAGAGCGGCTTTGATAAGCCTATGGTCGTTCCCGGCAAGATACGTTGCCAAGCTCATGACCACCCCTATTTCGAAGATCAGCCACGTAGCGATGCGCGGTGAAATTTCCTTGCGGAGCAGCTTCGCACAGTATCGGACGCCGACGTAGAAGACCAGTAAAGTGACAATGACCGCCGCGGAGGTTGATACGTTCATTTGATCGGAGATTCCTTACCGCGCGGCAGCGTGTCGCATGGCTCTAGAATAGCCTCTTCCCGGAGTTGGCTCGCATTCACGGATGGATTCAGTCCTGAGAAGTCGGCTTCTCGTCAGTAATCCAGCGCCGCTTTGACAAAAGATACTCCGCGAAGAAACTCCAGCACTGCAGCATAGAACCGCGCCGATCGCTGTAGCGGAGCGAAGTGACTGACTCCCTCCAGAATCACCAGCTCCGCCCTCGGAAGCATTCGTGAAAGATATTCGGCGTGCTCAAGCTTGATGAACTCCTCAAACTCACTCTGCACCACCGTCACCGGAATATGAGAGCCTTCCCCAAGACGATCTTTGTACGAGCGAAGACGAAATTCTAGGACTTTCCGGCGTAGTCTCCGTACTCCCAGTCGAAGGGCACGCCCGTATCGCCGAGGATGAACTTAGCCAGATCAGCGAAGCCTTCCTCCGCCCGAACATCGTTCGAGAGAATGACGACGCATCGCTGACCCTCTTCAAGGCAAACGACGCTGTTAGCCGTCTGCTCGTTGTGGCCGCCCTTATTGAATCCGTGACCCTGCGGCCCATCGAAGACGACGACGCCAAGACCCGCGTAAAGGTCTTTGCGTTGCTCTGCGGCTGGAGCATCTGGCGCCAGTGTCGGAAATTCGTGCGCTGTGGTGATTTTGAGCTGCGGCTTCGTCATCTCCCTGCGCGAGGCTGCGCTAAGCCCGTCGCCACGCACCAGCGCCGCAACGAACTTTGAGAGATCGGCGATGGTAGTATCCATCGATCCTGCCACGCGCACCTTGCTGCGCTCATCGTGTGGCTGGGGCTGGCCCTTATCGTTCCAGCCATCGGCAAGGTTGGCAGCGAAGTCGGGCCGCCACATCAGGCGCGTGTGCGTCATGCCAAAGCGACTGAAAGTCGCCGTGGTCAGATCGTCCATGTCAATGCCGAGACCCTGCGACTGCTTGCCGTTCTCGATAGCGAACTGCAGCAGACTCAGACCTTCGCCGGAGTAGCTGAAGCGGGTGCCTGGATCGAAGTGAATTCGCAGCTTCTGATCCGGCTCAATAAACCAGAAGTTGTTGAAGCCAGTCGAGTGGGTGAGGGCCATGCGCGGCGTGATCTTCTCCCAGCGCGGATCGTCGGCGAGATCGGTATAAGGCCCATACTTTTTGAGAAACTTCTTGTCGGAATGGGATCCGTATTCGATCAGTGGTCTTTTAAGATCACCCTTGATCGGCGTATCGAGTTTGAGCTTGCCCTGATCGACCAGTTGCAGCACGTGATAGCTGAAGACCATCTTGGTAAGCGAAGCTCCGTACATCACCGTGTCCGTGGTGAGCGGTTCCCCTTTAACATTGCGGATCCCGTAGGCCTGCACATAGCCAACCTTGCCATGATCGATAAGAGCGATTGCGAGACCGTTCGCGTGCGTGCGAGCCATCACTTGCTTCACCTCTGCGTCGATGGCGCTTCCGGTTGGAAGAGTGTGTGTGGCCTTTTGCGCGAGCGAGTGCGCGGAGATTGAAAGCACGAGCGCCGCGAGCAATGCACGCTTCAAAAGTGAATTGTTCATAGTGATCGAGATTGTAGCGTACAGCGATGGAAAACCTTCAGACGCAAAAATGCGGTCCAAGTTCCCTTGGAAGACCCCACCAGCATCTCTCCATTAGCTGCGTAGCAAATCGACTGGCTTTGTTTGGTCGCCGTACCGGAGTTACTGTCGGCATGCAAAAGATCGACCCAGACGCCGCAGTCCCGGAGTTCGAATAAAGCAATCTCTCCGCAATCGGTCCGTGACTCGCATTCGAGCACTTCCCACAACCGTGGAGAGGAGGAGGACGGTAGAAGAGGAATGACTGTGATGGCAGAAGGGAATGACGGGAGAGAAGGCAAAAAAAGCTCGTCATTCTGAGGCGCAGCCGAAGAATCCCTGTATTTTCCCTTGCCGCCGTATTCCTCTACACCCAAGCGAAAACCGCCCCGGCAATCGGAACTCCCTCATCTCGCAAAAGATGGTTTGTGACAGATTAGAGTCAACTTCCGAAAAGCTCGTTTTAAAGGAGAGAACCGCACTTATACGGAGAAGACCGCCTTCTCCAACTGCTTCTGCGATGCCGATGTCGTGGGGTGACTCGGGCAATGGCGGCGATGAGCCGTGTGGACTCGATCTTCCACACGGCCTCAATCGCCTTAGGCACATCTTTCATGCCTGCTGGATTGCGGCGTTCCGGTATTCACTGACGATGTCGCGTCGTGTTCACCGCATAGCTCTCCGGGTAAACGCCGCCGGGGTCAGCCACCCCACCGAACTATCCGGTCTTCAAAGGCCCAACGAGCTTGTAATGACTGAGGATGATGCCGGACGGGAATGCTTTCGTGCTGGCGAGCTCGAATGAGCGTGGCGGGGTTCCCTCCGCGAAGAAGCGCTTCCCCGTGCCCAACAGAACCGGATAGACGATGAGCAGAACTTCGTCCGCAAGCCCATGTTCGAGCAGCGGCGATGTCAGCGTGGAGCTACCCCAGAGAGTAAGGTCCGGGCCGTCCTGCGACTTGATGCGGCGAATGCCCTCGACGATGTCCGGTCCAAGACCCTCGCACGGGCCCCATTCAAGACTCTCCGGACGGTGGGTCGCGATATATTTTGTTGCCGCATTGATGCCGTCCGCCATCGGACTGCTCTGCGCCTTTGACCAGAAGCCCGACCAGAGATCGTAGGTGCGACGGCCAAGCAACAGATCGAAGCGGTCGCCATGCGCTGCGAGGATTGCATCTCTGCCAGCGGGGGTCCGATAGGGCGCGGTCCAGTCGCTGTAGGGGAAATCGCCGTCATCGGCGGATTGCTGGATCACGCCGTCCAGCGAGATGTGTTCCATGATTGTGAGCTTTCTCATTTGAGTCTCCGTGTTCCGGGGTTGGAGTTTCTATCCTTTTGGCATTGCGAGGAACTCGCGCACCTCGACCGCTGCGCGGCAGGCGACGACGGCTTTGCGTCCCCACGCCACGGCCTCATCCATGTTGGCTGCGTCGAGTATCCAAAAGCCGCCAATGTGTTCCTTGGTCTCAAGGTAGGGTCCATCGGTGATGACCACCTCTCCGCCGGGTTGCTTACGCAGTGATTTCGCGTGGGGTGCCGATTGCAGACCGCCGGCGAAGAACCTGGCACCGGCGGCCTCCATCTCTTCGTTGAGCACATCGATATCGCGGACCATGGCTTCGTCTTCAAGGGACGGGTCGTAGTTGTCGGGGTGGTGAATAGCAACCAGATATTGCGGCATGTCTTCTCCTGTAATAGTTCTTCAGGCGGGGTTCTCTGCCCTTCACTACAACGACGAACGGCCAGACCGGAATTCGACATGCCGTCGGGAAAATTTTACTTCTGGAATTTTTTTAGTTCTGGCCGCGGCCTCAGGCAGTTCGTAGGATGCACCTGGCAGGTTTTTCTCTGTTTCCAAGGAGAATTTGGCGGTACCCAGCTCGAGAATCAGTAGTGATAAGTTGGCTTCTCGTCAGTAATCCGGTTCCGTTTAGACAAAAGACTCTTTGCGAAGAAACTCCAGCACCGCTCTATTGAACACCGCTGGCCGCTGCAGTGGAGCAAAGTGACTCACCCCTTCCAGAATCACCAGCTCTGCTTTCGGAAGCATTCGAGAAAGATATTCGGCGTGCTCACGCTTGATAAACTCCTCAAACTCACTCTGCGCCACCGTCACCGGAACATTGATCCGCGCAAGATCATCCGCAGTGTAGTTCGGCTGCGTCTTCTGCATCGTGCCGACCGCCTCCACAAACCCATCGAACTCCTCCGGCGTCGCAGACAGACTGGCATAATCCTTCGTATGCCGTTTGAAGCAGCGCTCCACCACCGGCCCCAGCTCATTCATCTCTTTCACGCCGCTCGAATCCATATTGCACGCGAAGTAGAAGACACCCTTAACACGCTCCGGAGCCCGATCGGCAAGGATCAACGCCGTACACGCCCCATCGCTCCACCCAACTAGCCACGTCGCTTCGATACCAAGCGCATCCATCACAGCTAGTACATCGGCCCCCATCAGCTCATAAGAGTACGGTCGCCCATCGCGCGTACTGCGCCCATGCCCACGGCTGTCGATCACAATCGCACGATAGCCTTCGGCAACCAGCCCCGACACCTGATAGCCCCAGTTACCGCTGTGCCCCAGCCCTCCGTGCAGCAGGATCACCGGCGCTCCCACGCCATAGTCGGCGTACCAGAGACGCGCTCCATCATGCTCTACATATCCGTGAGCCTTTGTAGCAGGAAGAGGCGCAGCCCCTTCCGCCTCGAACTTCCGCAGCTCATCATCCTGAAACTCCACTGCGATCTCCTCCCGCGTTGCAGACCTGGATGCACCACAGGCATCGGAGATTCAAGCAAAGCTCGAATCCTCTCGAACAGAAACCTCGATAGATTGTTTAGGAAACTGGACGAACTAGAAGTTGAACGCCAGGCCAGCCTGAATCATGCGCGGAGTCTGGGCCAGGAACAGTGTGCGCCCATCCTGCGACAGAATCGGCCGATACCCCTGCTCCAGCAGATTGGTAATATCCACCGTCGCCTCCAGCCCATTCGGCAGCCTGGTACCGCAGCGGATAGGCTGGCGAATAAAGAAGCTAAGGTAAGCCTGATCGCTGAACGCGGCATACGGATTGACTGCCGTCACCAGCTTCTCCGGCTGCCAGCGATACGATGCCCTCACCTGCGTCCCGCTGTGAATCACGCGGCCCTTCAGCGCCACGGTGGCCGACTGCGCCGACTTCGGCTTCAGCTCCGACGAGACCGTGTCCAGATGCATCTGCCTGCCCTCAGGAGCCGCCAGCGCATCTCCTGTGCTGTACTCCAACGCCACCCACAGCCCAGGTGTAATCGGCTCCGTCATCAGCAGGTTCACACCCTGCGACCGGTACCCCGCGCCCAGCATCCGGAACGAATCCGTCGCCGTATCCGCAACCACTCCATTCGCCGTCGACCCCGCGGCCATCGGCGCCGCAAGGTCGCCGACCGAAAGCTCTCCTCCGCCCGCCAGCATCATCCGCCGCAGATTGTCCTTGTAATACGAGACCTGCACCGTTCCTTTCCGGTCTTCCGCGCGAACGAGATCTCCTGATGCAGACCGCTCTCCGTCCGCATCCGTCCCTGCTCCATCACGCCCGTCGGGAGCTCCAGCTCCACCGTATCCAGCCCGTTGAACGATTGCAGATCGCGCGAGGTCGCCATCCGGTATCCCGCGCTCCACTGGGAGGTCGGATGGGCCATCACTCTCAGGAAGGGCCGCGACGCCATCGCATATCCCGCGCCGCGCACGACATAGACCGTTCCGCCCACCTCGACATCGACCGCATCTCCCATCTGCATCTTCTGCGCCGAGGCCATCTGCACCGCCTCCAGCCCCGCCGTCCCACCGCTTCCCACCATCTCCGGGTGAGATTGATAGCTCGTCACCAGCCGCGCCGCCCCGCCAAACCCAAGCCGCCGCTCATACCCCGCCTGCAGCGAGATCGAAGGAGCTCGCAGGTACGGCCCCATCGGGGCCCCCATATCCGCCCGCACCTGCACATCGGATCCATCCGGCATCGCGCGGTCAACCTGAAGGATGTTATGGATTCCGCCGTTCCCATACCCTCCGTCGCCCGATGAGACCCCGGCCCGTGCCTTATCCCTGGGCTTCGTCTGCTCAACCGCGCTCGACGACACCAGCACCACATCTCCATTGTCGTCGAAGACCCGCAGCAAGGGCTTGTTCGTCACCGACCGCAGCGTCCAGGTCCAGTCGTCCTTTGGCTCATCGGCCTTGCGCCGCTCCGTCGGAAGCCACGAAGCCGCATCGAAGATCGCGTTCATGGTCAGGTTCACGACCGCCCGCGCCCCGGGCCGCAGCTGCAAATTGCTGTGCTGCACCGAAACCAGAAGCGCCGCTGAAGCGCGAAGCTCATACTTTCCAGGAAGAAGATTTGTGATCAGGTAGCGCCCGCGAAGATCGGTAAACGCCGTTCCCAGCACCGACGAGTCGGCCCCCAGCACCTGGATCAGGGCTCCCATCTGCACCACACCCTGTCCGTCGCGCACCACACCCGAAACCGCAGCCGGAGGCGCTGCCCATCCAGAGAGACATCCTGTCAGCATGACTGCTGTCAGGATCGCGATCTTCACTCGAGTCTGTTGCACAGTGTTGGCACCTGGGCGTCCACATCTGCCCCAAAAAATACGCGTCCGCAAAAATAAGGGAATCACGTGAAGAGGTAGCGTCCTGGACCGGGGATGCCAGCTTCTATCCGCATCGCCGTGTCGCATCCTGCCGGCACATCTGAAGATCAATCTACAACAAACGGCGCAGACTCTGCGATCTGCTGCTTGGAGACCCCATCATCAACCTTGATGGTGATCTGATACTTTCCCGGCTCCAGGCTGGTCAACGGAAGCGATCGCTCCAGCGTCACCTGGTCTGCATTCGGGTTCGTCTTCGAGGTCAGCTCCGAGGTGTCGAGCACCATCTGGTTGGTCCCCATATTGGTGACCTGGTACTCGATCTTCGCCCCGTTCTGCTTGCTCTTCTCATCGATACCGAGGTTATACACCTGCATCCAGAAGTTCAAGCTCTGGTTGCGGTGGAAGGTCACCGGCTGGACGCCTCCCGACGAGACGCGGGGACGGATCCGGGTATTGCCGATGACGAAGTTCCCCGCCCCGATGTCCTTGGAAGGAACCCGCTCCATCTGGTCCGCCAGGATCAGCGACGAGGCCGCCAGGCGGTCATCGTCGTACTTCGGAACATTGATGCTGCGCTGCCACCGTCCCACGTGGTCGGGATTATTCACGTCCTTGATGACGACGTCGATTTTATAGAGACCCGGACGCAGCGGAAACGACTTCCAGTAGACGGAGGCATTGTTCTGCATGCGCCCCAGAAGTTCACTGGGAACCTGGACCATCACCGGCTCTTCAAACGTATAGATAATCCGATGGTTCAAGTTCGAGATGCGGCCCAGAACATTCACCGTTCCCGTCGCCACGCCGTCCTTGTTCTGGAAGGTGATGTCCTTGTTGCGAATCTGCAGCGTGATCGGAACCAGAACCGTATCGTTGGTCACCTTCACATAATCGGTGCGGACGTCGAAGAGGAACGGAGGCCCGGTGAGAACCTTCGAGCTCACCATAAAGGCTTCCAGGTCCTTGAACTTGATCTCGGGTGCTGCCATCAGCTTCGCGTAGGTGTTCAGGCGGTCGAACTGCTTGCTCTGATTCATCGTCGACATCGGACCGGTGCCGAGCTGCTCGAGGCCGCCGCCCGAGAACCGGTCGGTCTTCGATGCCTGTCCCATCTGCTCGTACATCGTCTGGCCCGCGCCCGGAACATACTTCAACGCGTCCTTCTCCGAGCGGTCGATCGTCATGTGATAGTCGCCGCACATGCACGTATCCACGAACTCGATATCAATGTTGTCGCCGACGCCCTGCAGGTAGCGGTAGTGCCACGTCTCGAACGGGAAGGTCGAAGTGCTTCCGCCACCCTCTTCCATCGGACGCTCATAGTTGCCGCCGCTCGGGTGCGAGTCGATCGAGTCGGGCTTGCCGAAAGAGATATAGATGTGGCCGCGATCCGTCTTCCATCCCGGCTTGCCGGCGGCGAAGTGCTCATTGGAATACGCGATGCGCCGGTAATGCTCGTCGCGGAACTCGTTATCGGGAGAGTCGGGATTGGGATTGCGCCGCAGCCAGAACTGTTCGATGAACTGATCGCGCTCCTCGTCGTTGCCCAGGTTCTTGAACGCCTGCATCTCCTGGTCGGTGATAATCCAGCGCACGTCCTCGTCCAGCCACCTCTTATAGACGCCCTTCAACTCCGCCTTGAGCGCCTTCTGCTGCGCGAACTTCTCCTTGTCGCTCGTCTGCCGCTTCAGCGGATCCGGCTTCTCCTCGGTCGGAGTTCCCTGTTTAACGTCGCCCTGCGCCCGTGCCGGTACAGCCGAAGCTCCAAGCAGAGCGAGAGAGAGGAAGGCCGTGCCGAAGACCAGTTGCCGCGAGGTTGTCATAACGCTTGGAATGCTCCTGATACCAACCTGTATTGTAGAACCGGTTACACCTCGGTTACAAGGTGGAACCGCGCTTTGGACCCTGCTATCATCAGGCCCACATTAAGACATTTGCTATATAGACGTTCCTTCAATGGCTCCAGCTCTCTCCGGGAGCTCAAAAAAAGAACCACCGAAGGGACAGGGCATCGAAGGCGTCAAAAGAAACCGGGAACGCGAGATGTCCGAACTCCGTATCTTCCCGGGTAGAACATCAAATCCAAAGCGCCCTCCCGGCCCACCGGAGAAGCGACGCAGAGAAAGCAGCGATGAACCTTAAAAAGATTGTCCTGATTGCGGTCGCCGTCCTGGTTCTCGCCGGTATCGTCATTGGTAGTATCCTTCACAGCCAGGGTTCCGTCACGAAGGTCGCCACCGGCCACGCCGTGCGCCAGGATCTTGTCTCCATCGTCAACGGCACCGGCCAGATCAAGCCCAAGACCTACGTCAACGTGGGAGCCACCGCCTTCGGTCGCATCACCCACCTCTACGTCAAGGAGGGCGACCGGGTCAAGGCCGGCCAGCTCGTCGCCACCGTCGAGAGCGAACAGCCCGCCTCCGCCGTCCAGGCCCAGCGGGCCACCATCGACTCCTCGAAGACGACCGTCGACTCCTTCGTCGCCGCCGAGCGCACCGCCGAGGCCAACGTAGAACAGGCCACCGCAGACCTCGAGCAAAAGAGGTTCGACTACGAGCGAGCCCGCGCCCTTTATGAAGCAAAGCTGATCGCCAAGCAGGACTTCGACGCCAAGAAAGCCGCCTACGACGTCGACGTGGCCACCCTCGCCCAGCGCAAGGCCGCCGTCAACCAGGCCCGCGCCCAGACCGCCTCCTCGCGCAGCCAGGTCTCGCAGGCCGTCGCCACCCTGCGCGGCAACAGCTACTCCCTCGGCCTCACCCAGAGCCGCGCCCCCTTCGAGGCGCTCGTCACCAACGTCCCCGTCCGCGAGGGCGAGACCGTCGTCCTCGGAATCCAGAACGCCGAGGGCTCCACCCTCATGACCCTCGCAGACATGTCCGTCATTACCGCGGAGGTCAAGGTCGACGAGACCGACATCGTCAACGTCGCCATCGGTCAGCCCGCGGACGTCACCATCGATGCCCTTCCCGGCCGCCTCTTCAAAGGCAAGGTCACCCAGGTCGGCGACCAGGCGCTGCTCCGCACTACCGGAATCGCCACCAGCCAGAGCACCACCGGAACCGAAGAGGCCAAGGACTTCAAGGTCGTCGTCACCCTCGAAGTTCCCTCCGACGAGCTGCGACCCGGCCTCTCCGCCACCGCCAAGATCACCACCGCGCACCGCACCGACGCCCTCACCATCCCCATCCAGGCCCTCGTGCAGCGCAACGCGGCAGCGGAAAAAGCCCTCACCGACAACAACGGCAAGGCTCCCGGAACCAGCGGCGTCGCCGCCAGTACCACCCCGCCTCCGGGCAAGGCAGCGACGGTTCAGGGCGCCTACGTGATCCGCGAGAACCGTAAGAAGTTCCGGGTCGTCTTCGTCCCCGTCAAGACCGGCGTCACCGGGGCCACCGAGATCGAGGTCCTCGACGGTCTCAAGCCAGGAGACGAGATCGTCACCGGCCGCTACAAAGTTCTTCGCACCCTCAAGAGCGGCACCCTCGTCAAAAGAGACAACACTCCGGAGACCACCACGGATTAATCCTGATCTTCGGCCGGCCCTATTGCCGCTCACGGAACCTCACGACCCCTGCAGACGTATCCTCTGTGGGAAAGTACTATCCTAGTTACCAGCGACCCGGGTCACCACCACCCCGGAGACGCAGAAGACCGGAGAGCCGGATGGCTATCGAAACCGCAGTCGAAACCACCCCAACCAGCAACGCCGCAGGACCCCGTCCCGGCGACGTCATCGTCACCGACAATCTCTGGAAGACCTACGAGATGGGCGATCAGGAGGTCCACGCCCTGCGCGGCGTCAACCTCCGCATCCGCCACAACGAGTACGTCGCCATCATGGGTCCCTCCGGCTCCGGAAAATCCACGCTGATGAACCTCATCGGCTGCCTCGACTCTCCCTCACCTGCTCGCCCGCGCCACCTCGCTCCATAATGTCGAGCTCCCCCTCATCTACAACGGCACCCCGGCCGCCGAACGCGAGCTGCGCGCCAAGGCCGCCCTCGAGAGCGTCAACCTCGGCTCCCGCATGATGCATAAGCCCAACGAGCTCTCCGGCGGACAGCGCCAGCGCGTCGCCATCGCTCGCGCATTGGTGAACAACCCCTCCATCATCCTCGCCGACGAGCCCACCGGAAACCTCGACTCCAAGACCGGCGACGAGATCATGGCCCTCTTTGACGAGCTCCACGCCAGAGGCAACACCATCATCGTCGTCACCCACGAGCCCGATATCGCAGAGTTCGCCCACCGCATCATCACCATCCGCGACGGCGTCATCGCCGGCGATCACGCCTCCGGCCGCACACGGAAACAGTAAACAGCTGGATCCATAAGGTTTACCTCTAAAAGAAATGTCATCCTGAGCGGAGCCGAAGGACCTGCGGTTCCGCGCCTCCGCCACCCTCGCCCCGAATCCCAGGCCCCGGCGAAGGAACAAATGTAGTACCCCCTCAGACTCATTCCGACCTTGCATCCGCCTGCAAGGTCCAGCCCGTCTAAAATGGAACCATGGCCCTCTTTCCCGGTCGCCTCCGCGCCGCCGCCGCTGGAATTCTGGTATTGTTCGCCGCCTGCACGCTCTCTTTTGCGCAGGCAGCCCGTTTCGACCTCGCCGGCCCCCGCGTCGACGTCCGCGTCACTCGCGACGGCAAGTCCCTGCCCATCGCCGCCGTCCCCAATCTCAAGGAGGGGGACAAGCTCTGGCTCTTCGCCGACCTGCCCCGCACCCAGTCGGTCCACTACCTCCTCGTCGCAATCTTCCTACGCGGAACCACCAATCCCCCTCCCGAAAACTGGTTCACCAAGATCGAGACCTGGAACAAGAAAGTCCGGGAAGAGGGCGTCACCATCACCGTCCCCAAAGATGCCCAGCAGGCCCTCCTCTTCCTCGCCCCCGAGACCGGAGGTGACTTCACCACCCTCCGCTCCGCCGTTCAGGGCCGCCCTGGAATCTTCGTTCGCGCCTCCCAGGACCTCGCCGAGGCCGC
>Ga0193742_1001641_pt1 | contig 13294 bp, 20 predicted proteins | sample L2c1metaG_FD_165511 | JGI IMG/M metagenome (GOLD analysis project Ga0193742, IMG submission 165511) | Soil microbial communities from a riparian zone of the East river system, Colorado, United States - L2c1 | ecosystem: Environmental > Terrestrial > Soil > Riparian zone | place: USA: East River... | reverse complement strand
CTATTGGAGAATCTGGAAGAGCTAGTGGATGAAGTAGAGACACAAGGCTATGAAGTTGAATATCATGTTCGCTACTCATTGTATCTTCTACCTCCAAACTCAACAGCTGATTAAAACACCTTTTTTTTCTGCAGAATGGAGTCCTCACACTCAACTTAGGTCCTCACGGAACGTACGTCGTAAACAAGCAACCTCCGAATAAACAGATCTGGTTGTCTTCACCATTCAGGTATTCTCTGCCCCCTACCCTCCGTCATAGTATTCACATTCATCACTCTATTCATACTCGATTTTCTATTTTAGTGGGCCAAAACGGTATGACTACATAGAAGACGAGAATAAGTGGGTATATTCACGAGATGGGCGGACATTACATAGGTTGTTGTCTGATGAGCTGAGTACGGCTTTTGGACGACCGGTCGCGATAGACGTTCCATCGGTGTGATGGAATTGGCTCAGGGTATATGTAACTCTATGGCTACTGCATTGTTCCGTTGGGAACAAGTCCACCATTGGTTGCCTGATGGAAAAAAAATAGAAATTCCATCGCTTATGTAGATGTGACACTGGCTACATAAGTTCTGTTGTATGAGAACGTAGTCGTACACATGTGTGCGATATGTTATAGTACATACATATATATGGACTGTTATATGTTTTCAACCCGCTGACGTGAAGGCTTTGAAACTTTATAAATCTATAAATGTGCGAGAAGAACAAACGAAACCGAAACCGGGATCCGGGGTGGTGGTTAGCAAGGGAATAACAAAAAGGTGAATGTCTTGTGGTACAAATTGCGTGTGAAGATGAGAGACTGAGGAAAGTCTAAGGTGGGGTGGATTACGATGTATTATAACTTTGGGATGGTGGTGCTGGTGTGTTAGAACGGACGGTGAGAGAGTTTCACTAGAAGGTACTCACAACAGCCAATTGTACAGCCAATGACTGGTCATGACCCAGGACTCTGATCTGATGAATCAAGGACACGTCTCCTTGATAAAAACAAAGATCCTAAGAACCTTCAGACAAAAACACAAAAATAGTAAGTAATCAGTGAGGGCTTGTCAAACGACTGTCCATGAATACCACATACTTATTGGTACCTTCATAATGTTCCGTAACACTATTTATTTCATCAAACGGCAATCCACAACTTGGCTGCTGAGATAATTTGGAGATAAGAGTCGGTGACAGGTGCGATGACACTCGTGACCGCTCAATTGGCAATTGCGCTGGCAAATTGGAATGACCCTTGGGTAGCGGGGGGTGACCAGAATAAGACAAGATATTTGAGGAATAAGAGACATCCTTCGAGTTTGAGCCACAGGACAAGAACGAAGACGCAGGAGGTGGTGGAGAGGAAAACAAGAGTCTATGTTGTTGCAACGTATGCAATTCTCGAAGAAAACTATTGGCCGAAGCATATTCTGCCTTGTCTCCTGGTTGTTGTTGTTGTTGTTGGGTGAGACAACAGTTGATCGAGAAATTCGGTGCAATGTTTTCGATCTCGTCATCCGAGATATAATCTTCTTCGTCGTCCTCCACGTTACCTATGGATAGAGGTGGTGTTTGAGCCCACCCACGAGATGCACCATCAAGCACCGGAGGAAGCGTACGTCTTCGTTTCGTGTCTCGTCCCACAAGATCGGCAGGTGGATCAGCTATAACAAATGGGACGCTTGAAAACGTAGGTGGAGGGGAGAATGGTCTTTGTCGTTTGAGCATATTGTCTCTTTAGTTAAAAAGCTTGGTTGGTCAATTCAGGTATTAGGAAGAGAGAAGAATGTGAAGGATTGAAGAAGGCCACGACTGGGAGCCAATTATACTTGATTAGGTAAATACGAAATTGGATTATGTGACGAAATATATTATTAATATTATATAACTAGTCCTCAACTGGCACTTCAATCATGGCGGACATGGACGTGTTCGCTGCTATGGGGATCTCTGGCTTCGGGAAAGCCACTGTGAAGAAACAGCTAGATCCCTCAAGATTTGATAATAACAAACGTGAAGAGGTGGGTTCATCTTTTACGTTCATTTTTAATCAAGTGTCTAACTCTTCGTAAAGGAGCCTTCACCAATACTGAAACCTGTTGCGCCTAAGCCAATTTCAGGTCCATCCGCAGGTACTGGACCTTCTCCTCTCTTACAATCTCACCGAAGCAAAGATGGCAACGAAGAAAGTGAGGATGAATCAGGTCCTGTTCCTTTCTTAAACCAAGAAGCCTCAATGGAAGAGCCCGAATACAACCCCTCAGACCAAGAAAATGACGACGAGGACCTTCCCCAGTTTCCAATCACACACGAAATCACACTCAAAGACCACACCAAAGTAGTCTCTGCGCTTGCCCTCGACCCTTCTGGTGCACGTATCATATCTGGTTCACATGATTATGACTGTAAACTATGGGATTTTGGAGGGATGGATTTGCGTTGTAAACCTTTTAAAAGTTGGGAGCCTGCTGGGACTTATCATGTACGTTTCATTTTTCATTGGACTGTGTTTCGGTGGTTGGTTTAGAATTTTGAAAGTGCTGTTGTTTTTCAGATACATGATGTCAATTTCTCGAATGACGGTTCCAAGTTTTTGTGCATCTCGGGAACGACTCAAGCAAAGATTTTTGATAGGGATGGCGAAGAACAGTACGTATATTCTCTTTGAATTTGGGACATGATACCATATCCTGATCATTAGGGCTACTTTTGTTAAAGGAGATCCGTATATTCGTGACATGAAAAATACTGCGTCAGTTTTGTTTGTTCTTATTTTATTATACCGCTTGAAGGACTGAATGCTGTTACAGAGGTCATGTTGGTGAACTTACATCATGCGCCTGGCACCCCAAAGATCCGAAACTATTTATTACGAGTTCTGCTGACTCTACTATAAGGCAAGTTGTACTCAGATTCGAATAGACTCGACACTAATCAAATTTAGGATTTGGGACGTGGAGAACAAACGCAAGCAAAAGGGGGTTATCGTTGTAAAATCAAAGGAGAGGGGAGCTAGAACCAAGGTGACTACTTGCAATTACTCACCTGATGGAAACCTTGTCGGAGGAGGTGCGCTTTTATGACGTTTTTTTATATCATTCAATGAATAATGAATGCAACAGCGTGTCTGGACGGTGCCTTACACATGTGGCAGACAAATTCGAATTTCGTGAGACCTAATATGACGATTGAGAATGCACACGCGAAGGGAACCGAGACGGGGTCGCTTGTGTTTTCTGTTGATAAACGAACGGTGCTGACACGGGGCGGGGATGATACGGTAAAACGTGCGTATTTTTATGAGTGGTCAAGTGAATTGATGAATTTATATATGCAGTATGGGATTTACGTGCTTTCAAAAAGCCATTGGCTGTGCATTCCGGTCTCACGACACTTTATCCTAATACGAATGCGGTTTTCAGTCCAGATAACAAATATGTAATCACAGGGGCAGGAGCTGCATTGAAAAATGGTCAAGGGAAATTAGTGTTTATGCAGAGAGAGGGGTTGGAAGAGGTTAAGTCGTTGGTTGTAGACGCGACGCCTGTGAAGGTTGCTTGGCATTCAAAGATCAATCAGGTAAGGCATGGCATTTTGAGATGAAGGGATACTCAGCTAAATTGGAATGATAGATTGTGACAGGACTTTCTAATGGACGAATTGTGGTACTCTACTCTCCAGTGACTTCGCTTAATGGCGCCAAGTTGTTATTGAGTAAAGGGCCGCCTCGGAAAGTGACTATCGAAGATATGTCCGATGCATTGGCTGCGCCTACCATTCTCACACCTCACGCACTTCCTATGTTCCGAGATTTGGATCCCGGCAGGGGTACTAAGAGGAAGCGAGAAAAGGACCGAATGGATCCTCGTAAAAGCAGACGGCCCGAGCTGCCTGTCAATGGACCTGGTCGAGGTGGGAGAGTCGGAGCGAGTGCTACGCAACATGTTGTACAGAATCTAGTGAGAGATACGACGAGGGATGTGGATGTAAGTGGAGGACTTGTGATTGCTTTTTCTGACGATTCTCACTACTCTACAGCCCCGAGAAGCGTTGCTGAGATATGCGGAGGTTGCTGACAAGGATCCGCAGTGGACTGGAGGTAAGTGACATCACGTGCTGATATTGTTGTGTATTGTTTTGTTGATACCAACTGACGTGGCGGTTTTTACCGAAACCTTAGCTTGGAAGATAAACCAACCCAATCCTGTGTTTACAGCTGAAGGGGACGAAGAGGGTGGAGAAGATGAGCAGTAACTGGTGTATGTACTATGTATCTGTGAAATATAAAGAGAGCTGTGGGATTAAGAGGAAGGAAAGAAAGGAGACTAAAGATGGTCCCTGCGCGGGAGATCTGAACTTTAAATTTGCTGAGCTATAAAGACCTTGTAAAGTTGAGATCCCCCTAACTCCCCAAAAAATCTCCCCCGTTTCACAAAAGTCACGCTGTCACAGTCACAACATCTATCATGAACCACGCGCCTCCATCGCCTGAACCCATTCCCGATTACATCCACAAAATTCAAAATGGTTCCATTGACAATTCACCGGCGACGGACTCCCCAACCACACCAGTGTCTAACTCAGTGGCTCCAGACGTTAAAATTGATATGGATTTTCAGGAACAGGAGAGCGACGTCAGGCATGAACCCCTCCCCATTAAGCCCATCGATACTATCGACAAGAATGATGATCAAGGTTTCTAGACTTTTGTCTTTCTCCCTCTTGCCCTCATCTTCTCTTTATTTTTCAAAGACCCTATTCCCATTCAAAGCTCTGCTTCTCCAACACCGGACGACGTCAAGATGGCAGAGGAATTCCAGATCAATGGCTCTGTCGCCATCCATATTAATGGTCACTCGGACGATGTTCAAATGGCAGACACGGACTCTCGGACTCTCGATGCAACGCCAGGCATATCGGGAGATTTTTCAATGGCCAGCCTTGACCGCAGTTCCATGACAAGGTCTTACCCAGATGACAGCGATGAGCATGGAGAACCACCCGCAAAGAGGGCGAGGATATTTTCCTCAGATGTGGATATGCCTTACACCGCACATGTAAGCCCTTACTTTATTTTACCCTCTGTGCGTCGTTATGGGCGTGCTGATCTGGCATGTCTGTTTCTTGCCACTCTTCCCTCTCAAGTCTGCAACTCCACCCCCAGTTTCCGCCGCCATTTCTACCGCCGCAAGTCCTGCTCCTCAACCCACCCCCTCCGTTACTCCCACTACATCGGCTCCTCCCACTACCACTGCCACGTCTCAACCAGAGTCTACCTTGAGCGCAACTCAGCATCGCTTCTGCTTATCAACGATCCGTTCACTGAAAAAGTTGAAAGACGCCGGCCCTTTTCAACGACCTGTCGACATTGTGGCTCTCAACATCCCCCATTACCCATCCATTATCAAGACCCCGATGGACTTTTCCACAATAGATCGCAAACTCGTTGCATCTCATCCCTCCAAACCTGATCTCAACGAAAACACTCCTCGCTATTACAACGCAGATGAATTTATTGCCGACGTTCGCCTGATATTCCAGAACACCGCCACATTTAACGGTCCTGATCATGTTGTAACCGCCATGGGCAGGCGTGTACAGGATGTCTTTGATAAACAGCTCAAAAACTTGCCTCCTCCTGAAGTTTGTCTTCTTGGAATTTCCGGGGGCCATATTTGGTGATTAATTTGTCCAATTATATTTTTTTTCGCAGAAACCGAAGCCCCCCGTCGTCAAGAAGGTGGCAACACCTGTCCCCGTTCCTCCTCCGGCTCCGGTTGTCGCGCCTAAGAAAGTAACACAGGCTCCCACTGCTCGGCGATCATCCACTTCGGTTCCTGTTATTCGACGCTCTGAAGCTGAAGCCATCGGCCGTCCTAAACGCGAGATTCATCCGCCGCCTCCCAAAGATTTACCTTATGCCGACGCGCCCAAGAAACATAGGAAGACTAAGAGGATCAAGGACGATGGGACTATCGAACAGCTCAAGTACTGTGGGAAAATTCTTCAAGAATTGCATAGAAAGCAACACTCTAATTATGCTCATCCTTTCTATGAGCCCGTCGGTAAGTTGAGGGATGCTGTACAACTCGCTCCCACTTCTTATTCTTCGCGTCAGATTGGGTCAAGATGGAGATCCCTACTTATCCCAAGATCGTCAAGAAACCCATGGACTTGTCAACTATTCGTAGAAAACTTGACAACCAAGAGTATACTACAGCTCAGAAGTTTTACGATGACTTCAAGTTGATGATTCGCAACTGTTTTCTTTTCAATCCCTCCGGAACGCCGGTGAATTTAGCTGGTATCGAGCTTCAACGACTTTTCGACGAGAAGTGGAAACATCTCCCACCACTTCACGAGGCCAGCGAAGAGGAGGAAGAAGAAGAAGAAGACGAAAGTGAGGAAGATCATCAACGTACGTGGCTATTAACTCTTTGACAACTGCCACCTTATGCCATGGGTTCGCTGATAGCTTTTGCAGGCGCGATCTCGCTGATGGAAAACCAGATCAAAGTCATGAACGAAAACCTCGCTGCTCTCAAAAGTGCCAAATTGCCAAAGGAGAAGAAGAAGAAAGAAAAGAAGAAGGAAAAGGCGCCGGTCGCGTCTACTTCCAAGGCTGCACCTAAACAGCCCAAGGTGCCTTCAAAGAAAAAGGCGAAGAAGAATATCACCGATGATGATATCTTGTCGTTTGAACAGAAGAAGGATCTTAGCGAGTCGATCAGCAAGCTTGAGGGCTCGAAACTTGAGAAAGTCATACAGATCATTCATGAGGGCGTTCCAGAGATCAGAGACGTGAATACTTCTTGATCATATTCATGACTTGGTTCTAACTTTTCACAGAGCACCGAGGAAATTGAGCTCGAAATCGATCAATTACCAGCCGCAGTCCTAACCAAGCTGTACAACTATGTTCTTCGTCCTCTCCGACAACCCGCACAACCCAAACGCAACCGCACAGGTAAAGGCACAGGCACTGGTGGACTTAAACGCAAGAGCATGGACGAAGAGAAGGAAGCCGAAAAGATCCGACAACTGGAGGAGCGTATGCTACTCTTTGAGAATGGAGGCGGTGCGTCGGCGGCTGCGGCTGCAGCTCCTCATGTAAGGAGAGAGGTTGACAGTGCGGATTCTTCGGATTCGAGCTCGGGGTCGGAGAGTTCAGGAAGTGATTCCGAGTGAAGGGTGCCCGATGGGTGTTCAACGGCAGGTGGACGTGGCAGCGGACGTGCATATTGTTGTTGTCTTTCCTTTCCTTTCTTTGCCTTCTCCTTTCATTTTCTCTTGAAGTCTATATCCCCCAGGCCGTCGTCGTAGTGATCGGTTTTTTTTGCGCACTGCTCCGCCATGCCATGCAGAGCTCTGTCCTCTCTTTTCTTTCTTTTTTTTTTTACCTGTCTTGAAGTTGCTACCGATGTCGTCCTTAAATCTCTCTCCTCCCCTATTCTTTTCTTCCCAAACCCTGACTACAGTAATAGTTATCCCTTAAACCGTTTTTCATATATCAATCATTAAGTACAAACCCTCGAAGCAACATGCCTCAATTGTAGCTATTTAGTCTGTTTTCTACTTTTCCTTTTTGCTCACTATCTCACGAGAATGAAAAAAAAATCTTCTGCCATGTCATACTTCTGAATGTGTCAAGATATGTCATGATTGACATCAGGTCACTTCCTCCTGCCAGTACCTTTTTGGAACTGCTGCCAGTTTGATCTTGACGGCTTGGTCTCAGGAACTTGAGTAGTTTTAGGGATGGTTGGGGGCACTGGTGGCATTGGGGGTAATGACTGTTGAGCCGCTGGTTCTGAAGGAGGGAGGGTTTGACCTGTAGGCTCCGTGGAACCTTGCCAGCGCTCACCAAAACCAGAACCATCCCTTGATGAGGGGAGACTTCTTGACCAACCGCCTCCTCCGTGAGAAGATGAGCTTGTCGTGGAGGTTTGGTTGGTTACAGGAATAGGTTGTGAACTGCCAGTATCCAATGACGACCAGCCCGCATTTCTGAATGTGGGATTCTGGTGGCCCGTGATACTGTTAGATGAGGTCGGTGCATGCGCTGACGGCGGTTGCCGGCCAATAGCCGAATTTGAGGAGGAAGAGGGGCCGACTGTGGCCCAACCTGACTTCTTGAAGCCACCCTGGGAGTGTACAGACCCTTGAGACGTTGATGGAGAGGCCCAACCACCACTTGTTTTGGACTCTGCAGGTTTTCCCCCGTCGATGTCCATGCTCATGTCCACGCCCATGCCAGGTGCTGTCGCTAAGCTGCCTAAATCAGGCACAGGCACAGCAGCCAATGTAGAAGATGGCGTTTTAGCCATCTTAATACCATTCGCGGCCGCAATCTTGCGAAGTTCCTTCTCTTCCCGTTTCCTCTCCTTCTCTTTCTGCTTATCCACGTCTTCTTTGGCTTTAATGCGGACATTGGCTTGCATATCTCTGAAACGGGCTTTATGATGATGAGCGTATGAATTGGTGTGCTCATCGTATTGAGCGACCGTTTTGAACTGTTTGTCACATAGACTGCAGTAGAAGGCTCGGAGAGTGGATGATATTTCTGTGTTGAGAGCGTTTTTTCGAGCGACGTTGTCCTGATGAGGATATTCGCACTGAATAAAGTGTACTGTTTGGTGATTAGATGACGTACTTGTCGTAGTCTGCGTTGTTCCTCGTTTTCTTTTTGCTGTCGCTCAGAGTCGAGCCCACGTCGTTGAGATACTGTTGTTTCAATCATTCGAACATCCTGATTGATCTTTCCCAGACCTGTCGAATCTGACTTTACGTGGAAGGGGATGGGCTCGGTGAGGCCTATTGTAAGAGCATTAAACCAGGCGAGCGCCCGTGGGTCAAGTTGAAAACGTACCATCACTAGACAATCCAATGGGTTGACCTTCAACCCAGCCGAGTTTAGCCAACATGGCGAAACCTTTATTGGTAGGTTTTATCTTCGTCTCGACAGTGACAACTTCCCGAACTGGACCTCGGACATAATCATCATACTTATGGATGTGGTCCTCATCCACATCCATAGAGTCATTGGCGGTAGGTGAGGGGGACCGAGAGACTAATGAAGTATCGTCATCGTCATCGTCCTCATCTTCTCTTCGACGCTGGTGAGTGGAGAAAAAGAAAAAGGGGGTAGAGGGCAGTAACGGAGACCAATTTAATTGAGCGAAAGTTATGTGAGTACCTTCAAGGTAATAGGTGCTGGTTGCCCTTCATCCCTGTTAAGAGGAATGGCGTTCCAACGGGCAATAGTCTTCTCGGACATAACCAATGGTTCAGGACAGGTATACAGTCATGTGATAGGCTAGATTCCAAAAAAATTGCCTTCTAATAAACCGGTCAATATCTAGGAAACCGCTCCATTCACTCTAATGAGCGCTAGTGAGAGCTAGCCCATCTTATTTTACATCCCTGAAAATACCAGACGATGAAATCTGTGGTGAATAATGTTTTTTGTGCTCAGTAAAGTGTATCTTCTCATTTTGTCTTGTTGGTACACGAAAAAGCTGTTAGCGCTTTTTTAGTGCTGCTAACTGTCAATTAAACGGGATAATACCATCCATTTAGCGCGCGGGCCGGCTACTAATACTTACGCAGTAACAGTTTAACTGAATAGAGAAGGGGTACATTAACATTGTGTATATCTTTGGTTCCTACAGTACTGTCGTTTGTGCGAACCAATTTGCGCTGCTCGTAAACAGCTCGTAAAACTTGTCATTGTTTGCATTGAATTGCAACACGTGATCTCGACGCGTGAATCTTCAATGTTTTCGATATTCGCGATTTGTATTTATTCACCGTCATGAGCTCAGATGGCTATTTTGATGGAGTCGACGACTTTGATGAAGATGCTTTGGGCCAACTAGATGCTATAGAAGCAGCCCACTTTTCACCCCCTAAAAAGCTCCCCCCCACTAACCCATTTCCAGCAAGCCGACCAACACTGTCTACTCAAGATTCCTTCTACGATTTGTCGCTGGATGTTAACGAGAACGAGCTTGTGCGGCTTGATAATTTCATTGAGGATGCTTATCAAGGCAGAGCACAACCTGTGGCTGCAGCAGGTCCAAGCAAATTCGGCCGGTCCACTTCAAGCAATAAGCTCCAAACAACTCTCTTCGGGGAGATCATACAGCCTGTGGCATCCTCTAGCACGTCTAAACCAAAGTCTACATTAGACAGGACGAAATCAGCGCCACGTAATCCAATTGGACAACAAGCGCCGAAAACCAAGAAGTGGGATCAGACAGCTTTTGCAAAGTCTGGTGGATCAAAAGCCAAGGGTAAGGGCAAGGCTCGACAGGAAGACGATGAGGGTGGTGGAGATGCTGTAGAATTCGAGCAATTTCCGAATCCATTACCACCCCCATTCGTTCCCAGTGAGTTACTTGGAAATTATCTTTTGCGAACGCAAGTCTTACATGCATTATGTGCCACCTACTCCAGTTGGGTAAGCGACATTTAGACACTTTGGGTCACATCTTAACCATTCACATTTGTGATTGTCCATTATACCAGACCTGTACGTTCCTAAGCACTGCCATCTTTTGCGGTTGTTGATTTCACCTTTATTTCCAGCCGCCACCAATGAAACTGAAACCTGATCTCCTTGAAGCTAAACACTGGATATACCCAATAAACCATCCCAAACGAGACTATCAATATAACATCGTAAAGAATTGTTTGTTCAATAATACCTTGGTGGCTTTGCCTACCGGTTTGGGGAAAACCTTGATCGCAGGAGTCGTCATGTTAAATTGTATTTTCTCCGATACTCAATCTGCTTTAACTCTCTCATTTTTGGGCCTAGATTATCGTTGGTTTCCTGAAGGGAAAGTGGTGTTTGTTGCACCAACAAAGCCACTCGTTGCCCAACAAGTCAATGCTTGTCTTGAAACGTGTGGCATCCCTGGCAGAGATAGTGTCGAGTTAACTGGGGAAGTTCCCAAGGTTCAGCGAGTTAAACATGTCCGTATTCTCTACACTCAAATGGGACCGGTCCTAACTTTGAATTCAGTGGGCAGAGAAACGTGTTTTCTTCATGACTCCTCAAACTCTCCAGAATGATCTGGAGAAAATGGTTTGTGACGCCCGTGATATAGTTCTTCTTGTTGTCGGTCAGTCTTCCTGTTTGTCAAATCGTGATCATCCTTATATTCCAGTATATATCTAGATGAAGCGCATCGGGCTACTGGCGACTATGCATATAATAGAGTCACTCGATTCCTCATGGCGACAAATCCTTATTTTCGGGTTCTAGCTCTCACGGCAACGCCAGGGAATAAGCATGAAGCTGTACAGACCCTGATCGACGGTTTGCATATCAGTCACATTGAGCTTCGAGATGACCAAAGTCTGGACCTCCGGCCATATGTTCATCCAAAAGTGAGTTTTGTCCACCAATCAACAACGTTTTTCCGCTAAATAAAAATTTCTAGGTTATAAAAACTCATATCATTCAAGCCAACGAAGATGTTGGGAAAATTAGAGATATGATAGCGAATGTTATGGAGGTGCGTGTTCCTATTTCCGACTACTCGCAAATCTCAGCCGGACTAAGTTTGGTTTTTAGCCTATCATGAGAACCTTGAAACAACGAGGTTTACTTAATCCTTTAGAAAGTCCAATATCAATGCATCCATACAGACCCCAAATGGTCATGAAGGAATTGCGGCCGCATCAAGCAGGATTTTATGCCTCTTTGGCCAAGTTGGGCTCACTCGCAAGAGGGATGATGTATCTTGTAAGCTATTTCGTCAAATCGCAGGTCAACTGGATCGTGATGCAATATGTCTGAAGCTTACCGGCTCTATCGGAGCCTGTTATGAATCACTGAAGGAAGCCTCTCGTAACAAAGAAGACGACGATGGCGAATCGGGGAAGAAAGACCGTAAGAGCAAGAGCCTACGAGAAGACCCCCATTTCAAACTTCTTATGCTTGAGTTGGAAACTCAGCGGAATCGAGGGTTTGGCACCCATCCCAAGGTGGAGAAGCTTAAGGAGCTCTTGATTCGGCATTTTGGCTCCAAGATCGGTGACGACACCGAGGTTAACAACGTTGATGACACTAGAGTGATGGTGTTTTCTTCGTATAGGGCGGTTGTAGATGAGATTGTGGAAGAATTGAGTAGGGATCGACCTCTCATTCGTGCTGCTCGTTTTATTGGACAGGGTGTTGACAAGCAAGGGAACAAAGGATTGCCACAGAAAGAACAGCTGGAGGTCAGTTTTCATTCAGTGAACGGCATAACAAGGTCGTAACTTTGTCAATAGGTCATCAAAAAGTTCAAAGCGGGTGAATATAATGTCCTAGTCGCTACTTCTATTGGAGAAGAAGGACTTGACATTGGTGAGATCGATATCACGATCTGCTATGATGCGGACAAGGCGCCTACACGTATGGTACGTCTCCCGAACATCACTGAAGCCACAGCAACCTTCTAAGATATGATATCAGGTTCAACGTTTTGGACGAACAGGTCGGAGGCGTGCCGGAATGGTACATGCATTGCTCGCTGAAGGCCGCGAGGAAAGTAACATCGAAAAGGCAGATGCCGCCCATAAAGAGGTCAATAAAACTATTAACAAGGGCCAACTCTATGAGCTCTACGGCGACGTTTACCGACTACTTCCTGACCATATTAAACCCGAGTGCCTAGAGAAAGTAGTAGAGATTGAGGCCTATGTGAGGGAAGAAAAACGAAAGCGAGGCTCCCCAAAGAAGGATGATTCCACTCAAGCCAAGAGGAAGCGTAACGACGACGTTGCGCGGAATATTCCTGATGGTGCGAGTACGGGATTTGTTTCTGTCCGCGATCTTTTGGTCAAAGCGCCCAAGAAACGCAAGACAGCCAATATGCCGAAGAACTTTGAAACTTGCGGAGAGGACGATCAAACCGACGAAGATATTGCATCTGGTCGTGTACTTGCACGGCGGACACAATCTGTGGTTGCATCTGGCGATAAACCCACTTCCAAAGCCAAACTGCGAAAATCGGCAACTATTGGTGGAAGCAAGGCGATCAAACCGAAACGGACTCAGAAGAAAGTCATCGAGCCCACACCAAGTCAATTTTCAAAGCAAGGAGCGGATGATTCCGATGATATGGATATCGCACAAGGAGCCATCTTGCCTACTAAAACAACAGCTCCCGAGTCTAACTCAGATAGTTCTGTCCTTGAATTATCGGATTCTGAGCCGGGTCATATATCTTTATCTGAAAATCAACCTTCGCCTCTATTCCTGAAGGACGACGATCAAGATATGGGATGGATCGTAGATGAT
>Ga0193742_1001640_pt1 | contig 13294 bp, 8 predicted proteins | sample L2c1metaG_FD_165511 | JGI IMG/M metagenome (GOLD analysis project Ga0193742, IMG submission 165511) | Soil microbial communities from a riparian zone of the East river system, Colorado, United States - L2c1 | ecosystem: Environmental > Terrestrial > Soil > Riparian zone | place: USA: East River... | reverse complement strand
CTCGACGTCGGCGTGCCTCTCAACAAGCGTGACGGCGATGCCCCGTTCGGCATCTATGTGAGCATCGGACAGGCCTTCTGATGCGCTGGGGCCGTGTCCTCGCGTGGATTGTCGGCGGCGTGGTCGCCGCCGGCGCGGCGCTGTTCGCCGGTCTGCAGACCCCGCCGGGCACGGCGCTGGTCGCCGCCATCGCGTCTTCCGATTCGATCAAGGTCGAGGGGATCAGCGGCTTCATACCGGTCGATGTGCATGTCGCCAAGATAGAATTGCGCGACAACAAGGGCATGTGGCTGAGCGTGACCGATGCGCGCGTCAACTGGTCGTTCAGCTCTCTGTTCACCGGCCGCGTCCGGATCGAGCAGGTCGCCGCGCGGCAGGTCGAGGTGTTGCGGCCACCGCAGCCCTCGGACGAGGAGACGAAGGCCGCCGTCACGGACAACTCCATCAGCGTGCCCCTCGGCATCGATCTCGGCACGCTGTCGGTCGACGATCTGCACATCGGCGCGGAGCTGGGCGGCGTCGATTCGCACTGGAAGGTTTCTGGAACCGGCCTGGTGACGGCCGACGGCACGCCGAGCCGCGTGAAGCTCGACATGGCCCGCACCGACGGCCCGGCGGCACGCCTGTCGGCCGATCTCGGCTTCAGTCTCGACCGCTTCTCCGTCGACGGCCAGATCACGGCGGAGGAATCGTCCAAGGGCGGCGTCGTGGCGGCCCTGATCGGCCGCCCCGATCTCGACGGCATGTCGCTCAAGCTTACCGCAAAAGGCGACCGCGCCGACGGCAAGGCCGACCTCACTGCCGCAGCCGGCGACGCCGTTACCTCAAACGGCGGCGTTCGCTGGCATCGCGACGGCGCTGCAACGGCGATCTCGCTGCAACTGAGCGCCGTCGGGCCGGGCCTCCCCGACAGCCCGATCGCGCGCATGCTCCGCGCGCCCGCGACCCTGACCGGCGAGGCGACGTTCGACGATGCCGGCCTGCTGGTGGTGAAGCAGGCGGCGCTGAAGGTCGGACCCGCACAGATCGATGCGACGGCGCGCTACGACACCGCGGCCGACAAGCTCGAGGCCACCGCCAACGTGCAGGCCAGTGAAGCGGGGCCGTTGAGCGATCTCGCGGGCGGCGTCACGTGGCGCAACCTCAAGCTCGATGTGCAGGCGGCGGCGTCGGGCCTTGCGAGCAAGCCGCAGGCAACGGCGACGCTCAAAGGGTCGGCCGACGATGTTGCCTTGCCAATGCTGGGCGAGCGCGCGCCGCCGCCGGGCCGTGTCGATCTCTCGGCCAAGCTCGGCCTGGATGCCAACGGCCGGCTGGTCGTCGAGTCCTTCGACGCGACCACGCCGCTCGCCGCGCTGAAAGGCGGAGGCGGCTTCATGCCGTCGACCCAGGCGGCTGACGGCAAGGTCACGATCGATCTCGCCAACCTCTCGGCCTTCTCGGTGCTGGCGGGCATGAAGCTGGACGGCAAGGGGCATCTCGAACTGACGGCGCGCAGCGACAAGGACGGCCAGAAGGTGGACTGGCAAGGCATGCTCGAGCAGCTCGCGCTCGAAGACATGCCGCCTGGCCTGCTGCGCGAGACGATCAAGCTCAGCGGTAGCGCTGGCCTGCAGGCCAATGAGGCGTGGCGGCTCGACAAGGTCGCGATGGCGAGCCCGGGTTTCACCTTCGAGATGTCGGGCAGTGGCCGCCAGCGGACGGGCCAGATCGACATGTCCCTGGCGCTGCCCAGGCTCGGCCTGCTGCAGGAAGATGTCGGTGGCGCGGCGTCGGCCAAAGGCAAGGTGGTGCTGACGCCGACCGGCGGAGACCTGCAGTTTTCCGTCGACCTGACCGATCTCAGCCGGGGCGGGATCTCGTCCAGGAAACTGGCGCTGGTGCTCGACACCACGCTCGACGGCCAGGCGGTGCGCGGCCGGCTCAAGGCCGATGGCGATCTCGCCAACCAGCCCTTGAAGCTCGATGGCCGGTTCGAGCGCAATGCCGATGGCGGCGTCCTGGTGCCGGCGCTGCAGGGTGCGTGGGCCAGTGCCTCGGTCGATGTCGCCGGGCTCACCGTGACCCCCAAGGGCGCGACGGGCCGAGGCAATCTCAAGATGGCGCGGCTCGAGGATCTCGCGCCGCTCCTCGGGACTCCCCTGGCAGGTGCGATCGACCTCGACATCGCGACCGAGCCGGATCCTGCCGGCAAGGTGAAGATCGCCTTGCGCGGCGACAAGATTCGCAGCGGCGCGACCGGCGTCGGCTCGCTGCAGCTCGACGCTACGGTGACCGATCCGATGGGCGCCGCGGCGGCCGATGCCACGATCAAGGCCGAAGGCCTGAGCGGCGTGGCCGACATCGGGCGCGCCAACGCCACGGTGAAGGGCGATCTCAAGGCATTCGACGTGACCTTGGCCGTCGCGGGCCCGATCACCAATGCGAGCCTGGCGGCGAAGATCGAGCCGACTCCCGAAGAAATCCGCGTCGGGCTGCAGCGCTTCGACGGCCGCTACAAGGGCATCCCCCTGGCGCTCGGCGCGCCGGCGCACCTCAAGGTCGCGGGCCAGAGGGTGATGGTCGAGCCGGCGGCCTTCCGGCTGGGCGGCGGGCGGCTCGCGGTCGCCGGCGTGGTCGATCCCGCTGCCAGCGACCTCACGCTCGACATCACGGCGCTGCCGCTCACGCTGGTCGATGCCTTCGCGCCAGGCACCGGCCTCGAAGGCACCTTGCAGGCCAAGGCGCGCGTCACCGGCGCGCTTGCCAATCCGAAGGTGCAGGCGACCTATGCGGCCAACGGCTTGCGGATCAAGCAGCCGGAAACCGCGCTGCTGCCGGCGCTTGCCGTGCAGGGAACGGCCGACATGGCCGATCGGCAGGCTTCGGTCGATGCGCGCGTGTCGGCCGGCGGCGCCACCAACATCGGGATCAAAGCCAGGACGGCGCTTGACCAGGGAACGGCGACCGTGCAGATCGCCGGCACGGCCGACCTCGCCCCCTTCTCGCCGGCGCTCGGCCTCATGGTGCGCAACGTCACCGGCACCTTGCGCCCCGATGTGACCCTGAACATCGCCGGCAATGCCGTGACGGGGAGCGGCACGATCACGCTTGCCAATGCGACACTCTCCCTGCCCGCCAGCGGCTTGCGGCTGAGCGGCGGACAGGCGCTGGTGTCGCTGCAGGGCGACACGCTGCAGCTTCAGCGCCTGAACTTCCAGACCGCGAGCAATGGCAGCATCTCCGCGACTGGTACGGTGCGGCTCGATCCGGCGCAGGGTTTCCCGGTCGACCTCGCGGTCACGTCGCAGAAGGCGCTGGTCGCCAGTCGGCCCGATCTGCTCGCCACGGCGTCGGCCAACGTCAAAATCGCCGGCTCATCGCTCAGTGGCTTCGACGTGTCGGGGCCGATCACGATCGACCGCGCCGAGATCGCGATCGGCGGATCGCAGTCCGCCGCCTATCCCACCGTTGCCGTGCGCGAAATCAACGGTGGCACCACTTCCGGCTCGTCAGCCGCTCCGCCAGCACCACCCCCGCCGCCGATGCCTGCCGGACCCAAGCCGCCGCCGGAGAACGGCGTGCGGCTCAATCTCACCGTGCAGGCGCCGCAGGCGGTGTTCGTGCGCGGTCGCGGTCTCAATGCCGAGGTCGGCGGGCAGTTCACCGTCACCGGCGATCCCTCCGCTCCCGCCGTGCTGGGCAACCTCACTCTGCGGCGCGGCGACTTCAATCTCCTCGGCCATCGCCTTAACTTCACCCGCGGCAACGTCTCGCTGGTGAGCGCCACCACCATCGATCCGCTGCTCGACTTCGCCGCCACGACCACCGTGCAGGGCACGACCATCGAAGTCGATATCACCGGATCGTCACGCGCGCCCAAGATCGAGTTCACTTCCTCACCGGCCCTGCCGCAGGACGAGGCGATGGCGCTGCTGCTGTTCGGCAAGCCGTCGGCAGGCCTCAGCCCGTTCGAGCTGCTGAGTGCGGCGCAGGCGCTGGCCGAGCTGACCGGCAAGCAACCGGTCGGTGGCGGTTTCATGGGCAAGCTGCGCGGCGGGCTGGGACTCGACCAGCTGTCGATCAACTCGGGCAGCGGCTCGGGCAGCAGCTCCGGCACCACGACTTCGGTCGAGGGTGGCCGCTACGTGGCGCCTGGCGTTTACGTCGGGGCCAGGCAGGGTGCCTCGGCCGATTCGAGCCGCGGCGTGGTCGAGATCGAGGTGCTGAAGCACACCAAGATCCAGGGCGACATCGGCGCCGACTCGACCGGCAAGGTCGGGGTCAAGATGGAATGGGACTACTGATCGCGCTGGCTGATGGCGCATGAATGCCGCGATCGACGGCGTATTCCGCTTCTACGCCAGGGCAATTTCCCGGCCGTACCGGTATCGCGCTGGCGCTGGTCATCGGCTTCGGCCTGCAGCTCCGGTGGACGAGCTGCCATGCCCGGTTTGCATGCTGCAGCGCGTCGCCCAAACGCTGTGTTCCATTCTGGATTGCCGGCGCGTATGGGCTTCATCACCCAGAAGCAGCACCGATGCCGATCGGATCGGAGGTTACCATGGACGAACGCGAGATCTACCTCATGCCTCGCATCGCCGAGGCAGACTTTCCCGCGCTGCGCGAGTTGATGAAGGGCGAGGACGATTTCCCCGCCACCTACGCGGAGTGGACGGCTTATTGGAACAAGCGGCGGCTCGAAGAGGAGCGCGACCACGATTACGACGTGGTGTTTATCGACGTGATTCCAGCTTCGTTTGCGAGCTACTGCGAATTGCCGAATTTTTCGACCAATTGGAGAGGCCTCGGGCAGTACATCGCGGTGCTGGTGGGGCGCTAGCGGGCCATCATGCATATCTTGTTCGTCAACGACCCGGGATTACATTGGCGTGACGGACGAACAGCCGCCATGTACCCGCTTCGTTTTTCCAGACATTCGTGAAGCGGCGCTTGATCTCCTGCCCGGCGACCAGGCCCGCGCTCGGGGCGTCGCCGACCGGTTGAACAGTTTCGAGGCCCATAATGATGACGAAGGCTCCGTCAGCACGGATAAGCTCGATCTGGCGCTCGAACTTCGAAAAATTAATGATGCCCGCCCGTACGAACATGTCCAGGACGGCGCGTTTCCCTACAACCACTTGGTTGTTCGGCCCATTGAGGATGAACTGCTCGGACCACAGTCTTTCCAGCGCGGCACCGTCACGATTCAAAGCGGCAATCCGTTCCTGGTCGTCGAGCGAGCGCACGAGGTCTTCGTCCGGTTTGCGATCTTGTGCCATGGCGACCGTCCATAGTAGCGGGCTGAGCAGCAGGAAAAGCGCCGTTGCAATTCTCACCTCACAGCTCCCCATTCGGGCGGTTCGTTGCTAGAGTGGCGTTCGGCAAGACTGCATTTCTGCGGGCAGACTAGCAGCATCATGTGTTCGCCGCTCGCCTGTCGGCGACCGACGCTTCGACTGAGAGCGACACCATGATCTCCATGACGACCGATAGCGTGCTGCCGCGGGAGCGCGCGGAGTTCTGGACAGACCTTGTCAGCCGCCACGTCACACCAATGTGCATCGAGCCGGCCGGCGAGCAACCCCTGAGCGGTGAGGTTCAGGTGCGAGTGATCGGAGGCCTTGGTGTCGCCCAGGTCTCAGGCCGGGGAGTTCATGCGTCGCACACACGCGTGCAGATCGCGCGCGCTCGTGGTCACCTTTATGCCGCCTGCGTTCACCTCGACGGCGAAGCTCGGATCGGTCGTCGCGGCGAGCAGATTGCGTTACAAAAGGGCGACGTTTTCATCACCGACAGCCGGCATGAGTTCACGCTTGATCTTGAACGGCCGTGGCGGCACTTGCTCATCACTTTGCCGGCCCAGTGGATCGACGGTCGCGTGATCCGGCCAGATCTGCTTTCAGGCGCAGTGTTGCACAGCCATCCGCTTGCCCGTCTTTGGGCGAGTCATCTGACCAGTGGCTTCATGCTTTCCGGCGATCTTTCGCCGACTGCCGGGACTCTGTTTGCGCGACATTCGGTCGACTTGTTGGCGCAGCTGCTGGAGGAAGCTCATTGTGACCTGCCTACTCCCTCAGAGGCAGTGCGTGCCGCGATCTTCCTGAACGCCTGCCATATGATCACACTCAAATTTGGCGACTCAGGTCTGACACCGGTTCATATAGCGCGGGAACTGAAGGTATCGACACGCACGCTGGCACGGATTTTTGCTGCCAATAACGAGACCGTCATGCGTCGTTTAATCGACGAACGCGTCCGGCAGGCTGCAAAGCTCCTGACTTTGCCGAACGCGGTTCACCGGTCAGTCACTGACATCGCCTTTGCCTGCGGCTTCAACGACGCCTCGCATTTTGGACGTGTCTTTGCCGCGAAGATGCATATGACTCCATCGCGATGGCGACAACGCAAGCATTGAGGTTCTGCCCTCGGTAGATTGGCTTGCCTCACTGCGGACCACGGCGCCGTGCTGGATCCGACTCGATCAAATCGAAACACCGCGCCACATCCAACACGTCCGTTCCTGGCCGCAAGAGCACATAACCGGCTTTTTGCGCGCCCGCGTCTATTGCATCCTTGCCGGGTCCATTCCCATACGCCTGTGTTTCGAGCAGTCGCGTACAGCCATTTCTGTTGCTTGGGAGCATCATGAACAGAACCGTCGCGGCTGTAGCCGCTACCCATGCCGAGGACCTCACGCCGGCCATCGGCATTGACGCCAACCGCGACAATGACGGCGATCGAGACGATGTGGCCGGCCTGACGGACCTTCACGTAGGTCGCGTCGATCCACAGGTATGGCCAGTCGCCTGCAATAGGCCGGCCGAGGAAGGCCTTTACTCGCTGGTCGATCTCCTCGCACAGCCGGCTGACCTGGCTCTTGGAGATGCCACTCATGCCCATGGCCTTGACCAGGTCGTCGACGGAGCGAGTCGCGATGCCCTGGATGTAAGCCTCCTGGATCACCGCGGTAAGCGCCTTCTCGGCCATCCGCCGCGGCTCGAGGAAGCCGGGGAAGTAGCTACTCTTGTGCAGCTTGGGGATGCGCAGCTCGACCGTGCCGGCCCGAGTCTCCCAGTCGCGGTCGCGATAGCCGTTACGCTGCGCCAGCCGGGTCGCGCTCTTCTCGCCGTGGCCGGCGCCGGTCAGCGCCCCGACCTCGATCTCCATCAGCCGCTCGGCAGCAAAGGCGATCATATCGCGCAGGACATCGGCGTCGGGCGTCTTCTCCACGAGCGTGCGCAGGTTCATCATCTCGTCGGTCATCGGTGGTTCCTGGGTTGCTGGTTGGATCTCGCAACCCGACCCTAACCCCGAAATCGCCGGTGACCGCCGCAAGGCCGCTCCCTCGCTACAGCGCTATCGAAGTGCGCGCTCGCTCGCGGCCTTGCTCCTGCCAGCTACACCACCGAATGGGGCACGACCAACCAACCCTGCACCAGCGCTCGCCCTGTAGTGAAGATCTTCGCCGGCCGGCCCCAAAAGACACGTGGCCAAGCTTCCTCGCAAGGAGTGCAGTGAACTCCCTACATCCCGGACTGCCCGCGGGCTAATATGGCGAAGTCCTCCAGCTTCTTGCCGCCCTTCACCGCTCGACGATCTCGTCAGCGCCCTTGGCATTGAGCGCGTGAGACGCGTGCGGTCCGGAAGACTATGAGCCTTCCGGCCGCTGGGCGGCCGCAGATCCCGGGTGTGCGCCGTAGATGGGCGGTAACGGGCCTGGCTTCGTTTCCAGCTCTGCCCGTTTGCTCCACAGGCGCAGCGCCTTGAGGGCGACGTCCGCCAGTTGCGGCAGGAAGCTGGGACGCAGCAATTGCGGATCGAAGACGCTCATGCGTCGGCTGTTCTCGGCGTAGCAGTCTTCGAGGAAGCGCCGGAAATTGAAGCCGTCGAGAAACATGCTGACCTGGAGGGCCGCCAGGCTCTTGCCGTCGTTGACCTGCTGACCACGACGCGCAAAGCGGATCTTGTTGTGCACCGCCCGCACGTAGTAGCGCACGGTCACCAGCGGCGAGACCGTCCGTGCAAGCCAGCCCTTGCGGGCTTCCGTGTAGGCCATCCAGTTGATGAAGAAGACGATGTGGCGCGTCTCCTCGTACATCAACATCGAAAAGATCTGCATGATCTCCCGGGGAAGGAATTCCGATTGCCACGCGATCTTGAACAGGCCGAAACCCACGAACGAGTCGAAACATTCGCCGAAACCGAAATCCTTGAAGCTGGTTTCGATGTCCGCGCCAAGATCCCCGATCGGCCGCTCCGGGGCGTCGAGGCCGTATCTGTCCACCATCACGCCGATCAGCTTCGCATGCCGGGTCTCCTCCTGGCCCTGCAGGGCCAGCGCCTCCTTCAGGACCGGATCGGTGACGGTTTCGGTGAAGGCCGCGACGATCGCGCCGGCACGCCGCTCGAAGTAGAAAACCTCCTCCCAGAAGGGCACCTGCCGGAGGCGGAGCAATGCCGCCTCGTCCAGGACAGGCCAGGGCAGCGCCTCTGGATCATAGTCGAGATAGGTTTGCGCAAAGTGTGAGCAGAAAGCATCGCGATGCTCTAGGGATCCGATTTTCATAACAGGCAAAGCCCCCGTCGCTGGGCGTACGTATTGATGGTCACGAATCCCGTTTTGTCCATCACGTCGGGACCACCAAAAGGCATGGGGTTGCAAAGTCGGCGCGAATGCCTAGTGGTGTCCTGCCAATCTTCGCATCAATCCTCGAGGCGCTTCTTGTCCATGGGCACTTCGCTGGTCGGTCGTACCGTCGCGATCAGCATCCGGCATTCGCTGATCGTGCTGCTTGCGGCGCTCGCGGCGACGGCGGCGGCCCTCGTCTACCTGTTCCAGAACTTCGCCATGACGGCCGAGACCAGCCAGTTGATCTCGCCCAAGCTGGATTGGCGCAAGCGCGGGATCGAGTTCGACAAGGCATTCCCGCAACTGCAGAACCTGACCATGATCGTGGTCGACGGTGCGACGCCCGAGCTTGCCGATGACGGGGCCAAGCGGCTCGCCTCGGCGATGCAACAGCGGCTCGATCTTTTCCACAATGTACGCCAGCCGGATGGCGGCCGGTTCTTCGAGCGCAACGGCCTGCTGCTGTTGCCCATGGACGATCTCAGGTCGGTGACGGACGCCCTAATCAAGGTGCAGCCGCTCCTGTCGGCGCTGGCCGCCGATCCCAGCCTGGCCGGGGCGATGAAGATGCTCAACGTCACCCTGCTGGGCATCGAGGGCGGCGACGTGAAGCTCAAGGACATCGAGCCCCGGCTCAAGGCGCTGGCGGGAACGTTCGAGAGGGCGGTGGCCGGAAAGCCGGCCTACTTCTCCTGGCGCACGCTGGTCACCGGCGACGCACCTGATCTCGGCGACACGCGACGGCTCATCCTCGTCCAGCCCGAGATGGATTACGGGCAGTTGCAGCCGGGCCAGGGCGCGAGCGACGCCATTCGCGCGATGGCGCAATCGCTGAATCTGGATCCCGCTCATGGCGTCACCGTGCGCCTCACTGGCCAGGTGCCGTTGGCGGACGAGGAGTTCGGCTCGCTCGCCGACGATGCGGGATTGATAACGGTCGCCATGGCCGCGGCCCTGATCGGAATCCTCTGGCTGGCGGTCCGCTCAACGCGCATCACGATTGCGATCCTCTGCACCACACTGATCGGCCTGGTCATCACGGCAGCGATCGGCCTGCTGGCCGTCGGTCGCTTTAACCTGATCTCCGTCGCCTTCATCCCGCTGTTCGTGGGGCTCGGCGCCGACTTCAGCATCCAGCTCAGCGTGCGAGCTCTTGCCGAGCGGCTCGTCCGGCCGAACCTCGAGGCCGCGCTCGTGGCGACCGGCACGGCCATCGGCAAGGCGCTGGCCTTGTCGGCCGCGGCCATCGGTGTGGGCTTCTTCGCCTTCCTGCCGACCAGTTACCTCGGCGTAGCCGAACTGGGAACCGTCGCCGGCCTCGGCATGATCGTCGCCTTCACGCTGACCATTGTCCTACTGCCGACATTCCTCAGCCTGCTGCGCGCGCCGCAAGCCGGGATGAAGGAGGTCGGATTCACCATGCTGGCGCCAGTCGACGATCTCGTGCATCGCCATCGCCGCGCCGTGCTCGTCGTGGCGTTACTTGCCGCGATCGCGGCCGCGGCCGTTCTGCCGCTGCTGCGTTTCGACTACAATCCGCTCAACCTCAAAAGTCCCAGGGTCGAGTCGATGGCGACGCTGCACGACATGCAGCACGGTCGCAACTGGAGCCTCGACGCCATCAATATCCTGGCGCCGTCGCTTGCCGACGCGGTGCCGCTGGCGCGCCGGCTGGCCGACCTGCCGGAAGTGTCCCGCGTCGTCAGCCTCAACAGCTTCGTGCCTGAGAACCAGCAGCAAAAGCTGGTGCTGATCGGCGATGCCGTGGATGTGGTCGAGCCCGTCCTCGACGTTGAGCCGGCCCAGCCGGCAACGGACGCAGAGCTGCAGCAGCGACTCAGGGCGACGGCAGTCTCGCTGCGGCAAGCGGCGGAACACAGCCCGGACGCGGCGGTCGCCGCCTCGGCGCGTCGCCTGGCCGACGTGCTCGATCGTCTGAAAACCGCCACGCCGGAGGTTCGCGCCGCCGCGGCGATGGCCGTGGTGACGCCACTCAAGATCATGCTCGACCAGGTGCGAGCCGAGTTGAAGGCCCGCCCGATCTCCATCGAGACCCTGCCACGCGAGCTCATCGCCGACTGGACCACCATGGATGGGCGCGCCCGGCTGCTGGTCCTGCCGAAGGACGACCACGACAACGCATCGCTTCGGCGGTTCGCGAAGGCGGTCCAGTCCGTCGCGCCGGATGCGACCGGCTGGCCGATATCCACTGCCGCATCGGGCGAGAGCATCGTCCATGCGTTCCTGCAGGCGGGGACCTACTCGTTCGTAGCCATTACGCTGCTGCTGGTCGCCGTGCTGCGCCGGGTGCGCGACGTCGTGCTCACCATGCTGCCCGTCATGTTGAGCGGCCTCCTGACGTTCGGCACCTGCGCGGCCCTCGATCTGCCGATGAATTTCACCAACATCATTGCCTTACCGCTGCTGTTCGGCATCGGCGTCGCCTTCAACATCTACTTCGTGCTCGCCTGGCGCGCCGGCGAGACGGCCATGCTGCAGTCGAGCCTGATGCGGGCCGTGATCTTCAGCGCAATGACGACAGCCACGGCCTTTGGCGCGCTTTGGCTGTCGAGCCACCCCGGTACCGCCAGCATGGGCCGGCTGCTGATGATCTCGCTGGCGTGGGAACTACTTGTCACCGTGCTGTTTCGTCCGGCTCTGCTGGCGCAACCGCCGATCGGGACGATCAGCGCAACAGCTTAAGACTCTGGAGTGGTCATCGAGGCTGCTGCTGCGCAGTGGTTCGCTGCTTGGCACGGGATTCCAACTCGTCGATCAGCGGTCCGACCTGGCCGCCGTAATTCCGAATGTAGGAAACATAATCCGCCCGCCTGGTCATGATCATGCTGACGCCCTCGGTCTTGACGTCGACAATGCGCGGGCCCTGGCCTTCATTGTGCACTTCCCACTGGATGGCGACCGGATCGCCGCCGCTCTGGGTGAGCGTGCTGTCAACGATGGACACACCATTTCCCGGGGTATTGACGCGGTCCACCGTCAGCGTCTGGCCGCGGTATTGACCGAAACGCTCCGCATAGGCGTGCGCCTCGGTGCTTGCAGAGGCCTTTAGGAAGCGCTCCCGTTGCTCGGGAGTGGCCTGGTTCCAATAGCTGCCAAGCGTCGAGCGGCCCACGTAAGCGAGGTCGAAATAAGCCTCGAGCACCTGCCTAATGCCGGCCTCGCGAGTTGCGCCGCCGTTGGCCTTGGCGACCTCGATCCCCTGGTTCGCCGCCCTCTGGACGAGTTGGCCGGCGGGATCCTGCTCGGCCACCGCCTGCTTGGGCGCCACGACGGCAAAGCCGGGGCCGGTGAGGGCGATGGCGCCTCCGCCGGTGACAAAACGCAGCACGCTTCGACGGCGGACAAACGACGACACTGATCTCTCCTTGCGAGCAATTGCTGACCGCGGCGTGATGAGGATCATTTAGATCACGGCCGCGTCGGAACAAGTAGGCGTGGTATTTTCATGCCCTAGTGCATACGGCGGGAACACCGCATAATGCTGCGCCGCATAGGGCTGAAAGGCCACTCAGACGAGACATCCGCCGCCGGCCTTTTGCGAAGGCACGTCATCGAACACCGCGTGGAGCGCACCGTCAGCTTGGCCATGCGGACCGAGGCGCGAGGTGGGCCGCATCGACCGGTCATCAACGATCCTTCAGTGCGCTTTGGTGCTTGTGCTTGTTCACTGCGCACTTGAAGCCGCGATCGCGCAACATCCTGCCGCCACCACACGCTGCGGGCATGGCAGCAATGCAATTCAGCCCTCAATCAATGCCAGTTACGATGGCGATGGATTTGCCCTTCAAAGCGTGCGATTTTTTCATGCAACTGCAGTGCTTGTGGCCGCGGCCACAGTGGCGGACAATCAGTATCGACTGCAAATGCCTCCCGGCGTGGGCAAGCTGGACCCGCTCGTCGTTTGCCGGACGTAGGTTGTGTTGCCTACCAGGTAAGACAGCTCGCGAAAGCCATTCGCATCCGGCTTGCGCCCAGCAAGGAGTAAATCTGGAATGCGGGTAATTTTGGCTCAGCCTCGAGGGTTCTGTGCCGGCGTGGTCCGTGCGATCGAGATCGTGGAGCGCTCACTCGAGAAATTCGGCGCGCCGGTCTATGTGCGGCACGAGATCGTCCACAATCGGCACGTCGTTGAGCGGCTCGAGCGCATGGGCGCGGTGTTCGTCGAGGAGCTGGACGAGATTCCCGCCGACGCCGTCACGATCTTCAGCGCCCACGGCGTGGCCCAGTCGATCATCGACGAAGCGAGGACGCGCGGCCTGCCCGTGCTGGATGCCACCTGTCCGCTGGTGTCGAAGGTCCATCACCAGGGCAAGCGCTACGTGGCGCGCGGCCGGGCGCTGATCCTGATCGGCCATGCCGGCCACCCCGAGGTCGAAGGCACCACGGGGCAGGTCGGTGCGCCCGTTCACCTCGTCTCGACGGTCGAGGACGTCGCCCGGCTCGACCTGCCGGACGATGCGCCCATCGCATACGTCACCCAGACGACACTCAGTGTCGACGATACGCGCGGCGTGATCGCGGCCCTTCAGGCGCGGTTCAGCGACCTCGAAGGGCCCAACGTTTCCGACATCTGCTATGCCACGCAGCATCGCCAGTCGGCCGTCCGCGATCTTTGCGCGGCGGCGGACCTGCTTCTGGTGGTGGGCAGCCGCAACAGCTCGA
>Ga0193742_1001639_pt1 | contig 13294 bp, 10 predicted proteins | sample L2c1metaG_FD_165511 | JGI IMG/M metagenome (GOLD analysis project Ga0193742, IMG submission 165511) | Soil microbial communities from a riparian zone of the East river system, Colorado, United States - L2c1 | ecosystem: Environmental > Terrestrial > Soil > Riparian zone | place: USA: East River... | reverse complement strand
ATCCTGTTCGGCAGCACCGCCAGCCCGGCCAGTGGCACCGCGAAGCCGAAGAAGAGGATGCAGCTGATCGTGTGCGGGAGCAGCGCGGTACCGAACCCGACCACCACCAGGGTGCCGATCCCCACGACGACCAGCGCCCACCGGCGCATCCCGGACCTGGGCCCGATGTCCCAGTGGCCCGCCGGAAGCAGCAGCAACGCGACGACGTAGGCCGCGCACGCCACCCCGTGCAGCACGATCTGGTGGATAGTTCCGATGTTCAGCCCGGTCGCGGTCTGCATCGCCACCGCCGCGGCGTGCGCCTGCAGGTTGAATGCCCCGGCGGAGCCGATCATGGCGACGGCGAGCAGCTGGGTGACCCAGGTGCGCAGCCCGAGGAACAGCAGCACCGCGGCGATCAGCAGGTTCAGCCCGGAGAACACGTAGTCCATCACCGCTTGGCCGAGTGGCTCGCTGCGCGGCACGGCTTCGAGCACGCCGGCCGCCCACGCACTCCCGGCCGCGGCCTGCTCGCTGACCTGGTCGGCGATCGACGGCACGTAGGTGGCGAGCGCCACCAGCGCGCCCAGTGCCAGCCAGCCGATGGACACCACGACACAGGCGGTGAGCAACACGGAGTATCCGGCGGCCAGCGCGACCTCGGCTCGACGAGTGGTCATGACGTGCGCAGCCTTGCCGTGACCGAGCTCATCAGGTCCACGGACGGCTCCAAACGGTCGGGCAGCCACGCGCGCAACCGGGTACCGCCCGACTCGTCCTGGAACATCACCATGGCGCCGCCCAGCGCGGCCAGCCGTTCCGCGTCGTGCGCCAGACCGGCGCGCAGCTCGTCCAGCGAGGTGTCCGGCGTCTGATCCTCGAGTTCGACGGAGAGCTGGTTGTTCTCGTGCGCCAGGTGTACCCGTAGCGGCTGGTCCCCGTCCCGCGCGGCCAACTGCTGTATCGCCGACGCGGCGAGGTAGTAGATCCCAGACTCGACCTCCCACGCCAACCGATCAGGCAGGGTGCCGGTCAACTGGACCAGCCGGGGCATGTCGGTGGCCAACTCGTCCAGCGCGCCGAACGGCCCCTGGTCGCGCAGCACCGCCGGGTACACGCCCCTGGCGATCACCCGGAACCGGTCCAGCAGCTCGTCCAGCCGGACCCGGGCACGCTGGATGGCCCGCTGGGCCGCCTCGGCGGGGGTCGCGGGCGGCTTCTCCTCGTCGTCCTCGTCCTCGTCCTCGTCGTCTTCGTCGGGGTCCGAGTCGGGATCGTCTTGAGCGGCTCCGTCCTTGGCGGAGGCTCGGGCGGCCTCCGCGCCGGGTGGCTGCTCGTCGGCGGCGCCCGCTGACTCTTCCTTCGTCTCTTCGTCGGGCGGAGTCAGCGCCTTTTCCGCGTCGGCCAGATCCGCGCGCAGGGTGGCCAGCCGGTCGGTGGTCGCGTTGCCCAGCTCGCTGATCAGCCGGCGCCGCTCCACATGCCTGGCCTGGGTCAGCCGCTGCCGAGAGGCATGCAGCTCGGCCGCCAGCTCATCCGCCCGCCGGACCCGCTCCTCCAGCTCGGCGTTCAGCTGCACGCCGCGCAGCAGCATCCCGGCGCCGTTCGCCACGTCCTGCATCAGCCGCAGGTCGGCCGGGGTGACCGGGCGCCCCGGCTTGCCGATGGCCAGCACGGCTCGCAGCACCGGCCCGTCGAGCACCGGGACCACGTGGTCGGTGTCCGGCCGGTTGAGCAGCATCGCCAGGCTGGAGACAGTGCGCGGCTCGGCGCCATCCGCCACCGGCGGGTAGCTGGCCGCGCTCACCAGCTTGTCCTCCACCACCAGCCACAGCTCGGCCCGCTGCGCGTCGGTGCCCTCGGCGAGCACCCTGGCCAACCCGGGCAGCGCCTGCTCGAGTGATCCGCCTCGGATCCGGGCGGCCGCCTCAGCGAGCGCGGAGTACGGGGTGGTGGTGGAATCCCTGGCCAGCTGTCGCACCAGCCGGTCCACCACGGACAACACCATGGGCAGCGCGGCGACGGTGGCGCCGGCGGCCACGAACGGCACCAGCACCGCCGCCGTCCCGGTCTGCCCCGCCAGGGCGCTCAGCGCGCCGATCACCAGTGGAAAGGCCACCGCCACGAAGCACGCCACCAGGAGCAGACGCAGCGATCTCGCTACGAGCGTCCTGTTCATCGCGCACCCACTGGTCAGAGCCGTCGCGCACACGCTAAGGCGCCAGGCCCGCGCAGCCAAGCTCGATGTGTGGACGGGTGACACGCGATGGTGTCAAAACAATGCGTTTGGAACCCTTAGACCTCGGTGCGCTGGGAGCGCAGGTAGGTGAGCACGGCGAGCACCCTGCGGTGGTGCTCGGAGGTGTCGGTGTGCAGCCCGAGCTTGCCGAAGATGTTCGCGATGTGCTTTTCCACCGCCTTCGGGGTGACGAAGAGCTGGCCGGCGATGCCGTTGTTGGACCGGCCCTCGGCCATCAGCCGCAGTACGTCCGTCTCCCGATCCGAGAGCGAGGCGACGACGTCCTTCTTCTCCCCCCTCGGCCGCTCCACCAGCCGTTTGGCCAGCACGGGTTCGATGACGATCTCGCCGTTGTGGATCCGGTCCAGCGTGTCGGTGAGCACGTCCACGCTGCCCACCTTTTCCTTGAGCCGGTAGCCGATGCTCTCGGTGCCGATCTCCAGGATGCGCATCAGGTAGTGCGTCTCGGCGTAGTGCGACAGGAACAGCAGGCCCATCTGCGGGTAGAGGCCGCGCAGCCGCTCCGCCGTGGTGAGCCCACCGTCCGGCTCGGGTGGCATGCGGATGTCCAGAATTGCCACATCCGCCTGTTCGGTGGCCAAAAGCGCGACCATCTCGTCGCCCCCGGCGACCGCGCCGACAATCTCGTGCCCGGCCGCCCTCAGCAGCATCAGTAGGCCCTCGCGGAACAGGGCACCGTCCTCGGCCAGCGCTACTCGCATGGAATCCTCATTGTGATCGTTCCTGTCTCCGGACTGCCGCCCTCGGCGAGGTCGGCCGTGCCGCCCAGCGGGCGGGCCTGGTCAAGCATGAATCGCAGGTGCCGCGCTCCGACTCCGGAAACCACCATGACCAGGTCGTTTCCGTCTCGGCTGATGTTCACCCGAAGCGCCGGCGGGGCCTCGTCCGGCCGCGCGGCCAGGCACTCCGCCACCGCGAAGTAGGCCGCGCCCTCGGCCACCGGCCCGAACCGCCGCCGGCCGACCTCGGGCGCCACCTCGATCTCCAGCACGGCGCCCAGCCGGTCGGCCTCCTCGCGTATCGCCGGACCGAGCCCGGCCTGGTCCAGCAGCGGGGGATAGATTTTGCCGGCCACCTCCCGGAGCTCCTGGAGTACCGCGTGCAGCTCGTCCTGCAGCTGGCCGATCCGATTCTCCCAGTCCGCCTCGTCGAACGGGGCCTGGTCCCGCAGCAACCCGAGCCGCAGCGCCAACGCCGAGATCCGCAGCGACGCCCCGTCGTGCAGCTGGCGCTCCAGTAGCCGCCGACGCAGCCACTGTTCGGATTCCCGCCGTCGCTGGGCATCACCGGTTTCTTCGTCCGGATCCTCGGCCGGGACCTCGCGCAGCCGGGTTACCGGCCCGGCTACTGGCAGCATTTGGGGGCCCCCGACCGGCAGACCGTTCGGGGACCGCTCGCCGTCCTGCCGGGGAGACGCCGGGGTCATCGATCAAGTGTCCCGGCGAGGCGGCGGGACGGAAAGGGTGCCAACCCCCCCAGCTGGTGGGGTTCTCCCCACCCTGTTCGGGGTACCGCTCTGATAACGGCTACGAAATCCCTGGTCAGACGGCTGCACATCGTTCACATTTGTCTCGATCTGCTGGCGCGGCCCCGGCTAGGATGGGACCCCATTCAGGGAGGGGTGAAGTGGCCTACAACCTCGGCGTCGACCTCGGTACCACATTCGTGGCGGCCGCCGTAGCCCACCCTACCCAGGTGGAGATGTTCACACTAGGTGACCGCTCGGTGGTCGCCCCCGCTGTGGTGTACCTGCGGGACGACGGCGAGCTGGTCACCGGTGACGCGGCTGGACGGCGCGCGGTGAGCAGCCCGGACCGGGTCGGTCGTGAATTCAAGCGGCGCCTCGGTGACCCCACGCCGGTGATGCTGGGCGGCGAGCCGCATGCGGTCACCGGGCTACTCGGCTCGCTGCTGCGCGACGTCATCCGCAAGGTGACCGAGACCGAGGGGGTTCCGCCGGAACGGGTGGTGCTGACCCACCCGGCCAACTGGGGGCCGTTCCGTCGGGGTCTGTTCGAAGAGGTGCCGAACCTGGCCGGGCTGTCCGACGTGACGTTGGTCACCGAGCCGGAGGCGGCCGCGGCGCACTACGCGGCCTCCCGCGAGCTGGACGACGGGGAGATCGTCGCGGTGTACGACCTCGGCGGCGGCACGTTCGACGCCACCGTGCTGTGCAAGCGGGCGAATGGCGTGGAGATCCTGGGCACCCCGGAGGGCATCGAGCGGCTGGGTGGCGTGGACTTCGACGAGGCGATCCTGTCGCACGTTAACTTCACCGCCGGGGGCTCGCTCAGCGAGCTGGACATGCGCGACCCGCAGACCACGATCGCGCTGGCCCGGCTGCGCCAGGACTGCATCCTGGCCAAGGAGGCGCTCTCGGCGGACACCGAGACCGTGCTCCCGGTGTTCCTGCCCGGTCGGCACTTCGATGTCCGGTTGACCCGTGCGGAGTTCGAGGACATGGTCCGCGCTCCGATCGAGTCGACCATCGGCGCACTGTCCAGGACGCTGCGTTCGGCGGGGGTGTCCCCCGACCAGCTCACCGCGGTGCTGCTGGTGGGTGGCTCCTCCCGGATTCCGCTGGTGGCCCGGATGGTCTCCGAGGAGATGGGCCGTCCGACCGTGGTGGACACCCACCCCAAGTACGCGGTGGCGCTCGGCGCGGCCACGCTGGCCGGGATCCCCTCCGGTGCCGCGGTGCGCGCCTCCAGGGGCACGTACGGATCCAACGGGTCGAACGGGTCGAACGGACACAGCACCCGGATCGGTCACCTGCCCGGCGCGGATGGGGACGAGCCGGCCTGGGGGGTGTCCGGCGTCGACGTCGCCCCGGTTCGTCAGGAGCCGAGGGTGCCGGAGCTGCCGAGGGCCGGTGCGCCGCCCCCGACGACCGCCTTGGCCGCACCGGCCGTCGAATCGCCACCCAGGGCGCCCATTGACCCGCCCACCGCGGCCATCCCCACCCAGATCTCCGGCGCTCCGCCGGCCCCACAAACCGGCGGTTGGGCGCCGCCCGGTTACGCGGGGCCCGGCCCAGGGCGCCCACCCGGACCGCCGCCTCGGGGCGGCCTGCCGAGGGGCGCCCCGCCGGGCGGCCGTCCGCCCCCCGGCCCGGGGCGCGGGTACGAGCAGCGCGGCCCGTCGCCGGAGCCGCAACACGAGCGCCCGGGTGTGCCGAAGTGGCAGCTGGTCGCGCTGGGCATGCTGGCCCTGGCGGCGGCGCTCGCGGTGGTGTTCGGCACCGTATTTGTGATCAACGCGTTCCGCGCCACACCGCCGGAGGAGGACGCCACCTCGGTGTCCAACCCAGCCGCGCTGGCCCCGCCACCGGCCGCGCAGACCGTGGTGGCCAGCGTGCCGATTCCCAGCCTGGACGCCCCGATCGCGATCGGGGCGACGCCGAAGTTCGCCGCGGTGTCGCCGAACGGCCGGCTCGTCTACGTGGCCAACGGAGACGCGAAGATCGTCACGGTGATGGACACGTCGATCAATCGTGTGATTGCCACGATTCCGGTGGATGCCGGCCCGCCGCAGTTCCTCACGTTCGCCCCGGACGGGCGCCGCATCTACATCAGCATCTTCGACCAGGCCAGGACGATCGCGATCGTCGGCGTGCTGGACACCACCACCAACAAGGTGGTGGCCACGATCCCGGTGCGGACCCGGCCGTTTCGCAGCGCCGTGACCCGTGACGGGCGGCTGCTGTACGTGCCCAACCACGACTCGGGCACCCTCTCGGTCGTCGACACCGCGTCGCTGAAGGTGGTCAAGGAAATTAAGGTGGCGCCGAACCCGCACTGGATCGAATTCAACAAGGACGGCACCAAGGCCTACATGGCCAACCACGAGTCCAACGTGGTCTCGGTGCTGGACCTGAAGAACGACACGGTCATCGCGCAGATCCCGGTCGGCACCAGCCCGCATGCGCTCTCGGTGCACCCCACCAAGCCACTGTTGGCCAACGTCAACTACGACTCGCAAACCGTCACGATGATCGACACGAACACCAACAAGGTGATCGCGACGATCCCGGTCGGGAAGAACCCGCAGTCGATCGGATGGTCGCCGGACGGCCGGTTCGTCTACGCGGTGAACAACACCGACTCCTCGGTTACGGTGATCAACGGGGAGACCAACCAGCCCACCGCCACCATCCCCACCGGGCCCAGCCCGACCAGCGTCGCGGTGCTGCCGGACGGCCGGCACGCCTACGTGACGAACCTGAACAGCGGCACGCTGACCGTGCTCAACCCCGGCGGCTGAATTCCGCCGACCCGGTGGCCCGGGGGTGAGCCCTACCTCGTTTTGACGGGTTGACCCAGCCCCGTGTGGGGGCTGCTCGATGGTTGCGGCGGCCGGCTCGGAGCATTCTTCAATGGTCCGGAAATCAGGACCTCAGCTTCGAGCAGACGGTTCATCCAAGGGGTGTTGGCCATGATGACAACAGCGACCACCACGGTCCGGGTCCAGCTGACCAACCGGGACCGCGCCGTGCTCAAAGCCGTCGCCGAGGGTCGCTGCCAGGTATCCCTCGGCCACGGAACCCCGCTGGTCATCGACGGGTTCTGCTGCTCCGACCAGTTCGTCGGGCCTCGCCTGGCCGGCGCCGGCCTGATCTCCGTCGCCGGCACCGCGCCAGCACCCGCGCGGCTTACCGCCACCGGCATGGCGCTCCTCCAAGCGGCCTAGTGCACAGGTGAACCTGATGGCCAGCTTCGACGCGCCGCTCGGCTCTAGCACGGTCCCGCACGTTACCGGGGAGCTGCCCGGGCCGCGCTCCGCCGAGTTACTGGCCCGCCAGGAGTTGCGGGAGTCGAACGCCCGGAGCTATCCCCGGCACCTCCCATTCGCGATCGCCGACGCGGCCGGCTCGTTCATCCGTGACCTGGACGGGAACGTCTTCATCGACTTCCTGGCCGGCGCCGGGGCGCTCTCCCTGGGGCACAACCACCCCGAGCTGGTGGCCAAGGTGACCGAGCAGCTCGGCGTGCTGACCCACGGGCTTGACGTGCCCACACCGGCCAAGGACGCCTTCACTCACGCCCAGTTGGCCATGTTGCCGGCCAGCATGCGGCGTCGGATGAAGATCCAGTTCTGTGATCCCTCCGGGGCGAACGCGGTGGACGCGGCGTTGAAGCTGTGCCAGACCGCCACCGGGCGTGCCGAGGTGGTGTCGTTCCAGGGCGCCTTCCACGGTGCTAGCCACGCGGCGACCGCGCTGACCGGCCACGTTACCCAGCCGAGTGCCGCGCCCCGGGTGCATTTCTTCCCGTTCTCCTCGTGCGGCCGGTGTCCGCTGGCGCTGGCGCCGGGGACCTGCGAGATCAACTGCGTCAGCGTTCTGGAGCGGGCGTTGGCCAACCCGCACAGCGGGGTTCCGCTGCCAGCGGCGGTGATCATGGAGCTGGTCCAGGGCGAGGGCGGGGTGATCCCGGCGCGCGGCGAGTTCGCCCGCCGGGTGCGCCGACTCACCCGCGAGCTGGGCATTCCGCTGGTGGTGGACGAGGTGCAGACCGGCTGTGGCCGTACCGGCACCTGGTTCGCCTTCGAGCAGTACGACATCGAGCCGGACGTGATCGTCGCGTCCAAGGCGCTCAGCGGCATCGGCCAGCCGGTGGCGATCGTCATCTATGACCAGAGGTTGGACACCTGGCGGCCAGCCGCGCCCGCCGGCACGTTCCAGGGCAACCAGCTGGCCTTCATCGCCGGTGCGGAGAGCGTGCGGATCGTCTGCCGGGACAACATCCTGGGCAACGTGCGGGCTCGCGGCGAGCAGGTCGCCGGGCGGCTGACCGAGTTGACCGACCACCCCGGGGTGTCCGAGGTGCGCGGTCGCGGCCTGATGTGGGGGATCGAGCTCACCCCTCCCCCCGGTGGCCGCCCGGTCGGCGAGCTGGCCGAGGAGATCCAGGCCCGCGCGCTGCACAACGGGCTGATCGTGGCGCGCGGCGGGCGCGACGGTGGCGTGCTCCGGCTGTTGCCACCGCTGAACGTCACCGAGCAGGTGATGGACATCGCGCTGGACATCCTCATCGAGGCCATCCGGACCCGCACCACGGCACACGCCCTGGCCGCCTGACCAATCCAGCCGCCGCATCGTTCACCAGGGGACGCTTCGTCCGGGTAAGCGGGCTCGTTCGCAGAGGGGTGCTGCCGGGCGCCTCGGTCGGGTCGAGGCGTCCGGCAGCTCCGGGTCGCCTACCGGCGTCCCCCACGGCGCCGGTAGGAGTTTGTCGGGACCGGCGCGGCATGTCCGCCGGACCGGTCCCTGGTCAGGCGGCGCCCTTGGGCACCGCCGGGTATGGGTGGCGCACGATCGCCTTGGTGGGGATGGCCCCGCTCGCACGGTGTGCTCGGGGGCGGTGGCGGGTGATGCGCACGAAGAACAGAGTGCTACCCGGGGCCCGGTCACACGATGGGGTGAACCCCCCGGCCGGTGGCGAGCACCCCCATCTTCAGGTAGGGCACACCCCCTGTGCGCCCGGCCCGGCTCGCTCGAAGGAGGGTAAATCTCTTCCCCGGCGGAGGCCGGCTCGGCAGGATGGCCCTCGATGAGCGGCGACGGGCGTGAGTTGCTGGCGGCGGTGCGCGCCGAGCTGGCCCCGAGGGACGGTGAGAACGAGCTGGTGCCGCTGATCGCCGACGGCACCGCGCCACGGTCGGTGTTCGCCGTGCTCGCGGCCGAGGAGCTGCGCATCGTGCCCAGCGACTGGCGCAGCCTGCACACCCTGGCCGCTCGGTCCGACGAACCGGCCGCGCGCAGCTACTTCGGCGGCCTCGCCGCCGGCGAGGAGCAGGCGCTGGCCGCCCTCGGGCCGCTGGCTCAGGAGGCCGGCCTGACGCCGGATGCGGTGCGCGACCACGAACCGCTGGCCGGTTGTCAGGCCTATCCCAGCTACTTCGCCTGGCTCGCGCTGAATGCGGCGCCGGCCGAGGTCGCCGTGGCGATCACCGCCAACTTCGCCGCGTGGGGCGGCTACTGCGCCCAGATCGTTCGTGGGATGCGCACGCACTACGGATTCAGCCCCGCCGCCATGGCCTTCTTCGAGTTTTTCGCCGAGCCGCTGCCGGACGACGGGGCGGTCGCGGCGATCCAGGCGGGCCTGGACGCGGGCACGCTGGACGAGCGGCGAGCCCGGCGGTACGCCCGGCTGTTCCAGACCTACGAGCTGATGTTCTGGAACACCCTCGCCAACCCGGCGAGCTGAGCGCCCGGCCTGGTAGCCGCGGATTTCCTCAGCTTGGTGGCGCAGCGGACAGCTGCGATGGGTGTGACGAAAAGGGCTAGTTGATACCGTGCCTTCCAGCGGCCCCGCGCGTTGTGCTGAGCAGATCGGCCGTGCGGCCGGCGCGCGAACGCGCCAAGGATTGCGGCGCGGAGCCGGCTGAGTGCGCGGGGTGTGCCGCTCCGGGGGGTGCGGCACAGATGGATGGGGGCAGCCAATGAACTTGCGAGAGGCTTTCGCGATCGCGATGAGCAGCCTGCGGGTCAACGGCCTCCGCTCGGCCTTGACCACCCTCGGCATCATCATCGGTGTCGCGGCGGTGATCGTCCTGGTTGGGCTGGGCGACGGCATCAAGGCGGGTTTCAACACCCAGTTCGGCGCGTTGGGAAACCAGATCAACGTCTCGCAGATCACCGGCACGGTGCCCGGCGGTGGCGAGGCGAAGGATCTCAAGGACAGCGACGTCACCGCGCTGCGCAACACCTCGGTCGCGCCGGACATCGCCAGCGTGACCCCGGTGGTGAGCGGCTCGGAGATGGTCACCGCCAACCAGCAGCAGTTCCGCGCGGCGATCCAGGGCTCTACCGCCGACTACCTCACCGTGGTCGACCGGGACGTGGTGATCGGCGCGATGTTCACCGCCGAGCAGGCGCGTAGCAACGCCCGCGTGGTGCTGCTCGGGCCGAACGCGGTGGCCACGCTGTTCGGCGGGGACGCCGGTGCGGCGCTGGGCACCACGGTGCGGATCGGCCGGAGCAACTTCCAGGTCATCGGCGTGCTGAAGAGCAACGGGCAGTCCGACGACGCCGCGGTCATGCCACTGGGCGCCGCCCGGGCGTACCTGGTAGGCGGCAATGACACGATCAACTCGATGATCGTGAAGGCGACCAGCACGGACACCGTGCAGCCCGCGCTGGCCGAGATCTATCAAGTGATGGACGACCGGCACAACATCAGGGACCCGGCGTCCCGGGACTACAACGCCACCGCGCTGCAGAGTCTGCTCGAGCAGGCCGACCAGTTCCTCACCTACCTGACGCTGTTCACCGTGGCGGTGGCCGCCATCTCGCTGATCGTGGGCGGGATCGGGGTGGCCAACATCATGCTGGTGTCGGTCACCGAGCGGACCAGGGAGATCGGCATCCGCAAGGCCATCGGCGCCCGACGCAGTGCGATCATGAAGCAGTTCCTGATCGAGTCGACCATGCTCTCTGGGATCGGTGGGGTGATCGGCATCGTGATCGGGATAGTCATCGTGGTCATCGGCATGATCGTGATCCCGAAGGTGGCGCCCACCTTCGGCGCGCCCGACGTCTCGCTGCCCGCCGTCGCGGTGGCGTTCGTGGTCAGCCTGCTGATCGGATTGATCGCCGGCGGGTACCCGGCCAACCGGGCCGCCCGGCTGCGTCCGATCGAGGCGCTCCGGTACCAGTAGGGCCCGGCTCGCCGCATGATGGGCTGATGGGTTTGCAGCTCAGCGTGCCGGGCCTGGCCGAGGTGCGGCGCCGCGCCGGCGCCGGCTTGTTCTCCCGGGTGGCCGGTCCGAGTGGGCCAGCGGACCGGGACCGGATCCACCTCGCTACTGGTGAGCGGTGGTTCGCCCCGGATCGGCCGATTCGGCGGGTGCACGGGGACGCCGCGATGTTCGTCGGAGGGCTGCGCGCGCTGCTGCTGCAGTCGCTGCACCCGCTGGCCATGGCCGCGGTAGCGGCGCACTCCGGATACCGCGGCGACCCGTGGGGTCGGCTGCAGCGCACCAGCCTGTTCCTGGCGGTGACCACCTTCGGTACGGCGGAGGATGCGCAGCGCGCGGTGCAGCGGGTGCGCGGGGTGCACGAGCGGGTGCGCGGCATCGCCCCGGACGGCCGGCCGTACCGGGCCAGCGATCCGCACCTGGTGCGCTGGGTGCACATCGCCGAGGTGGACAGCTTCCTGCGCTGCTACCAGCGCTACGGCCAGCGGCCGCTGAGCGACGCGGAGTGCGACGGCTACGTGGCGGACGCCGCCCGGGTGGCCACCGCGCTGGGGGTGGCGGACCCGCCGCGCAGCCGCGCCGAGCTGGCCGAGCAGCTGGCCGCGTACCGGCCGGAGCTGGCGGGCACCCGGGAGGCGCGGGAGGCAGCCCGGTTCCTGCTGGTGCACCCGCCGTTGCCGCTGGTGGTGCGCCCGCCGTACGCGGTGCTGGCGGCCACCGCCGTGGCCACCTTGCCGAGCTGGGCGCGCTGGCCGTTGCGGCTGCCCTACCTGCCGGTCGCCGAGATGACCGCCGTTCGGTTGGCCGGCCACGGCCTGGTCGCCGGCATCCGCTGGGCGCTGGCCGGGCCGCAGTAGGGCGCTCCTGGGGGCCGCCATCGCCTTGGACCGGTCCCCGTAGGGTCTGGCGCCATGGTGATGTACGTCCTCGGCGTGGTGCTGTTCGCACTGGGCATCGCGTTCACCGTGGCGTGGCACGAACTCGGGCACTACGCGACCGCGCGGCGCTTCGGCATCCGGGTGCCGGAGTTCATGGTCGGCTGGGGACGCACGCTGTTCTCCCGGCGGGTGGGCGAGACCGAGTTCGGCTTCAAGGTGATCCCGATCGGCGGCTACGTGCGCATGGTCGGCATGCTCCCGCCGAAGGCCGGTGAGCGCTACGGACGCACCCGCAAGAGCGGTCCGTTCCAGGGCTTGATCGAGAGCGCCAGGGCGGAGTCGGAACTGCAGTGGCAGCTCGGCGACGAGACCCGGCAGTTCTACACCCGGGCGCCGTGGCGGCGGATCGTGGTGATGGCGGCCGGACCGCTGATGAACCTGATCCTGGCGGTGGGGCTGCTGGCCATCTCGCTGCTGGCCATCGGCACCCCCGGCACCCTGACGGTGGCCTACGTGGCCCAGTGCATGCTGCCGGCGCCGGTGGGTGGCTCGCCGAGCGCCAGTGAGTGCCCGGCGGACGCGCCGCCCACCCCGGCCGCCGCCGCCGGCCTGCGCCCCGGCGACACCATCCTGAGCCTCAACGGTGTCCGCTACGAGCGGTGGGAGGACTTCCGCCGGGCGGTGCGCACGGTCAGCGGCACGGTGCCGTTGGTGGTCTCCCGGGATGGCCAGGAGCAGACCTTGTCCATCAGCCCGGTACAGACCGCGTTGGCCCGACTGGACGGCGAACCCGGCACCGAGCGCGCCGCGTTCCTCGGCTTCGCGCCGACCACCGACTACCAACGGCAGAGCGTCGGCTTCGTGGGCAGCGAGATCAGCCGGTACGTGACCCGGACCGGGGCCGCGTTGGCCGCGCTGCCCGGCCGGGTGCCGGAGTTGTTCGGCCAGGCGTTCCTCGGCCGGGAACGCGGGCTGGACTCACCGGTCAGCGTCGTCGGGGTGTCCAGGTTGGGCGGCGAGATCCTCGGGCACGACAGCCCGCTGAAGCCCCGGCTGGTGTTCTTCCTCAACCTGCTGGCCGCGGTGAACGTGTCCATGTTCCTGATCAACCTGCTGCCGCTGCCGCCGTTCGACGGTGGGCACATCATGGCGGCGGCCTGGGAGTCGGTGCGCCGGCGCCTGGCCCGGTGGCGAGGGCGGGCCGACCCGGGGCCGGTGGACCTGGCCAAGCTGATGCCGGTGGCCTACGTGGTCGGGGTGCTGTTCATCGGCTACAGCGCGCTGGTCGTGCTCGCCGACGTATTCAACCCGCTGCGCCTGTCCTGACCGAACTCTGGGCCCTGGCACACGTCGCTACAGCCAACACCCATCTACGTCCCCGGTTGGCTGGAACGGGTGCGTACCCGCCAGCCGCAAATGCGCCGGTCCGGCTAGCGGGGCTGCCCGATGGGCTGCGGAAATTCTAAGCATGGCCACG
>Ga0193742_1001636_pt1 | contig 13302 bp, 14 predicted proteins | sample L2c1metaG_FD_165511 | JGI IMG/M metagenome (GOLD analysis project Ga0193742, IMG submission 165511) | Soil microbial communities from a riparian zone of the East river system, Colorado, United States - L2c1 | ecosystem: Environmental > Terrestrial > Soil > Riparian zone | place: USA: East River... | reverse complement strand
ACCTCGTCCAGGTCCGCTCCTCGCCCGCCGGCACCATCGTCCGCATGCACGTCCGCCTCTGAGTTCGTTCTTTGAAGGAAAACGCCCCAGATAGGGTCGTTTCCCTTCAAAGACGGGAGTGACCGTCCACGGTGACGGGGTGTTGGTAGGCGAGCTGGATCCCGGTCTCTGCAGCGATCGCAGCGAACATCGACTCCAGCGGACTGCACGTACGCCGGTCGCCGAGTGCCCGCTGCTCCAAGGTGCGCCGCAACACCCCTAGTCCACGCCGACCGGGTTTGGCGAGGTCGTCGACCAGCCGCCACAAGCCCGCTATCGAGAAGAGATCGAGGTACAGCCCGCGTTCGACTGCGGTCGGCACGAGCCCAGGCGCCACGGCTCCGAGGTCGCCGACGGTTCGGATCGGGTTGGTGACCGGGATGCCCTGGCGCCGAGCGGCGTCGACCTCCCGGAGGTCGGTGCTGCGGTGCACGATGGCGCCCCGGGGCGTGGGTCCTGCGGCGTAGGGCACCACGATCTCGACGGGCATCGGTGGACCGAGCAACCCCCACAGGACGGCCGCGGTCCGATGCGAGGCCAGGGCGCGTGCGCCCGCCGCCAGGCACGCAGCCATCACCGCCTGGAGCCATGTCGGCGGGCTGCCCATCGTGGCGTACACGCCCTGTTCGAGCCGGCGGACGGCGCCGCGACGGCTGCGGTGGCGGAGCTGGCGTTGCGTGAGACCCAGCGCCTCGCCCTGGCGGAGGTCCAGAAGACCGTGCTGGGGGCGGGCAAGTCGGTCGATGATGGCGTCGGGTCGGGAGTCCTTCATGCCCCGATTCAACCCAGAGGGTATGACAGTTTAGGTCGTTCCCTGTCTTTGAAGGGAAATGACCCTAATGGGGTCGTTTCCCTTCAAAGATGCTCTGGGTTGGAGGCTTGACCAGACGGTCAATAGAGTCCGGGCATGGACCTCAACGGGATCTCTGCCATCGTCACCGGCGGTGCCTCGGGCCTCGGCGCCGCCACTGCCTCCCTGCTCGCCGAGCGCGGCGCCCATGTGGTGCTCGCCGACCTCGAACGCCAGCAGGACAAGGGTGACGCGCTGGCGAAGGAGATCGGCGGCGTCTTCGTCGGCTGCGACGTGACCGACACCGACCAGGTGGTCGCCGCCGTCGAGGCGGCCAAGGAGATGGGCCCGTTGCGGGCCATGGTCACGTGCGCGGGCTTCGGCTGGGCCACCCGCACCATCGGCAAGGACGGCCAGTACGCCTCGGCCCACGACCTCGGCATGTTCCAGAAGGTCATCGAGGTGAACCTGATCGGCACCTTCAACTGCATCCGCCTCGCCGCCACCGCCATGTCGCAGAACGACCCCGTGAACGACGACGGCGAACGGGGTGCCATCGTGACCGTCGCCTCGGTCGCCGCGTTCGACGGTCAGATCGGCCAGGCCAGCTACTCGGCCTCCAAGGGCGGCGTCGTCGGCATGACGCTGCCCGTCGCCCGCGACCTCTCGGCGGTCGGCGTGCGGGTCAACTGCATCGCCCCCGGTCTCATCGACACCCCCATCTACGGCGAGGGCGACTCCAGCGAGGACTTCAAGGAGCGCCTCAAGCGCGACGTCCTCTTCCCCAAGCGCCTGGGCAGCGCCGACGAGTTCGCCGCCATGGCCACCGAGCTGCTCGCCAACAGCTACATGAACGCCGAGGTGATCCGGGTCGACGGCGGCGTGCGCATGCAGCCCAAGTGACTCCCCCAGCAGCCGAAGTGACTCCCGAGTAGCCTCCCGGAGGGTATGGGGGGCCGGCGAGCTGGGGACCGGAGCGAGGTGCGTTCACACGCGCTGCCCCCGACCGCGTCCTACATCGCGCTCGACGTGGTGGCCGTGACGGTGGCCGCGGTGGTCGCCCACGTCATGCGCTTCGGGTTCTCCACCGGCTCCCGGCTGCCCGGCGCCGACATCCCCTACGTGCTGATCGCCCTGGCGAGCGTGCCCGCCTGGGTGGGTGTGCTGGCCGCGGCCGGCGCCTACGACCGGCGCATCCTCGGCGTCGGCTCCGAGGAGTACCGCCGCATCCTCAACGGCGGCGTCCACACCCTGGCCGTCGTCGCCATCCTGCACTTCACCGTGAAGCTGGTGTTCGCCCGCGGCTGGGTGGGCGTGATGATCCCGGTCGCCGTGGTGCTGCTGGTGCTGGAGCGCTACGGCCTACGCCGCTGGCTCTACTACGAGCGGGGCCGGGGCCGCTTCGTGCACCGCATCCTGCTGGTGGGCTCGGTGCCGTCGGTGACCGACGTGGGCGAGCACCTGGCGCGCGCCTCGTGGTCGGGCTACCGGGTGGTGGGCGTCTGCGTCGACGTGCCCGAGGGCGACGAGGAGCACCTGCTGATCGCGGGGCGCCGGGTCCCCATCGTCGGCTCGTCGGCCGACGTGCGCCGGGCGCTGGTCACCTGCGACGCCGACGCCGTGGCCATCACCGACGAGTCGGCTCCCGGCGAGCTGCACGAGCTGGCCGAGTCGGTGGAGGCGCCGGACGTCGAGGTGCTGGTGGCGCCGGCCATCACCGACGTCGCCGGCCCCCGCACGGTGGTGCGCCCGGTGGCCGGCCTGCCGCTGCTGCACGTGGCGGAGCCGACGTTCGCCGGCCCCGAGCGGATCGTGAAGGAGGCGATGGACCGCCTCTTCGCCACGGTGGGCCTGCTGCTCCTGGCCCCCGTCTTCGCCGCGATCGCCCTGGCCATCCGCATCGACACCCCGGGCCCGACGTTCTTCCGCCAGGGCCGCATCGGCCTGGAGGGTCGGCGCTTCGCCATCGTGAAGTTCCGCACCATGGTCCTGGACGCCGAGTCGCTGCAGCCCCGCCTCAACGACCGCAACGAGGCCGACGGCCTGCTGTTCAAGGTGCGGGCCGACCCCCGGGTGACGCGGGTGGGACGGGTGCTGCGGCGCTGGTCGATCGACGAGCTGCCCCAGCTGTGGAACGTGCTGCGGGGCGAGATGTCGCTGGTCGGGCCCCGTCCGCCGCTGCCCGCCGAGGTGGAGCGCTACGAGCACCACGTCACCCGGCGCCTGCTGGTGAAGCCGGGGATGACCGGCCTGTGGCAGGTCAGCGGGCGCTCCGACCTGGAGTGGGAGGAGTCGGTGCGCCTCGACCTCTACTACGTCGACCACTGGTCGCCGACGATGGACGTGGCCATCATCTTCCGCACGTTCTCGGCCGTCACCCGCGGCAGCGGCGCGTACTGACCGCCGAGGTCGGTGCGGGGCGTAGGCCCTGGCCGCGCTCTCAGACGGTGTCCTAAGGTCTCTCCCTTATGGCAGGGGTGGGAGGGCAGGAATGGCAGTAGGGGTCGCCGACCTCCTCGGCGACTGGGTGTCGTCGGCCCGACGCTCCCTCCGGACACGCCAGGCGCGGCTGCTGGTGTTCCGGCTGGCGGTCGTGGCGGTGGCGGGACTGGCCGCGGCGCTCTCCGACGCCGCGCCGACCGGCTACGACGCGCTCGACAAGGCCTACGTGGCCGCCCTGGCCGGCGGCACCGCCTACCTCGCCGGCACGGCCCGCCGCTGGACCTGGTTCTTCCCGGCCGGCATCGGCGCGGTCCTGGCCGACGACGGCGTCGCCATCGCGCTCGCCGCCGCGGGCCTGGCGATCGGCTTCTGGTCGGTGCTCAGCGACACGCGCTCCCCGGCCCGCGCCGCCGTGGTGGTGGGACTCGGCGTCGCCTCGTGCCTGCTGGCCGGGCCGGTGGCGTTCCAGGGTGCCAGCGCGATCGTGGTCGGTGTGTTCCTGCTGCCGGTGGCGGTGTCGGGCTACCGGAACGCCGGCCGGGCGTCACGTCACCGGGTGCGGCAGGTGGCCCTGGCGGCCGGCGTGCTGTGCGGGCTGACGCTCGCCGGCGGAGCACTGGCGCTGGTGCTGGTCGGCAACGACCTGGTCGACGGCATGGACCTCGCCGACCAGGGGATCGTGGCCGCCCGCGATGCCGACGACGATCTCGCCTCCCAGCGCCTCACCGAGGCCGCCCGCCTGCTCGACGCCAGCAGCACCACGCTGGAGAGCTGGTTCGTCTCCCCGGCCCGGGGCCTGCCGATCATCGGCCCCAACCTGCAGGCCGTCGAGCAGCTGACCGACGACGTCGGCGACCTGGCGAGTGCGAGCGCCGCCGCCGCCGACGCGGCCGACGTCGACCAGCTCCGCCTCGCCGGCGGGCGCCTGGCACCGGAGGCGGTCGAGAACGTGGGCGCCAGCCTCGACACCGTGGCCGGGTCGGTGCGGCGCGCCCAGGCGTCGGTCGACGACGTGGAGTCACCTTGGCTCCTCTCCCCGGTGTCGGACCGGATGGCGGACCTGTCGACCGAGCTGAGCGAGAACCTGCCCGACGTCACCTCGGCGCGCGACGCCGTCCACGTCGTCCACGACCTGCTCGCGCCGGGCGGCTCCCGGCGCTACCTGGTGCTGTTCGTGACGCCCGTGGAGGCCCGGGGGCGCACCGGCTTCCCCGGCAACTACGCCGAGCTGCTGGTGGAGGACGGGACGATCACCATGCCCCGCTTCGGCCGCATCACCGAGCTGGAGGCGGCGAACCCCGGGGTGCCCCGCACGATCGCCGCGCCGGGGACCGAGGACTACGTGGCGCGCTACGGCCCCTTCCACCCCCAGGACACCTGGCGCAACCTCACGATGTCGCCCGACCTGCCGACGATCGCCAGGGTCGCCGCCGAGCTGTACCCGCAGTCGGGCGGCACGGAGATCGACGGGCTGCTCACGGTCGATCCCACGGGGCTGGCGGCGCTGATGCGCTTCACCGACCCGGTCATCGTCCCCGAGATCCCCGTCCCGCTCACCGCGGACAACACCGAGGACTTCCTCCACCTGCACCAGTACGTGGCCTACCCGGAGGCGAGCCAGCGCGTCGACGCGCTCGGGTCGGTCGCCGAGCAGACCTTCCGGCAGCTGCTCAGCGCCGAGCTGCCCGACCCGCAGGAGCTGGTCGACGTGCTGGCGCCGGCGGTGAAGGGCGGCCACATCCAGTTCACGACGTTCGTGGAGGGGGAGCAGGCCTACTTCGACCGGATCGGCATCTCCGGCGCTTTCACCAGCCGCGCCGGCCAGGTCACGTCGGTGGTCACCAACAACGCCTCCGGCAACAAGGTCGACCTGTTCCTGCAGCGCAGCCTGCGCTTCGACGGCACCTTCGATCCCGCCACCAACATGGTGGCGGGCAAGATCACCGTGCAGCTGCGCAACTCCGCCGAGCCCGAGTCGTCGCTGCCCGACTACGTGGTCGGCAACCTGGTGGGCCTGCCCGAGGGCTGGAACCGGTCGTACGTGTCGGTGTACACCTCCCAACGGATGGACGGGGCCCGCATCGACGGGCAGCCGGCGGCCATGTCGGCGCAGGCCGAGCTGGGGGCCAACGTCTACTCGACGTTCGTCGACATCCCCCCGAAGGGAACGATCACGATCGAGCTCGACGTCAGCGGCCCGACGCTGCTGCCGGGCCTCTTCTCCACGCGGTTCCTGGGGCAGCCGCTGGTGGAGACCGAGCAGGTGGAGTTCAACCTCACCGTGGCCGGCGACGGGGCCATCGATACCGAAGCCCTCGGCGCGGACGTCACCGTCGAGGGCCGCACGGTCCACTGGAACGGGCCCCTCACCGAACCCGTCGAGATCTTCGTCGACACCACCGGCGTCCTCTCCACCCCCGAGGCCCGCGCCATGGTCTCCGGCGAGGCCCCCTAGGTCACCGGGGAGAGGCGGTGGCCCGCTTGCCGACCCAGGTGGGGTGGTCGGCGGAGGCGAGGAGCTCCTCGTCGCCGGAGGAGTCGCCGTAGGCCCACAGCTCGACCGCGGCGTCCCGGCCGTAGCGCTCGTCGAGCCAGGCCCGCAGGCGGACCACCTTCTGGGGGCCCCGGCAGTTGGCGCCACCCACGACGGCGCCGGTGAGCCGGCCGGCCGGGTCGCTCGCCAGCTCGACGGCCAGCACGTCGTCGATGCCCAGCTCCGCCGCCAACGGCCGCAGGTAGGTGGCCAGCGAGGCCGACACCAGCACCACCGGGTGGCCCTCGGCCTGGTGCCAGCGCAGCCGCTCCAGCATCTCGGGCCGCAGCAGCTCCACCAGGGTGGCGGCGTAGCGGCGGCCGCGGTCGTGGAAGCGGTCCTCGGACCAGCCCCGGAACAGCCGGGCCACCGTCGCCAGCTTCATCTCGTCGCGCCCGCCCCGCAGCCCCCGCCCCGCCGACGCCAGCCCCGCCACCGTCAGCCGCGGCCACCCCGAGGCCGCCACCAGGAAGGGCACCATCGTGTCGCGCCGCGCCAGCGTCCCGTCGAAGTCGAACGCCGCCACCCCGGGCAGGTCGCTCATGCCGCCAGGACCGCCGCCAGACCGGAGTCGACGTCGGGGTGGGCGAACGCGAACCCCGCCTCCGTCAACGCCGCCGGCTGCAGGCGCTGGCTGAAGAACAGCATCTCCTCGGCCATCTGACCTCCCAGCACGAGCTTCGGCCCGAACTTGGGGATCGGCAGCAGCGCCGGCCGGTGCAGCGCCCGCCCCAGCGCCTTGGCGAAGTCGCGGTTGGTGACGGGCGTGGGTGCGGTCAGGTTGGCCGGCCCCTCCACGGCCTCGGCCGAGAGCAGGAACCGCAGCGCCGCCACCTCGTCGTCCAGCGTGATCCAGCTCATCCACTGCTTCCCCGACCCGAACGGCCCGCCGACCCCGAAGCGGAACAGCGGCAGCATCTTGGGCAGCGCCCCACCCCGAGTCGTCAGGACGATGCCCGACCGGGCGAGCACCGTGCGGATGCCCGCCTCGCGGGCGGGCTGGGCGGCCTGCTCCCAGGCGACGACGAGGTTGGCGAGGAAGCCGTCCCCCGGGCCGTCGGCCTCGGTCAGCGCCTGGTCGCCCCGGTCGCCGTAGAACCCGATCGCCGAGCCGCACACGAACACCGGCGGTGGCGCCTCCAGGCCGGCCAGGGTCTGGGCCAGCAGGCCGGTGCCCCTGGTGCGGCTTTCGAGGATCTCCTGGCGGCGGGCGTCGGTCCAACGCTTGTCGCCCACGCCGGCGCCGGCCAGGTGGACCACACCGTCGAGTCCCTCCAGCGCCGCCGCGTCGATGGTGCCGCCCGCCGGGTCCCAGGCGACGGCGTCGGCCCCGGCGGAGTCCGCGGGCGAGCGCACCAGCCGCAGCACGTCGTGGCCCTCGCCCCGCAGTGACTCGACCAGGGCCGAGCCGATCAACCCGCTCGCACCCGATATCGCGAACCTCATCGGCGTCGTCCTTCCAACGTCATCGAACAACTCCACTTTGCCTCGGCCCGAGGTGCTGCTTCTCCCGCTCTTGGCGCCGAGGCGCCGGGCCGCTCGGGCCACGGCGGCCGTTCGGCCACCTCAGGCCAGAGTGACCGATAATCTCCCGCGCAACCCGAGCGGAGGTTATGTGGTGTACAAGGAGTTCAAGGAGTTCATCTCCCGAGGCAACGTGATCGACCTGGCAGTGGCCGTCGTACTCGGCATTGCGTTCGGGGCGGTCGTCACATCAGTGGTCGAAGGCGTCATCACGCCGCTCATCGGCGCGCTCTTCGACTTCGAGTTCAGCGGCTGGAGCTCGAGCCTCAACGGCAACGAGATCTTCTGGGGCACGGTGCTCGACGCGGCGATCAACTTCCTGCTCGTGGCCGCCGCGATCTTCTTCCTGATCGTGAAGCCCATGAACATGCTTGCCGAACGTCGGCGGCGCGGCGAGGAGCCCCAGGAGGCAGAGCTCTCCGACGAGGCCCTCCTGCTGACGGAGATCCGGGACCTGCTCCGCCAGCAGCGGGGCACGCCGATGCAGCGCTGAGGACCTAGTCGCGGACCTGCTGCGACAGGTAGAGCTGCTCGCCCAGCTTGTCGACCAGACCCAGCTGGGTCTCCAGCCAGTCGATGTGGTCCTCCTCGGAGGTCAGCATCTTCTCCAGCAGCTCACGGGTGCCGTTGTCGCCCAGTTCGACCGCCTTGGCGATGCCGGCGTTGAACCGGGCGACAGCGGTCCGCTCCATCTCCAGGTCGAGTTGGAGCTGCTCGACCACGGTCTCGCCCAGCCGCACGGAGCCGAGCCGCTGCAGGTTGGGCATGCCGTCGAGGTAGAGGATCCGCTCGATCACCTCGTCGGCGTGCTTCATCTCGTCGATGGACTCGTGCTTCGTGTGCTCCGCCAGATGCTCGAAGCCCCAGTTCGACTGGATCTTGGCGTGGCCGAAGTACTGGTTGACGCTGGTCAGCTCCGCCGTGAGCACGTCGTTCAGAAGCTCGATGATCTCGGGCGCACTTTGCATGGAACTCCTCAGGCTGCAGGTTGCTCCTGCTCGCCCGGGAGGGGGAGGTGGACGGCGAGCAGGGCCGCGATCGTAGGCCGGCACGACCCGCAGCGGGTGCCAGCGTCACAACGGGTGGCCACGTCGTCGACGCAGAGCGCGCCGTCGGTGATCGCGGCACGGATGCCACGGTCGGTGACCACTTCGCAGTGACAGACGATCATCTAGCCCACTCCTGCTCCCGACAGCCCCTCCGGCTGTCTCAGGAATCCCGTGCAGTGCTTGGTAAGCATGCCTTACATGACGGGTACCTTGTCAAGAGGTGGCCGCTCCCCAAACCCTGGCTGGGGTCGGTCGCGGGTGCTGCGATAGCGTCGCCGCTCATGCACGTGGTCATCGTCGGCTGCGGTCGCGTCGGGAGCGGGTTGGCCCGTGTCATCGAGGACCGGGGTCACTCCGTAGCGCTGGTGGACAAGGACGCACGGTCCTTCAGTCGACTCCACGAGGGGTTCAAGGGCACCACCGTGACCGGCGTCGGCTTCGACCGCGACCGGCTCACCGAGGCGGGCATCGCCGAGGCCGGGGCCCTGGCTGCGGTGACCAGCGGCGACAACTCCAACATCCTGGTGGCCCGCGTGGCCCGGGAGAACTTCGGCGTCGACAACGTGGTCGCCCGCATCTACGACCCCCGCCGGGCGGTCATCTACGAGCGCCTGGGCATCCCCACGATCGCGTCGGTCCAGTGGACCACCGACCGCATCCTCCACCGTCTGCTGCCCGAGGCCTCCGGGAGCGCCTGGACCGACCCGAGCGCCGCGGTGGTGCTGGTCGAGCGGCCGGTCGCCGCCAGCTGGGCGGGCAGCCCGCTCGAGGAGATCGAGGTGCCCGGCATCGCCCGGGTGGTGGCGCTGTCGCGCATGGGCGTGGCCCAGGTCGCCACCCACGACCTGGTGGCCCAGGACGGCGACGTCGTGTACCTGGCGGTCGACGCCCGGAAGATCGCCGAGCTCGACGCCCACCTCAACGGCACCGTCGGGGCGGCAGAGGGAGCCCACTCATGAAGGTGGTCATCGCCGGTGGGGGAGCGGTCGGGACGTTCATCGCCCGCGAGCTCAGCGAGGCCGGTCACGAGATCTCGATCATCGAGATCGAGCCCCGCATCGTCGAGAAGGCCAAGGCGCTCGGCGAGCCGGTCGACGTCGAGTGGTTCGTGGCCGACGCCTGCGAGGTCGACAGCCTCGGCAAGATCGGTGTGGCCGAGGCCGACGTGGTGGCCGCGGTCACCGGCGACGACGAGGACAACCTGGTCATCAGCCTGCTGGCCAAGCAGGAGTTCGCCGTGCCCCGGGTGGTCGCCCGGGTGAACAACCCGAAGAACGAGTGGCTGTTCAACGAGAACTGGGGCGTCGACGTGTCGGTGTCGACCCCGCACCTGCTCACGGCCCTCGTCGAGGAGGCGGTCAGCGTCGGCACGCTGGTGCGGCTGCTGTCGTTCGAGGGCGGGCGCGCCACGCTCATCGAGGTCACGCTGGCCACCGACAGCCCGGCCGCGGATCACGAGATCGTCGACCTGGGCCTGCCGCGCGACTCCACCGTGGTGGCCGTGGTGCGCAACGACCGCGTGGTGGTCCCCCGCGGCGACACCCGCCTGCTGGCGGGCGACGAGGTGCTGGTGATGGTCACCGGCGAGAGCCTCGAGGACGTCCGCAAGGTGCTCACCGGCGCCTGATGCCCGGGCCCGCGCCCCCGGTCAGGTGCGGGTGTGGAGGCGGCCCTGCAGGTACACCGCGTGGGCCTGGCCGTCGGTGGTCGGGGTGAAGACCACCGGCTCGTCGAGGCCCGACTCGGGCCACGTCGTCCGGAAGATGCCGGCGTCGAGGTCGACCGGAACCAGCCGGACGACCGCGCCCTCGCGGCCCAGCTCGTCGAGCACCCCCGACGGTGCGACGCGCATGTCGAGCGCCTTCTCGGTGGTGTCCGTCGCGGCGGTCACGTCGATGCGCTGGTGCAGCCGGTCGAACGTGCCGACGAACGGGGTGGCGTCGTCCAGCGGGCTCGGCGGCCCCATCTCGGTGGGGAGCGGCACGTGGACGTCGACCAGGTCCCCGACGATCTCCGGCCACAGGTCCCAGGCGAGCCGGGCGCCGGCGGGGCTGTTGGCCAGCACCACGGCGGCGAAGCGGCGCTCGGGGATCACCCGCAGGTAGGAGCGCTGGCCGAAGGTGTCGCCGTCCTGGCCCAGGCAGGTGACGTCGCCCCAGCGTCGGACCGTCCACGCCAGCGCCTGGTCCTCGTCGGGCAGCGGCGACTCGACCTGTGGCTCGGCCATCGCCTCCACGGTGTGGGCGGGCAGGAGCTCGGCGCCGTTGAGGGCGATCCCGCCCGCCAGGTGCAGCCGGGCGAACGCCAGCACCTCGGCGGCCGGCGCCAGGATGCCGCCCATCGGGCCGTTGGCGCGGGCGAGGGGCCAGCGGTGCACGGCCTGGGCGGGCTGGTCGCCCTGCGGCAGCTCGTGGCCGACCGCCACCCGGTGGAGCAGGGCGTGCTGCGGCAGGGTGAGCGTCGCCCGGGCGCCGATCGGGCGGACCAGGCGGCGCCGCAGCACCCGGTCGTAGTGCTCACCGGTGGCCACCTCGATCAGCCGCCCGGCCACCCCGAAGCCGGTGTTGCAGAAGCTGTAGGTCTCGTCGGGGGCGTGGATCTGGCCCAGGGCGTGCAGCGTCTCGACGTAGCGCTCCAGGGCGTCGGGGTTCCAGCCGGTGTCGATGAGGTGGTCGCCGTGCATGCCGCTGGTGTGGGCCAGCAGGTGGCGGGGCGTGATCTCCAGCGTGGCTCCGGGGTCGGCCACGGCGAACTCCTGCAGCTGGGCGCGCACCGGCTCGTCGAGCGACACGACGCCGGCGCCCTCCATCTGGCACAGCAGGGTGGCCGTGTAGAGCTTGGCGATCGAGCCGATCTGGAACAGCGTGTCCGGCGTGACCTCCACGCCGGTGGCCAGGTTGGCGACGCCGTAGGTCGCCACCTCGATTTCGTCGCCCAGCATCACGCCGACGACGGCGCCAGGCACCGCGTAGGCATCGGCCCGCTCGGCGAGGGTCCGCTCGAGGCGAGGGCGGTAGTTCGCCAGACCACCCATGCGTTCGGGACGGTAGCCCATGTTGGCGTAGCTTGCGTCGGAGCCCTATGAGAGCCCCATGAGCACCCGCCGCCTCATCTTCGCTGCGCTCCTGTGCGGGATGGCGATCCTGGTCGCCGGCACCGTCCAGCTCCTGCAGATCATCGGCTGATGGCCCGGTAGAGTCCGACAGTCAGGAGAACGAGAGCGAAGTGGAGGTGGTCCCCCTGCCCGAGCACTTCGACGTGGTCGTCATCGGTGGTGGCCCAGGTGGCTACGCAGCGGCGCTGTACGGCGCCGGCGCCGGACTGAACATCGCGTTGATCGAGAAGAACAAGGTAGGCGGCACCTGCCTGCACGTCGGCTGCATCCCGGCGAAGGAGCTGCTGGAGACGGCGGCGGTCTACCGCCACGTGAAGGGCGCCAAGGAGTTCGGGATCGACCCGGGCGGCAGCCCCACCATCGATTTCTCGGTCACGCAGACCCGCAAGCAGCAGGTGATCGACCAGCTCTTCACCGGGCTCCAGGGTCTCCTCAAGCAGCGGAAGGTCACGATCTACGACGGCTATGGCCGCCTGGGCGCGGGCCGCAAGGTCTCGGTGTCCGGTGGCGAGTCGGGCGACGTCGAGCTGACCGGTGACGCGGTGATCATCGCCACCGGGTCGCTGCCCCGCACGATCCCCGGCTTCGACGTCGACGGCGAGGTCGTGCTCACCAGCGACGAGGTGCTGTCGCTGGCGGAGATCCCCGGCTCGGTCGCGGTCATCGGTGGCGGGGCGATCGGCTGCGAGTTCGCGTCGGTGTTCGCCGACCTCGGCAGCCAGGTCACCATCCTCGAGGCGCTCCCCAAGATCCTCCCCGGTGTCGACTCCGACGCCGCCAACGTGGTCGGCCGGGCGTTCAAGAAGCGCGGGATCGACATCAAGACCGGCGTGAAGGTGGGCGGCCACACCCCGAACGACACGGGCGGCACCACCATCGACCTGGGCGACGGCAAGACGCTGGACGTCGACAAGGTGGTCGTGTCGGTCGGCCGGCGCCCCTCCACCGACGACATCGGCCTCGACGGGACCTCGGTCAAGCTCGACGACCGCGGCTTCGTGTCGGTCGACGAGTACTGCCGCACCGGCGAGGACGGCGTCTGGGCCGTGGGCGACTGCATCGCCACGCCCGCCCTGGCGCACGTCGGCTTCGCCGAGGGCATCGCCGTGATCACCGACATCCTCGGCGAGCCGGTGATCCCGGTCGACTACGGCAAGGTGCCGTGGGCCATCTACTGCCACCCCGAGGTGGCGTTCGCCGGCCACAGCGAGGAGTCCGCCAAGGAGGCCGGCCTCGATGTGGTCACCTCCAAGCACCGCTGGACGGGCAACGGCCGCGCCCTCATCGTGGGCGACACCGAGGGCCTCGTGAAGGTCATCGCCGAGAAGAACGCCGACGGCAACGGCGGGCGCATCCTCGGGGTGCACATGGTCGGCCCGTGGGTCACCGAGCAGCTCGGCCAGGGCTACCTCGCCGTCAACTGGGAAGCCACGGTCGACGAGGTGGCCCACTTCATCCAACCCCATCCGTCGCTGTCCGAGAACTTCGGCGAGACGGTGCTGAGCTTGACCGGACGGAGCCTGCACGGATGACCGACATCCAGATGCCGCAGCTCGGTGAGACCGTCACCGAGGGCACGATCACGAAGTGGTTCAAGAACGTCGGCGAGCAGGTCAGCGAGGACGAGCCGCTGTTCGAGGTGTCCACCGACAAGGTCGACTCCGAGGTGCCGTCGCCGGTGAGCGGCGTGCTCAGCGAGATCCTGGTGCCCGAGGGCGACACCGTCGACGTGGGCGTGGTGCTGGCCCGCATCGGTGGTGCCGACGCCGACGCCGGTGCCGCGCCGGCCGACGACGGTGCCGCGGCCCCC
>Ga0193742_1001635_pt1 | contig 13303 bp, 9 predicted proteins | sample L2c1metaG_FD_165511 | JGI IMG/M metagenome (GOLD analysis project Ga0193742, IMG submission 165511) | Soil microbial communities from a riparian zone of the East river system, Colorado, United States - L2c1 | ecosystem: Environmental > Terrestrial > Soil > Riparian zone | place: USA: East River... | reverse complement strand
CATCTGGGGCGCGACTGCAGCGATCGTCGTCAATCTTGCGCGGCGGCTCGCATGGGTGAAGTGACGCTGCCCGATGCGCCCTGGCGGCATCGCGAAGGATTGGACGTTCTGATCGCCGCGCTGGACAGCGGCCATGCCCGGTTCGTCGGCGGCGCGGTACGCGATACGTTGCTGGGGCTGGAGGTGAGCGACATCGACTTCGCCACCGACCATCCGCCCGAAGCCGCGATGAAGCGGTTGCGCGCGGCGGGGATCACCGTCGTTCCCACCGGCATCAAGCACGGCACCATCACCGCGGTGCTGCCCGACGGCCCAATCGAGGTCACCACACTGCGCCGCGATGTCGAGACTCATGGCCGCCACGCCACCGTCGCCTTCACCGACAGCTGGCAGGAAGATGCCAGCCGCCGCGATTTCACGATCAATGCGCTCTACGCGGACCCGTTCACTGGAACGGTGTTCGATCCTTTCGGCGGCCTCGATGACCTCGCCGCGCGGTGTGTGCGCTTCATCGGCGAACCATTGGCGCGCATCGCCGAGGATCATTTGCGTATTCTGCGCTACTTCCGCTTTCATGCGCGTTTCGGCGGCGAAACGATGGACGCTGCCGCGCTCGACGCCTGCACCGCGCGGGCCAACGATCTGATGGCATTGTCGCGCGAGCGCATCGCCGATGAGATGACTAAATTGCTCCCCGCCCCCCGCGCGCCTGAGGTGCTGGCGGTGATGGTCGAACGCGGCATCCTGCGCGCCGTGCTGCCCGAGATCGGCACGCAGGGTGTAGCGCGGCTGGAGCAAGTCGCCGCGCGCGAGGCGGAGCACGGCATTGCCCCTAGCGCCGATCGCCGGCTTTCGGCTTTGCTGCCCGACGATGCGGCCGTGGCGGACGATGTGGCGGCGCGGCTGCGGGTCTCCAAGGCGCGCCGCAAGCGATTGGCGGCTGCGGTGGGTTCGATCGACGGGACGCTCGCCCCGCGTGCACAGGCTTACCGGATCGGGACGGCCGCGCTGATCGATCGCGCTCTCAGATCGGCGCCGGACGAACGGTTGACCGAAATCCTGTCCGCGATCGACGGCTGGACGCCGCCGCGCCTGCCGCTAGGCGGCGGGCAGCTGGTTGCGCTGGGCATCACCGCCGGGCCCGATGTCGCGCATCTGATGAAGCAGATCGAAGACCGCTGGGTGGCGGAGGATTTCCCCGATTCAGTCCGCGTGAACGAGATCGCCTGCGACGTCGCCGATCACTGGTTGCGCGCACACAGCGCGGCATAGGCCTCCTCGGCCTCGAGCGGCTGGGCATAGAGATAGCCCTGGCCATAAGTGCAGCCGAGCGCGCCCAGCGTCTGCGCCAGCTCGTTGGTTTCGATGCCTTCCGCCGTCGTCGCCTTGCCCAATGCCTGGGCGAGCGACAGGATCGCGCGGACGATCGCCAGCTTGTCACGGTCCTTGAGCATCGCCGTCACGAAGCTGCGATCGATCTTGAGGATGTCGATCGGCAACGCCTGGAGGTGCGACAGGCTGGAATAGCCGGTGCCGAAATCATCCATCGCCAGCCGTGCGCCCAGCCGGCGGAGCGCCCGCATGGTATCGCTGATCCGCGCAGGATCGCCGATGATCGCGCTTTCGGTCAGCTCCAGCGTCAGCGCGCTGCCTTCCACGCCGTGTTCGACCAGCGCCTGTTGCAGGCAGCGCACGACATCGTCCTGCTGGAACTGGATCGGTGACAAATTGATCGACATGCCGATGCCCAGCCCGGGATCGCCGCGCTGGCGCCAATCGGCGAGCGTGCGGATCGCCTCATCCATCACCCAGCGACCCAGCGGTACGATCAGGCCCGATTCCTCGGCGACCGGGATGAAGTCCGACGGGCTGACATCGCCGTCTGCACGCCGCCACCGCGTCAGCGCCTCGAACGAGACGATGCGGCCGGTGCCCAGGTCGACGATCGGCTGGTAGCTCAATCGCAGTTCGCCCGAATCGAGCGCGCGGCGCAGATCGGTTTCCAGCCCGAAGCGCTCACGCTCGATGGCGAATGCGCCGGCCTGATAGATTTCGACTTTGCGCGTGGCCTTTGCCGCCTTGACCGCAAACTGGGCGTTGCGGATCAGGTCCTGCGCACAATCCTCTGCTTCGGCGGCGTCCCCGCCCAGCGACATGCCGATCGAACAGTCGATGCGAATATCGAATTCGGACAGACGGAACGGCGCGGCCAGAGCGCCGCGAATGCGGTCCGCAACCTGCAGCGCATCGGTCATGCCGTTGTCGAGCGCCAGCAGGATGCCGAATTCGTCGCCGCCGGTCCGCGCCAGCGAATCATGGCCGCGCAGCGCCGATTTTATCCGGCGCGCCGCGGTGATGAGCAATTCGTCGCCGGTCATGCCGCCAAGACAGGCATTGACCCGACTGAAGCGATCGAGATCGACGATCAGCACCGCGTGATTATCCTGCTTGCCCTGATCGAGATCGATCAGTTCTTCGATGCGATCGGCAAAGCCCGCACGGTTGAGCAGGCCGGTGAGCGGATCGGTGAACATCTCTCGCCGGGCATGTTTGGCGGTGCGGTGTTCGACGGTGCGATCGACCAGGGTGATCAGACAGCCGGGATAATTGGCGTCGCGCCGCGCGATCGTCACTTCATATTGCCGGCCATCGATCTGGCTGCCGGCCTGCCACGGGAAACTGATGGTCAGCCCCTTGCTGGCGACGAAACCGGCGATGCGCGATCCCAGTGCGATCATCAGGCCAGGATTGCGATCGTCACCCAGCAGCCCGGCACGCAGGAACGGGCCGTTGGCGGCGGCAATGGCCAGCGGCCCCGGACCCTGAACGATGGCAGCGGGAATCGGCAGCAAATTGATATGCGCCGCGGCCGCAGCGCGGCTGAGCGCCAGCGCGTCCTTCAGTTCCTGATCGAGAGTCTCGGCATCCGGCATCCGCTGGTGGGCGTAAGGCGAATACGGTTAAGAGAGCCTTAAACTGACTGGTTTTGGGACAGGTTTCTCAGCCAAAACGGTTGTCGCGCGGGAAGCCGTTGGGCGGCATCCGCCCCGCCGCGCCGCGTGCGGTGCGCCAGGGCGACATATCGGGTTCGCTGCGGGTTCGCCCGCTTTCCCCGCCCATTGTCCAGCTGAGCCCACCGGCGAAGGTGAAGGCGATCGCATCGGACAAACCGCCATCGCGGTAGCGCTGCAGCTGCACCCCCTGCCCGCGGCCCAGCTCGGGCAATTCGGACAGGGGGAACACCACCAGCTTGCGATTATCCCCGATCGCCGCGACGTAATCGGCATCCGTCGCGATCGGGCGGACAATGCGCAGCTTCGCGCCGGGACGAGCATTCATCACCTGCTTGCCCTTACGCGTTTCGGCAATCACCTCGGCCATCCTGGCGATGAAGCCGCGCCCGTCGCTGGAGGCGAGCAGCAAGCGGCCATCGGCGCGCGCGGGCAGCAGTGCTACGATCTCCTGATCGCCCTCGATATCGACCAGCAGCCGCACCGGCTCGCCGAAGCCACGCCCACCGGGCAGGCGGTCGCTTGCCAGCGTCCAGGCGCGGCCGTTGGCGGCGAACAGCAGCAGCTTGTCCGTTGTCTGCGCATGAAAGGCGAACAGCGGACCGTCGCCTTCCTTGAACTTCAGCGTGTCGGCGGCGGCGAGATCGCGGTGGCCACTCATTGCCCTGATCCAGCCGCGCTGCGACAAGATGACCGTGATCGGCTCGCGCTCGATCATCGCCTCCAGCGGGATGTCGCGCGCGGGGGCGGCTTCCTCGACATCGGTGCGGCGCTTGCCGAGCAATGTCTCGCGGCCATAGCGCACGCCGAGCGCCGCCAGATCCTTCTTCATCCGCGTGCGCTGGCGCCCTGGGCTTTCGATCAGCGCGGCGAGCGTCTCGCGCTCCTTCGACAGCGCATCCTGCTCCTTGCGGATCTCCATTTCCTCAAGCCGGCGCAAGCTGCGCAGCCGCATGTTGAGGATGGCCTCGGCCTGGCGGTCGGTCAGCGCGAATTCGGCGATCATCACCGGCTTGGGCTCGTCCTCGGTGCGGATGATCTGGATCACCCGGTCGAGGTTGAGGAAGGCGATCATATAGCCGGCGAGCAGCTCCAGCCGGTCATCGATCTTGTCCAGCCGGTGCTGCGAACGGCGCAGCAGCACCTCGAACTGGTGCCGCAGCCACGCGGTCAGCACCGTCTTCAGGCTCATAACCCGCGGCGTGCGATCGGCGTCGAGCACGTTGAGGTTCAGTGGAATGCGCGATTCGAGATCGGTCAGCCTGAACAGGCTTTCCATCAGCATCTCGGGTTCGACCGTGCGGCTGCGCGGTTCGAGCACGATGCGGATTTCGGCATCGGATTCGTCGCGGACATCGGCCAGGATCGGCAGCTTCTTGTCGTTGATCAGTGCGGCGATCGCCTCGATCAGCTTGCCTTTGGTGACGCCGTAGGGAATTTCGGTGACAACCGCCTGCCACTGCCCGCGGCCTTCGTCCTCGCGGTGCCAGCGCGCACGGACGCGGAAAGAGCCGCGCCCGGTGGCATAGGCTTCGGCGATGGCGGCGGGGCTGTCGACGATGATGCCGCCAGTCGGCAGATCGGGGCCGCGAACATGCTGCAGCAGCGCCGCATCCTCGGCATCGGGCTGATCGACCAGCATGATCGCCGCGTCGATGATCTCGGCGGCGTTGTGCGGCGGGATGCTCGTCGCCATACCGACGGCGATGCCGCTGGCGCCGTTCGCCAGCAGATTGGGGAACAGGCCGGGGAAGATTTCGGGCTCTTCGTCTTCCCCGTTATAGGTCGGGCGGTAATCGGTCGCGCCTTCGTCCAGCCCGGCCATCAGATCGACTGCGGCCTGGGTCAGCCGCGCCTCTGTGTAACGGTAGGCGGCGGCGTTATCGCCGTCGATATTGCCGAAATTGCCCTGCCCGTCGACCAGCGGATAACGCAGCGCGAAATCCTGCGCGAGGCGGACCATCGCGTCGTACACCGACTGGTCGCCATGCGGATGATATTTGCCGATCGTGTCCCCGACGACGCGGGCGCATTTCTTGTAGCCCGCAGCCGGATCGAGCCGCAGCAGCCGCATCGCCCAGAGCAGGCGGCGGTGGACCGGTTTCAGCCCGTCGCGCAGATCGGGCAGCGAGCGGGCGGTGATCGTCGATAACGCATAGACGAGGTAGCGTTCGGACAGCGCGGTATCGAAGGGGGTATCGGTGGTGGTGTCGGGCGTCGGGTCCATCACGCGTGGCTAGCAGGGGCGGCGGCGGGATGCGAGAGGCCGTCGGCGCCTTCGGCCAGGATCCAGTCGCGAAACGCGCGGATCTTGGGCGCATGTGCGCGGTCCTCGGGATAGACCAGCCAGAAGGCGTGCTCGGCATCGACGCCGGGAAATGGCTGGACGAGCAGACCCGCGGCAAGCTCGGCCTGCCACATCAGCGGATTGACGATCGCGACCCCCTGCCCGGCAATGGCGGCGCGCCCCTCCATCACCTGCGAATTGAGCCGAATCGCCGGGCGCATCCGGGCGTCCTTCGCGGCATCGGCAGCGCCCAAGAAAATGTCCCACCAGAAATCGTCCGGGCTGAGCAGCGGCAATCGGGCAAGGTCGAGCGGGCCTTCGAAGGGGCCGTGCGCGGCGGCGAGCGCCGGGCTCATCACCGCGGCGATGGTCACGCGCATCAGCAGGTGACGCGCGGTTCCCGGCCACGGCCCTTTGCCGCCGCGGATCGCGACATCGATTCCGTCGCGCGCGAAATCGACGAAGCTGTCCGACACGTGCAGCCGCACCGCGATTTCGGGCCGCGCCATCTGGAAGCCGCCGAGCCGCCCGGCCAACCAATTGACCGCGAAGGTATTCGAGCTGCTGATGCTCAGCACCGCCGCATCCTCGCCCTTCGCCTCGGCAAAGGCGGTGGCGATGCGCGACAGCGCCGGGGCGATCTGCCCGGCGATCCGCGTGCCCGCCTCGGTAAGCGCGACGCCGCGCTTGCCGCGTGCGAAGAGTGGAAAGCCGAGCCGGTCCTCGAGCAGCTTCACCTGCTGGCTGACCCCTGCCTGGGTCATCCCAAGTTCCTCGGCCGCGCGGGTGAAATTGGCGTGGCGCGCAGCCGCCTCGAACACGCGAACGGCGGCGAGGGGCGGCAGTGGCAACATGATTCATCATTAGCCCTACTTATGGATGACCGCCAAGTCCTTGTTGGCGAAAACCGCGTGAAATTGCCAAATCAGTCGGGCAAGACAATGGAGGCAATCATGCGACATCCTGATGATTTCAAAGGCTGGGCCGACAATCACGATGCGCTGAGCAACGATATCCACAAAGCGCTGAAGTGGTTGATGCACGGTTTCAAGGTATTGGTTGCACGGGAATATGATGCGCCCTGGCGCGCCCGGCGCGCGAAGTGCGACTGAGACGAGCGACGGGCGCGATTCACATAACTATGCTTAACGGCTGGCGCACCCGTCACTTCTTTATTTACGCGTATGCAAATAGCGATATGTTGTTTCTATGGCGGAACAAAAAAATCCACCAAATGACGATGAGCGGCGGTCGAAGGATCGCCGTGAAACCGATCGGCGGGTTTCGGACGATCCCGGTTATACCGGACCCGAGCGGCGCAGCGGAGACCGGCGCATGGGCGACCGGCGCAAATAGGCGCCGCCCGGTGGCGCGGCCTGCTCTGCTGGGCTAGCACCTGTGGCATGATCCGCCCTTTCCTGCTTGCCTCGGTTGCCATCGCCATGACCGCCTGTTCGCCCGCCGCCCCGCCAGCCCAGCGCCAGTTGATGACCTGGGACGACCTGACCAGCCGCACGCGGCCGGTGCCCGATGCCGAAGTCCGCTATGGCGACGATCCCTATCAAGTGGCCGATCTGTGGCGCCCCAAAGGCGATGGCCCCTTCCCCGCCGTGCTGATGGTGCATGGCGGCTGCTGGACCACCAGCGTCGCCGACCGCACGCTGATGGCGTGGATCGCCGACGATCTGCGCCAGCACGGCATCGCGGTCTGGAACATCGACTATCGCGGAGTGGACCGGCCCGGCGGCGGCTATCCGGGGACGTTCCAGGATGCGGCGAAGGCGGCCGATGCGCTGCGGGCCAATGCCGATCGCTATCGGCTCGACATTTCACGGCTGGTTGCGGTCGGGCATTCGGCGGGCGGACATCTGGCGCTGTGGCTGGCGGGGCGGCCGAAGCTGCCGGCCGACAGCCGACTGCGCACCGCCGATCCGTTGCCGATCGCGTCGGTGGTCAGCCTGGGCGGCTTGCCCGATCTGGAGCAGGCGCGCACCGAGGAGCAGGGTTGCGGCGCAGAGGTGATCGATGCGCTCGTCGGCCCGCGCGAGCTTTCGAGCCGCCATGTCTATCGCGACACCTCGATTCCGTGGCTGGCACCTCTTGGCATCGAGCAGACATTGATCAACGGCGATGCGGATCGAATCATCCCGACGCATTTCGCCGCTGATTATGCGGCGAAGATGGAGCGCGCCGGAGACCGCGTCACCGTCGAAATCGTGCCGGGTCAGGGGCATGTCGAGTTGATCGCCCCCGATAGCGCCGCCTGGGCCAGAGCGCGCGCGGCGATCGAGCGGGCGCTCGGCCGATGACGCTGGACGAGGCGCGCGCGGCCGACGCCGCAGATCCGCTGGCGCATTGCCGAGGCCGCTTCGCGCTGCCGGAAGGTGTGATCTACCTCGACGGCAATTCGTTGGGCGCGTTGCCGGCAGCGACGCCCGCTGCGCAGACGGACCTGGTCGAGCGGCAATGGCGCGACCGGCTTATCCGCGGCTGGAACGAAGGCTGGATCGAAGCGCCGCGGCGCGTGGGCGCGAAGATCGCGCCGCTGATCGGGGCCGGGGCGCACGAGGTGATTGCAACCGATTCGACCTCTGCCAACATCTTCAAGCTCATCGTCGCCGTCCTGCAGGCCAGCGACCGCCGCACGGTGCTGAGCGAAGCGGGCAACTTCCCGACCGATCTGCATGTCGCCGAAGGGGCGGTGCGGTGCGTTCCGGGCAAGCGGCTGGAGATTGTAACCCGGGAGTCAATTGCCGCATCGATCGGTCCGGACACTGCTCTCGTGCTGCTCACACATGTTCATTACAAGACCGCACAACGCTATGATATGAAATCGATTACTGCCGCAGCGCATGCCGCCGGTGCGATGATCCTGTGGGATCTCAGCCATAGCGCCGGCGCGGTCGCGGTGGACCTGAACGGGGCGAATGCCGATCTGGCGGTGGGCTGCGGCTACAAATATCTGAACGGTGGCCCCGGCTCCCCGGCCTGGCTGTTCGTCGCGGAACGGCATCAGGACGCCCTCGCCAATCCGCTGTCGGGCTGGATGGGCCACGCTGAGCCATTCGCCTTTGCGGATGGTTACGAACCAGCGCCGGGGATCAACCGCTGGCTGTGCGGAACCCCACCGGTGCTGGCGCTGTCCGCGCTCGAATCGGGCCTCGCCTGCTTCGACGGCGTGACGATGGCCCAACTGGAAGCCAAGAGCGCGGCACTGTTCGATCTGTTCGCCGCATGCGCCGCCGCGCTGGATCTGGAATGCGTTACCCCTGCCGATCCCGCCGCGCGCGGATCGCACATTTCCTTCCGCCATCCCGATGCCTGGCCGATCAACAACGCGCTGATCGAGGCTGGCGTGATCGGCGATTTCCGCGCGCCCGATATTCTCCGCTTCGGCCTGACGCCGCTCTATCTGGGGTTCGAGGATGTCTGGCGCGCGGCCGAAATTCTTGGTGATATTCTGACCACCGAAAGTTGGCGCGAACCGCGGTTTCGGGCGCGTAGCCGGGTCACGTGAATTCACTTTCCCTACTGATATTATAGTATATCATCCTATTCCCCGTGACACTTTGGGAGAGGTGCGAAATGCGCAAAAATATGAGCATGTTGCCGCTGCTTGCTCTGGCGGCGTGTAGCCAATCGGAGCCATCCGAACAGGTCCGCCAGGATCCAACGATTGCCGCCGATGTCGCGCAGGAAGCGTCCTCCACAGCGACCCGCGCTGCGCCCGGTGGCATTGGCATCACTGCCGCCCCCGGAGTCGCCTTTTTCTATCGTTACGCCTTCAGCCTCCCCGCCGAACGGGTGGCGACGGCGCAGGAGGCGCATGCCCAGGCCTGCGAAAAGCTGGGCATCGCCCGCTGCCGCATCACGGGCATGCGCTATCGTCTGATCGGTGAGAACGATGTCGAAGCTATGCTGGCGTTCAAGCTGGATCCTGCCATTGCGCGCGGGTTTGGCAAGACGGGCATCGGCGTGGTCGAGGCTGCCGAAGGGACTCTGGTCGATGCCGAAATCACCGGCACCGATGCCGGCGCGGCGATCGACCGTCTGACCACGGATCGGGCGCGCGGCACGGAGGAATTGCAGCGGATCGACCGCGAACTCGCGCGACCCGGATTGCGCGCGCCCGAGCGGGTCGAATTGCAACGCCAGCGCGCCGAGATCGCGCGGCAGCTGGCAGCGGTGGATAGCAGCACCAGCGAACAGCGCGAGAGCCTGGCCAACACGCCGATGGTATTCGACTATCGATCGGGTCGAGCGATTCGTGGCTTCGACGCCAGTTCTCCGCTCACCAGCGCGATCGATACCGCCATTGCTTCTTTGCAGACGACGCTGGCGGTGCTGCTGGGAGTGATCGCCCTGCTTGGTCCGCCAGCGCTGCTACTTGCATTGCTGTGGTTCGGCTGGCGCAGCCTTCGCCGCCGTTGGCCGCCCCGCGCCGCCGGCTCTCAAGTGGAAACGCCCCCGCCCGCCTGATTGCGACTCCATCCACCATCGGTTATAGGCGCGCCTCCACGCCCCGGCTCGCGCGAGTCCAAGCCTCCCGCGCTGCCGGGGCCGTTCTTTTTTGCGACTAGAAAGCCCGAACGCCCATGTCCCGCCGCCGTCAGATCTACGAAGGCAAGGCCAAGATCCTCTATGAGGGGCCCGAACCCGGCACGCTGATCCAGTATTTCAAGGATGACGCGACCGCGTTCAACGCCCAGAAAAAGGGCACGATCAGTGGCAAGGGCGTGCTCAACAACCGCATCAGCGAGCACATCTTCACGCTGCTGTCGCACATCGGGGTGCCGACGCACTTCATCCGCCGCCTCAACATGCGCGAACAGCTGATCCGCCAGGTCGAGATCATCCCGATAGAGGTGGTGATCCGCAATGTCGCGGCGGGATCGCTGAGCAAGCGGCTGGGGATCGAGGAAGGCACCCAGCTGCCCCGCACGATCATCGAATATTACTACAAGGACGATGCGCTGGGCGATCCGATGGTTGCAGACGAGCATATCGCCTGCTTCGGCTGGGCCAGTCAGGAGGAGATGCACGACATCGCCGATCTGGCGATCCGGGTGAACGATTTCCTGTGCGGGCTGTTCGCCGCGGTGAACATCCGGCTGGTGGACTTCAAGCTCGAGTTCGGCCGCATCTGGGACAACGACTATGCGCGCGTCATCCTGGCCGACGAGATCAGCCCCGATGGCTGCCGCCTGTGGGACATGGAAACCAACGAGAAGATGGACAAGGATCGCTTCCGCCAGGATCTGGGCGGTGAGGCCGAGGCCTATCAGGAGGTCGCCCGGCGGCTGGGCCTGATGCCCGAAGGCGACGATTCGGCCGTGCTCGATCTGGACAGCCACCGCAAACGCCGCGGCAAATAATGCGCCGAATGGAGCATCGCCCTTAAAGGCTGTTTAACCATCTGCGGTTAGCACGTTTCCCGAGAGATCTTGTCTTCACTCGGGGGCCTTCGATGCGCAACTATCTGATCCTGATGAGCGCGACCGCGCTGGCCGCATGCGGCGGCGATACCGGTCCGGTGGCGGTTGGCGGCGGCGCGGCACCACCTGCCCCGGGTGGTAACGGCGGCACGCCAACGCCCACCGCACACAGCTTCGTCAATCCGACTGAAACCAAGACGTACCAGGCGCACGGCGGCGTACAGTCGTATGACTACGACTATGTCGAGACGGTACATTATGACAAGATTCCGGCGACCGACTCGTCCGGTAACCCGCAGGTCGACGCCAATGGCAATCCCCTGTACGCAATCGATCCGAACAGCCGCACGCTTCTTGACACCGGCCAGCCGAGGCAGCTTTACACCGCCAACGCATCCACCGTCCGCAATCCTGGCGTCACCGTCAGCTATGATCCGCGCAATGCGCAGTTCACGCTGCAGATCGCGCAGAACGGCAATGCCGCCAACATCACTTTCCAGGATCCGGCTCACCGGACCAACTTTACCGGCAATAAGACGCCGCAGCTGGGCGTGCCAAATCTGGAGACCGGACCGGTCGATCAGCGCCTGGCCAAGGGCGTCCAGTATCTCGAGGTCGATACAGGCAGCGATGCCGATACCTATGACGTCTCGACATTCTTCTACGAAAAGCCCGGCACGACGACGAAATACGTTACCTATGCGGGCTTCGTTCGAAACCGCTTCGAGGCGGCCGCCGAAGTCGTGCTGGCCGATGCGCCGCGTTCACAGATAACCCAGCTTACCCGGCCGACCTCGCTGGAGCGCGCGACATTCGTGTTCGGTGAACAGACGGCCAATTCCAACGTCCCGCAATCGGGCAGCGCCAATTTTTCCGGCAACATGACCGCTTCGATGGTCAATACTCCGCAGATCGACAACAATCCCATGCAACCCAGCTACTTCCAGTGGCTGTCGGGAACCGCGGGTATATCGGTCAATTTCAGTAGCGGCGCGGTCACCGCCGCGCTGGCTGGCACCACGCTCGCGCCGATGTTCGATCCGTCACCGATCAAGGATCCGACCGATACGACCGGCTACACCTATCCCGGTGTCGCGATCCCCGCCGGAGCGAGCTTTACCGCCAATGGCACTGCGCAGATCGACCTGGTCGGCAAGGGCGGATTCGCCGGTCTGTTCTCATCTGCCCAGTTCCTGAACGGGGGCACGACCCAGACCGTTACGATCGCCGGCAGCACGCTGGACGGCGCGTTCTACGGGCCAAATGGCGAAGAGGTTGGCGGCACCTTCCGGATTGTCGGCGGCGTGCCCGATCAACGGGTGGACATCATCGGCGCCTTCACCGCGACCAAGGGCAACTGACATGCGCCCGGCGGCGGCCTTTCTGGCCGCAGCCGGTGCCGCGCTTCTGGTGCCTGCCGCCGCGGCGGCCACGGAAGGCTGCGTCAACGGCGTTTGCAGATATACGCTGACCCCGGATCAATTGCTCGACCGAGCGGCGACGCTGGTGTCGGAACAGCGGTTCGCCGAGGCCGAGCCGCTGATCACCGCGCTCGCGCAACTGCCCGCCTATGCCGTGCAAACGCGCTTCCTGACGGGATACATGGCCATGCAATCGGGCCAGCTCGATCGCGCCGTCAGTGAGTTTCGCGCGATTCTGGACATCGACCCGACCCAGACCCGCGCCCGGCTGGAACTCGCCGGCATCTATTTCAAGCAGGGCAAGACCGCGCGTGCCGACCATCATTTCAAGCTGGCCCAGGCTGATCAGACGCTGCCCCCCGACATTGCCCGGGTAATCCGTAGCGCCCGCAATATCATCCGATCGAAGCGCGCCTGGACGTTCAACGTGGATGTCGGCATCGCGCCCGATACCAACATCAACAACGCAACCGACGCGAACGGCGTGACGCTGCATTTCGGCGATACGCCGCTCGATTTCACGCTCGACGATGCCGCCAGGGCGCGGTCCGGCACCGGACTGACGGCGCTGATCCAGGCGGGATTGCGCCTGCCGATCGCGAAGAACACCACGCTGCTCGCCGATCTCGACCTGAACGGCACCAATTATGAGGGTGGTCAGTTCGACGATTACACCGTCCAGGCAGCACTCGGCCCCGAGCTGCGATTGTCGGAGAAGGTAAGCATATCTGCACAGCCGCTGGTCGCGCAGCGCTGGTATGGCGGTAGGGTCGCCAGCCGTCAGGCAGGCGGACGCATCGCGCTGCAGGCAACGCTCAACGATACCAACAGGATCGGCGTGCAGATCGACACGCGGCGGACCAACGCGCTGTTCGACGACAGCTATGACGGCTGGCAGGTCGGCGCCTATGGCTCCTACGAGCGCGTCATCGCGCGCAATGCGATTGCCTCCGCCAGTGTATTCGTGCGGCGCGACTGGCTGGATGCATCGGCGGTTTCGAATACCGAAATCGGCGGCGTGGTCGGCATTGGCGCGGAATTGCCTTGGGGTTTCAACGCCGGCGCCAATCTCGGCGCTTCACGGGCGAACTACGATTCGGCCGTTGCGTTGTTCGGTCCTGATCCCCGCGCCGATTGGCGGCTGAACGG
>Ga0193742_1001634_pt1 | contig 13306 bp, 6 predicted proteins | sample L2c1metaG_FD_165511 | JGI IMG/M metagenome (GOLD analysis project Ga0193742, IMG submission 165511) | Soil microbial communities from a riparian zone of the East river system, Colorado, United States - L2c1 | ecosystem: Environmental > Terrestrial > Soil > Riparian zone | place: USA: East River... | reverse complement strand
ATGCTGAACGTGCCGCTGGGTGATACGCTGGGCGTCCGCGTCGCGGGCGCGTGGACCAAGCGCGACGGCTTCGATTACAACAGCTTCACGCAACAGCGCGTCAACGGCCGCAATCTCTGGTCGACGCGGGCGACAGTGGAGTGGGAGCCGAGCAGCCGGTTCCGCGCCAACGTCATTTGGCAGCATTTCGAGGAGGACGATGACCGCTCGCGCACCGGCAAGCAGCTGTGCACCAATGATCCGGGGCTGGAAAGGGTCGGCAATGTCGCGGTGCCTGACGCCCTGCGCGGCAAGACCAGCCAGGGCTGCCTGCCGGGGTCGCTCTATGACGACGCCGCCTATGGCACGCCCAATGGCCGCAGCCTGGTCTATTTGCAGGTTCCTTCCGAGATTCAACTCGGCTTTCTGCGCAATCCCAATCGTCCCGACGGGCGCGGGGGGCCTCGGGTCGATGTCTTCAGGGATCGGAATGCCGATCCCTTTGCCGGCGTCACGCAATCGCGCAATCTGCGTGAGATCTCGACCAGCTACGATCCGGTGTTCCGCGCGAAGAACGACGTGGTTCAGCTCAATCTGGAATTCGAGCCATCGGATGGATTGCAGCTGGTGTCGCAGACCGCTTATGCGCGCGACAATTTCTACTCCACGCAGGACTATAACCGCTTCGTCACCAATCCGTTATTCAACGATTCCGCGGCACCGGGGCTCGTCGATATTCAGGTCAGGCCGATAGACACCACAGCCTTCCCGGGGCCTACGCCGGGAGGAGTTTTTTGCGATCCGCAGCTCGGCTGTTCCGATCGCATGGTGTCTGCGGACCTCAGCCGCTCGCGCAATCGCCAATGGTCGCAGGAATTTCGCCTGCAATCCAGCTTCAGCGGACCGGTCAATTTCAACCTCGGGGTCAACTATCTCGATTTCAAATCGCAGGACGATTATTACGTCTTCAACAACATGTTCACTCTCATCGCCGACTGGTTTTACAATGCCACCGGAGTACCGCGTCGGCCCACGCTGCCTCCCTGCGATCTCGGCTATGAGGGGCGCGAATGCCCCTATGTCGATCGCAATCCGCTCGATAGCCTGGACAATCAGGGCCATAATTATTTCCTCAGCCAGAATGGCATCCGGACCAAAAGCCTTGGCCTGTTTGGCGAGCTTTACTGGAATGTCGCCGACGATCTGAAGCTGACGCTGGGCGCTCGCTACACGCGCGATAGGAAGGTGTCGGATCAGGTGCCCAGCCAGTTGCTGCTTGGCGGCGGCATCGATGGGCCGAGCAACCTTATTCCGGGTGATATCTCCGGGGGACGAGTGAACAGCGGCTATCCGGCGCTGCCCGATGTCGAGCAGACATGGAACGAGTTCACCGGGCGCGCGGTACTCGACTGGAAGCCCGAGCTCGGTTTCACTGACGACACTCTGGTCTATCTGTCGGCGGCCCGCGGCTACAAGGGCGGCGGCACCAATCCCCCGCGCGTCGATTTCAACCCGGCGATCGTCCAGTATCAGTTCCTGCCGCAGACGTTCCGGCCAGAATTTGTCAACGCCTTCGAAATCGGCATCAAGAACAGCTTCGACGGCGGCCGCATCACCTTCAATGCCAATGCGTTCTTCTATGATTACAAAGACTACCAGATCTCGCAGATCGTCGATCGCATCGCCTATAATGAGAATTTCGGCGCGACGAGCATGGGCCTGGAATTCGAGGCGGCATGGCGCCCCTCGCGCGCCTTCCGGATCGACGGTAATCTCGGCTTCCTCAAGACACGGTTGAAGGATGGATCGCAATCGATCGACGTGATGAACCGGACGCAGGGCGATCCGGACTGGGTGGTGCTGCGCCCTTGGCTGCAGGTTCCGTCCAACTGCATCGCACCGAGGGTGTTGGTGGAAAAATTCTTTGCAAGAGGAATCGTGAATCAAGCGGCGTTTGCAGGGCTTTGTCCTGGTGCGACCCGTGTTGGAAACTTCAATCCGGCGGTGCAAAGCAGGTTCAATTATTTCAACACCTATGGCTTCACCTATGATTTTTTCGCGCCGTACAATCCGGCAACGGTCGGCTTGAATATCGATCAGGGGGGCAGCGGCGCGCCCAATGGCGGGCGCGGCTTCTTTGCCGACCTGTCCGGCAACGAGCTGCCCAATGCGCCGCGGGTGACGGCCAATATCGGCGCGCAATATACCTTCTTCATCGACGACGGTGACTGGGAACTGACCTTCCGCGGCGATTATTACCGCCAGTCGAGCAGCTTCGCGCGCATTTACAACACCGAATATGATCGGCTGCGATCCTGGGACAACGCCAACATGGCGATCACCTTCACCCGCGGCGAAGGTGATCTGGCGTTCCAGTTCTACATCAAGAATCTGTTCGACAAGACGCCGATCACCGACGCGTTCACCAACAGCGACGATACCGGCCTGACCACCAACATATTCACGCTCGATCCGCGAATCATTGGCTTTAATGTTACCACTAAGTTCTAGATCGTTCACAATCAGAATGAATTAAGTTTTCTCATTGTTAGAATCGGTTGACTCTAAGTGATGTGTATGTATAAGCGAGTCGTGCAGTAGTATTAACTGCGCAAACTATACTAAATAACTGTAGGAGATTATCATGAATAAGTTTTCAAAACTCATTATGTTCTCATCAGTTCTTGTTGTGGCGCAGTTTGTAAGCACAGCTGCAATAGCTCAGACAGCGCCGGATGGCGTTTTGACTGGCTCCGTTATTGCAACGAAAGGAATCACACTTAATTGTGACCTTACGCTCACCTTGAATGCGGCCGCAAATGAGGGATCGATTGCGATGACTCCAGGTGACGCGAACTGTGCGGCTTTGAATTTCAACAATATGCCTTATGCCACATCTTATGTTCCAGGCGGCACTACTGGTGTATTGACGTTTCATAACGTGAATGTGACTACGATTACTCTTGGTGACTGCGCCGGGGATATCAGTGGAACTTGGGATGGGTCGACCTTGGTCATTGACGACATCCTTCCTGCCGATACGGCTGGACCGGATTGCGTAGTTGATGGATTTGCCTCTTGAGGTGACTGGATCGTCTCTTGGCTGAGGCGAGAGCGTTGGGCGGGCGCACGACTTCGTGCGCCCGCTTCGTCGCCATAGCGCGCTTGTTTGACGCTTGATTGTGCGCCGCTTGGACGTGTGCGCGAACCGGAATGTGAACACATTTGGGAGGGCGTCATGTATCAATTTAAGAAGCTCATTCTGCTACCCCTCGCCTTCGCGGTTACGCAGTTTGCAAGCACTCCGGCGATGGCTCAAGCAAAACCTGCATCCGACTATTATTCAGGGCTTGTAACGATAACCAAAAACATTACAATCACCTGTCCATCGGTATTTATTACAAATAGTAGTGGAGGTATTGTAGATATCTCCTTCACCTCTTTATTTGAACCCTCTGATCCCAATTGTAACGTTTTAATAGTCGTAAGCAATCCTCATGATTATACATATGGCTTTGGCGCATTTGCCATAAATGACTTAAGAATTAGTACAATTACTCTAGGTGATTGTGCAGGTGACATTAGCGCGGATTGGGACGGGATATCATTCACCATCGACACAGTCATCCCGGCCCTTTTTGCGGGACCCGATTGCACGATTCAGGGATTTGCGTCTTAAGGTAGAATTGTTTGGTCGTTCATGTCGTGGACGAGCGCCTTTCCCAGGGGAAAGCGTAGATTACGGAAAGCGTGTGTATTGCGATGATTCCGGCCCGTATCGCCGCGCTGCTTTCCATTGCATTGCCTCTGGCGCCACATTCCGGCGCTGAGGCACAGACGGATAAAGGGGGCGTCGGTGCGGCGGCAGGCTCGCAACAGCCTGTCCCGCCCGGCGATCTTGTGCGGGAAGACGATATAATCGTCACCGCCAATCGCTATGGCGAGGCCAAGGTGGCGGCCGAAACCGAGTTCAGCGAAGAGGAGATCACCGCCCAGGGCACCGACAGCATCCAGGACCTGATCACCCGCCTGACACCGTTCATCGGCAACGGCGAGGAAGAACCGATCCTCCTCATCAACGGCAAGCCGGCCGAGGGAGACCGTTCGGTCCTGTCCTATCCGGCCGAAGCGCTGAATCGCCTCGCCGTGCTGAAGCCGGAGGCGGCGGCGCAATATGGCTATCCGCCCGGCAAGCGCGTCGTGAACCTGGTCCTGAAAAAGACCTTCGCCAGCCTAAACGCCGATGCAGGCGCGTCATGGGCGACTGCCGGCGGCCAATATGGCGGCAGCCTGTCCGCCGGGCGGGTGGCGATCAACGGCTCGACACGCTGGAACGTGCAGGCGCGCATTCAACGCGACGGCGCTTTGCTCAAAAGCGATCGGGACATTCCGCCGCGCGCCGGCGCCTTCGACGGTGTCGGCTTCATCGCCGGCCTGGACGGCGCAGAAATCGACCCGGCGCTCAGCCTCGCCGCCGGCGAAATCGTGACCGTCGCCGCGATTCCGCCGGGCGCGCTATCGGGGGCGCCGACACTGGAGGATTTCGCCGCCACCGCGAACGGCGTGCATGCGATCGATCCCAACGATTTCGAGACCTTGCGATCGTCAAGGCGCAACATGTCGTTCAACGCGGGGGTCACCCGTCCGCTGGGAGAGTTTTCGGCTTCGCTGAACGTCAATGCCAGCAGCACCGGCAGCAACGGGCTACGCGGATTGCCGATGGCCTCGATCATTATCCCGGCCGGCAGCCCCTGGTCGCCCTTTGCCAATGACGTCGTCCTGACCCGCCCGTTCGCGGGCACCCGCGCGCTGCGCAACGACAACAGTTCGAAATCGCTGGGCGCGGCCTTCACGCTTTCGGGCAGGATCGGCGATTGGCAGACCAGTTTCTCCGCCAACTATTCGCACAACTGGACGGACAGTCTGCTTGAGCGAGGCATAAGCACCGGCAGGATACAGGATCTGGTCGATGCCGGCGATCCCGCGTTCAATCCCTATGGCCCTCTGGACGATAGCCTGCTGCTGGCCGACCGCAATCGTTCGCGCGGGGAAAATATGAGTGCCCGCGTCAATGTCAGCAAGACCATCATCGATCTGCCGGCGGGGCCTTTGACTTCCAACTATTCCGTGGATGTCAGCCGCAATCGATCCGAGAACCGGAGGAGCGACACTCTCGACGACGTGACCACACTGGACACACGGAGTCGCGGACAGGCGAATGGGCAGATGTCGTTCAGCGTGCCGCTATCCCGAAGGGGCGAGGGCGAGATCGGGCCTCTGGGCGACCTTGCCATCGATCTGTCCTTGAGCGGCCAGACGATGTCGGGCAGCGGGCTGCAGAAGCGGTTTGGCGGCGGCGTGAGCTGGTCGCCCTTTTCGATTCTGCAGCTTCGCGGATCCCTCGAACATGCCGAAGCAACCCCCTCGTTCGACCAGCTCGACGGGCCGCTTGTCACAACCGTCAACCGGATCTTCGATTTCGCGCGACAGGAAACGGTCGATGTCGTTTCGACTACCGGAGGGAATCCAGAGCTTGGGCGTGGTAGCCGGCAAAGCCTCTCCCTGACGGCCAGGGTGCTGCCCTTCGACGATCAGACGCTGGCGCTGAACGTCGGCTATCGCCGGCAGACCGCGAAAGGCGGTGTGGCATCCTTCCCGGAATTGACGCCGATTATCGAAGCGGCCTTCCCCGAAAGAGTGACGCGGGATGCGGCGGGGCGGCTCGTCGCGATCGATGCGCGCGCCATCAACATCGCCCATGACACGGACGCCGAACTGACCTCCGGCATAGCCCTACGCCTGCCGCGCCAGGGTCGTGCGGAACGCAGCGCAAGGTCGCGAAAGCCGGGCGCCGATCCCCTGCAGTTCAGCATCTCGCTCAATCATCGCTGGCGCCTGAAGAGCGAATTGCTGACCCGGCCCTGCGTTCCGGTGATCGATCAGCTTGGCGGCGACGGCGGCCAATCCCGCCATTTGCTTTCGTTGCAGATGACGGCCGGTAAGCGGGGGATCGGTGCGACCATCAACGGGAACTGGAGCAGCGCCACCCGCGTGCGAAACAGTGCCTCCACAGCGGTTGAGGGGGGCTTTCTTGTCAAGCCCCCGGCGATCTTCAATTTCTCATTTTTCGTTGAACCGGAACATGTCCTGCTCGACGCAGGCAAATCCCCATGGATGAAGAACGTCAAGTTTTCGCTCGAGATTCAGAATCTCTTGAACGGATATCGCCGGGTAACTCTTGGCGATGGCAGCGTCCCGGCCGGCTATAGCCGCGACGAGATCGACCCGTTAGGCCGCACGATGCGATTGACCGTTCGGAAGAGATTTTAGGCCCAGCATATGGCGGCCGTTCGACCACTTCGCGCCGCCATCGGAAGCCTGCCTGAACGAACGGCGAATTTATACCGATCGCTGCCGAAAGCTGACGGTCTCCTTTCGGCCAATTGCGTTAGGACATCCGAGTTATTTCAAAACGATGGCTGGTCAGGCGGTCTGCTTCCTTCGCGTCATGCGTGACCTAGAAAAGCGGTAGAAGCGGTGCGTCATGGATACTGGGTACTATGGCAGCAAGGGGGGTGATCGGTCCCTCTAGTCCAATATCGAGAAATGGCATGGTAGCCATAGCTAGATTACTATCGGCCGCCTTGCTAAGCCTGCCAATAAGAGCAACCAGCGCGGGAGAGGAAACAATGCCGACGTGGACGGCTATAAAGTCAGCCTTCCTGAAGGTGTTTCCGACCACAAGCGCCATGGTCTTCGCTATGTTATGGATATTCGTGATTGTCGCGTGGCAGCTCGGTCATGCAATCGGCTGGCTTTGACCATCAGCTGTTATTGGGCGTCTGTCGGGCTTCTGCGCGCTTCAGTTATGGCATGCCATGCGATTACTGATCGCCGAAGATAACGGGCACCTTGCGTCGCTCATCAGCGACGGGCTTCATCGTCGGGGCTTCGTTGTCGATCATGTGTCGTGTTTGGCGGAGGTCGATGACGCCATGGGGGTAACCACCTACGATGTCATGATACTCGATCTGAGCCTTCCCGACGGGGACGGCCTGGATTGGCTGAGGAAAAACAGGTTTCGATCAACCATTCCGCCCATATTGATCCTGACCGCGCGCGATACGCTGGGAGAACGGGTGGCCGGGTTGGATTTGGGCGCAGACGATTTTTTGACCAAGCCGTTCAAGATCGAGGAACTAGCCGCGCGCCTGCGGGCCCTGCTGCGCCGGCGAGGATCGCGCACCGGCACGTTGATCCGGATCGGCGATCTTTCCCTGGAAGTCGCCTCTCGCACGGTTCGCCATAACGATCAGGTGCTTCGGCTTTCCCGCAAGGAAACGAGCCTGCTGGAGGTGCTGATGCAACGCGCGGGAAACGTGGTGCATCGATCGTCGATCAACGCCGCGCTCTACGGGTTCGGGGATGTGACGACACCGAACGCAATCGACGCACTGGTATCTCGTTTGCGCCGCAAGCTGGAACTGGCGGGCGCCCGCACGCCGCTGCTGACGATACACGGCATCGGGTATCTGCTGAAGGACGTCGAGCGGTGACGGAACCCACCTCCATGCACGAGCGCCTCGGCCAGCGCATCACCTTGGTCGGAACGATCGGCGGGGCGATCCTCCTTGTCTTCGTCGGCCTGGATTTCGACATCCTGTTCGGCGAGGGCATGCGCACGCTTGGCTTTGGCGGCGTGCTTCACGAAATCGTCGATCATGTCATCCTGCCGCTGCTGGTGCTTACCTATCCGGCCTATCTCATCACTCGTCTGATCGCTGGCGCGGCATTGGAGCCGCTGAGAACCGCGGGTGATCGGATCGAGTCGGCGGGTAGCCACGAGCGGGGATTTCGCGTCGATGCCGCCGGACTTCCAATCGAAGCGATGCCGTTCGTGGATGCGGTCAACGGATTGCTCCATCGGCTTGACGATGCTGCCGCCCGTCAGGAGGCGTTCGCTACGGACGTCGCACATGAATTGCGAACGCCTTTGTCGATCGCCCGCCTGGAGGTCGATCGGCGGGATGATCCCACCCTGCTGCCGCTTAGCCGTGAGTTGGACGCCATGGCTCGGCTGATCGATCAGTTGTTGTTGATGGCCAAGCTCGATGCGCACACGGCATCACCAACGGGATCGGCCATCACCGATCTTGAGGAAGTCGCCACGAACGTCGCTTCTCGCATGGCGGTCATCGCGGTCGAACAGAATCGCAGCGTCAAACTCGATGTTCTGGAGCCATGTCTGGCTGTCGGACACCCCGAAATCGTGGGTTCGGCCTTACGGAATCTGATCGAGAACGCATTGCGGGTAACGCCCGAGGGCGGCACCGTCGGCGTAATTGTTGGACCTGGTCCTCAACTGCGCGTTCGTGACGAAGGGCCGGGGCTGACGCAAGATCAGCTTGCCAGCCTCTGCCAGCGCTTTCGCCGCCTCGAAAGCGGCCGGCATAACGAAGATGGCGGGGGCGCCGGGCTCGGCCTCGCCATCGTGTCGCGGATCATGACGATGTACAACGGCTCGATCGAGACCGATCAGAAGCATCGCGAACTGCGCCTCAGGTTCGTTCCGGTGGATTGCGCACAATAATGGCGATTTTTCGATTCTGTCAGGATTCCGTCAGACCAGCATCCTAGGCTATTCTTGTGGGGCCTTCGGGGTCGAAATCGAAATGGCCACGAGGGCGTAGCGCATAGGGTAAAACGCCCAGCTGTTGCGCTCTCTTCGAGCAGGCGATTATGCCTGCTCTCGAGGGGGACAGATGATAAGACCGCAAGGCGCCGCCCTTGTTGCGGACGGTCATCCAGTAAGCGCCATGGGGGTGGCGACCTTGCTGGAAAAGGACGTGGGCTTTAGCAGCGTTATCCAGGTCGGCGATTTTGTCGACATGCTTGCCGCGCTGAGCAGCGATAGCGACATCGCAATGGCGGCGATCGATCTCGATCTGCCCGGGATGGACGGCTTCGAAGCGTTGCACCACCTGCGTGTGGCGCAGCCTGCGCTTCGCATCGTCGTACTTTCATCGACAACGGATCGCGACACAATCCTCAGGGCATTGTCGATCGGCGTGCATGGCTTCGTGCCCAAGACCTTGTCGGTCGAGGAAATCACCGCGGCCTTCAGCACGGTGGCGCTCGGCCAGATATTCGTGCCGCCCTTATTGTGCGAAGTCGGGCGCGAACCCATGACGAACGCGCGGCCGGCGCCTCCTCCGGATGCCGGAAACGTCCTGACAGCGCGCCAGCGCGAGGTGCTGGACCTTATCGCCATCGGTCAATCGAACAAGGAGATCGCGCGCTCGCTCCAGATCGCCGAAAGCACGGTCAAAGTGCATGTGACCGCCTGCCTTCGCTTTCTCGGGGTTCAGGACCGCGCGCGGGCGAGAGCGGCGATGCAGAACCCCGAGCATGGCCGCGCCATCGATCCATTTTTGCCGGGCCTGGTTGGGGACGGCAGGCGAGTCGGCGACAGAATGTCGTTCGATCGACAACGACGACAACTCGCCGTGTCCTTTTCAAGGGATTTCGCCAAGCAACTCGCTTGAATCCGCCGTGTTACTTAAACCAAGGATTGGGACGCACATGGCCAATATTCTGCTTGTCGAGGATGACCCGCTGGTCGCGGCGACATTGCGATTGCTCGTCGAACTCGATCCCTGTCATCGCGTCGTCGCCATCGCCGATTGCCTCGATCAGGCGGTGGATGCGGTAAGCTGGCACAGGATCGACCTGGCGCTGGTCGACCTCCAGCTCACGTGGGGCTCCACCGGATATATGGTCGCGGATGCACTCGGCAGGCGCGGCATCCGCTGCATCTTCGTGAGCGCCAATGTTCCTCCCTGGCCCATGCCCGAGCTTGCGGTCGGTTGTATCGAAAAGCCGTTCTCCGCCGATGACGTGGCGGATGCGTTGCGGGTTGCGCTGGATTCTCCAGGCACGAGAACACTTGCGGCCACGGTCTCCGCCGGCTTCGAACGCTACTGAGCATCTCCATTTTCAAGATCGGACTCGCGCAAGGCTTCGACGCGCCTTGCGCGCGAGATGCCTTCCGGTCGTAGAACAGGCTTCGCATGGTCGTACGACCATTTGATGTGGGACTAGTACGCCGAGAGGCATCGACTCGCCCGCCTAGAGGTAATTAAGAAAGCCTTAATCTGTCCGGCTGCGATTCTTGTGGGGAGAATCGGCAATGCAGATATCCCCGCAAAGCTGACGAACAGCGAAGATTCCGCAGACGACGGAATCTCAATCACAGGGTCATTTCTTCGAGTGCGCGGCCACGTCGCGCACATTGCTGACGCTTGCCTTGAGGGGAATAGTAATGGTTACCATTACGACACATGATCTCGACTTTATCCTGAAGCAGATCAAGATCGCAGAAGCGCATGCCGCGGGGGGCGACCTTGCGACGCTCGTCGCCGGTTATAACGGCAATGACGGGCTGACCCAGGCGCATCTGCTGCCTTACGGCCTGCGGACCGTCGACGGCAGCTACAACAACCTGCTCCCGGGGCGCGAGAACTGGGGCGCGGCGGATCAGTCCTTCCCCGGTATCTTCACCCCGAACTATCTGAACGAAGGCGACGGCGATCGCTACGACTTCAATCCTAGCCCGACCGTCGAGACCTGGTACACCAACAACAACTACGGTAATGCTGGGACGACCTCGGGTTCGTCGCCCGGCCCGGGCAGCGGCACGGTGATCGATGCCGATCCGCGCATCATCTCGAACCTGATCGTCGATCAAACGCTGAACAACCCGGCCGCCATTGCCGCGGCGCTGACGCATGCCGGCCTTTCGGGCCAGCCGCTGATGAACGCGCTGAGCGAGATCGTCGGGGCGCATTCCATCCTCAAGGCGATCCCCGCCCCGGCGGAGGGGCAGACCCCCTCCGCCGGTTACACGCTGGCGAAGAACGCGCTCGACGCGGTGCTCGAAGAACATGACGTGGAGATGGACGGCAACACCGTCTATCTGCCGAACGTCTCGCCCGACGAAGGGCTGTCGTCGCCGTTCAATGGCTGGATGACGATCTTCGGCCAGTTCTTCGACCACGGCCTCGATCTGGTGGCGAAGGGCGGCAACGGCACGGTCTATGTGCCGCTGGCGGAGGATGATCCGCTCTACGTTCCGGGCGGCCAGAATTACATCCCAATGACTCGCGTCACGGTGAACGCCGGGGCCGACGGTGTCCTGGGCACCGCGGACGACGGCCCGGGGCCGAAGAACCTGACGACGCCCTGGGTCGACCAGAACCAGACTTACGCCTCATCGGCATCGAAACAGGTTTTCATGCGCGAATATATCGCCGGTCCGGACGGCAAGCCGATCGCGAGCGGCCTTTTGCTGGAAGGCAGCAACGGCGGCTTGGCAACCTGGGCCGATATCAAGGCTCAGGCGCGCACCATGCTGGGGATCGAACTCACCGACCTGAATGTCGGCAACATCCCGCTGATCGCGTCCGATCCCTATGGCAACTTCATCCCCGGCGCGAACGGCTATCCGCAGCTGGTTGTCGGCATGGGCCTCGATGGCCAGCTGGGAACGGCTGACGACATGCTGCGGGAAGGCAATCCCTTGGCGCCCGTCAGCGCGCAAGGCGTTGTGCTGACCGGCCATGCTTTCCTTGATGATATCGCGCATGCCGCAGCTCCCATAGTGACTGGTGGCGTGTTGCAGGCCGACACCGATTCGGCGCTCGGCTATGCCAATGCCGACGGCTCGCCCGGGCCGCAGGGCCCGCGTGGTCCCGCTGCCTATGACAACGAACTGCTCGACCGCCACTTCATTGCCGGTGACGGCCGCGTGAACGAGAACATCGCACTGACTGCGGTCCACCAGGTGTTCCACTCGGAGCATAACCGCATCGTCGAGCACACCAAGGATGTTACGCTTGGGTCGATGGATCGCGCCTTCATCAACGAATGGCTGCTGACCGACCTTACCGACGTGCAGTTCGCCACCCTGACGGGCGGCAGCGCGACGGCAATCGCCACGCTGTCGGCATCGCTCTCCTGGGATGGCGAGCGCCTGTTCCAGGTCGGCCGCTTCACTAACGAGATGGAGTATCAACACCTGGTGTTCCAGGAATTCGGCCGCATGATGCAGCCGGACATCGATGCCTTCCTGTTCGAGCCTTCGGCCGACATCAACCCGAGCATCGCCGCCGAGTTCGCGCATGTCGTGTACCGTTTCGGCCACTCGATGCTGCGACAGGACATCGCGGTTATCGAAATGGATGCGGACGGCAATCCTGTTCAGAACGATGTCACGCTATTCGACGGCTTCCTGAACCCCATCATGTACGATTCGCTGGGTTCGGCCGAAGAGGCATCGGGCGCCATCATTCGCGGCATGAGCCGCCAGACCGGCAGCGAGATCGACGAATTTGTCACCGACGTGCTGCGCAACCAGCTGCTCGGCATCCCACTCGACCTCGCCACCATCAACCTCGCGCGTGGCCGCGACGTGGGTACGCCGCCGCTCAACGCGGCGCGCGAGAAGTTCTTCGCGGAGACGGGCGACACGCTGCTGAAGCCGTATGAGAGCTGGGCGGACTTCGCGCTCAACCTCAAGAATCCGGCGTCGATCATCAATTTCGTCGCCGCCTATGGCACGCACGAGACGTTGATCAACACGCAGGCCGACCCGAAGACGATCGAGGAGTTGCGCGAAGCCGCCACCAGGCTGGTGCTCGGCGACCCGATGCTGACGGGCGCCGCCAAGACCGCTTTCGACGAGGATCGCCTCGACTTCCTCAATGCCGAGGGCGCCTATGCCGGCGGCACGCTGGGCGGCCTCAACACCGTCGACTTCTGGATCGGCGGGCTCGCCGAGGAAAAGATGTCCTTCGGGGGCATGCTGGGCTCCACCTTCGCCTTCGTCTTCCAGATGACGATGGAGAATCTGCAGGACGCCGACCGCTTCTATTATCTCTCGCGCACCCAGGGCCTCAACCTGCTCAACGAGCTGGAGAACAACACGTTCGCCGAGCTGGTGATGCGCAACACCGACCTGCGAGCGGAAAATCAGACGGCGCTGCCGGGCAATCTGTTCTCGGCGTTCCAGATGCCGACGCTCGAGATGGACCTGAGCAAGCAACTTGGCGACGATCCCGTCTCGGACGATCCGTTCCTCGGCGGGTTTGCGAAGCTGGTCGAGCGGGTCGATGCCAATAACGACGGCGTCGCCGAATATCTCCGCATCAACAGCAACGAGCACTTCACCGTTGGCGGCACCGAAGGCGACGACACCATCGTTGCGGGCGGCGGGGACGACGCGCTGTGGGGCAAGGGCGGCAACGACACGCTTGAGGCTGGCTACGGC
>Ga0193742_1001633_pt1 | contig 13309 bp, 17 predicted proteins | sample L2c1metaG_FD_165511 | JGI IMG/M metagenome (GOLD analysis project Ga0193742, IMG submission 165511) | Soil microbial communities from a riparian zone of the East river system, Colorado, United States - L2c1 | ecosystem: Environmental > Terrestrial > Soil > Riparian zone | place: USA: East River... | reverse complement strand
CCGACATGTTCGAAATCGAATCCAACAAGCTGGGAGAGCAAAAGGGCAATGCCGCGGAAAAGAGCTTCGCAGCGCAAATGGTCAAGGATCATAGCAAGACCTCGAACGAACTGAAGGAACTGGTGTCCAGCGGCAAGGTCAAGGCCGAACTGCCGACGGCGCTGGATAGTTCTCATCAGAGCAAAACTCGACAAGCTCAAGAGCAAGACCGGCAAGGACTTCAGCTCGGATTTCGATTCGATGCAGGAGGACGCCCACGAGGACGCGGTGTCGCTGTTTGAGCGCTATTCTAAGGGCGGTGACAATGCTGACCTGAAGAATTGGGCCGGAAAGACCCTCCCCGCTCTGAAGCATCATCTGGAAATGGCGAAGGCGCTAAGCAAGTCCAAGTAATTGAGTAGGACGGGTGTCAACCCAGCGGAGCGGCGGCGAGCCTCGTCGCCAGTACGTAGGAATTACGATCCCGCTATAGCGCTGCAAAGAGAAAGGCCCCCGGATTTCCGGGGCCTTTGAGGTAGCTGCTAAAGTACACAAGTGGACATACCAGTGCATCATTGGGGTGTACGCTGAAGCCATCACCGCACCGTCGGCGAATCCGACGTGCGGGCAATTCCAAGAAAGTGCTGGCCGAGGACCTTTGAAGTCAGCGAACGCTGGCGCCATAGCGGTCGGCGCTGCGGCCAGGCGTGAGCAAAAACTACACTCAGCCAACTTTTTTTGACATTTACGTCGGACACCGGACAGCAATCTCCCGCGTTAGCCCGGCGAGGCAAGGGTTCTCAGGGATATAGCGCATACTTGGACCCGCCTAGCCAACCAGATCGAACGATATAGCGAGTTAGCTACTAAGGCGACCGGCCTCGGCGCCAGCCCCGAAGTCCGGCCCGACCGGATCTAATTGAGCTGGTGCCCGATCGTTCGCCGCGCTCATGATCGGATTTCGATGCGCTACAGCTTCGCGCAAGGTGGCCAGCTTAGCGCCATCGGGCAGCACGATCGGCTCGTCAAAACGCAGGGACCAGGACACGACGCAACTCCGCAACAGAACGGGATTTAAATCCGATACGGCTAGGTTCGTTCCGTGGCGCCAAAGGTGGAGATGAAAGAGACGCTCATCTGGAGGCATCGCGATCTTATTCTTCCATCTCGCGGAGTTTTTGTTCCAGCACGGCCGCCAGCGCGTCTAGGCGCTTCCGAGTCGTGTCATTCGCCTTCCTAGCCTGCAGCCGAGTTTTGATTATTTTCATTTCGAGTTCTACGCGTTCGCTTTTTGAAGGCATGACGGACTCCGCAAACGATACAACTGCGGAGCGCAGATTTTGTTTCAATGTACGCTGCCGGACGCCTAGGCGACCTAGTAGAGGCGCCGGGAGCTTTTCGGATCATAGGCAAACTTCTTGCGGACATCCCGCACAGTCGGGAATGGGGTGCCAATTTTGCGCGCCTGAGCGCGAACGCTGATTATCGTTCGCTTGAGCGCGGCGGCGGCCCGTAGAGCCGATGTGCCTTGTTTGACGAACTGGCGAATGCGTTCGTTGTCTGCCTCGGTCCAAAAAGACTTAAGGCTCATGCTTTTCTCGACCTCTGGCAATTCGGCTTAAGGGAAACCGAGAGAGCAATATTGCAGACTTTATCTTGGTGCAAGCAACCGCTCTGCACCAATCCTCCCGATTACGCTGCTCGTTACCGACGGCTATAATGCCAAGCTTCACTGAATTACAGGGGTGTATTCACATGAGCAATGATCAGGGTCAGCAGCTCGGTATCGACTTGGCCAACAACCTCATGCTGATGACGCTGTTTAGTATCGTTGCAGACATGACAGAGGATCCGGAAGGGTTTCGCTCGGACGTCAAAAAGGGTTGCTCGACTTGACCGACGATTACAAGCTACCCAGAATTGCGCCAGAGACCGCGGAAGAAGCGCGCAACACCGCAAGACAGATCATCAGCGGTATTTTGACAAACGGGAAACCGATCAGGCCGCAATAGTCAGGCTGCTGCCTTGTCTTCCTTGTCCGCGCCGGGAGCCACGATCTTCATGGCGTTTTCGGGCAAGCGCCGCTGCAGCGACTTCGCCTCATCCCATGGCGCGCGCATCCATACGTCGCGCTCTTCGTCCGTCGATAGGATGACCACGAAGCGGCAGGCAGCGGGGATTCGAAAGGCGACGGCAGCGATCCTCTTGAGGCGTTTGGTCCAGTCCAGCCCGCGGCGGATGTACTCCTTGATGGCTCATTGGCGACAGCTGGCAACGGCCGCTCCTCGCGACAGCATTTATTCCTTCACTTTGGCCAAAGGCCCGATGGCAGGGGCGTTGATCGGTTGCCCCTCGACGTCGAACATCGAGCCGTGGCACGGGCAATCCCAGCAGGTTTCAAAACTATTCCAATGCAGATGGCAGCCCACATGAGTGCAGCTTGCGGAGTTTAGGTGCAGGGTTCCTGCGTCGTCACGGTAGGCCGCGATCTTCTCAAGGCCCCGCCGCACGATCGCGCCATTGCCGCGCTTCAGCTCATCGAGTGAGCCAATCTCGCCCGGTGCTATGTACTCCGCGAAACTTTTGAGTGCGGTCACATTTTCAGCCATGAAGTTTTTCGCGGCCTTCAGAGGAACGCGGCCGGGCAAATAAACATCTTTCCATGGGTGATCTTCACCAAGGATCAGACCGGCGTTCAGCATTGCTCCCGCGACGCCGTGTGTAAGGCCTTGCCCGGAATCGCCCATCGCGACGTAAATATTCCTTCCGCCGGGGTCCCGCCCGATGAAGCCGGCGTAATCGATCGTGTCGAGTACCTGTCCGGACCAGCGATGCGTCTCTTTGCCAAGGCCTGAAATCAGGCCGCGGGCCCAGCCTTCCAGTTTCCTGAAGCGTTCGTCTGCGTCATCCGCTTCTCCGCTCTTGTGATCCTCCCCGCCGACCAAGACGTAATCGATGCTCGCCGGGCCGGGCTGCAGGCGCACATAGTGATAGGGGTCTTCGGTATCCCAGTAGAGCGCGTCGGGCAGGACGCCGCGCTTGATCTCGAAAGTGATCACGTAGGTCCGATAGGGAGCCGTTTTAGTGTGAATGGCGAAGCGGTCGGAGATTGAAGAGTTGGTCGCAACAACCCCGTGCTGGGCGCGAATGACGCCTCGCGCCGTTTTAACGGTAACGACGCCGTTATCTTCAGTCACTTCCTCTACCGGGCTGTCGCGGAAAAAAGACACGCCCTTCTCGGTGCATACCTTCGCGACCCCGGCGAGATATTTGAGCGGATGGAAGGTTGCCTGCCTAGGATAGCGCAGGACGTGGCGATCTTCGCAGCCATTGAACGGCACACCCACCAGCCGGTGGACGGGGGCTCCGACCTCGCGAACCGCGTCCATTTCCTGGTCGATTGTGTCCGCCGGCATATCCCGGCCCTGAAAGAGATAGCCGTCGAGGCGCCGGAAATCGCATTCGATCCTCTCATTTTTCTGGATTTCCTCGATGCGGTCGACGGCAGCGGCCTGGCTGTCGCAAAAGAGCTTTGTCGCGTCGTGTCCCTTGATCTTCGTCATTTCACTGACGAGATCATCGCATAAAGGAGCAAGATGAGCTGAAGTGCGCGACGTCATGCCTCCGCAGATGCGGCCGCGGTCAACAACGATGACGGATTTGCCTCGCTTACAAAGCTCGTACGCCGTTGAAATCCCGGCAATGCCCGAACCGATGACCGCGACATCGCACTCGTGGACACCGTCAAGCACCTCCGCGCCGGGTGCGACGTCAATGTCCATCCACAGTGATTTACTCGTCATCGAACGTTCTCCTAAACAACTGAGAACGCTTCCGATACTGGCAAAGTTCCAATCTCCTTCGTTGAGCCCAAAAGACGGCCCAGCATCCGCTGCAGGGCTTTGGCATTTTTGGGGGCATGGGCATCGTTGTCGTTATTGAAATAGATCCAGGCTCGCTTCGCACCGCTGGCTTTGATCCTGTCTGCCCATATTGCAAGTTCGTCTCTTGAGTAGTCGTGCCGATACCATCGCTTTGGGCCGTGCAGGCGGACATAAATTTCATCGGCTGTGCGGATAAGCTCATCGGGCAGGCGCGGTCCGCTGCAGGAGCAGAAGATAATCCCGGCCTTTCGGAAGGCGCTGTACACCTCGTCATTCCACCAACTGACGTGCCGGAATTCAACGACATTGCGGCGCGTGGGATCGAGCTGGCTGACAATGTCATTGAGCCGGGTCTTGGTGTAGCGATAGCTCGGCGGCAGCTGAAACAGAAAACATCCCATCCGCGCGCCCAGAATATCGGCGATCATCCCAAAGTCCTTCACCAGTGTTTTCGTGCCCTTGAACTTCTTGACATGAGTTATCAGCTCGCAAACCTTGACCGTGTACGCGAACTTTTTCTTGCCGGGCTGGCGCCTCCAAGCCTGAACGCCGGCGACCGTTGGCCATGAGTAAAAGGATGCGTTGATTTCGACGGTATCGAAGCGCTTGAGGTAATGTTGGAACCAGTCGTTCTGCGGCACACCGGCATAGAACGAATCCCGCCATTTCCAGTAACGCCAGCCGGAGCATCCGACGAAAACCGACGGCTTCGGTTCAGAAAAGTTCTTTGGGCTTCTCGTTTCCGCCTTTACCCGGGCTGCATGCATTTTCGCCGCACGCTTGATGTTATCCTCGCGCTGCTTTTCACGCCGCAGGCGCCTCCGTTCCCGACGCTCTTCGAGCGTCAGTCCCGTCCATGGGGCTGCTGTTCTTTCGCGCGGCATGATGTTCTTCATGATTGCTAACGCCCGAATGGGGGGAAGGGGTTCCAGGCATCGCGAACAGGCCTATATTCTTAGACAACCGAAAAGGGCCTTCCATGCAATTCGATGTTCTCGTTGTCGGCGGCGGACCTGCCGGACTGAGCGCCGCGCTCATTCTGGGACGGTGCCACCGCACAGTACTGCTCTGCGATGAAGGGCATCAGCGCAATCTGAGCTCGCACGCCATTCACGGGCTTCTCGGTAGGGAAGGGCGCTCGCCTGCCTCATTTCTGGACGAAGCGCGGGAAGACCTCTCGCGCTACAAGTCCGTCTCGGTGCGCGGCACGCGGGTCACGGCCATCAGCCGCGCCGGAGAGGGATTCGAGTTTGTCTGTGCGGACGGCACGGCTGGCAGTGCTTCGAAAGTCCTGCTTGCGACGGGTCTGGTTGACGAACTTCCCGAACTCGCGGGTATCCAGGCTCTCTACGGGGTCTCCGTGCATCATTGTCTTTACTGTGACGGGTTCGAATATGCGGGCAAGCCCGTAGCGGCATATGGCAGGGGAGATAAAGGGGCGGAACTTGCCGTCATGATGAAGTACTGGATGGCCGACGTAGTAGCTTGCAGCGACGGGACGGAGGTTAGCGCGCAAGCGATGCGAAAGCTCGCAGAACACAATATTCCGCTTCGCACCGAGCCCATCCGGCATCTTGAAGGGGCGGACGGAGAACTCACGAAAATCATGTTTGAAGGCGGGCCAGACCTACCCCGGGCCGGTTTATTCTTTTCGACCGGCTGCCATCAGGCGTCCGACCTATCCGAACGCCTTGGCTGCAAACGTAATGCGAAAGGCGGCGTCGTAATTGATCCCGATATGGAAGAAAGCAGCGTTTCCGGCGTATATGTTGCGGGCGACGTGTCGCGCGACGTCCTTCTTGTGGCGGTAGCTATTGGGGAAGGCGCGCAGGCGGCCGTTGCGATCAACAAGGCTTTCCTGCGTCGTGACGGATTCTGCGATTGAAAATCGTCAAGTCTTCGCTTCCTCAAGCCTTTGGAACCGCCGTCAGGCGCCAGTTGCATGATCTGGAGAAGAATCGGCCTGGATGATGAGCGACGCTTTGCTTTCGAGCTAGCCGTCCGTCCAGACTATTTGAGGCAACGATGAAGATCATGAATCCCTCGACCGTGATGCGTGCGTGCAGGTTAACCTCGGCCTCGAGGGTCGCAGCGAGCGGGTCACGGCAATCGACATCCAAATGGTTGCTGGTGCGTTTCCCGATTCATCGCAATGAAACGGCTCGGCGCGTCGCCGGATCCCCACCCACTTAAGCGATCCCTGAGGTGTTTTAAACTAGATGTGTCTAATCGAAGTCCTGGTGCCGCTTCGCGATAATGTGGACCACCCGATTCGCGTGACCGCTTCACACGTTCGCCCGCCGAAGGCGAGACTCAGCCGGCAGCGGCAAAGGTCCATGATGCATTCCCGTCTTCCAGGTCATGACGGACAAGATCGGTCGCCGCTGATGGAAGCAATACCGAGCGAGCCTCGAGGGAACATTGAGCAGGACGAGATCGTAAAACGTGTCACCGGATGCGAGAAGCTTTAACGGGAGTCCCGAATCTTGAGTCCGATCAGCGTGGCGACCAAGGCAAGACCAACGGCATTGGCGACGATAATCACGGAACAGCTATTTAGGACGCCATACCCAATCCATAAGGCAAGTCCGGCTGCAAATGCTGCGAGCGTGGACGTTAGGTCGTCTGTGGAGTCCGCTGGCAGCGCCTTTTTCAACTGCGGGATATAGGAGAGCGAGGTTAAAGCCGGTGGGCCGATTATCGTAACGAGCACAATATTGAGGGCCCCCTAACGCTACAAACACAGCTTAGCGTTTTCATTTCGATCGGCTTAAAGCGGCTCATGGCTTCATGACGACTTTGATGCACCCGTCCTGCTTGGCACGGAACGTCTTGTAGAGTTCAGGTCCTTCCTCAAGTGTCGCCCGATGGGTGATCACGAACGACGGATCGATTTCCCCCTTCTCGATGCGTTCGAGAAGCTGGGGCAGGTAGTGCTGAACCGGTGTCTGGGCCATGCGGAAGGTGAGCCCGCGGTTGATGGCCGAACCCATGGGGATCTGTCCAGCAGGCCGCCGTAGACACCGACGATCGAAACCGTGCCGAGTTGCGGCAGCAGTGGATCGCCTGCCGCAGAACATGGGGACGGTCCGTTCCCATGAAGGTCGCGACCTTGATGCGATCCACGACGGCATCGAAGCCGGACCCGATATCAGGCTCGGTGCCTACGGCATCGATGCATGCATCAGCTCCGCGGCCATTGGTCATTTCCTGGATCCGGTCGTAGATGTCCTCTTTCTTAAAATCCAGTGTAACGGCGCCGGATGCTTGGGCCAGGGCGAGACGCTCCGGGACGGTATCGATGGCGATGACACGTTCTGCACCCAGCAGGAAAGCGCTCTTGATCGCGAACTGCCCGACGGGACCGCACCCCCAGACCGCAACCGTCTCGCCGCCCTTTAGATTGCAGCAATCGGCAGCCATGAAGCCTGTCGGGAAGATATCCGACAGAAAGAGGACCTGTTCGTCGCTCAGCCCCTCCGGAACCTTGATCGGGCCGACGTCGGCATAGGGCACGCGAAGGTATTCCGCCTGGCCGCCGGCGTAGCCGCCCAGCATGTGGGAATAACCGAACAGGCCCGCTGGAGAGTGTCCCCAGAGTTTCTCGGCCATCTTGTGATTGGGATTGGAGCGCTCGCAGCCGGAGAAGAAGCCTTTCCTGCGGAAGAAACATTCACCACACGAGATCGTAAAGGGAACTACCACCCGGTCGCCGATCTTGAACTTCTTGTTTTCAGAGCCGACTTCGACAACTTCGCCCATGGTCTCATGGCCGAGGACATCGCCCTTTTCCATCGTGGGCATGACGCCGTCGAACAGATGCAAGTCCGAGCCGCAGATGGCGCAGGCAGTGACCCTGATGATGGCGTCTCGCTCGTGCTCGATCTTGGGATCCGGCACGGTATCGCATCGAATGTCGTTCTTGCCGTGCCAGGTCAGCGCTCTCATCCCTACATCTCCGTATCGCAAAATGTGTCGGGGACAAACTCCGGGGAGAAAATCGGTTCCTTTGGTTGCGGAACGACAACGGAAAACGGGGGTTAAATGAACGATTAGCAGCACAAGGAGCCCGCTATGTCCGCTTCCCGACCTTTTGCGATCGTCACCGGTGCATCCACCGGCATCGGATTAGAATTGGCGAAGCGCTGCGCAAAGGAAGGCTACGACGTTTTAATCGCGGCCGAGGAACCTGAGATCGAACAGGCGGCGCATTCCCTTCGTGTCGGCGGTGCCGTTGTCGAAGCTGTTCAAGCCGATCTTGCGACGACCGAAGGCGTGGACAAGCTTTATGCGGCCGCGGAGGGTCGTCAGGTGGATGCCCTTCTGGCGAATGCAGGGCGCGGTCTCGGCCATGCGTTCCTTGACCAGGATTTCGGAAAAGCGCGGCAGGTCGTCGATACCAATATCACCGGCACAATCTACCTGATCCACAAGGTCGGCAACGACATGCGGCGTCGAAACTCGGGGAAAATACTTATCACGGGATCGATCGCGGGCTTCACCCCCGGCAGCTTTCAGGCCGTTTACAACGGGACCAAGGCCTTCCTAAACTCGTTCTCATTCGCACTGCGCGAGGAGCTCAAGAACACCGAGGTGACGGTGACCTGTCTCATGCCGGGCGCCACCGAGACGGAATTCTTCCGACGGGCGGAGATGTTGGATACCGCCGTCGGGACGGCCGAAAAGGATGATCCCGCCGAGGTCGCCAACAATGGTTTCGATGCCATGATGAAGGGCGAGGGCGATATCGTCAGCGGGTTCAAGAACAAGGTCCAATCCGCCGCGGCCAATGTGACGCCGGCCGGCGTTCTCGGTAGACAGCATCGAAAAATGGCAGAACCTGGCACAGCAAAAAAATGACTGATATCTCTCAAAATATCGGCTTCCGTTGATATCGATGCCGCAAGACAGCCTCGCGGCCGTGCAGCGATGGCGCGCCGCGGTGTATCTCGGGCTCACAGCAGCACCTTTTCGACCGTCGTCAGCCAGCTACCTGCCTAATGGGTATACGCAGAGTACAACGGTGCGTTAACGCGGCCTTCGTGAAGTAGCGGCGGCTTCGCGACCGCGAAGCCGCCAAGTTGGACCAACAGGATCAGGCCGCAGTCGAAGCCTTCGAGTTGACGCCTTTGCGCAGCGCCACCGTGTTAAGTTTGGTATTTGCCGCCTTCTCCTCGTTCAGGTTAGTTGTCAGAAAGCGCGCGATCTCGTCGTGGCCGAGTTCTTCGGCCCACGCGATCAGCGTCCCGTAACGGCAGATTTCGTAGTGCTCGACGGCCTGCGCGTTCGCAACGATCGCCGCGTCCAGCACGGCCTTGTCTTCGATCTCGCCGGCTGTCTCGTCGGCCTCCTTGATGATGCCGTCGATGGCCGGACACTTGGTGCCGCTAGGCTCTTTGCCTAGCTTTTCGAAGGCTTTCTGAAGCCGCTCGACCTGCTTGTTGGTTTCCTCAAGGTGGCCCTTCAACCCAGCGACCAGGTCCCGGTTCGTGGCTTTCTCGATCATCTTGGGCAGCGATTTGATAATCTGCTGCTCGGCGTAGTAGATGTCTTGGAGACCATGGAGCAGCAAATCGTCCATGGTTTTGATGTCTTTTGTAAAAAGTCCCATTCGAAGCTCCTTTTGCAATGATGGCAATGGAACGCCGAGGTCCGATCGCGGTTCCACCCAGTGCATATGCATTCGGAGGGGCGATGGCCAATAGACACGACCACTACGCAAACCTGCTGGGACGGGCGGCTATGGATGTTTGGGGCGATATGCCGCGCGATATCCAGGAAGCCCTGTTCGAAAAGGCCATGAAGGGCCAGGACGCCGAACGGGAAGAACTGGCCCGCCTCCTTCACGACCGTCACCCACGAACCTTGCATCCGCCGAGGCGCGAACACGAAGGAGACAAGTCGGCCTGAAAAGTTACCTCATCGGGGACGTAAGGTTATGGCACTGCCGCAATCACTCGAGCCGATTTCGAATGCCGTCCACCTATGCATTGACATGCAGAACTTATTCGCACCTGGCGGAATCTGGGCAACCCCCTGGATGGAACGGGTGCTTCCAGTGATCGTCGCGGTAGCGGAGCTTAATCCTCAACGCAGCGTGTTCACCCGATTTGTGACACCTCTAAACGCACAGGACAGGCCGGGACGATGGCAGCGATACTTTACAAAATGGGAATGTGCGACCCGTTCTCGTCTGTCCACGGCGCAACTTGAGATCGTGCCCGCGAATCTCGCCTGATACCCCCGGCAAGGGTTATAGATAAGCCCGCCTATTCCGCCTTTGCGGAGTCCGGTCTTGCAGCGTTTCTCCACGATAAAAGTGTCGACACCATCATCATCACCGGTTCTGAGACAGACGTGTGCGTTCTGGCTACTGTGCTTGACGCTGTGGATCTGGGTTTCCGGACTGTAGTGGTTGAAGATGCTCTATGTAGCTCTTTTGATCAAGGCCACGACGCCCTGATGATACTTTACCGCAACCGCTTTTCTGAACAGATAGAATTGATGACGCAGACGCAGGTATCCGAGCTCTGGCATGACCGGTGAGAACTATCGAGCGAGCATCGAAATGCAAACCGAGTAGCGAAGCCGTCCGTGATGGGCGGTTAGGTGTATTTTTAATTCAATCTACAGTCACTTCTCGCGCATTGCGCTGCGCGATCGTCATCGATGTGTCCGGTCCGACCGCAAAGGCATGCGAGATTCTCTTGCCCTTGAAAAGCGGCGAATCGGACTTGGACCATCCCTATGAAACGGGACGAGGATGGGAGCTTTCCGATTAACGGCTGTGGGTCTGGTTAGCCGCCTCTTTCGACGCGCCTAGCAACTGGCCGTACGGCTCTTTAACCGTTCATAGCACTCGTAGGCACCTCACGCAGACCCTCAACGTCCAGTATGTCGATTTTGCCACGCCTGTCGATCCACCCCAACGCGATGCCGGTTATCTTGACGACCGCTGAAGAACGGGATGCTTGGATGCGTGCGCCATGGGACGAGGCGAAAGCCTTACAGCGACCGTTGCCTGACGACGGATTGAAGGTTGTAGCGCGTGGAGTGGACAAGGAAGACAAGGCTGCGGCGTGACGATTGCTTTGCTCGCGCATCAAAAAGGCCCCGTGGGGGAGACGGGGCCTTTTGTGAAAGGGGTACATCCGCCCTTCCAGTCTAACGAGACAGGCAGAAAACGCCGAAACTCTTTTGTAGTTCCTTGTTCGGAACGAAAAATCCGAGTCATGCATTATCGCTTAAACCGGAGGCGATCATGGCTGTAAACAAACCAAAAGGCGACAATACCCGTAAGGGCGCGGTGAAGAAGCGGACGCAGCTCAAAAACCCACTCACCAAGACGTCCACCAAACGGAATAAGAAGGGTGGTCAGTTCATGGCAGTCAAGAAGAGCGCCAAAAAATTCAAGGGTGTCAGGCGCGAGAAGTGAATGGCTGGGTGGTGGTGATCACCGTCAGTATAGCCATTCTCATTGCCTCAACGGCTTTTGCGGTCCTTCGATGACATGGCTGGTGTCGGGCTCTTCATAGCCCTCAGCCCTGTTGCAGTCACACCGGCATGCCCGCTCCACACATGCAGCCGAGTTCATCCGACCATGCCTTGTCCGGGTGGTTCTCGCACACCCAGCCCACTCCCAGACATTTCGGACAGTTGCGATCCATGACATCCCATAAAGAAGCGCGGACCCTGCCCTGATACGCCGCAGGTACGCCGCGCGCCCATGACGGCCGTCCTTGGAGGCATTAGGCCGTCGATCTCGAAACGTTGTCACGTCCGCCACGTTCCAAGCAATTGTCGAAGCTTCGTCCGCTCGACGATCATGGACGGAAATGGCGATCCTATTTCGCGGGCTTTGTTCTGAACCGACATCCGGGTTCTTCTCAGAATGACAGAGGTGCGCAAGGGACTGACGCCCTCGGCGACCAACGCTTCGAGGCGCTCCATATCAGCATCGGTCCAGAGGTTGTTTACTCTGCGCATCGCTTCCTCAAAGGGCGCCCGTCGCTTATGGCGACGGGCTCAGTTGGGGGTCGTCCCTCGGGAGGGACATATGGAAAAGCCTCGAAAAAGAAAACCGTTCCTGAGTCCGGTAGCGGACAATAACCAGTAAAATCAGGGCCTTGTGAAACCGGAAGGTCCCCTACTGCGTTGGACCGCCAAATGAGAGGTTTACATGGACATAACTCGCTGCCCCAAATGCAAAAAACGATTGATGGCAATGACGGACCGAACCGGCAGGACTGAGCTGTGCTGCCTGAAATGCGACAAGGTCGATCCGATGAAGACCGATGCCGCGAAATGGGCCGACAGCTCCCTTACCGGTCCAACGGCAGCCTAAGCCTTCTTGAGCCCCTTGAACGAGCTTTGCCGGAGCAAACCCTCCGAGGTGATATCTCTTAATTCAACATCTGGACGAATACGGGGTCTACCCATGTCGCTTTCGGCTTCCTCACCTGTTTCGTCTGCTTCGATTTAAGGCTGACCACGGTATCGAGCTGTTTTCTGATTTGGCTGGAAATGGTTCGCGACCAGCCCGTACCCACCTTGCCCATGTAGACCAGGTCTTTCCCTTCCCGCTTCCCGAGATAAAGCGCGGCAACCCCCGGTAGGATCTTTGACGAATCCGATGACCGGGAATTTGCCCTTCTGCACGGATTTGATCTTAAGCCAGCCCTCGTTGCGGTCCGAGCGATATGGCGCCTGGGCGTTCTTGGAGATGAGCCTTCCCAGTTCAATTTGGCAGCGTGCTCAAACATCTCCTGCCCGTCGCCGGTCAGGTGTTCGGAGTAAAGCACGGGAAGGTCGATATTGTTCTCACCAATCGAATCTGACAGCGCCAGCTTGCGCTCGACCTGAGTAAACTTGCGGAGGTCCCCATCCCGCCAGAGAAGGTCGAAAGCGTCGTAAACAAGCCGGCCCTGTTTGCCCGCGGCGAGTTCGGCCTGCAGTTCGGAGAAGTGGTCCGGCCTTCGTGAATAACCACCACCTCCCCGTCTCTAATGGCTTGTCCAGGGAGATCGAAGGCGCCGGCAACCGTGGAAAAACGCTTGGTCCAGTCCAGCCCGTTGCGAGTGAAGACCTTCTTCTTTGCAGCGTTGACGTGGATTTGGACGCGGTAGCCGTCATATTTAATTTCATGAAGCCCCTGCTCCCCGTATTCACCCCGTAAATACGGGGCGAATACGGGGAGGGAGGACCGGGCGCGCCCCTGTTAATGCAGGAAAAGAACAGGGCGGCATGCCTCCCGTTAAGGCATTGGCCACCCCAAGGTTCTGGACCACACACAAAGCCGACCGAACACTGACGCTCTTGTCCTTGGCGGATTCAACCGGTCGTCGCAACACTTCGTGTATGGCTCACCCGTAGGAGTTCGTCGAGGGTTTCCGCTGGTGTTCTCCAGCCGAGGGTTTTCCGGGGCCTGGTGTTGAGTGCAAGGGCTA
>Ga0193742_1001632_pt1 | contig 13311 bp, 11 predicted proteins | sample L2c1metaG_FD_165511 | JGI IMG/M metagenome (GOLD analysis project Ga0193742, IMG submission 165511) | Soil microbial communities from a riparian zone of the East river system, Colorado, United States - L2c1 | ecosystem: Environmental > Terrestrial > Soil > Riparian zone | place: USA: East River... | reverse complement strand
CCGCCACCACCGCTGCGGCTTGCCGACCCACGAGTACTCGCCTGCCTGGATTGCCAGCCGCCGCCGCCTCCCCCGCCGCCGCCAAAAGCCGACGACCCGCTGCTCTTATCCTGCCCTCCATAGCCGCGAGCAGCAGCAGAGTTGGCTCCGGAGTAGGTTGAGGTGGGTCTCTGGGTAGCGGTTGAGGCGGATCTCTGGGTAGCGTTTGAAGTAGGTCTCTGGGCAGGGGTTCCTTGAGTCTGATTCCAACCGCCTCCGCTGTTTTTGTAGACATTTCCGTTGGCGGCCGCGTACTTGTCCCCACTTGCTGTTTGCCCCACTGCCCCCCTGCCGTAGGCGCCTGATGCGGCGACCCCTTTGCCACCCTCCGAAGTTTGTACCGTTCCGACAGATCCACGCGCGGTCGTTTGATGCTGGGTGTAGGCAGTCTGGCCGTTCTTTGACACAACCGAGCTTCCATAGTTGCCGTGAGCGTTGGAGACTTGATTTGTAGCGGCATAGGCCCCGGTGTGTGGGTTGTACGCTTCACCCACTCTCTGGGTGCCATACGGTGTCGCGGTCGCTGCGCCACGAGCATACGTTCCAGTTGAAGGATTGTACGCATTCCCAACGCGGGCTGCCCCATACGGACCATGGACGGTGGCGCTGGAACCATAATAGCCGCCGTGCCACGCGGCGTTTCCGTGGTAGACGTTACTTCTATATACAACGGCACCACCATGCCAATTACAGTTCCAGCTGCTGTAACCCCATCCGCAACAACTATTGTTTATTGCCGCGCCGACCGCAATACCAACTCCGAAGGCAAAGATGCTGGTCGCCACTACATCCGCTGTACTGTATCCTGGCGTCGCAACCGGGGCACCGTAGACAACGGTAGGGTTGTACTGGGGGACGTAGACTACCTGTGGATTGGCGGGCTGAATAACGATCGTTTGTGGTGACTGTTGCACCACCGTGATCTGTGAGCCTGATTTCAGATTGCCTGTAGCCTTTGCTTTGGCGCGCAACGCCTGCACCGCTGACATCACATCAGCGGCTTGGTTGTGATACGCCTCGCCTAAGGAAGAGGTCCAACTGAGATTCTTCGCCATGTTGTCGAGGACCGATGGAAACTGTGTGAGCGCCTTTACGCTGGGATCCCACGTCTGCCCATCAACGGCCTTCATGAGAGCTGTGCCGGTAAGATTCTTGTTCTGCTGAAGCCAACCGCTGGCCGCAGCAACTTGGTCAGGAAAGGTCGCGGCTCCAAGGATCTGAGCCACTAAGGCATCCGGGTAGAGTGCGATGGGCGCGACCAGCTGTTGCAACTCCTCCGCAGACTCGGGCGCCTCCGCTTGTGCCGGATTCCCGCTCGATCCCGCTGCTGCGGGTTGTTGACCCACAGCTTCAAATGGCGCAGTGGTAAATACGAGCAAGAAGGATAGCCCCGCTGACAAAGCCTGTTTCATGAAAGTTTTGAACATTTCTTTTGTCTCCATCTTCTCGCTACTGATGCGGCCAAAATGTCCCGTTCGGGTTGGGACTTTACTGGAGCAATAACATCCCTGTTTACGTTCAGGCAATCGTTGGTGGGTTAGCAATTCCCAGAGTCTAGCGAAATGTTGGAGATGCTTCTTTGCCCATTTCGGCTCGCTCGATGGGACTATGGAGTCCATCCGCCTCCCAGCGCCTGATAGAGCTGAACATAGTTTTGCAACTCTGCATTCCACGCCTGAGCGAGAGACAACTGCGAGATGAAATATTGTTGTTGTGTTACCAACACTTCAAGGAAGCTCGTCGATCCATTCGTGAAACGAACGTTGGCGAGCCGTGCTGTCTCCTTATAAGTATTCGTTTGTTCCTCGATCTTCATCCGAAAGAGTCTTGACTGGTTGTAGCCGACAAGGCTGCTGGCGACATCTCCGAACGCGATCTGGACTGTCTGCCTGTAACTCAGTTCGGCTTCGGTCCGTTGCGCCCAAGCGAGTTTATAAGCGCTCCGGATCGCGCCACCGGCGTAGAGCGGCTGCAGTGCTTGCCCACCAACTGCCCAGAGGGTAGCAGGTCCCTGCAAAAAGCTAGTCAAAGCCGTGCTTTGCGCACCGAATAAACCGGTCAAACTTATCTGAGGAAAGAATGCCGCTTTCGCGACACCGACATTCGCATTTGCCGAAATCAAGGTTGCTTCACTCTGTCGCACATCGGGACGTCGCTCTAGAAGGGTCGACGGAAGCCCTGTCGGCACGGTGACCAGGTGCGGCTGATCGTTCAGTACCAGACCACGTGCGATTGGACCCGGGTTTCTGCCCAACAGGATGCTGATCTGATTCTCGGTTTGCTCGATAAGCCGCTGATCGGTAATCACTTCAGCCTCGGCTTGCTGTACCAGCAAATCTGCCTGGTAAACGTCGGTAACAGCACTCTCACCGCCCCTATATTTGAGGGTGTTGAGTCGCAGAATATCTTTGTCGGCAGTGACAGCCTGTTGTGAGAAGTCCAGTCTGTAGTCGAACTGGCGAAGCTGAAAATAGGCTATGGCAATATCAGAGATCAGCGTTGTCTGAACCACGCTGCGTCCATAGGTGGTGGCGAGCAACTGCGCTCGCGCGGCCTCCGTCCCCCGTCGATATTTTCCCCAGAAATCCGCGATGTAGTTCAACTGTATACTGACCGAATCGAAGGTTGGTCCATTTGTCGCCAACCTGTTGCGGAGATAATCTACTCCTGCCGTTCCGGAGAGATTCGGCAATTGATTCGCCCGTGTAACCCCAACGATTGCCCGTGCCTGCAGGATACGGGCGGCAGCGATCTGCATGTCGTAGTTGTTGACCAGTGCTTCCTTGATAAGCGCCTGGAGTGCCTGATCTTGAAATACACCATCCCACTCAGTCTCTGCGATAGATTGAACAACCGCCTGGTTTGCCACATCCGGCGCTAAGCCGCGGTACTGTCCCGGCGTATTGATAGGTGGACGGCTATAGTTTGGCCCCACTTTGCAACCGCTTATTAGAAGCGTCAGGCCGATCGCCGAGCATACTCTTACATTGATCATACCGTCGGTCCTTCATGAGTAGAGACGGGTTCTTTTTCCAGCAGTGGCGGCTTCTTCTTTTTGAAGAGATAGCCAAAGCGTTCAACAACGTCGAAGGAGACAGGAATAAAGAAGATGGCGAGCAATGAAGCAGCCAGCATGCCTCCAATTACTACAGTGCCAAGGACCTGCCGGGAGATGGCGCCCGCTCCGGTAGCTGTCCATAACGGCACGCAGCCCAGAATGAATGCAAATGCCGTCATCAGAATCGGACGCAATCTCATCTTCGCGCCGGATAGAGCAGCATCAATCAGCGTTTTTCCATTCTCGTGTTCCATCTTGGCGAATTCAACGATAAGAATGGCGTTCTTGGCGGACAGGCCGATGAGCATGACCAGACCGATCTGGGCGTAGACATTGTTGTCCAGGCGTCGCAGATATAAAGCTGCGAAAGCGCCGAAGACTGCAATCGGTACCCCCAGCAGAACGCTGAGCGGCAGCGTCCAACTCTCATACTGCGCGGCCATGATCAGGAAGACGATAAAGAAAGAGAGACCGAAAACTACACCCGGCGAGACCCCCTGCGAGGCCTTCACCTCCTGATACGACATGCCCATGTAGTCGAAGCCCATCTCGCTTGGCATCGTTTTTTTGAAGACATCTTCCAGCGCCGCGATCGCCTGTCCCGAACTGTATCCAGGGGCTGCTGAACCGTTGATTTGCACGCCCTGGAACTGGTTGTACTTCATCACAAACTCAGGCCCGCTACGCGGTCCGCTACGGGTAAGCGTGCTTAGCGGAACCATCTGTGCCGAACTATTCGTGACATAGAATTTGCCGAGATTATCGGCGGATGTTCGATAGTCTCCCTCGGCCTGAACGTAGACTTGCCATTGACGTCCGAAGCGATTGAAGTAGTTCACCAGTGACCCGCCCATGAAGGTCTGGAGTGTTTGGTACACGTTCGCCAGGTTAACCTGCTGAGTGAGCACTTTTTCCTGGTCCACAGTGATGCCGACCTGCGGCACTCCGAACAGTGCAGTAGTCATGACACCGGCAAGCTCGGGGCGTTTGCGAGCTTCCTCCATAAAGATCTGTGTATTCTTCGCCAGGAACTCGATCGTGCTCCCGGATCGATCTTCTAAAACAAAGGTGAAGCCACCCGAAGTGCCGACTCCAGGAATCGCAGGAGGCGGAAACGTAAACGCTATCCCCGATGTAACTCTGGATAGGGCTCCTGTCAGGTGCCGCTTGATTCCGTCGTAGCTTTCCTCAGGTGACTTGCGTTCCGCCCAGTCTTTAAAGGAGACGAAGAAGAAGGAACTGTATGTGGTGTTTACTCCGCTTAGCATGCTGTAGCCCACAATCGAGCTGACATACTCCACGCCCGGCGTATTGAGAATGATCTTTTCGATCTCCTTCGAGGCGTCGGAGGTACGTTGTAATGAAGTTGCGTTTGGCAGTTGCAGACCAACGTAGACATATCCCTGATCTTCATCAGGAAGAAAACTCCCAGGCACCTTCTTCCCAAAAAAGCCAGTGCCTACCACAAACACCAACAACAATAGAAAGGCGAAGCCCGCTTTATGGATAAGGTGTTTGCAGGTATTGACGTATCCATCCGTCACCCGGCCGAAGCCGCGATTGAACCAGCGGAAAAACACTCCGAGCGGCCCGCGTGATTCTTTCCTTGGGCGAAGCAGCATTGCTGAGAGGGCGGGGCTGAGCGTCAAGGCATTGAATGCTGAAAAGATAACGGAGACCGCAATAGTTACAGCGAATTGTTGGTAGAGCCGACCAGTGATTCCCGGAATGAACGCGGTAGGGATAAACACAGCGGCCAAGATAAGTGCGATGGCGATGACTGGACCGCCGACTTCCTCCATTGCCTTGACGGTCGCGTCATGCGGCGTCATACCGTGTTCGATATGGTGTTCGACAGCTTCCACGACGACAATCGCATCATCCACAACGAGACCGATCGCCAATACCAGACCAAACAGTGAAAGCGTGTTGATGGAGAAACCGAGCAGAGGAAAGATCATGAACGTGCCGACCAGCGAGACCGGCACTGCGAGTAGAGGTATGAGAGTTGCTCGCCAGCCCTGCAGAAAGATGTAGACGACAATAATTACGAGAACCAACGCTTCGACTAACGTGTGCTTGATCTCCTTGATGCCTTCAGTGACCGATAGTGTAGTGTCTAGAGCAACGACGTAGTCCAGGTCCTGCGGAAAGCGAGTCTTTGCTTCCTCCATCAGCTTGCGTACTCCGGCGGCGGTTGCAACCGCATTTGCTCCCGGAGCCTGATAGACAGCCACCAAGGCTGCTGGTTTGCCGTTCAAACGACCGATCATGCTGTAGTTCTGTGCGCCCAACTCGACACGGGCAACATCCTTTAACCGTAGAATCCCCTCACCCGCCCTTGCACGAACGATAATCTGCCCAAACTCTTCCGCCGAGGGAAGGCGTCCAGGTGCACGCACGGTATAGGTAAACTGTTGTCCGGGAGGAACAGGGTCGCCACCGATCTGCCCCGCTGGATTTACATTGTTCTGCGCCTGTATCGCGTTAATGATCTCGGGCACCGTGATCCCCAAACTTGCCAGTTTGTCAGGGTTAACCCAGCAACGCATTGCGTATTGACCGGCGCCAAAGATAGACACCGATGCCACTCCCGGCACACGCGTCAAGGCGTCGTTCAGATTGATGGTCGCGTAGTTCGCCAGAAATATATTGTCGTAGGAATTATTCGGTGAACTAAGATCAATCAGCATTAACGGAGCTGCAGTTGACTTTTGTACGGTGACTCCCTGATTCAGGACAGAACTTGGCAATTGGGAATTCGCCTGCGAAGAGCGCATCTGCGTTAGGATCTGGTCCGTGCTGGCCACCGTATCGATACCGAAATCCACCGTCAGGGTCATCTTCCCGTTGCTGGAGTTCAACGAGTACATATAATTCATGCCGTCAACGCCCGACATTTGCTGTTCTATTGGGGTTGCGACAGACTGCGCCACCGTCTCGGCATCCGCACCCGTGTAGTTCGCGATGACCTGTATCTGCGGATCAGCGATATTGGGAAACTGCGCCGTTGGCAGACTCAGCATCGATACGATGCCCGCGATGATCATCAGGATCGAGATAACGATCGCGACGATCGGTCGGTTGATAAAGAATTTCGACATGGTTAGTTGCTCCCCGGCGCGGATGCAACCACATAAGGCTTGGGAGTGACGGGCGTGCCTTGTCGCACTTTCATAAAGCCCTGGACGATGATCTTCTCGCCCGGCTTCAACCCCTCAGTGACGATCCAGTTTGTCCCGACACGTTCTCCAACCTTTACCGGGCGAAACTCTGCCTTGTTATCAGAAGTCACCACAACGACCTGGTACATCGACTGAACTTCGATCACCGCCGCCTGCGGAACCAAAAGAGCATTCTTACTCGTGCCAGTCTCGATGCGTACAGTGCCAAAACCGCCAGGTCTGAGAATTCCATCCTTGTTAGCGAACTCAGCGGCAAGCTGAATGGTGCCGGTTGAGGAGGCGATCTCGCGGTTCACCAAAGTAATCTTTCCCTTCGCCGGAAACATCGCCCCGTTGGCCTGAATGAACTCGATCGGAAAAGCCGCGGCACGCTCCCGGCCCCCCAGAACAATCCGCGAAATCATTTGCGCAGTGTCAAGGTAATCTTTCTCACTGATGTTGAAGTAAGCTCGGATGGGATTGACCTGGGACACCGTCGTCATCTTTGTCGTTGTTCCCACCAGATCGCCAACATTCGAAGTCGATATTCCAGCGAGTCCGTCGATAGGCGAGAACACCTTGGTCCAAGCCAAGTTGAGTTCGGCTTGTGCCATGTTGGCCTTCGCGGCATCGACTTGGGCAGTCGATGCCGCAAGAATCGAAATATCGGTATCAAGCTGTTTCTGAGGAATAGCGCTTTGGGCTGCCAGAGGGCGGTCTCTCACGACATTGTTGTCAGCCTCAGATCGCTGCGCTTCAGCCATTGCGACCTGGGCCTTCGATTGATCGAGAGCAGCTACAAACGGCCGAGGGTCGATTTCGTAAAGTAACTGTCCGTTGCGAACGAAGAAGCCCTCGGAGTAATTCCGCCGAAGTAGATATCCCTGCACTTTAGGAGTGATGTCCGCATTGACCTGACCGTTCAGCTGCGCCACCCATTGCTGATAGATGGGTACGTTTTCTTCGATCACAGTCGTCACCTCCACTTCGGGGGGCGCTGGGGCTGGGGCTGCTTCTTTCTTCTCGCAACCAATCATCGACTGTAGGAAGAATAGGCCCCCTAAAGCGATAACAAAGCTAAAGCAGCGATTCCGCTGATACGACAGCACGACCACACGCTCCTCCTTACCAGACCCGCATCCAAAGCCTGCGTCGCAGAACAGCTGTGCGTCTGTTATCTTCTCGCTGACCTGGCGCGCTCAACAGCTGCAGGGACCGTCTTTCTTGCCGAGTTATAGCTCAGGTAAACAAAGGTCACTAGTAGCAAAAGTGCTAGTACTCACATCATGGAAGCATCCGTCTCACTTGCCTACAGGCATTGGCCTATTGCTGATTTTTGAAACGCTACATTTACATAAATCCTCTGCAGCGCCACAGACACAACTGTCTCTGTGGAGCATTTATAGGAGCATGTAGCCCGCAAACAGAATGCTAATAACGGTTCCGCAGCGGAACAACTAGTAAAACTATGAGAGCGAAGGGTCTTTGGGAGCAATGTAGTATTCGAAGGAAATGGAGTACATTGCTTCAACAAAGAAAGTCTGAACTATGCCAACTTTTGAGCCGCGCTAATGACCGTGAGATGCTGGAGGCCAACCGTGCCGGTGTATTTATCAAGAAAAGTAGCGCAGGAACAATCGGATAGCCCTGGACAGCCGCTCGTAAGATATAACAACTCGTAGCGGTTCAGAGCACTTATAAACTTCATTGACCAGACCGCAATGGTTGGTGAGGTTTCATAATTCAGATGTCGGTCCGCTGCTTACAATTATCCAACGAGGTGGGAAATCAAATGCGTAAAGTCACTATTACTGCAGCAGTCGTCCTCGCCCATCGCCCTACCAGTGCTGGCCAAGAAGATCGAAGGCACAACAACCCTCAAGGACTCCCAGCCCGCTGGCATGCCCGACAAAGAACACAAGCACCAGGCCTACGACCTCTTCTTCCAGGCATGGGAAAGCAGTACACTTGTCGCACCTACCCCAAGCACTCCATGAACGCAACCGACTTCGTGGTCGGCACCGACATGAAGTACCAGGTCGACGGCGACAAGGCCAAACTCAAGACCCTTCAGGGCAAAGAAGTGGAGTGTAAGATCGTCCGCGTCGAGGCAGCTCGACCATAGTCGGCGAATCGGGGGCCTGTAGCGTGGGATCGGGTGTTTCTGACGGATTTCTCTATGCCGATCACCGGACCTTCAGAGTTCCGTGACGAACCATGTTGTGCAAGGATGGGAAATCTTTTTGTGGGCAAGATCTCCTGTCGCTCCAAGGAACACGAAAGTATCAGACACGGGATCGACTGTAGTCTGAGTTTTTCTCTCGAACGCAACTTCGGGCACGTCTCAGACTCCTCGTGATTTGGGGCTGATGGACAGTGTTTTGGACAGCTGACGAGCTTCCTCTCAATCGGTTAGCTTCATTACGTCGGAAAGGGAAACCGATCAGCCATTGATGTTGCCACTTGGAAGAGTTAACGTCACCTAGCAGTTCTACTAGTAGTCCAAACTCACATTTTTGAATGACACTTTGAACTCTACCGCAATGTTCTGGATAAACGTCTTCGTGTTAGTTCGGAAGATGGTGCCGTAAACTCAGTCGTTCAGCGGAAGCAGACGAATTGGCCGTCAACCATCAATGAACGACCTTCGGGTCACTCGTCAGCAGAAAAAGTTTCCTTCCAGGCCACTTCTATTGCTATGATTAGGCTCCGACGCGTACGGGATTAAAACGTCAAAATGCATCAGACGCATTGAAATCAACACATACGCATCGTCGATATTGGGTCCGCACGGGTCACTTGATGCACGTATCCAGGAGGTCCAACTGTGAGAGAACAGCGAGCAGCGGCGCGCATTATCATCGTCGACGATCATCTTCTTTTTGCCGACGCATGCAAGAGTATTCTGGAACCTGAGTTTTCGGTGGTTGCCATAGTCACAGACGGCCGTCAACTGGCGGATGCAGTAAGTCAATTCAAACCAGACATCATTATCCTCGATATCTACATGCCACTCTTGAATGGACTCGATGCAGGTGAACGAGTTAAACAGAAAACACCACGCATCAAGCTGGTGTTTCTTACCATGACGTCTTCGTCGGAAGTAGCGGCTGAAGCATTCCGTCGCGGTGCCTCAGGTTACGTGCTCAAGCAATCGACAGGAGAAGAGCTTCGAATTGCGGTCCGCCAAGTGAACCGAGGAGAGTCTTACCTTTCGCCACTAATTGCCAGGGAAACGGTGCGTTCTCTTCTGAATAACGAACAACGCTTATCCGAACAAAAGCGCATTACGAAAAGGCAAATTGAGATTCTGCAACTACTTGCCCAAGGATTATCGATGAAGCAAGTAGCTAGCGAAATCCGTGTGAAGCCCGGCACAGTTGCTTTCCATAAGTACCGAATGATGGAGACCCTGAAGATCAGTACCAACGCGGAGCTTTTGGGTTACGCCATGAAACACCAGATGATTTCTCCCGAGGCGTAGAGTTTCTACCGATCTGATATTCTTCGTTTCCCCGCTATCCTTGTTGCCCTATTAAGTCATTTCTCCACCAAGACAGGGCCGCGTGACGTCTCATCCCATTTCTTTTGCCTGAATCCATCTTTTCCACGTCATCCAACGCTTTCCTCGGTTGCGATGCTGAAGACGACGAACTCACGGTTGTTCTGAGCGGTTTTGGCTTCTGCGTGCTGTCCGATGCGAAGCAGATGGTTCCCCAGAGATCTCCGCGACGCTGCTGCAACTCGTGACACGGAGAGAATGACAAGCGATCCTAGCAGAAGAACGATCACGAGAAGCAATGTCTTTCTAAAGATGTTGTGGCATGCAGTTGGCATAAATATGCCTCTCGTGACGATCAGCAGGGCAGGCCGCACTACTTCTGTTGGGGCGGGAAATTCTTCAGCAGTTTTTGCATAGCCTTGTTGAGATTCTTCTGTTTCTTTTCCTGGCTATTGCTGGGATCGATGGTCTTCGTTGCACGCCCTGACCAAACGAGCTGTTTGGGCGACGGGTCGTACATATCCAGCACGAGAGTCCCGACGGTAATGTTTGTACTGGTTGCCGTTGCCATCCCGCCCCCCCAGCGGTAACCGCCGCCGGTGTTGTACGTGTTCCACTGTTTCTCTTGGTCGAGGGAGACCTGATATCCGATATAGAGGTCGGCTTTGTCGCTATCGGTTTTGGTGAGACCTTTGGTGGCCAACTGTGAATCCACGGACGACTTGATCTGGGCGTCGACAATCTGGTTGGGCTGAGTTGCTCCCGCGATGATTACCCACTTATAAGTGTGATATTTTGAGAAGTCTGTTCCGGGCATGGAGTTGGCTGTGACGTCCTGAGCGGACGTCACCATGCACGTCACGAGAGTCAAAATGAGGCTCATTCCGAGCTTTACGAATCTATTCCTTGATTCACGCATCTTTTTCGTTTCCTTTTCGCGTCGAGAATCTCATTAAACGACTGGAATCCGGGGTGTATTCCGTCACACTGGCTTGCCTGCCTATCGCCACTACTGCGCTCCCGCAATAGCCTTGTTCTGTAGTACCCGCACCACGACGCGCCGATTTTGCGCCTCACCTTCAACCGCTTTGTCGGTCGCAACTTGACTGCTCTCTCCCATCGCGCCTGGTGCCAGCATGTTGGTTAGAGGAACGTGCCCCTGCTGCAGCATGAAATGAGCGACATTGTTGGCGCGTTCTTCGCTTAGCTTCTGGTTGACGGCAGCACTGCCCGTGGCCGAAGCATAGCCTTTTATTTCGATCATGTAGCCATCAATGGACTTGGCTTTGTCCGCCAATGCCTGGAGGGGAGCTTTATCCTTTGGGTCAAGATTGACTTTGCCATTGGCGAAGTGAACTGTTACCTGATCCATGATGTAGTAATCGTTCAGTTGGCCAAAACGTGCAGTATTGGCGGCAATCGCGGCCTTGTTGGCGGCGACCTTTTTCTGCTCTTCCGTCAGTTGCTCCTGCTGTTGTTGCAGCGCTTCGTTCTGCTTCGCCAATTCAGCTTCGTTCTGCTGCGTCTGCGCAGCCGTCTCGGCCATACCAGCCTGGATGGCCCGAGCACTTGCCAGATCGTTACCTTTGAACTTGACGGAAGTCGCAACCAGCTGATTTTCCGCGTTGTAGGCCCCCTCCACTTCAACGGCAAGGCCCGGGATGAGGGCGGCCATAGACATCTCTTTTTTGCGAACCTTTAAGACCCCTTGTACCTGGCCCACCTGAGTACTCTCCGTTAACAGGACGATGAGCTTCGGTATATCCGAGGTCTGAAGGATCATGGTGGGGCCGCTCCGTCCCTTTATCAAACCTTTGACTTTGATGTTTTGGGCAAGGAGCGCGGTGCTCATCAAGACCAGTACTCCAAGCGACAGGATTCCGTAAGATGCGCGGCTGAATTTGCTTTGGCTCATAACGCTTCCATCCTTTTGGTATTCCGTATGATCTGAAAAATCGGGATTCGCAAATGACTGTAGGCTCAACGCTCGAGCGAGTCACCTGTTAAAACTTTCAGTATTAAACAAACGCTATCCAGTGGTATGGGTCTCGTGGTGTCGGCCCGACCTGCTGAACCGCTGTCTTGATCGTTTTATTCAACCCCGATGATGTATCACCCAGGTGGTTTCCTTCCTCTACCCTCCACTGTGGAATCTGCTGGCTCCGAAGCATTGGAGGGTAACTACGAACGCACGACGGGAGTCCTTGAGCTTGATCAGGAAGTTGCCGACCACTGCCTGAACGCGAGCAAGGTGCAAAACGATCAACTATCCACTGGCGTTTCTACGGCCCGCTACAAAACCTTCCGGCGCCGGAACGTGGAAAAACTTCAAGATTTTGGCGGATCTACTGATTTGGAGCCGCAGATTGGTCGGCCGGTTTGACCAACAGAGGCGGAAGCGCGGAGGCAATCTTCAAGTCAACCAAAAGATCTAGCCGATGCTCAAGCTGTAGGAACTTAGCGATGGTTAAAGGTGAAAGTCCAGCCTTCTGGAATTCTTTGGCGTACTTCCTTTTGATGTTTGTACGCTGGGATTCGAAGTCGAGGCTTTGATCGATCATGCCTTTTGCGTCGGCATCGGTTATGGAGGTGAACTTGTCAGCGTACGACTTGATCAGTGCCACACGCTGGTCGTTGACCTTAACAACATCGGCTTCGTACCTGCGATACACAGGCCAGAAGATTTTGCTGTCCTGATCATTTAATTGCATGGCCTGAGTAATGATGGCGACTTTGTCTGCTCGCAAATCTGCTCGGAGCGACTCGATCGAGGAGTCGAAGCTCGCTTCATTACTTTGTGCGCCAGACGCGTTAGGGACGATGAGCAAGAGCAGAATTGCGGCAGATAGCATTTTCATATTCATATTTCCTCTCTGGTAGTCACAGCCGGCACGAATGATTTCGAACATTTATGGAAAATACATTGACCGCTTAGCCCTACAAATTACTGGAAACTTCCTGTTTGCACTACTAGAAAAACTTCTAGTTATTCAAAACACAGATGCCTTGGAATTCAGGGCCGATGCGGATCTCTTGGTTGTCTGAAAAGGTTCAGCTTGTGTATCAAAACGATCGGATGTCACTAGATTGGACAGAATGCCCCTGTTCACAAGCAATCCGGTCATGTCGTAGAAGGCAGTAGATCCCAGCGATCTGAGATTTTCGGACGACCACGAGGCCGAATCGTAGCCCTCCAAATCGCGCGCCAAGTTCGGATCTCTATAGTTTACCCCCCATTAGTAGATCGCTGATAACTTCCAAGTAGCGCTAGGTAAACAGGTAACCCCACTACATATTCTTTGGAGAGGAACACACAGAAGAGTTCAAAAAGACTACTTCTCGGCTTGAGGGGGCAACGGTAGACCTCCGGAGACGAATCGACCTCCGTTGACAACTGTACTCATCGCACTTTGAAGATCTTCAATTACGCGGGACTTAAACACATAGCCCGACGCACCAATGTCAAAGGCGGCATTCACGAAATCGATGTCTTCATGCACGGTGACGAAGATGGCCTTTGCGGTACAACCAGCTGCCTTGACGCGTCT
>Ga0193742_1001631_pt1 | contig 13312 bp, 10 predicted proteins | sample L2c1metaG_FD_165511 | JGI IMG/M metagenome (GOLD analysis project Ga0193742, IMG submission 165511) | Soil microbial communities from a riparian zone of the East river system, Colorado, United States - L2c1 | ecosystem: Environmental > Terrestrial > Soil > Riparian zone | place: USA: East River... | reverse complement strand
CGAGTTGCGGCGCCCACCACGACGACCTGCCGATGGCGTACGCCTCGGCGGCGCCGGCCCAGTGGGCACGCGAGCTCGCCGACGAACCGAGAAGCGAGCTGGGCACGGACCAGTGCGTGATCAGGGGCGAGCACTTCTTCATCCGCGGCGTGGTCCCGATCCCGGTCGTCGACACCGGTGAGACGTTCGAGTGGGGCGCGTGGGTGTCGGTGAGCGAGACGAGCGCGATCCACATGACGGAGCGCTGGTTCACCGAGGGCCGCGAGAGCTGCGACCCGTACTTCGGCTGGCTGTCGACCGAGCTGGCGCCCTACCCGAGCACCTTGAACCTCAAGACGAACCTGCACACGCGGCCGGTCGGGCTGCGGCCGGTGATCGAGCTGGAGCCGACCGACCACCCGCTCGCCGTGGACCAGCGGACCGGCATCACAATCGCGCGGGTGCGGCAGTTCGCGGAACAGCTGCTCCACTGAGTCACCGCAGCTGTCACCGCGGCTGTCACCGCAGCGCGGGTTCTGCCAGCGTCAGCGTGCACAGGTCGCCGTCCAACGTGGCCCGCGCGCCCATCGGGACGGTGAGCTGGTCGGCGCAGTGGCCGAAGCCCATCTCCCACACGAGCGGGATGCCCAGTCCCGCGAGGAGATCGGTCGCCACGTCGTACACCTCGGACAGCTCGCCGCAGCCGGTCCACGAACCGAGCGCGATGCCGGTGGCGCCGGTGAACCAGCCGGACCGCAGCAGCTGCGTGACCATACGGTCGACCTGGTACGGCTCCTCGTGCACGTCCTCCAGCAGCACGATCGACCCGTCCGGCGGGACGAACGCGCCGTCGATGCCGACACCGGCGGCCAGCAGCGACAGGTTGCCGCCCACGGTGATCCCGGACGCCACCCCGTCGTTGATCGACTGCGACCGTGGGCCGGACAGTGTCAGCACCGACTCCGGCTCGAACAGCGTCCGCCGGAAGTGGTCCTGCGCGCCGGGGTCGAACGACACCTCGCTCGCGATGAGCGGCGCGAACAGCGTCACCACGTCGAGGCGCGACCCGATCGCCTCGTGCAGCGCGGTGATGTCGCTCGACCCGGTGAACAGCTTCGGGCCCGCCTCGGCCATCGCGTCCCAGTCCAACAGGTCGACCATCCGCAGCGTCCCGTAGCCGCCCCGCGCGCACATCACCGCGTCGACGGTCGGGTCGCACCACGCCCGCTGCAGGTCCGCGACCCGGTGCGGGTCGAGTCCGGCGAGGTAGGGCAGCGTCGGGTGCCGGTCCAGCACATGCTTGCCGACCTCGACGACCAGGCCCCAGCTCTGCAGGATCCCGATCCCACGTGCGAGCAGCACCTCGTTGACGGGACCGGACGGCGCCACCAGCGCGACCTTGCTGCCCGGCTTCAGCCGACCAGGTCGACGCCTACTCACGTGTGCAGCTCCAGCACCGGAACGCCGGGCGGCGTGAACCCGAACACCTGACCGTAGAATGACAGTTCGGCCTCCAGGGCCGCCGTCACCGACGACGCGCGGCGGAACCCGTGCTGCTCGCCATCGAACGTCAGGTACGCGTGCGGCACGCCGCTCCCGTCGAGGCTCGCCACGAACCGGTTCGCCTGCTCCGGCGGGCACACCTCGTCCTCGAGGCCCTGCAACAGCAGCACCGGGCCGGCGAGCCGGTCGACGTGGTGGCTCGGCGACCGCTCGGCGTAGCGGTCCGCGTGCTCGGGCAGGGTGCCGACCAGGCCCTCGATATAGCGCGACTCGAAGTCGTGCGTCTCGCCGCCGTGGTCGGTCCAGCCGGTCAGGTCCAGGATCGGGTACATGATCGTCGCGCACGCGTAGGTGTCCACCGACGTCATCGACGCCGCCGCCGTCCAGCCGCCCGCACTGCCGCCGCGCACCGCGAGCCGCGCGCCGTCGACGGTGCCCTCCTTGGCCAGCGCGGCCGCGACCGCGGCGCAGTCCTGCACGTCCACGACGCCCCACTGGCCGTTGAGCGTCTCCCGGAACGCCCGGCCGTAGCCCGAGGATCCGCCGTAGTTCACCGCGGCGAAGGCGAACCCCCGGCTGGTGAAGTACGCGATGTCCCGCTTGAGCGTGTCGCCCGCCTTGCCGGTCGGCCCGCCGTGGGCGTACACGAGCAGCGGCGGCGCGGCGCCGTCCGGGCCGGCGAACTCCGGGTTGCGCGGCGCGTAGACGAACGCGGGGATCGACTGCCCGTCCGGGCCGGTGAACGTCCGCTCCTGCGGCAGCGGCACGTACGCCTCGTCCGGCGGGTCGAGCGGACGCGCGGACAGCGTGGTCGCCGCACCGGTCGCGGCGTCGACCCGCACCACGGCCAGCTCGCTGGTCGGCCCACCGGCGGCCGACACCACCGCGCCGTCGTGCACGGCGACGTCCGCGGACCACGACGTCAGGTCGGTCGGCACGTCGGTGACCGTGCCGGCGTGCTCGTCGAGCACCGCGAGCCGATCGGACCGCAGGACCGCGTACCGGCCCTCGCCGAGCGGCGCGAACCAGCGGCTGCCGATCGCCCACATGGGCCCACCGAGCTCCTCCGCGCACGGCGCGAGGTTCACCGCGGCGCCGTCGAGCCCGACACGGAACAGGTTCCACCAGCCGTCGGGGTCGGTCAGCACGAGCAGCGAGTCCGGCGACTCCCACTCCGCCTGGCAGACGCTCTCCCTCGGCCCGCCGGCCAGCACCACGTGGTCGCCGCCGACCTCCGCGACGCACAGCTCCGCGCCGTCCCACGGCATGTTCGGGTGGTCCCAGCCGAGCCACGCCAGCCTGCCGCCGTCCGGCGACAGCCGCGGCCCGGACATGAAGTGGTGGCTCGCGCCGAGCGACCGGGGGCCGGAACCGTCGACCGGGATCTCGACCAGGTCGCGGCGCACGTCGGTCGGCCGGTCACCGGTGATCGTCTCGCGGACGCACAGCACGGACGTGTTGCCGGGGCCAGGGGACAGGTCGCCGAAGCGGACGCCGTGGTGGCGTTCCGGCTCCCGCGTGAGCGCACGCGGCTCGGCGCCGTCGAGCACGTACACCCGCTGGTCGGCCCAGTTGGTGAAGACCACCGCGCCACCATCGAGCACCGTCCACGGGCGACCGCCGTACTCGTGCACCCGGTTGCGGACGTTCCACGGCGCGGGCAGCACCTCGACCGGCCCGGCCGGCCCCTCCCGCATGAGCGCGACCCGGCCGCCCTCACTCGGTCGGCTCTCGGCCCACCACGCCCGCCCGTCGTGCAGGTCCACCCATTTGGGCGCGACGGCCGCGGCGCCAACCATCTCGGCGGTGAGCGGCGACTCCCAGCTCCCGAACTGTGCGATCTTCACCACGCGCAGACACTAACCGGGCGGTCGCCGCCGTGGTTGAGCCGGATGGCTCCGATAACGTTGCGTCTGCGCACGTGTCGCGGGTGGGACGGACCTGCTCGGACGCGGTCTTAGCGGTAGGGTCGGAGGTGCCATGGCTCGCGTAATTCATGTCTTCCGCCAACCCGATCGCTTCGTTGCCGGCACGGTCGGACAACCCGGCGATCGCACCTTCTACCTGCAGGCTTCGGAGAGCATCCGCACCGTCAGCGTGACGCTCGAGAAGCAACAGATGGCCGTGCTCGCTGAGCGCATCGGCTCGCTGCTCGAGGAGGTCCACCGCCGCTTCGGCGCGGACCTGCCCGCCGAGACGCCCGACAACCTGGTCGACGCGGGCCCGCTGCAGGTCCCTGTCGAGGAGGAGTTCCGCGTCGGCACGATGGGCCTCGGCTGGGACTCCGAGACGCGCGCGGTCGTGATCGAACTGCTGGCGATCACCGAGGGAGAGGTCGACGAGTCGGTGGTGCTCGACGACACCGAGGAGGGCCCGGACGCCGTGCGGGTGTTTCTCACCCCGGCCGAGGCGCGGGCGTTCGCCGAGCGTGCCGACCGGGTGATCAACGCCGGCCGCAAGCCGTGCCCGCTGTGCGGCGAGCCGCTCGACCCGACCGGGCACGTGTGCCCTCGGCAGAACGGCTACCGGCGCACCGAGGACGACGAGGCGGAATAAGGACTTGTTGCCGTTGGACCCCGGCGCCGCCGAACTACTCACCCGTGGACGCATCGAGATCGAGGGCCGGCTGGTCGACGCCTCCAACGCCACGCTCTTCTGCGAGATCTCCGGCGGCGACGCCGTCGCGCACTGTGTCTACAAGCCGGTCAGCGGCGAGCGGGCGCTGTGGGACTTCCCGGACGGCACGCTCGCCGGCCGCGAGGTCGCGTCCTACCTGATCTCCGAGGCGGCCGGCCTGTCGGTGATCCCGCCGACCATCCTGCGGCCCGGTCCGTTCGGCCCCGGCATGGTGCAGCTGTGGGTGGAGACCAAGGAGGGCGACGACCTCGTCGACGTGGTCCCGCCGGACGACGTGCTGCCCGGGTGGCGGCCGGTGCTGCGCGCGCACGACCGGTTCGGCGAGCCCGCGGTGCTGGCGCACGCCGACCACCCGAGTGTGCGGCTGATGTCCGCGTTGGACGTGGTGCTGAACAACGCGGACCGCAAGGGCGGGCACGTGTTGCACGGCACCGACGGCAACGTCTACGGCGTCGACCACGGCATCTGCCTGCACACCGAGCACAAGCTGCGCACGGTGCTGTGGGGCTGGGTCGGCGAGGCGCTGCCAGAGGACGTGCTCGACATGCTCGGCACGCTGCGGTCCACGTTGGACGACCTGTCGGTGGTGCTCGCCGAGCACCTCACGCGGGCCGAGGTGCGGGCCGTCCACACGCGACTCACCGACCTGCTGGCGGCGGGGGAGTTCCCGACGCCGGGGTCGGACTGGCGCGCGATCCCCTGGCCGGCCTTCTAGATCACCGCGACGTCGCGGGTCTCGGCGTCCGGCGCGGCGAAGTCCAGCAACCGCAGACCTTCCCTGGTGAGCGCGGTCAGGTCCTTCTTGGTCGTGCGCGCCCACGGCGTGATCGCCAATACGGCTGACTTGCGTTGTGTGGTGAGCCGCCACGAGCCGCGCACGTGGCCGTCGACGAGGAAGGTGCCGGGGAAGACGCCGTTCTTCACACCGAACAGCCGCTTGCGGTGCTCGTCGGTCATGATCCGGGTGCGGTCGGCGTAGGACAGCAGGATGTTGTCGAACTCGGGCAGGAACCGGACCGGCGCCGGGGTGTCCTCGTCGGGCCGGGGCGCGTCCGGCAGGTCGAACAGCTCCCGGCCGTCGTCGGTCGTGAACACCCGCAGGTCCAGCGGCTCGACCACCTCGCGGAGCCGCGTGAGCCCGGACCACGCCTGGAGGTCGGCCACCGACGCCGGCCCGAACGCCCCGAGGTAGCGCAGCACCAGCCGTGCCGGGTCGGGCGCCGCGTCGAGCGGACGGTCCAGCCAGTGCTCGGCGGTGTGGTATGCGGCTTGCCCGCTACGGCCCCACACCGCGCGCGGCGGGATCTGCACCAGCGGCAGCAGCCCTCTGGCCGCGTGCGCGAGCGCGGTCGGCTCGCGGTCGGGCCACCGCTCGGCGAGCACCGCGCCCAGCTCCTTCGCCGTGTGCGGCCGGTCGGCCAGGATCTGGCGGGCGGCGTCGGCCACCTTGGGCAGGTCGAGTCCGACCAGGTGCTTGGCGTGCTGGGTGTTGGTGCCGACGTCCCGGTCCATGATCGGCTGGACCAGCGGCCGCAGGAAGCAAGCGTCGGCCGCGCTGACCAGGTGCACGGTGCCGCGCATCAGGACAATACGAACGACCTGCCGGTCGAGCAGCGCGTCGGCGAGCTCGTCCGGCCGGAAGTCGGCGAGCCGGGTCCACAGACCGAAGTAGGGCGGGAACGGGGCCTGCGCCTGCATGCCGACCAGGTGCTCGACGGTGTCGACCGCGGACCGGGACGCGCGTGCCAGCAGGAGCTGGCGGGCGAGCGTCGCGCGGTTGACCGCCCTGCGCGTCATCCGGTCCACGGGGTCACGCGCCGAACAGGTCGTCGAGGTGGTGCTCGAACGCCTGATCGGCCTCCCACGCGGTGTGGTGGCCGACGAGTACGTGCGCGGTGAGGCCGTCGACCACCGCGAGCAGGGTGCGTGCGGCGCGCATCGCGTCGAGGTCGAGTCGCACTGTGCCCTCGCGCTGACCGCGACGCAGCAGCTCGGCGAGCTCGTACTCGTCGGACTCGTGGCGCTTGCGCAGCGCCTTGGCGAGCTCCGGTTCGGACATCGCCCGCGCGAGGAACGCGAACCCGATGTGGGCGTCGACCCTGGCGCCGTCGTCGAGGGGCAGTCGTTCGACGAGCATGGTGTGGACCAGCTGCCGGGGCTCGACGCCCTCCTCGCACCGGGGCGCCTGGTCGGCGCGCTCGAGGTAGCGGGCGTAGGTCCGGCCGCTGGCCGCGCCGAGGGCGTACCGCAGCAGTTCGTCCTTGGTGGCGAAGTAGTGCTGCACCTGGCCGAGCGAGATGCCGGCCGCCGCGGCGACCTGCCGCATGCTCACGGCCTCGAGCCCACCGGCCACGATTAACCGCCCGGCGGCCTCCGCGATGACGGTGCGGCGCTGGTCGTGGTCGATCTGTCTCGGCATGACATACGAGTGTATTGACGCCCGATGGGGTGATCACGATCAGGGGATCAGTTCCGACAGCGGACCGTGGTGGATCGTGCGCACCCGGTAGTCGGCGTCAGCATACTTGCTGCGTTCGGATAAGTCGGTCGACCGCGCCGGGTCGGGTTCGGTTAGCTGTCCGGATGCCGCTGCCGCCTGCCGACCCGACCCTGCTGCACCCGATCCCGGGCCAGCCGCGAGTGGTCCTGCTCAAACCGCTCGTCACCTCGCCGCTGATCGAGGTCGGCGAGTTCACCTACTACGACGACCCGGTGGAGCCGACCGCGTTCGAGACCCGCAACGTGCTGTACCACTACGGCCCCGAACGCCTGGTCATCGGCAGGTTCTGCGCGTTCGGCGATGGCGTGCGGTTCATCATGAACGGCGCCAACCACCGCATGGACGGCCCGTCGACGTTCCCGTTCCCGATCATGGGCGGCTCGTGGGCCGACCACATCGACCTGATCACGGGGCTGCCCGGCCGCGGCGACACGGTCGTCGGCCACGACGTGTGGACCGGCTACGGCGTGACGATCATGCCCGGGGTGCGCGTCGGCAACGGCGCGGTCGTCGCGTCCGGCTCGGTCGTCGTCGACGACGTGCCGGACTACGGCATCGTGGGCGGCAACCCCGCGCGGCTGATCCGCACCCGCTACCCCGAGCCGGACATCGCACGGCTGCTGGCCGTCGCGTGGTGGGACTGGCCGATCGACCACCTCACCGCCCACCTCCGCACCGTCATGGCCGGCACGATCGACGACCTCGAACGCGCCGCGCCCTGACCCGGGTCGGCCGCCGGCCCCCGGTTTCCACGCTACCGGTCGGCACCGACAGCGGCGGGCCGCCGACCTGCGGTTGTCCACACCTGGCCGACAGTCCACCGGGCCGGGTCGACGCGGCCGGAACTGTCGGACCCACGCCGTAGGCAAGCCCGTAATTGTCGACGTATGGTCGATGCATGGGGATGAACCAGTACGTTACAGCAGGTCAGGGCACCGATGGCGTGTTTGTGTACGACTCGTATGGTCGGTTGTCGAAAGCGCCGGATACGGGTGAGTTCGAGAAGATCGAGACGCAGTGGGCTGACAACCGCACGGTGATTGGGCGGTTGGGTGGTGTGCTCGGGGAGGAGCTTGAGGACGGGTTGTCGGCGTGGAAGAAGGGTGTGCGGCGGCCGGGGTGGGAGCGGTTGTTGGAGCGGGTCCGGTCGGGGGTGTCGAACGGGATCGTGGTGTGGCACACGGATCGGTTGTTCCGTCAGCCGCGTGACTTGGAGACGTTGATCGAGTTGGCGGAGAAGGGTTTCACGGTCGCGTCGGCGCATGGGTCGCGGGATCTGACGGACCCGGATGACCGGTTCATTCTGCGGATCGAGGTCGCGCACGCGGCTCGTTCGTCGGATGACACGTCGCGGCGGATCAAGCGACGGTTCGCGACGTATCGGGAGAACGGGGTAGGGCATATCGGGGGTCCGCGCCGGTTCGGGTGGCCGGGTCGGGACCTGACGTGGTCGCCGGGTCCCGGTGAGACCGAGGAGGATCGCCCGATGGTGTCTGAGGTGGTGGTGGAGCGGGAGCGCCGGGCGTTGGTCGATGCGACGGAAGCGGTGTTGTCCGGGGTGTCGGACGCGGTGGTGGCGCGGGAGTGGAACGCGGCCGGGTTGTTGACGGCGCAGGGGTTGACGTGGGTGCGGTTGACGGTCAAGTCGGTGTTGTTGCGGCCGACGAACGCCGGACTGGTCGAGACTGATGATGTGGTGGTCGCCAGGATGCCGGGTGATCCGATCGTCGCCCCGGACAGGTTCGAGTTGTTGCGGGCGAAGTACGCGGCGCGTCGCCGGGGTCGGGTGGCCGGTCAGGTCGGACGCGGGTATGTGGGTACGGGCATCGTGCGGTGTGGTGAGCCGGACTGCGACGCGGCGTTGTCGGCGCGTAAGGGTGAGGGGTTCTACAAGGGGACTGAGGTGCGGCGGGCCTACTACACGTGCGCGAAGGAACGTCGGGGGTGCGGGAAGGTCAACGCGGATCTGCGGTCGGTGGATCGGGAGTTGCGGGCGTGGGTGATCGCGCGGTTGTCGGACTCCAGGTATGCGGCGGCGTTGGAAGCGGCCCGCGCGCAGGTGGCCGACCGGTTGACCGCGCTGAACGCCGAGATCCACGACTGCGAAACCTTGCAAGAGGCGCTGTCGGAGCGGCTCGGCCGCCGTGAGCTGACCCTGTCCGCGTTCGACCGCGCCAACACACCGCTGGCGAAGACCCTCGCCGAGCTGTACGCCGAGCGGGACGCGTTGTCGGGTGGGGCACCGGAGGGTCCGACTACGGCGCAGTCCGCTGAGACCGTCGCGGCCCAGTGGGACGCCGCTGACACTGTCGAACGTCGGGCGATGCTGACTCAGGCGTTGGGATCCTCGACGCTGTATCTGGATCGGTATGTGAAGCGGCCCGGTCCGCGCGTGTTCGACCGGGACCGGCTGCGGCTCGTGGACCCGCACGGCACCCGGATCACTGCGATCACCGAGGCTGCTTGAGCGACACCCCCTCAACGGACTGCGGCGCGCCACCCCTGGACTTCCGGGTGGCGCGCCGCAGTCGACTTCTTTATCGGGTGCTGTCGCTGTCTCTCGCGCTGGTGCGGGCGTCGATCCGCCGCAAGATCAGCCCCACAGCGGCGATCTCCTCCGGAGTCATCGGCGGCAGAGCGGCCGCCGCCCGCCGCCAATGCCGATACGACTCGCCATCCACACCGGCATCAAGATCGGAATCGGTGTCGTGCGGTGCGTCGGGCGTGCCGGAAGGCTGTTCCCCGCTCGTCGCCGTGTTCGCCGTGTTGGTGCCTGGTCGGTCGTTGTCTGGTCTGTCTGATGCGTGGTCAGCCACCGTGAATCTCCCCCTGTTTGGCCGTCGACTCTGCGAGTCAACGGGTGTCGTTGACGCGGGTGTTCAGTTGTTGGGAGGAGATCAGCGCGATACACGGGCGACCACAGTGCCGATGGCACGCCGGGGGCGTGCTCTGGACAACCGGGCTCGGGAGAGATCACAGCACGTCGCCGCATGCGGCGAGGACCGTGACCAGCACCAACGCTGACATTTACCACGGTAGCACTGGTCGATCACCACGCGCCGCCACTCGCGTCCTCGTGTGACGAGTTCAGCGTGCTCAAGGGTGCGCAGTCCGTCGGGCCACGTCCTCCACATGGACGGGGCGGGCCGACATTTGGGTTGGCCGTGTCGCGACGTCAGTTTAGAGAGAACCAGGCGGCCATCCCGATTGACCTCGATATGCCAGGCCCGCAGCTGCGCAGATCCGTGTCCTACGGCGACTCAAGGAATGGTGGCAGAAGAAACGAAGGACCGATCTTGCCGCGTCAATGGCACTGTCCTCGTGGCCGGCACTTTGGACGGCGTACCTCTTGAGCGGTGCGATAGCCTTCCGGACCTGGGGTGGGTGAAGCGTCTGCCGAGTTCGTCGACTGGCGTGAACTGTCGTCGACCCCCGTGGTGCTGATGGAGTATGTCTGCGTAGTCGCCAAGTCCATATTCGCGCAGATACTTGATCAGGATCTGCGGCGGTGGCTGGTTGCTCCGATACGGATTCGAAGAAGGTCCGGCATACAGACCACCGCCCGGACCCGCATACAACCCGCCTCCGGGACCGGCGTAGAGGCCGCCTCCTGGACCTGTGTAGAGGCCCCCTCCCGGACCGGTGTACAGACCACCCCCGGGGCCTGTGCAAAGGCCCCCATGAGGACCGGTGTACGCCCCACCTCCCGGCCCCGTGTACAAACCCCCACCCGGACCGGTGTAAAGGCCGCCGCCGGGGCCCGCGTATCGATCTCGTGGCCACGTATTTGTCATGAACGCGACACTAGCCACGACCACCGACATTTTCGCGACAGCCCCTTTTGGGGCGATGCCTCTTGACGCCCGCGCAGCGCTCGCCCAGGAGACCAGGTCAGCTCTCAGGGGGGAGCCACGTGGTTGGGCTGATGCAACGCTCAAGTCGTGCCATGTCGGCTGGATCAGGCGTGCGGTACGGGGGCGTCAGCTCGGGGATGGTTTCGAGTTCACCGGCGGCGAGTTCTGAGATGGACAGTATGTATCCGTAGGCGCCGCGTCTCTTCGGCAGGCAAGGCGGATGTGCCATGCTCGGATGGCTGCTGTAGTCAACACTGTCGGGCAGTACCCACACCATTACCCCTTTCTTGCCTCCTGCGAGATCCGAGATCGCGCCTGCGCGTGAGTAGGCGCGCGCGTTCTCTAGCCATGGCTGGCGGCGGCGCTGACCGCTCGGCGTGACCAGCACCCCTTGACCATCGTCGATCATCAGTCGTCCCTGGGCGACACGTTTCGCGTCGGCCATGATCCATCCGCCGCCAGTCAGCACGACGTGATCCACATTGGACGTGCCCAGGTTCAACTGCCGTCCGCTGGCGGCGTTGATCGTGTTCAGGCGACCTACGTCATGGAACACATGCACTTTCTCAGGGCGACTTCGCAGCCATTGATCAAGGGCGGCAGCGACTTCTCGTTCGAACACGGCCCCCGCTAGCGCCGCGGGTCCGTACTTGGCGACGCCATCTATCGCAAGGGATCGACCGGGCACTCCGTGGTGTTGGACGACCATATATTGCCCACCTCTCGACCAACTGATGTCCCGACAACGATGGTGATCTCAGTACGTCTACAGCATCGTCTGCTGGGCTGGGTACTTCTTTGCGACCTTCGCGGCCGACGCTGAGATCTCCTCGATCCAGTCCGATGGCATACGCAGACCGTCAGTGTGGCGGAGGCTCCACACGCGTGCGCAATCCCGTTTGCCTGGGGCGCTGGCGGCAGCCCGGAACTCCGGGTCGGCAGCCAACAGTGCGACAAGTTCAGCTTTCCGCGGCCGAAGGCTCTCGACACATGCTTCGACTTGTGCGCTGACGATGTCGGTTGCCCGACGTACCACGGAGGAGATGGCCCAACGCCAGTTTGGGTCGTCGTCAAGCGCGACTATCGCGGCTATCTGGCGTGCGGCCGTTTCGCGCTCAGGCAGTTTGGCACGTCGAAAGCTCTGATGGGCGGCAAGTTCCGCAGCCAGCTTGGCGATCTCCTCGGCGTCGACCTTGCGCAATCCGCCGCCCCAGTCGAGATCCTGCGTGGGTGCGCTTCCTTCTTCGATCAACTCGTCCAGGATGGCGCACCACGGCGCATCCATCACCCAACGATGCAGCACACCTTGCGCGGCGAACGCAATTTCGACGCTGCAAGTCCAGTTCTCCACGCGATCCAGAACCTGACGCAATATGTCGCGCTCGGGGCAGTCCTCAGGCAGATCCATGTCGGTCACCGAGTTGACGATGTCGGCCCGGTCCATCAGCTCACGACGCACATAGAGAAAAGGAGCCCCAACCGCTGCAGCCATCATCACAACCTCCTCGGCCTCCAGCGCGCTCTGTTCAAGCGTGACGACCGACTCGCCTCCAACGCGAGCCGGAAGTACCCGAACCCCCTGAGTCGAGGCTGCGGCCTCGATCCGCCCGACCAACTCAGCCAACACGTCCGTGGACTCCCGCAGCACGCCCACTACTTCAGACAACATCTCAACGGTCATGACGCAAATCTCAGCAGCCACCCCCGACAAAACCAGGCCCTACCGTTGGTCAAGCCGGACAGGTTCACTCCATCGTGGCGTTCGCGCGCCGGTCACCGCCATACACAAGCCGTGGATGACCAGGTCAGAGCGATCCCATCGGCAGGATCTCCACGGTTGCACGGAAGGGCTCACTGAGCTACGCGAGGACGTAGGTTCATGTGGAGCACTGCCAGAACGTGGCCACGCTCGTCCTGTGGCTACTGAAGGACCCAGACGTTCCAGCGCTCAGTGTCTGGCTGCCGTCGCCGCTCTCATGAACCAACAGCTACGTCCCATCCAGCGCCATCCGGTGCCCAACCCGTGGATGCTCGCCTCAACTTTGCCTATGCGTCCTCTTCATCTGGGCATCGAATGTGCTTTACACCTCCTCGGAAATCCTCTTCATACTCTTCGTCGGACATGATCCGCAGGCCACAGTACGCACACAACTCGCCCGCTCGGCTTCCCGTAGTACCACTACTTCCCTCGTTTGTCCGGCTCATAGTGCCCTTCTTCCTCTTCTGGTCGACTCAGAAATCAGCTTCGCCCGCCTCGGTCGCTACGCCGATGACTGTCTTCAAATTCGTTTAGCGACAATGATGCCAGGCGCAACGCTATAATAGCGGTAAACTGCTATTAAGTCTGCCGGTCTCACGCCCGTTTTATTTTATGAATGGCCGTCGGGTTTGCAGGATGTAAATCCGCATCCGTCCCCAAGTGGCCTTCCTGGCGAAGGATGCGTACAATCGTTTCAGGGGCCATTTTCTGATTAATCAGTCGGAAGAGGATCGTGTCTTTGCGTACCGCTATTGCCAGATGGTGCGGTTGAACGCCGTATTCTCGGAGAATGCCGGCGAGTGCAGCGTCCTCCCCGCGCATACCTGCTGACCACCACTCGACGGCTTCATCGACATCGAACAGTTGCTCAGCCCATTGACGGGCGATCTCGTGTGCTCCCGGTGTTCCTGGCCACTGGTGGTAGGCGGCTTCGGCGTACTCTTCGGCCTTTGTACTCCATCGACGGGCACCAGCAGACTGCTCAGAATCTTGGAGTATCTTCCGACGCCGCATCATGTCCTCGTGAGCGTCGCGGAGACGGTCGGCGTTGCTCGGGCTGATTGGGGTGTCCGTGCCGTG
>Ga0193742_1001628_pt1 | contig 13318 bp, 18 predicted proteins | sample L2c1metaG_FD_165511 | JGI IMG/M metagenome (GOLD analysis project Ga0193742, IMG submission 165511) | Soil microbial communities from a riparian zone of the East river system, Colorado, United States - L2c1 | ecosystem: Environmental > Terrestrial > Soil > Riparian zone | place: USA: East River... | reverse complement strand
CCCAAAGGTTCCCAGGCACCTGAGCCACCATAGCTTGTTGATAAGTCTTTCCAGCTCGTCCTTTTGACGTTCAATGCTAGCTCAATCCAATAGATAGTCTTTTTGCGCCTCTTGCCGCTTTCGTTCAAGGTATGTTGGTGGAGGTTCCTTTCTTGTGGTAGCCTGATAAATCTTAGCTTTCATAGAGAAAAGGCGAGGTTACGAATGGTGGAGACGAGGCTAAATAAATTACGGAAAGAGGGGACGGTCGCTGGTCTATGTTTCGTGTTCCATTCCGCTATGCTTTGGCCTCAGCCTTGGCGTATTCGAGAACGTCTTTGCCTTCGTATGCTTTGAGAAATGGACAAACGTCTGATGGATTGGAGATAGCAATGGCTGGGAAATATATATCGCCGTCAGAATAAAACTAGTACGGAAGGGAAAATTTGCGTACATTCAAGGAATGGAATCATTGCGACAAGGCTGTTATCTTAAAGTGCCCTTTCCATTTAGGAAGCACGACCGCATTTTCAGGGTGGGTAAAAATGTGGTCAGGATCAGTATCAAGCATGATCACTTCTGATAGGTCGCGGTTTAGATACGACAGATCTTAAACGAAATGAACGTTCAAAATTATGGGCTAAGCGGAAGAAAACGGAGCGTGAAGGCGTACTTTCCATCGACGAAGCGCGTAGCTTCGCGATGTAGGCGGTACAAAAGGTACAGGTGATATCGGTCGAGCTTATCGAGTATGGGATCGACGGTCTAATGTAAGGCGTAAGAATTGTAAGGTGTCAGGGAGATATAAGCCCACGCAGGTAACCAGGTTGTGCAGTAAGCATAACGATTTCATAAAATTGAGACATAAGCGAGGAGTCTCTTGGCGGTCCACCAACCATGTTCACGCTGAGATAGTGTTTGGCAATAGAAACGGAAGGAGTACACGATGAACATACATCCCACTGTGATGTAACAAATGTTGTCGTCGGAAAGAAGGAGAGTATAAGCTTTTTGATATGGAGACGGATATGGGGGGTGGCAGCAGCTCGGACCAAGCTGGTTCGACGAAAACCTGGATTGGCCGTTTATCATAAAGAGAAAATTATCGACCCTCTAAATCTTTATATCAACTTTACTCGTCAACCGCATTTTCATCCTTCCCCACAGCGTTGATGGTGCGCCCTCAAATTTCTGGGGGTAATGCTGTGTTAAATCTTAATGACATGACATTGACAAGTCTTGTGAACAACATACCATCTTCTTCATTTTCAGCTCCTCTGCTTCCCATTCACGACTCGTATACACTGCGTTTGCGCCGAAGGCCAAAAATAGGAGTACCAACGGATCCGTGTAGTGTCCGTTCACTTGCCGTCTTGTATTCTTTTGATGACATGACTGCCGTTCGTTGAGCCTCTTGGTCCAGGGGGTGAAAAATCTCAAGTTGGGACGCTGGACATGGGCGTCGGTTCCACAGGTTTCTTTATTGGCGTCGACTCGGCTGGCCACTTGCTAGCCTCAGGCTTTGGAGGTTTCGCCTTGACTTGCGTAAGGCGGGGGTGCAGGGGGCTTCTGAGATAGACATCTCACTGACTGTATTAGAGTACGAGACGAGGTATTGACCTTGCGAGAATAGAAAACATTCTCCAGACCGTCAGGAGCCGCAGGCAAGGTCGTCAAAGGCAAGAAAGTTTGTCAAGTTTATGCTTATCCTTGTTTTTTTCCAATGATTTCCCCAAAGGTGTTGACTCCCGTTGCAACATCGACATAAATTGCACGACATTCTTCTCTCCGATGGAGTGTCAAACATTTCGATCTTAGACCTCATCAAATGGTTGTCAAGAACGGAGGATCTTGGTTTCTTTAAGTAAATAAATAACCCACAGCCTGCTTGACTTTATGGGCAAGCCAAGCCATCCAGACACCCGATGCTTGATTCAACCTGAAGAATGTAAGTCTTTCAGCCCGTTAATCTCCTAAAGATGTAAACTCTAGTATCACTTTACATTTTCCTGACAAAAGGCAGTTGTTTTCGCGAACGCTGTGCTTCTGAATGACCGAGCGTTGTATCTTCTCTCTGATTTTTCTTTCCCCCTCTTTTTTTTCTTCCAATTTCTGATACACATTTCACTCAGGGCTGTGGATTGCACCCCACAACGTACTAAAATATTCGTGACTGCAGTCAGTGGTAAAGTGCTTTCGTCCTTTTTCGTCCTTTTATTCCTGTCAAGCTCACACAATGCTTCTTGCTCCAGGATGCCATACCACCTGCGGCTTTACCATCTGCGTGAATACAACAGATTCCAATGTGGGTGGAAGACTATTTTTTGTTTTTCAACTGCAGCAAATTCACAGTGTCTTGCATATTTTTCTGCACAACGAAGATGTCAAGCGCGCCGTTTGATGTGACTTGGGTGTCACCTTCCCACAACCCTAACCCCGCCACTGACAGTGAAATTAAGACGCCTAAGATCCGTCCCCAAAACCACGAGACTTCTGTTGTTTGCTTCCGAAATAATCTGAAGTGACACGGTCGTCGGCGCACTGGAAATTTCGTTGTGCAAAACAATATGCTGTAAAAGATCAGCATTGGAATAAACGTTTCCTCAACAATTTAAATATAAAATCCTGCAAATCGGCTGTGCGACCGTTAACGTTCGATTAAAGCCTACCTTGCCAAGTAATTCATTGACCTGAAGCCAAACTCTCACTGCTTCCTAATTTAGTCGAGTTTGCCTATACATCGACTCATCACTCGCATCAAAATCTTTTGGTGCCTTTCTGCTCCTCCTACCCTGGATTCACTTCTTGGTTCTCTCTCTCTGGCGAGTACGGTTATTAAGGGACAATTACTCCCTCTGCCTCCGCGAAACTATCGAAACGAGTTGATGACACATACCCACAGCAAACCTAATTCCCATGTAGTTTCCGCGCATTGTAACACTTTTTATGGGGCTTCCATCTGCTTGGCAAGTCGGTGTATACGTTCCCTATCTATATCTTTCCCTTTTAGGAGTTGTGATTCCCATTGAGAAACATTTACCGCAGCCAAGACAATGATAAAATTCTCGCAGACGCTCTTCCGGTCCTATGGATATTCGTTAATAACGAATTGCTCTGGACTTATCTCTTAAATTCCTATAAAACTAAGCAGTAGTTCGTCTCAAAGGCTCCCCATCATCTCTTGCCTTGGCATCCGATCTCCCTAACCACCTTTTTTTTACCTTTCGTGCCTCCCATCCATGCCTGGTGTCGACCATTTCTCCAACGGTGTTGAAAAACCTGAAGCCTTCGCTCCAATGCCTTCGATAGATACGTTCAAGGAAACCCAACATCGTGGTGTCTACTACAACCCACGCCTAGACCCAAAGAACTACCTCGAAGGTCCTCTTTCTCCTAACCCTGCTACCCGCCTCCGACAAATGCTTGCGAGACCCGGCATCGTTGTAGGTTTCAGCATTTTTTCAAAGAGGACACGATCCGATAACATATTTCAAAAGGTTGCTCCAGGTGTATGCGACGGCATCAGCGCACGATGCGCTCTCGAAGCGGGCTTTACCTGCATGTATCAAAGGTATGGCTTTCAAGATGGGTCATATATGCTTTTGGCTTAGTATTCTTCTCCTAGTGGTGCTGCGACCACTGCTTCTCGGCTTGGCCAACCAGACCTCGGGATTGCTACAATGAACGATTTCGTCCAGGTATGCTCCTTAAATAACATTTATTATAATCAAAATTTTTTTCTTGTCTTGCAACAGGCTGCTCAAATGGTCTGTAGTCTGGACCCTAGTGCTCCAGTTATCGCAGACGCCGATACTGGGTATAACCTCATATTTCATCCAAATTTAGAATGGTACCCATGTCTCACCAAAAATGTTTCTTGTAGGTTCGGTGGACCTGCTAATGTTGCTCGCACCGTGACGCAATACGCCAGAGCCGGCGTGGCAGCCCTACATATCGAAGACCAGGTCCAGACCAAACGATGTGGTCACCTGATGGGGAAGCAGGTTGTCTCACGGGAAGAATTTTTGACCAGAATTCGAGCAGCTGTCATTGCTAGGGACTCGATACCTGGGGGCTCAGATTTTGTACGAGGAGGCTTTTTTCTTATTCCAAGCTTGGCTTTTTTTACTTTTCTGACAGGTTATCATTGGCCGAACTGACTCTGCTCAAGTCCTGGGCATGGATGAAGCTATCACGCGACTAAGGCTTGCAGCTGATGCCGGCGCTGATGTCTGTTTCATCGAGGGTGTGAAAACAGAAGAGCTTCTCAGATCCACCGTAGAAGCACTTGCACCGAAGCCTGTCAGTAACTCAGCGTCGCATATTATAAGCCACGCCACTGACGCCCAATTACAGGTCCTCGTAAATGTCATTTCCGGAGGCCTCACGCCATCATTTACCTACAAAGAGGCCGAGGCGATGGGCGCCAAGATCATCAGTACGCCTTTTCTTAAAAAACTTTTCTTTTGACAACGGTTAATGTGTCCGATTAAAAGTTTTTTCATTGATCTCTTGCGTTGCTATGATGCACGCCGTCCGAGCTGCGATGCATTCACTCAAAAAGACTGGAACGGACTTCTCATCTGCCAAAGGAATGGATCCTAAGGCCTTCTTCGAAGCAATGGGTCAGTTGTTTAATAATGAAATGACAAACCTTACTACCAGGCTGATTTTATGTCTTAGGTCTCAAGGAGATCATCGATTTAGACGCGAATGCGGGTGGGTCTGCATTCCAGGAAATCTGATGCTCGCCACAAGCCTCAGTGAAGAAACACATACATGGCTCTAGCATAGATATTTCTGAATGGGGTTTTAGCAATAATCATTACAATACAATTCTTGTTTGTTCACTGGTCATTCCTTCATGCTGGTCTACTTTTATTCTCGTTTCTTTGTCAATCCCCAAGCACCCCAGGTCGTACTTGAATCGGAGCTTTCCAAGAACAACCCCCAAGAAATTGCATAATGTGCCAGGACCAAGTCAAGTTCTTCTATCTCGTCCAAGAATTCCAGCTTAGAAATTCTATCAAGGATATTAAATCAGTGCGATGCCTGGCGTGGCTAATGTCATAGGGTTACCTCTCAAGCTCTGAGGTTTCAATGTACGCTCGTCTAATTTCTTTAAGTGTGAGAGCGCGTGCGGCGGTGAAACCAGCATTTAAAAATCTGCTTCGAAGACTCTGTTCATCTGGATAAGGCTCTACGCCTGGTATGGAGATATTTCTCTCCTAGTTAAACCGTTATTACAAACACCTGATATATAAGAACGATGAGGCTATACCCTCAGATTATTGACCATGACGCGTCCAAATGAATCATTGAGACCGAACATTTCGTATACTACGCATCCTAAAACTCCAGTTGGACTTCTTTGAATAAATTTGATAAACCAGTCGAGAAGATGCGACGAGGCAGACGGAGTCATGTAGGCAAGGACGCATTCGAAGAGAAGCAGGGTAGGCAAGGAGGGATCAAGAATTGAACCCTGTGCAGCATCTATCGGAGAGGTAAGTATAGGTTCAAGTATCTCTGAAGGTGGGAGTCGAAGGTCCGCGGGAAGAAGGTGATATATTTGTGAATGCAGAGCAGTTCCGCCCTGTGCTACACCACTAAGCATAGCCGACGAACGGGCATGCAGCATGGCTCACCCAAAGAGACCTTACTAAAGTCTCCGAGACTGCTCATGAGTTCCTTGTGCTTTCGAATTGCCATGGCTTTCTTGGTCGTGATTTCTGGGAAGTCAATTTCAACAAATTTCTGCAGATTATCATTGAGAGGGCCAGCCTATTGAGGAGCGACCATTTAACTAAGAGAGTGTTTGGTGAAAGCAATATACATTTAACGTGCCGCGATGCGCCAGAATCTCGTGTCACTTCCTGAACCGAGGCTCACAATTTGACAACGTTGACCAGCAGCGGCTGAGCTCTGCAGCCATTGATCAACTAGGGTGTCTATCCCTGCAGATCTAACGTATGTGCCAACATTGATGAGTGGCGGGCGAGGAGGAAGTAAATGGGCGCGAGGAACTAGAAATTTTACAAATGGATCGTTCAAATATTGTTTTTGAGTCGCAGACAGTCTTGCTGTGGCCGCATCGTTGTCTGTTGCGCGTATTGACGCGTCCTCAGATTGTGTGGCGGAAGGAGGGAACATCTTGCTTATCAATCACTTCACTGATGCCTGCACAGGCCATGTTAACAAGTTTTTAACTTTTAACACGAAAAATATCCGCCAATGCAAGGAATCGATTGTTCTGCTAATGGACACTTTTTATAATGAATGGTCAACATTAAGAGAAATATCATAAGACCACGCTCTTTTCTCGAAAGCCTTTAAGAATGCATAACCTTTGGCGGTTTCTTCATTGACAAGAACCTTCATCGATGGACACAGGACCGCTTTGGAACTGATCAGGATACAGAGGGTTTTGGCGCGACTTATTGCCACGTTTAGGCGCCTGCGCTCCAGGAGAAACCTTGGATCAGCCGTCAAAGTATGTGGTAGGGAGAACAAACAGATGACAAAGGCCGCCTCTGAGCCTGTTTGGACAAGGCGTATTTAGTTAAGAAGAAAGGCTTTTTCCCAGCGGGAACTTACCTTGGAGGCGTTCTATGGTATCGACTGTAACTTTGCCTTGCTCAATTTGAGGACCATGCCGCAAACGCCGAAATGCCTGTCCCAAGAGGTTTTCGTCAGGTTTCACTTTGGAAAGCGCGGTTTTCACGGCTTCACGTTGGATCCGATGGGGTGTAGCCACGAAGATATCATCATCGGGGGAACACCTCTGCAATGAGGCCACTAACGCCGCCGCAAGAGCCGCTTCACTATTTACGTGAAGTTCATATGCGATATTGTCTGTGGTCGAAGACCATGTTTTCAAGCGTACAAGAGCAAGCGAAACGGGGCGATGTAAGGGCAAGCTGTTAAGGGTACCGTCTAGTTTGGTTTCTGTGCATGCTGTTTCAACCTCTGGACGGGTCAGCACCCCTTGCGGTCGCCTATACATTACATCGGAGAGCGCTGTCAGGAAATTCTGGACAGGCTCAAGGATTCTCGGTTCAATCCCAAAATCTTTGTTCCGATCACTAGCAACCAGACTCAGAGCTGCAGCCAATTGACGGGCTTGTACTTTCTGCGGTTTAAATCGGCGAGAGTATATCATTGACACAAATTCTCCCAAGTCAGGATTTAATCTTGTGCCCTGTCAGTATGAGGGCCGGATTTTCAGATTAAATTCACATACCGAAAGTTTTCCGTCAACTGAACCACGGTGTCATGAAACGGCGGAATCTCCTCATCATCTGCGGGACTTGGTGATGGATGCATTGGTTGATTACCATTCCTCAAAGATTGTGCCGTCCGTGAAAACATGAGGCAGTCTAAAACCGATCCGAAAAGCGCATTGGACTTCAACTGAGGATACTGTCCGCTCAAAATTGGTGCGAGCTGTTCCGAATCGCCAGCAATCACAATCCTTCCGTTGGGGCTGAGAGAACGTACTACAAGGGACATCGCACCCAAAGACATTTGACCGGCTTCGTCAATGATAACGCAGTCCACTTCCATTGGGTTACTTTTAGTAAAATTATAAAGCTGAATTCGATGTAAGACTAACTTCTTGGCTGAGAGGATTAAGCTTACCTGATAGATAGTGCCCAGATATATTTGAATTGAAGACCCCTCTCTTTGCGGCGGTGGGTGGCTCTGACCCCTTGTTACGGCTTCGACTTTGACATCGCGAAGCCATTGGGTTGGCAAGGAATCAATGCTGCGATAAGCATCCATAAGCCTCAATAGTTTACTCCTGCATGCTTCTATGGCTGCATAAGTGATGGCGGTTATGAAAATAATCTTGGTTTTGTTATCGCCGTGCCTACGCTGTACTTCTAGAAGGCGCAAGAGTGACAATGAAATCGTATAGGTCTTGCCAGTTCCTAGCAGATCTGATCAGAAATTTATTGATATGTTAGCAGCCTATACGCACCTGGAGGACCCCAGATGACCGACAGACGGTTGGATAGTATCCTTTGAGTAGCTCGATGTTGAGAAGCTTTCAAGACAAGTGATCCCGCAATCCCATTGTTCAAATCCTTCAAATCACGAAAAAGTTTCTGAATCCCGTTTTCGGTGTTGACATGTACTTTGGCCATATGTATACTTCCGAAGGAATTTGGATCTAAAATGAGTTGTAGAAAGGGTACATTGTGATGGACAGTTTGTTCTTCGTCGTAGTAGAGATCTTCGGTTTGGGAGCTCCAGCATAGGTCCAATTCGAAAAGTGCTGATAAAATCTTTGTAGTGTTGAAATCGACAAGGCGAGATGACAAGCGATATATGGCGCCCTCCTCGAATTGTATATCGGATGTTCCCCAAGTTCGCAAAACAATCGACGTCTCGTGGCCGCCTTTGTCTGGCAAAATGTTGCGTACGTCAGCGAGGAGAACCTCTCGCTGAACTCTAGGATTTTGCCGAAGCCAGTTGGGTTTAGTGAACCGGTTCAATGGAAAGAATAAGCCTGAGACGCCCAGATCATCAAACAAGGCCTCAGCAGGAATGCTGTCGTAACAACCTTCCAATGTTGATGAATTCGTCGTATCCAAGACCAAGAGCTTGTCATAGAATGCCATGTCTCTATCAGTCTGCGGGATTTCAACAGCCCCGGACAACAAGCGAAAGTCATGGTGTGTCTCTCCATCACCAGGTCTTCCCCTGCGATACTCAAGTATTGGCGCTTCAGGACAGCCATCGATTCGAGATCGCCATAAGTCTGTAAGCTTGGCCAGCACTTCGAACTTATGTATATGCAATTAGTATGGACATAATAGAACGAGTGCGTATTACGAACCTGTTGCATGAAGAACAACTTCCGTAAATGCGGCTCTGTACAAATGTCCAGGAATTTCGTGGAGAGCTTCCTCCCTTCGTTCACAAAAAGAGAGTGGCCAGTAGGAGATACAGCGTGGGTTCTTAGGCTTTGTAGGACAGAGTAGATGCATTGATTTCGGCGAGCGAGAAGATCCACAAGTGATACATCGCTAGCCACTTTCTTGTATGCCAAAAAAATTTGTTCATCGCTGGGGCAGTCACTTGCAGATGACAACAGTGTTGATGTGCATTCAGGCAGGTCCCAGTAACCAGGTACAGGCAGAGCAAGTTGGCGTTCAATTTCCCTTTTCAAAATTACTACACGCTGTAGCTGACCAAACTCCTTCTGCCTGTCCTCTGTTCCGAGGGTAGTGTTCTCATCTTGAAGGCTTCGAGTCTCATTATCAACACGTTTGCGCAGATCTTCGACCGTTCCTTCCATAGGAAGTTCCATACGCTCCAAGCAGGCTTGGTATTCTGCTTTAGTCCGCATTCCTTTCCCCAAAAAGGCGAGGAGAGCACCGGAAAGCACGGGCGGTTGAAAAGTAGTCTGTAGAAGAGAGGCACCCTGTGCGAGAGCACCGATACAGACGCGAATGTCATCGAGGTTAGTAGATGACAATAGAGCTGAGTTGATGATATGAGACTGGAGGAGGCTTTGTTCGCCAGTTGACCATACGTAGAACTGGGTGGTAGATGGATGTTGTAGTGCTTTGATGGCCCGTATGAGAGCTGCGAGGCGTGGGATGAGATCCTTTTCAGAGCCATAGACAAGAGATTGCTGTGGATGCGTGGTCAAACAAAAAAATGCTCCTCCCGGATCCGGGGAAGAAGGGTCATGTACGAGAGAGATTATGACTGCAATATTTTCCCGACTAGGACATGTATAATTCAGGCGCGGGATGACCTTTAGTAGATGGGCGTGTGTGAGCTAAGAACATGGCAAGGCACCTCTGAGCTTACTTGGACCATATTTTCTCTCGCTGCTTCAACCAGTGGACTCAATATTGGACCTCTTTTCATGCGCTTTCTGGGAATTGCGAGTATTTGTTTGCTCTTTTTGACGAGGGCTGGGGATCTTCCCAAGATAATATCAAGCTTACGAGGCTTCGCGAAGAGGTCATGGAGCTGCTCGATGTCTGTTAAACTTTCATTAAACGGAGCAGATACATCAGAAAGCCGCAAGAGGTCTTTCAAGACTTTCGCATCGTCTATAGAAATGTTTGGCATACTCCCTAATCCACCTTCTTTCTGGACTCGAGGTCTGCATTCGGGTTCATACTTACAACCGTGGCATAATGGATTGTAATGCCACTTGACTTGCTCGTATGGTTGGTTGAGAATTCTGGGTAGCTCCTTGAACAGAAAAGTGTCGAAAGCAGGTGCCAAAAGTGAAATGGAGATGGATTTGATATCTTCGAAGGAGGGTGTACTTGTATGGAAACCATCTTTTGGTGGCAACCAGATCCCTGCGGAATCATCAGCGTGACAAAATGGATGTCCGAGCAAATACTTCAAGCACAACGTGTAAAAGTAGATTTGGATATGGTGTGAAGTCTGTAAAAATAAATCCGCCAATGAGAAAGCTGTTCCTTGGAGGATAAAAAATAGGGCCAAGTAGACCTTGACATGTTTGGAAGCTTTCGCGTCTAAAACTCTCCATCCAATAACTCCATCTTTAGTTCGCTTGATTTCAAGTAGGTCTGGTTTAGCCAAGCCAAAGTTGAACGGTTCAGTCCTCGCATGAGCAAACATTTCGGCCAACTTGGCTTGGGGTGGCCAAAGGTTCAGACCAGTTATGAAAAAATGGGTTCTATCATCAGCCTGAACATTTTCAAGCAAGCTGCTAGCTTCAAGGGGCATTGAAGGTACTTTCAAGAGCAACTGTGAACGATCGAGCCAGGAGTAGAGTGAAGTCTCCCAATCCAGCCCTCGTTTGTACTGGGCTTTAGTTAACTCAGAAGGACTTGAAGTGCTTGTGTCTGTTGCACCCTGACTTGAGCCGTTGTAGACATTGTGAATGTAAAGGTCGCAATCTAAATGCTGATAAACAGCGAGATTTGTAGCCGAGAGAGAATGTTTTCCATCCATTTCGTCTGATGAAAGGAGAGTGGCATTGTTTCAACCTTTTTTTACACGATCGAGGCCCCGGACAAGGTTGGTGGGTCCGGAATCTGACTTGATTTGGCAAAATGTGACTCAAACAACCACACACCCACAGAGCTCACTGCGACGGTCATGGCGTATCTGACTCGGTCTACCTTTCCTCCAGAAATTTGGAGTCAGATACTCAAACATATACCCAAATCTTATCAACCACAGCTCCTACACGTTTCTTCACTTTTTCATGACATTGTCATCAAGCTTCTCTTTGCTTCAATCAAGATTTACTTCATCGGTGGCCCCGAAGGGTTGAGAATGCTCAACACATTACACTCGGATTGGATGGAAGATACAGCTATAAAACTTATGTGTAAGTCTTGGGAACTACTCAATCACATAGTCCAAGAACCCCGATTTGCAAATGTGGTGAAAAGCATCACAGTTATCGCCTTCTCCGACGGCTTATCTGTCTTTGAACGTTGTGAGTTTTACTTGTTCCCTAACATAATGTGAAGATTATCCTCATTTACCTCTCTATTTTAGTGGGTGTGGCCAATTCATTAAAGGCCCTTCCGAATCTCCACACCTTTCGTTGGATTGGGAACGGTCCTTCTTTCGATGATACTGTTGCGCAGAGCCTGCCTGTGAACCTAAAGGCGCTGGAGGTACAATCGTGAGTACTCTTCTTCATTTAAGGAATTACGACTTGAGATTTTTTGTCAGGGCGCTCCCGATTTATTCTCTCATACATCTCCAGTCGATTACCACCTTGCACCTTCCTATGCCATTCTTTTTTCCAGATGATGAAGAATGTCATGATGGTCTAGTCGAGGACGATGAATTGATGCGATCATGTAACCTTATTGACGCCAGCACCGTCCTTGAAAGTTTCTCATCCGTCATTCATAGCTTGAGAATCCTCACATTACACACTCCCCAAACGCCCATCCGGGTCTACGACAGTCTGACGGAGCTGGAAATTTTCGCTACGGAAGCTCTCAAAGAGGAACTTATCGGTTTGGACCTTGTCTTCCGCCATGCGACAGCGCTTAAATCTTTGTCTTTGGTGGGATTGTTTGTACCCGATGTTTTTTCTTTCCTTCCGACCAATTCCTCTCGATCTCTACCTTGCCTTACTTCTTTTCGACTTTCTCTAGAGGCTTCTAGTGTTTACTTGGAAAACGAGTGCATCTGGGCATTGTGCGAGTTCCTCAAAGACAGACCTTTGCTGAGGAGATTGTACCTTCGACTTCCTGCCTTAAATTGGAGTCAAGTATCTCAATTACTCCCAACCATACAAGGCCTCGTTGGATTAGAGGTTTTGGGGCTACACACCGGAGAAGACCCAGTAGATGAAGAAGACATTGGATTACTTGCACAGACTTTGTCTTCTAAATTGAAAGCGCTTCACCTCGCGATCAACTGGGGTGGTGCTAATCTTTTGTCTTTGGTAAGATTTTAATCCTTTCTTTTCTGAGCGGGTTTATACTCAATCCGCTTCCTCCGCAGGTCGATGGGATCGGCCGCTTGCCCCATCTAACATTCCTTCATCTGTATGGTGTTTCCGCCCGTTTGCCCATACTGCTTGAAGATCTCGCTACTGAGGGCAAAGGACTACAGATGATTGGTCTCAATCGCGCACTATGGAATATTGATAGGGTAGGTCCAGAAATTACAATGGAGAAATGGCCCCGATGGAAAATCAAGTTCTCCGTTGAAGAAGACTTCCTCTGCGCCGATGACGCCTGGCTCTTCAAGTACAACTGACTGGTTTCATAGGCAAAAGGTACATGAGAAGCAAGTGCGATAAGCGGCCCATTCATGGGAGGTGCGGTGCGTCTTTACTGACACACTTTTCTCATCCCTTTTTTTCAGCGATGTATCTATGATGTCACTCTGGAATTAGAACAAGAAATGATTGTGTCTAAAGAACGGCCTGAGATATATATACAGCTCCATCCTTATGCTGGGAAATTTATTGGAGGCAGACTCTAAGTTAACGTTGATGAAGGGGGGTTACATCGTATTATACCAACTTATCTATGCAGTCGAATATTATGTGGAATTGATCATATAGGTTGCGTGATGTTTATTACGAAGCGATGGTTGAGGCAAATTCCTGAAGACTAACACAAGGGTCCTGATCTAAGGTAAGGTAGGGGGCACCAGGAACTGGCTACCTTATGTAATCATGTTATATAAGCGCCAAGAGCGGCAAAATATGGCTTTCGAAAAAATTAAAAAGTTTTGGCCGCCCATTTGAGTTGAAAATGTTGAAATATACGAGTCCTTATCTCGTTTTTGTCATATATTGTTTATTTTATCCTTCATCAAATATTTTATTATTACATAATCACGTCAACATTACAGT
>Ga0193742_1001627_pt1 | contig 13324 bp, 17 predicted proteins | sample L2c1metaG_FD_165511 | JGI IMG/M metagenome (GOLD analysis project Ga0193742, IMG submission 165511) | Soil microbial communities from a riparian zone of the East river system, Colorado, United States - L2c1 | ecosystem: Environmental > Terrestrial > Soil > Riparian zone | place: USA: East River... | reverse complement strand
GAATATTTGAAACGTGTCATCCGGCCGGCAGCGCTGGTTCAGGACCACAAGCCTAGCCGGCGTGAACTCGATACGTCGAAAGCAACGAGGACACGGCAGCATCAATAGCAGCCGCCGCATTTCTTCCGACAACATAGCTTCCGGTCTCAATCCCTCCACGGCTACCGAACTCAAGAACAGGTTCTGAGCGGTCAAAGAGCGTAGGTTGCTTACCGATAGGACGACCGCCGAGCGAATTGGTGAAGGTCGGTGGGGCTGTCGCCGTAGCCAGCCACAAACGATTTGGACTGAATCACTCTGACATCTCGCCCGAAGCCAGGATTTCCCAAATGCCGGCACGATCGTTGGCCCAACAACACCTTGAACGACCTTTCCGGCCAACCTCTCTTCTGAATTAAAGGATTCACCCTCACCTTCCCGAGGAAGGTCACGTCCCCTGAGGTGTGCGACCGATTGCGGGCATCACTCGCGGACGCTATATCTGTCCGATGATACGAACACTCTTTGCATTCGCTGCATGGGCGACATTTGGCCTGATTTGTTTTGTTACGCTGTCACCAATAGGACTTCGCCCAGAGATAGGCTCACCGGGACCTGAGCGCTTTCTCGCTTTTGCCCTTCTGGGCGGACTGCTCGTCATAGCTTATCCGAATCGCTTTGGTCGATTGGCGATTTTCATCGTAATCGTGGCTTTGGGACTTGAGGCTCTGCAGCAAATAACGCCCGACAGGCACGGTCACCTCGCGGACGCGATAGTAAAAGTGGTGGGCGGCTGGGCCGGTTGCAGCGTTGCATGGCTAGGTCAAATCGTGATCGAAAAGCGCTTCTTGAGTTAGAAACCGGCTCTTCTCTGAGGTGCTCGGGATCGACTTTTTCTGACAGTGCGAACGCTCGGCCTTACAGAGTGTAGAGGTTTGGCTGATAGCTGATGCGCTGCTTTTGGTGTGGCGTATTTGGGTCACCACCGACGAGATAACGACGCGGATCGGATCTTTCGATTACAGCACTTGGGTTAGGCCCTAGCTGCTGCGGGCATGAGTGAGCGTGAAAGCAGCTTTAGTCGCCTGACTTGATTCTTGCGGCGCGTTTCGTAGTCCACAATCTGTAGCCGTTGAGGCAACCGTAATCGGCCGCGCTTGTTTGCACGCTCCTTTTTGCGAAAAGTTCGGTCGCACGAAGAACACGCGAAATGATTTCTGCACGGCTTAAAAAGACAAAATTGCAGAGCCGCTATTTCGAGCGGCTGCGAACATTCTTTTTGGCAGCACGACGAACGTTTATCACCAATCTCAAACAGACCTCGATCGCTTGGGCGGAGATTGCAGACGCGTTCGAGAGTGCCAAGGGCCGCATATTCGTGTTTCTCGATGCGTGCCACGCGGGAGCGGCCGGCAACGGCTCAAATGATGATGCCGTCTCTGTGCTAACTGAATCAAAAGACGGCCTCACCATTGTGAGCGCGGCGAAAGGGCGGAAAAAAAGGCCTTGAATTCGACGGCGGAGGGTGTTCACAACCTCGCTGGTTCGCACGATAACGAACAATCGGGCGCAGACAGATGCGAACGGGAATGGAGCCATTGAAATTGGCTGAAATGTACGGCTTGATAAAGAGCAATGTGGTATCAATGACCCAGAATCAACAAACCCCTTGGATTGCCCGAAATCAAATGGTTGGAGAGATTCCTCCCTTTTAATCCAAACGCGCTCCCGCCGTGACTCTGGAAACGGCGTGTGTGGCATGGCGTGAAAATGGAAAAGGCCGCCGGCTGTGGCGGCCTTATTTTTTCTTCCAAAGGCGCGCGAAGATATTGGGCTTGGGTCGCCTTCTGGGGAGGCGGAACCGCTGGGGGGACGTTTCCTTCTTAACCATCCACCGATGCGTGCTATCACAATTGGGGCAATGTAACGTTTGCACCTCAAATCCGGGTTGATCGGGCTGAGCACAAACTAAGGTCATGTCGCTTTCACAGGTAGGGCAGCGCGCCGGTTCTCCAGCCTTCATTTTTCCAAAGCTTTCGGAGGGAACGCCAGGCAGCAAGGTAGACGATAAGAAATTTATGACCGCATCAAGAAAGGCAAGGCAGTGACAAGCTTATTGCATTCGCCGTCCACGTCAGCCCCACTTCGCCAGCCAGAGATAATCAACAATCACAAAGCCGATCAAGGCGAGAATGGGCCAGTGGAAATCGGCCCGCTCCCGCACGCGGAATTGTTCATTGGCGTCGTCGATCAATTTCCGCATCACCCATCACACCTCTCTCTCAAGTGATACACCAACCTCCGGTGTCAAAGTGGCGTCTTTGCGGCAATTGCAGCTGAAAATTGCAGCAGCCGGCAGCGAAAGAAACCAATTGGAAGCAGATAAAAGGCCGTCTTGATTGCGGCTGTGGTAAACGAACGGGAGGGTGCACCTTCGGGGCTTGGAGGTGAAAGTGGGCATTTTAGTTGTCGTTTCAACCTAACAGCTTGCTGCGCTGGCTCCGTGCTTGCCGCGTCCAATTCTACTGACATTCAAACGTCCGTTTACTTGAAGTTGCCAGCATTGTTTGGAGAAGCACGAGCGCTTTTCTGGCATGCCGCGGCGCTCGTGAGCCACACCAAGTTGACCCTATTGCCGACGGCAGCGCGACGCGAAGTGCGGTAATACCCTGGCCCAGGGCATTTTCGGTTGTCAGTGGTAATGCGGACGTCTTGAACAAGCTTGCGGTCACGCGCGCTCATATGTGCGCAATTTAAGAAGCCAGCATCCGTGCGCAGTGCAGCATACAGTTTTCAAAACTAACGGTTTGAGAGTGCCGCCAAGGCATGCGGTGATGCACGAATTTCTCGGAGAGCCGACGCTGAGCCAGCTCGGCGGTGGCTTACAGGCAGTCAGGCTTCGACCTAAGCTAGTAACCGCCAAGCATTCTGTACCCATGATGTGATAACTTTGAGAGGGTTGAAGCGGCCGGTTTCATTTTCGCATTCCTGATCGCCTTCGGTAAAAGTCAGGCCGCAAGACGTACACACAAAGAGAGCGCGGCAGGGCTTCAAGAATGGAAAACTCATGGCCGCGATCTCCAGCGGCTGGTGGCAATATGTGCACTGATCGGGCAGACCTTCGCCTGCGGGCATTTTGGAAACTCTGCTCGCCATAACGCGAAAAAACTAGCTTTTGTTTGGGCAGACGTCTGTCAGGTAGGTCACAAATCGCCGCGCGATCAATTGCCGCCCGGACGACGCGCGAGATGCCTCTTGCGCGGGCTGATGCCGACCGGCGCGCTGGTGGCGCATGACCCAGCGAAATTGCTTGGCGCGCATTGCTGGCCGCAGAGCGCCGGATCGAGCAAACGACAGATGCAATCCGCAGTATGTCACAGAATCTCTCCGACGAGGTCGCGCCTCGGCCTAGCTGGATCGATCGGGTTGGCGCGTTGACGCGCGAGGCGCCCATTCAATCGCTGGCGATTGCATTCTTGCTTGGCGTTATCGTCACGCGTCGGTGACCGCCCGGCGCGAAAGCGCTCGCGCCGATAACGAAGATCGCTGCCCAAATTTATCACCGGTGGCAGGCAAAGGATGTGCATTGCGGCCGTCGCAGAGCCAGCCCAGCAGGGGCTTTTGTGTTAGCGGCCAATCCGATTTAAACGTACGTGCTTACCGTCGAACATTCAGTAAAAGTCGGACCGCAAGGACAATGAGTGCACTCGTCGGGTGCTTCGAATCATCAGCAGCGCCGAGATCTGTGGCGCATTTCTTGTAATCCTTAGAGTCGGCATCCACGTTGCTTGCCATGCGGATCACGGGCGCGGGAGCGGGCGCCTCTTTGGCAGCGGGATTCGCTCGGTGATTAGTGGCGGCTCATCGGCCAACGCCTTCGCATTCTGCGCTCGCTTAAGGATAACTGCGGCGGCTCTCTGGTAAGCAGTTATTGCGCCTTACGTGGGCTGAATATTCGTCGATAGCTGCGGATCGGGACGACCTTTCGCACTGGGCGGTGTCGGCGACGATCGTTGATCGGCTTCGATACGCAGTGGAGGTGCCGCGGATACGAAGTAGGTGACACACCACGCCACGGCAGCGGCGATTAGAACGGCCGCAACAACAAGCCGCAGGCTGATCACCTTTCAGCCCAGTTTCACGAGGCCGGTAAGGTAATGAACCTCCGCCTGATCGATGGAGCTAAAGTAATTGTCGATCAAATAGACGGCGCCGATCGAGAGCGCGAGGCCGAGCGCGATTGCCAGCACCGTCGGAATGACGAATTCCAGAGTAATTGCTTTGCCGGTCATTGCGGATACTCACTTTGACCCCACCCCGACGCGCTTGATGCCATCTTCAGCTGAGTCGGGGAATTGAAAACTGAGCGCCTTGCTCCGTAAGACTACGGCATCCCAAACCATCCAGCTGGTGGTTTTGCAAAACGGTATTTCCGTTCGAGCCTCTAGTGAGACCTCTTGAGAAGAGAAACAATCGATAGACAGACGTGATTATCAATATCTGCCGGACGCATGGGGATATGAAGGGAAGGGGGTCTCCGTTAAGGCTACATCGCATAAATGGTCGTTTGTTCGGGGACGTGCCGTCCGGCTGGAAGTCGGATTTTTGTGATTCAGGATCTCATTTCTCGTATCGACAGTAAGCTCGCCGACAACATCGGCTAGTCAACGGCAGCCACCGCATCCCATTTCTTTCGAGAAGTCGATGCCATCGACAAGGCACTTCGCGACGCTACGTTTGTGGCTGATGATAACGAATGAAGATTTTGTACCGGCGCGCCAAGGCAGACTAATTCCCGCCGCAATGTTGTTCAACTTTAGAACGATCGGTAATCGCAGAGTGGGGACTCAAATGCGAATACCCTTGGTGGGGTGCGTTCTGTTGGCAACCATTCAGCCGTCATTTGCTCAAAAGCCTCTAAGGACTGAGCCATTGATACTCGACTTTTACGCGGTCGTGTTCGTCAACGACGGGTCGTGTTCGGCTGGAAAAATACTGAAGGTGACGGGGTCTATACATGGCTTACGCCGTAAAAAGTCCCGCGTACCTGCGAGCGAAGTATCTGAGTCATAAAAGGTGCAGGTCTAGGGAGTGAGAACGAAATCAGCCTCCAAGAGGACGGCGTCGGAAGCGCTTGCAGCAGACGCTAGCCGTCACAGCATGCGGGTGATTGCGGGCTTCATCTTCTATTCGCGTTAACTTCGCTGGCCAATCACCTTACTTGGCTCGGCCTTCTTCGGCTGCCATTGGGACGTCGATTGTTAAGGGGACGAAGATGAAACAGGCTGACTACACACGCATGGCAGAGAAGTGTGCACGCGATGCTGACCGCATGCCTCCAGGTCCGGAGAGGGACGAATTTTTGAAGAAAGCTAAGCTGTTCGAGTCGTACGGAAAGATGGAGAACTGGATTTCGTCGCCCGGCCTGCAGCCTCCAAAATAAGAGTCAGTTCTGGCGTCGGTATGTTGTCCAAGCGGTGGCGCAGCCTGCGGCACGAAGTACGAAACGATGACTATCAGGCCCCGCGAAAGTGATAGGCACATACGAGCGATATTTGCGCACATCGGGTAGGTTTGCGCCGAGCGCGTAACTTCAAGGCTATTCTATTTTAGGTATGTTGCGACTGCGATCTCTCCTCGTCACGATGCGCTGCTGGGAGATGGGACCATCCGATGCCGCTGTTACGCGGCAACGTCGTCGGCTACGACGTTGCTCGAATGAGTGTCGAATTCACGATGCTGACATCCGATGTGAGAATGGTGGAGTGCTCGATCAGTAGCGCCGCCCTGGATCATTTGGCGGGTCAAAAAGGCACCGCTCCGGCAGAGAGAGAAGACCAGTTTCGAAGATTTCGTGACAGTATTGAACGACTCGCATCCGATTTGTTCGATGACGGTGTCGCCCCAGTACGCATTTTCTCAAAGCACCTTGAGGTCAGAAGGCTTCGCGGCCGACAGTAGGGGTACCGGACTTGCAAGTATCAGCCGTGGACGCACTGGCGCGAGAAAAACTGGTCCTTCGACTTTAGAATGGCGTCATCCCAATAATTGTCTGGCTTCACGCGATATGAAAATGAAGCCAACCCAATTTGGCAGCAAGAATTCCTGCCAGTTCGATGGCATTGTGTGGGTCAGGAGTCGTGGCAGTTTCATGTACTTCCATATCTAGTGAACCCACTTCGGCCGGCGGCAACGCCCGGAAGCCAAACTGAAGACCATCAATTGCGGACTCGTCGTGGTTCACCGAATCATTGCCCGCACCGAAGCTGAACTTGAACGCCGCGTTGTTTTCTGTGTCCTCGTTGGAAAATGCGACGGTTGCGTTGGTCGCTTTCGTGCCGAGGGCGGCAGCGGCATTGACGCTCGCCGCCGGCGGATCATAGATAATCGTGCCACCTTGGCCATCACTAGCAAAACTAAAGTTCGCAGAAGAATAACTTCCATTGAAGTGAAGGGATGTCGAGTGCGTGCCGTCGGTCAGCGAGAGCGTGTTGTTGGCGAAGCTGGACAAAAACGACATCGAGTTGAAATCGATATTCTTGAGGTCAAGTTGATCCGAGTCGGCCAAGGTGCCGTTGCCGGTAAAGCCGGAAATTGTGCCCGAAAGGTGTAAGACATTGTCGATCACCAGTACGCCGGTTGACCCCTGGAAAGTGATGGCCTCTCCGACTCCGATGAAGTCCCCAAGCTCCATCACAGCACCATTGGCAATCGTAACGCTGCCACTGTCTCCGATGATGGTAATAGTCAATGGCTGGCTGCCAACGTTACCTGCGCCATCATTGACCTGAGCATTGTAAGTGATGGTAAGGACATCGCCAGATTTGAGGAAGTCAACGGCGGAGCCCGGGTTATAAACCCAATTCAGGAGCTCTGCTCCTCCGGTCGTCGTAACGGAACTGAACGATATCGCACTCGCCGCGATCATCTTGGAAATGTCGACGTTATCCGGCAACGTTGTTGAGCCGTTGTATTCTATCGTCGCGGGTCCGGTTACCGATGCAGTCATGGTATCCCCGACATCTGCATCAGTGGCAGTGAGAGTGCCTTTCAGTGGCTCGATCGGCTGCGCATTCCCAGGGGAGGCGAAACCGGCAGAAACATTGTCGATTTCGAAGGCCTGGTTGGAGTGTATGACAACTTTATCGAAAGGGCTCAGGTCGAAAAATTGCACATAGTAATTGCCGACACGCGGACTTAGATCCGCACCCGAATATGCGGCGACCAAGGTCGTACCGTTGAAGAACTCAATAGTGTTTTGCGGATTGACCGAGCCCCAATAGAGGCCGAATGCATTTTGCATCGTGTTGAAGTCAATGGTTTCGATGCCCGTCGTACCCACGCTCAGGTAGTTCGTGGTATCAGGACCATTCGCGAAGTCCGGTGCCGAGCTCACTCCCGACGAGCCATTGACAATACCCGCGGCTCCGGATCCCGAGAAGTTGGCGTCGAGGGCCTGACTGAAAAACGTTCCAAACCCCGTTCCGTTGTTTGATGCGGACCCCGCAGCCTGAGAATCAAACGTTTCCGTGGGAAGGCCAAGAGAGTTCGTGTTCGTGCCGATTGGTAAGACATCAGGATTGGCGGGATGCACGTGTTGAACAATAAGCGGAGCTGGATTGGAACCGCCGACGATCTGCGGCGCATTGTTAACGCCGGTAACGATGATGGTTATTGGCTGGGTTGCGGATTGTCCGGTCGCGATGCCGCCATTGTTGCTACTAAGCGTGAGGCCGTAGGTGAGCGTAAGTGTCGGTCCGGCGCGTAAAAAATCGAACAAATGATCGGGTGCGGAAAAACTCCAGTCCAATGTTCCCGCCCCGGATCCAGTACTGTCAGTCGCAATCCCGGCCGCTACCACGCTTTGAAGTATTGCAAGGGCTGCAGCAGGTAGGGTCCCTCCACCGGAGACTTGATCCGATACAAAAGCAACTGAAGCCGTGTGGGTGTCTGAAAGGACGGGATCCACAAACGCTAGCGATCCAGATGCCGTATCCAGTGGCGAGGGCAGCGAATCGCTGCTCGGCTGTTTGGTAACAGGGTGGACCGCCACCGTATCCGGTGCCAGCGACGGTGCATGATCTACGCCGGCGACGGTAACCGTGAACGTAGCCGTGCTACACGCGTCGGCAAAATCACCAATCTGGACCGTATAGATCAGCGTTACCGTTTCGCCAGCAGCCAGATAGTCGAAAGCTTTGTCGGGTGCGGAGAAGGTTTCGGCAAGCACGCCGTCAGCGGACCCGGCATTCTTCAATGCACTTGGCGTGAGGTACGATCGCAAAATCGCGTCGAGCGCCGCAGGATCGTGCGGAAGACCTGATGTCGTGCCTCTCACCGCGGTGTGCAGAATAGTGACGGGATAACCGCTGCCGACATCGCTGAAGTCTATGTCCCGGAAATTCAGCGTCGCGGTCTGCGTGAGCGGTTCCGACGAGCCGGTTTTTCCAGCAATTGCACTCAGCGAGATGTGCGCGTCGGAACCTACTAGTATTGGCGAATCATCAAGCCCATTAATCGTGAGTATGAGCGTCTCAGGAAGAATGCTGTTCCCCACTTGGCTCGCAAAAGTGATGACGTATTGAGCAGACTCGTTGGCCGCGAGAAAGCGGAAGCTTCTTGCATCATAACTGACGACACCAGTTGTGGGATCAACCGACACAAGGCTGAGCAGATCAAATCCCGCAGGAATCGAAGTCGGTCCGACTGCTCCAACGATCTTTGCCGAACCGTTCACAAATGGAACAATAGTATCACCGGTGATGGGATCGGTATCGATACCTGAGAAGCAATCGCGAAGTTCTTTTTTTCTGTAACCGAAGATTGAAAATCGGTAACGTTAGAGACGGTTACCTCGGCCAGATGATGAATGAAAATGTCTGTTGGCGAGAATGATGTCGTGGTCGTCGTCGCCGTGGTCGCAATCCTTTTGACTGCTTCAGGCGCGAGAAATGATCCAAACGGAAGGAAAGCCAAATTCTCAAAAGGCGTCAGCCCCGAGCCGATCGAACCTGTAGAATGCGGTCTTGAATCATCCTGATTGAAGCTCGGAAACGCAATCGAGAATACCAGTCGAACAACATCCTTCTCAGATTGAAGGTCTGCCTGCGTCTTGGCTTGCTCAGAGATCGTCAATTGATTTTGACCGATCGGTGTAACCAGCGTCATCAAGCCGGCCTGCGAGGCGCTGCCGAGCGTCGCTCCCGTCATCTTGTCGAGAAGGACAAACGATCCGGTTACCCGACCTGGCTCAACCAACACTGAGAACTTGGTCGGTCCGTTGTCTGCCGCGATCTCGACGAGCACCGCCGTGCCCCGGATACCCATGGTGGCCACGGGCGTATCGATCTTCATGTTGCCGTGCTTGGCAGTTTCTCCCGCAACAAAAGAGATGGTACCTTGAACAAGGCTAATCAGCGAGGAGTTCGACGACCCGTTTGGGTCGTAAATCATTTCATTGAGAAACATGCGGGCATTCGCTCACAGGCTGAATGCGGTCCCGTCAATGAACGACAAACCAAGCGCGGAATCGCTCCCGGATTGAACCACGTCGCCTTTGAAGACGTTGTCGCCGATGTTCAGCGAAATCGATACTCCGTTGCGAATGACATTGGCATTTCCAACGAGTTTTACCACGTGGCCGATTGGAATGCTGGCGCGGGCCGCAGAGTCCGCCTGCGCGTAGCCGGTCTGCCCCGTCAATGCATCCACGACGGCACCGGAGAGGCTGGCCCCATCAGGTGAAAAAAGGGTCCTGTGATGCTCGCCCTTAAAGTAATTTCCGACCGTAAACTTTTGACCCGGTCCTGAAATAACCAAGTCGAGACCTGATCGCTTGTAGTCCCCTGAAAACAACAGGCCCGCGTCCGGAACTGTCTTGCCGCTCGGTTGCTGGGCTACGGAACTGCCAGAGGCGCCTTGGGTGTCGTCGACACTTTCGCGATGAGAGGCCTCATCCCGCAACGACGGACTGCTCAACTCTAAAATGGAATGGTTCAAAGTTACGCCTTTTGGCAAACAAGAAGCGCCGAAACAAAAGCAGTTTGATGCAGGATTTAGGCAGTTCGTAGTCTCTAATATTGATAATTATAATCACTTTTGAAGAGTTTCGCCAAGTAGATCCGCGCCCGTTATGACACCAACGATGGAGGTTTTGCTCAAATTTTGAGCCGAACTGGCGCTAAATCTTGAGGCCGCCGCTGGGAATCGACCTAGCCAAAAGATTCCAGGACGTGCAACGGCATTCGTCTTATCTCTCATTACGCGGGATGCAAGCGATCCGACTATCCGCCTCCCGGCGAAGCGCAATCGCCCCGCAAGCTGCCGCGTATAAAGCCATCAGATCCCGTGCCTCAGCTAGTTCCTGAGTAACACAAGGCGAAAAACCCTCATGACCGGACAATCGGCGGAGCCCTTCCGAGATTTTTCAACTCATCCGATAGCCCCCAATGGCCTTCCGTGCAATTTCCGGAGTCAAGGCAATTGTGACGGGTGGGCCGGCATGCTTGTAGCACTTTAAAGCAACAACCCTGCCTTCGATTGAATGACGGGCAACTGCGTCTGTAGCGTAGTACGGCACCCTCAGTGGAGATTGTTTGGTTTGGTCCGGCACGTCTTGCCCGCTCCGCTATCCTGGCTGCATCGATGATCGCCATCGAAAGATGTGCAACGTATTCTCGTGGCGACATTCAACAGTCAACTCGCCGCCGTCCTCCAATAAGAGGTCAACGAATATTGCGTGACCGGCCGTGATGGCTCCGCTTCGAAGTACCGCCTTGATCACTTTGTCCATGTGCCGCCTCCTAGCGCATGGTCCACAGTAGCGTCCACAGTCAGCGGGTGGTAAGCGAAACTGCGTCCCAGACGAAACTGAAGGCCGAAAAAAGAAAATGAATTGCCGACAAGCTTTGCATCTTTTGATGGCCCTCGGGCCATCGCCGAAACGGCAATCAATATCAGTAACGCAAAGGCCAGCCAATCCGCGTATGGCTATGTTGGTATCGCTCGCCTGATAGAATTTAAAAACTAATCGCCTTATCTCGTAAGGGACACAACCGAGCGAGCGGGCAAAATGGTCAAGACCATGTTGAGAACGACTAGGCCGATAGCCGTGACCGCGTCAGCAAGTGCGGATGGCAACAAAACTATCGGCAAGGGCGACGCTGGCCCTCAAGATTGCCGAAGGTGCCGGTCGCACAGTCATAGCTCCGGTAAGTTGTGCACACGGCGGTACCCCATGTCCGGCTCGGCGCTTCTTGATCAACGACCTTCGCCAGAGGAGCTGTTTTTTCTGACTTGGTCGCTGGTTTGACGAGCTCTGGCGCCCCGGCTTCCGATTGCATCGCGATCGCCTTCTCTGTTTTTTTTCGGCAGGTTTCGTATGCAAGGACTTCTGCCGGTCGATAAAGTCCCTGCACTGGAGCGGAAAAACAATTTCCCCAGAAGCTGTAATTCCGATCGGCATGCAACCGCCCGGCGGCGTTGCATCCAGATCAGACGGCTCTGCTGGTGCAGAATCTCGCGATGCCCTGCCTGTTATTTGGGCCAATGCACCTGCGCTGATGGCTGCGAAAATCGCAAAGGGATGCAATGCCTGTTGGCAGCACCAATAGACGCTTCATGGAAATCACTCGAAACAACCGGACAATTCAACACCGCATCCGGGATTTGGTGTTTATCCCATAAGCGTACACGTTCATTGTTTCACGAAAATGCGAATTGCGTACTCGTTATTAGCATCTTTTTTGACTTAGTAGCAATTGTCACTCCCGAATATCGAATCGAACTGCTTTGCCTCGACGTTGCCCTAGTGTTGCATTCATTTGAGCAAGAAGCGTGGGCAAGGATTTTAATGTCGTGGTCGAAAACCCGATCTGTCGATGAACGAACGTTGATTTCACGGGAAGATCTTCGGTTCGAAATCACAAATTTTGTGAGAACCTCTGATCCTGCGTGCGGTTCGTTCGTTGACGTTTTCATAGAGCTGACGGATCTGAAGTCGCCAGGGGGGTCTAGCTGGGCCATAAGGGGTGTGCGCTTCGGTAAGGCAGATCGCGATAAGTCTCGGTCCGCGCTGGCGACAATTGTCGAGCGAATGCAAACCAAGTTCCGGGTTTCCGAAGAGGTTAAAGATCCTGCGGGCAAAAGGGCGCGTTCAACTGGTCATCGCAACACACTAATCGTTTAGCAAAGACGGAGTGTGGGGTATGAAACAGCGACGTCGCATTTGTTACTCGGCGGCTCAGCGGTCTGAGATCTGGGATCGCGGGCAGGCTGGCGAGCCGATGAGTCCCATCGGACGCCGGTTTGACCGGGAATCCTCGTCGGTCTTTTCAGTGATGTCGCCAATAGGCGGCATTCGTCCGCCAGCTCGGGAGGCGCTAAGCGTTTTTGAACCGGAGGAAATTTCCAGAGGGCTCAGCACGCAATGTTCGTTGCGGTTGATTGCCCGCCAGTTGGGACCATCTGCATCGACCATCAGCCGTGAAGTCAGTCGCAACGGTGGATTGGATCGGTATCGGGTTTCCCGGTCGGATCAAGCGATCGAGCGCTCCGTCCGAAGCTTTGCAAGCTGGCTTGCCGTCCGTTCCTGAGCCGGACAGTATCGATCAAGCTGCGGCAGCAATGGTCACCGGAGCAAATTGCTGGTTGGCTCAAACGCTCCTATCCGGGGGAACTGCAAAACCATGTGTCACACGAGACGATCTATCGCAGCTTGTTCATTCAGGCGCGTGGGGTGCTGAAAAAGAACTACTTGAGCACCTTAGACTAGGGTCTGTTTGGATTCATCGGGAGCTTATCACGGCTGCGGCCAGATGGATCATGGAGGCGAAGCTCTGATCGGTCTGTCTGCGCGCATGGCGATGCGTTTGAATTCCTTCAGTTTGCAGAAGAAGTTCTCGATTAGATGCCGCCATTTGTACATCTCCTCATCGATGGCGAGGGGCTGTGCTCGACGCGGATGCTGGGAGATGACGACCTCGGCGCCGCGCGCGTCGAGATCGGCGATAATGGCGTTGCTGTCGAACGCCTTGTCGGCGATCAGCGCGTCGAAGGCCAATCCTTCGATGAGCGGCGGCACGCCCACCGTGTCGAAGCGCTGTCCCGGCAGAAGCACGAACCGCACGAGATTGCCGAGTGCATCTGTGAGGGCCAGGATTTTGGTAGTCATGCCGCCTTCGCAAGCGAACCCGGCTCTTAAACCGGGCTGCTGCGCGTCCCGGCCATCAAGCTTCGATCGCTCTCGCGTCTATTTTGTCCTTGCAATTTTAGGTAGAAGGCAATTTGATGCAGCGACGCGCCGCGGGGCATGCCAGCGAAATCGAAAGAAGGCCGGACGTGCGCT
>Ga0193742_1001626_pt1 | contig 13331 bp, 9 predicted proteins | sample L2c1metaG_FD_165511 | JGI IMG/M metagenome (GOLD analysis project Ga0193742, IMG submission 165511) | Soil microbial communities from a riparian zone of the East river system, Colorado, United States - L2c1 | ecosystem: Environmental > Terrestrial > Soil > Riparian zone | place: USA: East River... | reverse complement strand
TTAGCAAGTCTTTGATATATCATTGTGATTCGGCGTAGTGCCGACACAATATCTATGGTCTATCACTGGTATCGAGGACTACATGTCCATGTCCACCATCGCATTCGATCAATTCGCGCTCACCCGCATCGCCGATTTCGCGCGCTCGCTGTCGCGCTTGCATCTGGCTTCGCGCCGCCAGCCGGTCGACGACGACGCGATCGACCGTGAATTCAACGCCGTCTGCATGTCGGTGTGGGGCTACACGACCGACGATTTCAGCGATGATTTGTTCTCGACCGCCGACCACGCCTGGCTCGATTCGCTCGACGAAGCCCATGCGCGGATCTTTGCCGCCGAGCAGGGCTACGACCTCGTCGACGACCAGGGCATGCTGACCGACTGGTGGGGCTATTGCTGGATGATCCTCGCCGAAAAACGCGGCCTGCTGACGCCGGAAAATCGGTCGGCGGCGCGCGCGGCGATCGAGGAAAAATATCTCTCGGCGCCGAACGTGATCGGCGTCATCGTCGGGCGGTGATGTCTTTCTCCGTCATTGCGAGCGCAGCGAAGCAATCCATGTCACCACGCAAGGACAGGTGGATTACTTCGTCCGCTACGCTCCTCGCAATGACGACGTGGAGCCTTTCTAATTCACTTCCGCCCGCTTCGCGGCCTTCGGCGCAACCGTCTTCGGCACCACGGTTGCCGGCATCGCGATCTCGCTTCTCGATTCCGGCATCACGGTTTCGCCAACCATCTCGGCGCTGACAGGTGCGACCTTCATTTCACCGAGCCGCGCGCGGACGCTGGCGGTGAGGCCGGCATAGGACGACACCGGGGTGAATTCGGCGGTCTGCTCGGCGCCGACGCGGACGCCGGTATAGGCCACCAGGCCGTCGGTGGTGGCGACGACATCGCCCGAGCGCAGCGAGCTGTCGAGCGCGAGATCGACCGGCGCCAGACCGGTCGGGCCTCTGCCGTTGCAGGTGCAATCGGCGCGCAGCGCCTTGCGGTAGGCGAAGGCGTTTTCACTGTCGGCGTAGCGTTCGCCATTGCCGGATGATGCGCTGTCGATATTGCTGCCGTAGAACACTTTGGTGGTGCTGGCGGGGCAGAACGCCTGGCACATCTGAACCGGCGTGGCGTTGCCGCGCGTGGTCAGCGGAAAATATTTGCCGTCGCAGCTGCGCACGCAGAAGGCGGGTCCGGAGCCGGCGACGCGGGGCGCGGCTGGCGCCGGTGCGGGCTGGGCTTGCGGCTGGTTGTTGCCGAACGGATCGGCAAAGAAGTTCGCCTGTGGTGCGGCCTGCCGTGCCTGCTGCTTCTGGCCACCGCCGAAAAACATGTCGAACAGGCCTTCGGCCGATACGCTGCCGGGCACCAGCATGATGGTCCCCGTAAGCATGGCGACGGCAATAGAGGTCGCGCGGCGCCGCATGCGCGAAAAAGCCAACTCTGTACGCAACGCTTACTCCACCCGACGCAACACACCGACGCGCTACAGGCGCCGGCAGATTCACCATAATCCGCGATGGTAAACGAGCTATGAGCAGGGGCCGGGCGATGAGAAAGAAAAGCGGGGCGTTTTGGTGGCGTGCCCCGGATGCGGCGCAGCGCGCTTGCGGTGCGCCGCTGATCCGGGGCCCATGACGCGAAAGGTGAGATGGGTCCCGGCTCTGCGGAGCAGCACGAAGGGTGCTGCACCGCGTCCGGGACACGTGCCCGGAACGAAGTAACAATCAGCTCTTCAAAAACTCAGTGGCCTTGTAGAGCGAGCGGAACTGCATCCCCGCCTCGGCAAACGCTTCGGTCGCACCCTCTTCGCGGTCGACCATGGTGAAGACGAGCACGATCACGCCGCCGGCGTCGCGCACCGCCTCGGCCGCCTTCAGCGCCGAACCGCCGGTCGTGGTGACGTCCTCGACGATGACGATGCGCTTGCCTTGCAGGGTCTCGCCCTTGGCGAGGCCCTCGACCGCAAGGCGCGCGCCGTGTTCCTTCGGCTTCTTGCGCACGAAGAACGCCGCGATCGGATGGCCCTTGAGCCAGGACAGCTGCGCGATCGCACCGGCCAGCGGCACCGCGCCCATTTCCAGCCCGCCGACGAAATCGAGCTGGTCGTCCTTCAGCGCCTCATAGGTCAATTCCGCCAGCAATGCGGCGCCCTCGGGGTCGAGCATGGTCGGTTTGAGGTTGAAATAGAAGTCGCTCTTGCGGCCCGAGGCCAGCGTGATCTCGCCGCGGCCGAACGATCGCTTGCGGATGATCTCGGCGAGACGGGCGCGGGAGGCTGACTTGGACAAGGCGTATTCCCAAAGGTTTGAGGCGGGCGGCAATCTATCGGTGCTTACAGTCACATTCCAGAGCCGATCTGGCCCAATCAACAGGGCGCGGCAATCTGCCGGGTCCCGCCCGGCGCAGGGACGCCCCCTCGGAAACGGCAGTTGTAAGGCCGCAAGCTTCCGCGCTACGGGAAGTCAAAGCCTTATTGGGGGAAACCATCAATGACCATCGAACTGCACACCTGGAACACGCCGAACGGCCGCAAGATCTCGGTAGCGCTTGAGGAAATGGGGCTGCCCTACAAGGTGATCCCGGTGAACATCAGCAAGGGCGAGCAGATGGCGCCCGCCTTCCTCAAGATCAGCCCGAACAACAAGATTCCGGCGATCGTCGATCCCGATGGGCCGGACAGCAAGCCGGTCAGCATTTTCGAGTCCGGCGCGATCCTGCTTTATCTCGGCGAGAAGACCGGCAAGTTCCTGCCGAAGCCGCTGGCCGAGCGCATTCCGGTCTATGAATGGCTGATGTGGCAGATGGGTGGTTTTGGCCCGATGCCGGGCCAGGTGCACCATTTCATCGCGCTGGAGAACGAGACCGAGCGCGCCTATGGCCTGAAGCGCTACATGGCCGAAACCCGCCGGCTCTACGGCGTGCTGGACCGCCGGCTCGACGGCCGCGAGTTTGTCGCCGACGCACTGTCGGTCGCCGATTTCGCGATCCTCGGCTGGGCCTGGCGCCATCCGCGCCACAAGGTCGAGCTGAAGGATTTTCCGAATGTCGAGCGCTGGTACAACGCCCTGATGGCCCGCCCGGCCACCAAGCGCGGCATGGAAGCGAAGCTGGATTAGTTTTTCGATGTCATTGCCGGGCTTGACCCGGCAATCCATCTACCTCGAAAAGTGATCCGTCTGCTGCCGCAGACGATGGATGCGCGGGTCAAGCCCGCGCATGACAGAGGTGCTAAGAGTGTCCGCTACTTGAAGCCGGACGGACAGCACAATGCAAACCGATCGCAAATCATTATCCGAGCGCCTCGCTCGTTTTCCTCGCCTTGGGTTGGCCAATTTGCCGACGCCGCTCGAGCCGATGAAGCGACTGACGGCTTTTCTCGGTGGGCCGCGATTGTGGGTCAAGCGCGAAGACGCCACCGGACTCGGCTTTGGCGGCAACAAATTGCGCAAGCTCGACTACGTCCTGCATGAGGCGCTTGCCAGCGGTGCCGATACGGTCGTCTCTGGTGGCGTCGTGCAATCGAACAGCCAGAGACAGGTTGCCGCGGCGGCGGCAAAGCTCGGCCTCGCATGCCATCTCGCGGTCTATCATGGCCGGATAGAACCGCCGACGCCGGAATACAAGATTTCAGGCAACGCGTTTCTCAACCGGCTGTTCGGCGCGCATCTCCATGACGTGCCATGGACCGGTGACCGCAATGAAGCCATTCGCACGCTCGTCGGCGACCTCCAGGCGAAAGGCCACAAGCCGTACTTCGTGCCCTACGGCGTATCGAATGCGCTCGGCGCCGTCGCCTATGCCACGACGATTTCAGAGATCGAAGCGCAGGCCGCGCAATTGGGTTTTGCGCCAAACGCCATCGTGCATTGCACCGGCAGCGCCGGCACGCAGGCGGGTCTCGTGGTCGGAGCCGCCGTCGCCATGCCAGACACGCGGATCGTTGGCATCGATATCGACGCCGAGCCCGCGCGGGTGCGCGCCGATGTCGTGGCGTTCGCGCGCGAGGCGTCCAATCTGCTCGATGTGCCGTTCGACGAAGCGTCAGTGGAAGTCGTCGCCGGCCATGCCGGACCCGCCTACGGCGTTCCGCATCAAGCCACCATCGAAGCGATCCGGCTCGCTGGCCGGCTCGAAGCGTTGGTACTCGATCCGGTCTATTCCGGCAAAGGGCTCGCGGGGTTGATCGCCCTGATCCGCCAGGGCCGTTGGCGCGAAGACGAAAATGTCGTCTTCCTGCACACCGGCGGCGCGCCGGCGCTGTTCGCCTACCAGAGCGCACTCGGCATCTGAACGGGGGCGTTGCGCGTTATGCGTCCTCCGCCGCGAAGTCATTGCGGAGATTGTGTGGAAGCAATTCGGCTGCGGCGGCGGTGGGCTCCCTCGCCCCGCTCTTGCGGGGTCGAGACGAGCGTAGCTCGCTCTTAGAGGGTTGGGGTGAGGGGCTCGCGCCACAAATACGGTGAGAGATAGGCTCGCGGAGAGAGCCCCTCACCCGAAATTCAAGCTGCGCTTGAATTTCGACCTCTCCCCGCAGGAGCGGGGGCGAGGTAAGCAAGAAAGCTAATGCGCCTCGTCCCAGTTATTCGCCGCGCGCGCGTCGACTTGCAGCGGCACCGAAAGCAGCACGGCCGGGAAGGGCGCGTCCTGCATCACGTGCTGCACGACAGGCAATGTCGCCGCGACTTCCTTCTCGGGCACCTCAAAAATCAGCTCGTCGTGAACCTGCAAGAGCATCTGCGCCGACAACTTCTTCTCGGCCAGCGCATCTTCCATCCGGATCATGGCACGGCGGATGATGTCGGCGGCGGAGCCTTGCAGGCGGGCATTGATAGATGCGCGCTCATTGAAGGCGCGGACCGAGGCATTGGACGCCTTGATGTCCGGATAATACATTTTCCGGCCAAACAGCGTCTCCACATAGCCGTTCCTGCGGCACGATTCCTTGGTGTCGTCCATGTAGGCGCGGATGCCCGGAAAACGCTCAAAGTATTTCTTGATGTAGGCGGAGGCCTCCTCGCGGGCGATGCTGAGCTGGTTGGCGAGGCCGAACGCCGAGATGCCGTAGATGATGCCGAAATTGATCGCTTTCGCCCGCCGGCGCACCTCGCTCGGCATGTCCTTGATCGGCACCCCGAACATTTCGGAGGCCGTCATGGCGTGAATGTCGAGCCCGTCGCGGAACGCCTGCTTCAACACGGGTATATCGGCGATTTCGGCCAATAGCCGCAGTTCAATTTGCGAGTAATCCGCCGACACCAGTTTGTGGCCGGGCGTCGCGATAAAGGCGCGGCGGATCTTGCGGCCGTCCTCGGTTCGCACCGGAATGTTCTGCAGGTTGGGTTCGTTCGACGACAGCCGCCCGGTGGTGGTCGCGGCCAGCGCGTAGGTGGTGTGAACGCGATGGGTCTGCGGATGGACATATTCCGGCAGCGCATCGGTATAGGTCGATTTCAGCTTCGAAACCTGCCGCCATTCCAGAATCTTTTTCGGAAACTCATGGCCGAGTTCGGCGAGTTCGTCGAGCACCTGCGCCGAGGTCGACCACGCGCCGGTCTTGGTCTTGCTGCCGCCGGGCAATCCCATCTTGCCGAAGATGATGTCGCCGAGTTGTTTTGGGCTGCCGACATTGATCGGCTCGCCGGCGATCTCCTGGATCTCGGCTTCGACCCGCGCCGCGGTCTGGGCGAAATCACCCGATAGCCGCGACAACACCTGTCTGTCGATCGAAATGCCGCGGCGTTCCATCCGCGCCAACACGCTGATCAGCGGCCGTTCCAGCGTTTCATAGACCGCGTTCATGCGCTCGGCGATCAGGCGCGGCTTCATCACGCGCCACAGCCTTAAGATCACGTCGGCATACTCGGCCGAATAGGCCGTCGCCTTGTCGATCTCGACCTGATCGAAGCTGAGCTTGTTCTTGCCGCTGCCGACAAGGTCGCCATAGCTGAGCACGGCGTGTCCAAGCCAGCGCTCGGCCAGTCCGTCGAGCCCGTGCGCATTACGGCCGGCATCGAGCGCGTACGACATCAACTGCGCGTCTTCGACATTGCGGAGGGTAACGCCGTGCTGCGCCAGCATCACGGCGTTGAACTTGATGTTGAAACCGATCTTCAAAATGCCGATCGATTCCAGCAGCGGCTTCAATGCGGTGAGCGCGTCGCTGGCCTTGATCTGGTCGGGCGCCAGCCCGGCATCGAACAATCCCGAACCGCCGCCCGATTGCTTGTGGGCGAGCGGGATGTAGCTGGAATCGTTCGGCGCCAGCGCCAGTGCGATGCCGACGATGTCGGTCTGCATCGGATCATCCGTGTTGGCCTGCGCATCGATCGCGAAGTGGCCGATATCATGCGCGCGGGCGATCCAGGCCTTGAGTTGATCGAGGCTGCGGATGACCTGGTATTTGCTGCGGTCGACACGCAGATTTCGCGCGGCTTCGGCGCGCGACGCGGCGAGCGAAATCGGCGTGCCCTTGGGGCTCGCCGCCTTCTCCTGCTTGTCGGCTCCGGGCTTTGCGATGGCCGGCGGGCTGGCAAAGAGATCGCCGGTGGCGCCGCCGGCAGCTTTGGCCGCGGCGGGTGCGGCGGCCGCGCTTTTGTTGCCGGAATCGGCGTCCACGTCGGACGGATCGATCTGCGAATAGTCTGCAACGCGGCGGGTGAGAGTGGAGAACTCCATCGCTTTGAGGAACGCGATCAGCTTTCGCGCGTCGGGTTCGTGGACGGCGAGATCATCGAGCGGCACGTCGAGCGCGACCTTGTCGTCGAGCAGCACCAGCTGGCGCGAAATCCGGGCCTTCTCGGCGTTCTCGATCAGCGCCTCGCGCCGCTTCGGCTGCTTTATCTCGCCGGCGCGGAACAGCAATTGTTCGAGATCGCCATATTCGACGATCAATTGCGCCGCGGTCTTGATGCCGATGCCGGGCACGCCGGGCACGTTGTCGGTGGAATCGCCGGCCAGCGCCTGCACCTCGACCACCTTTTCCGGCGGTACGCCGAACTTTTCGATCACTTCGGCGATGCCGATGCGGCGGTCCTTCATGGTGTCGTACATCATGACCTTGTCGGTCACGAGCTGCATCAGATCCTTGTCTGACGAAACGATGGTGGTGCTGGCGCCGCGTTCGCCCGCGATCCGGGCATAGGTCGCGATCAGGTCGTCGGCCTCGAAGCCGCCCTGCTCGAGGCAGGGCAGGTCGAACGCGCGCACGGCGTCGCGGATCAGCGAAAATTGCGGGATCAGATCGTCGGGCGCCGGCGGCCGGTGTGCCTTGTAATCGGGATAGAGCTTGTTGCGGAACGTGATCTCGGATTTGTCGAAGATGATCGCCAGATGCGTCGGCCGGTTGTCCTCCGGCATGTCGCGCAGCAGCTTCCACAGCATGTTGCAGAAGCCGAGCACGGCGTTGACTTGCAGCCCGTCGGATTTGCGGTTCAGCGGCGGCAGCGCGTGGTAGGCACGGAAAATATAGGAGGAACCGTCGACCAGAAAGACATGGTCGCCCTTGCCGGGCTGTTTGGCGGGCGCCTTGGTTTCAGGCTTGGTTTCAGCCTGGGCCTGAGACTTGGTCTCAGCCTTGGCATCGGGCTTGGCAGGAGCGGGTTTGGCGGCGGCTTTGGGGGCTGTTTTCGGCATGGCCGAAATTTAGGGATTTTTGCGCGGGATTGACAGCCTCGGCGGGCGATTTTCCACGCTGTCATCAGCTGCCATTCGGGCGGAAACAGCCCGCGAAACCTACTCCGCAGCCTGCAATACCGGACTGGCCTTCTTCGGCGCGATCCAGAACGCATCGGGGCGTTCGAACAGGAAGTTGGCATGCAGCACCAGCGCCAGCCGCCAGATCCCCAGCGCGCCGACGACGCCCGCCACGGTCACGATCAGCGACACCGTGCCGATATCGAAAAGCCCGCTACGCAACAGCAGCGTCCTCGTCGCCGCCATCGGCAGGAAGAAGGCGAGGTAGATGACGATCGAATGCTCGCCGCAATAGCGCAGGAAGTTGAGCCAGTGCATTCGCGCCAGCAGCGTGCCCATCACGATGATGGCGCCGGCGCCGGCAAGTCCAAGCGCCAGTGAAATCAGCGGCCATTCGCTGAAGCCCGTGATGACCAGGCCGCCATTGATCAGCGTCCACAGCGCGAGGCCTGCGATTGCGAATGCGGGCTGCGCCCGCGCCCGGTCCGACAGCGCAAAGACGTGGGAGGCCAGCCAATAACCCATGTAGAAATAGACGAATCGCGCGCAGAATTCGTCGATCACGGTCCAGCCGGTCGCGACATGCGTCATTTCCAGCAGCGCGGCCACGGCAAAGATGGCCAACGGCGGGACGCTGCGTGTCAGTTTTGTGACGACGAAAAAGATCGGCAGCAGGTAGATGAACCACAGCGTGCCGAACGGCTCGATGAAGGACTCCAGATACAGATAGCCGACATGGCTCCAGTGGGTCTCGGCGGCGAAAGACGGCGCCTTGAAGCCGAACTGGATCGTCACCCACAGCACGTAGAAATAGGCAAAATGCATGACCTTGCGGTCGAGATAGGTGCGCCAGTCGCGATCGATCACGACCGACAGGAACAGGCCCGAAATCAGGAAGAAATCCGGCATCCGGAACGGTTTGGCGAACATGACCAGCCAATGCATGAACCCGGTCTGGCCAGCTGCGGCCTCAACCCCGAGCACCGAATGCATCATCACGACCATGACGATGCAGATGCCCTTGGCATAGTCCACCCAGTCAACGCGGGCAGGCATCAATGACGCAGAGCCCACGAAAGACGTGGTGCGTTCTGTGACAGCGGATGTGCCGTTTGGTGTCATGGACGTCCTGTTTCGGCGCGCTCGAGTGGCATCATCGGCCGGATCGGTTTCATTCTCCTTTATTCATTCAAATGACATGCCGGTTTCTTTGCCGGTTTCTTTGCCAGGTTTTGCCGATTTCTTTGCCGTTTTTCGGCGTTTTCCGGTTTCCCCTTTGCCGCCAAATGCTTTAAGAGGCGGGCAGAATTCGAGCGACCGTTAACCATCAGAAACAGGCTGTTTTCAATGCGAATTGCCATGATTGGCACGGGCTATGTGGGGCTGGTTTCCGGCGCCTGCTTTGCCGATTTCGGTCACCAGGTCACCTGCGTGGACAAGGACGGCGACAAGATCGCAGCCCTCAAACGCGGCGAAATCCCCATTTTCGAGCCCGGGCTGGACGCGCTGGTAGCCGCCAACGTCAAGGCCAAACGGCTTGATTTCACCACCGACCTGACCGCCCCGGTCGCGGAAGCGGATGCGGTGTTCATTGCGGTCGGCACCCCGTCGCGGCGTGGCGACGGTCACGCGGATTTGAGCTATGTGCACGCCGCGGCGCGCGAGATCGCCGCCGCCCTCAAAGGTTTCACGGTGGTGGTCACCAAATCGACCGTGCCGGTCGGCACGGGCGATGAGGTCGAGCGGCTGATCCACGAGGTCAATCCGTCGGCCGATGTGGTCGTCGCCTCCAATCCGGAATTTTTACGCGAGGGTGCGGCGATCCGCGACTTCAAATTCCCCGACCGTATCGTGGTCGGCACCTCGGACGAGCGCGGCCGCAAGGTGATGGGCGATATCTACCGGCCGCTGTCGCTCAACCAGGCGCCGCTGATGTTCACGGCGCGGCGCACCGCCGAACTGATCAAATACGCCGCGAATGCGTTCCTCGCCACCAAGATCACCTTCATCAACGAAATCGCCGATTTGTCCGAGAAGGTCGGCGCCGACGTGCAGGAAGTCGCGCGCGGCATCGGGCTCGACAACCGGATCGGCTCGAAATTCCTGCATGCCGGCCCCGGCTTCGGCGGCTCCTGCTTCCCGAAGGATACCCGCGCGCTGGTCAAGATCGCGCTGGATCATGACGTGCAGTTGCGCATCGTCGAAGCCGTGCTCGGCGTCAACGACAACCGCAAGCGCGCGATGGCGCGCAAGGTTTCCAATGCGGCCGGCGGCAATCTGCGTGGCAAGACGGTCGCCGTGCTCGGCCTGACCTTCAAGCCCGACACCGACGACATGCGCGAAGCGCCGTCGCTTCCGCTCATCACCGGGTTGCTCGACATGGGCGCCAAGGTTCGCGCGCATGACCCGGTCGGCATCGAACAGGCGCGTAAGGAATTGCCCGATATCGACTATTGCGAAGACCCCTATGATTGCGTGCGCGGCGCCGACGCCATGGTGATCGTGACCGAATGGGTGCAATACCGCACCCTCGATCTGGCGCGCGTGAAAAGCGCGATGGCCCAGCCGGTCGTGGTCGATTTGCGCAACATCTATCGCCGCGAGGACATGGAAGCCCACGGCTTTACCTATGACAGCGTGGGACGGGGATCCGAGACCCCGGTTTGATGGCGCCACCGATTTCGTCATGGCCGGGCTTGTCCCGGCCATCCACGTACTGTTCTCTCACTGCTCAAGAAAGACGTGGATGCCCGGGGCAAGCCCGGGCATGACGAGTTGGTGAGATAATTGCCCCTGAGCTTCGACACGCCCCTGCCGATCGACGCCGTGCTCGACGAGTTGGCGCGCACGCTGACGGGCCATAACGCCGCGGTGCTGGTGGCGCCGCCGGGCGCCGGCAAGACCACGCGGGTGCCGCTGGCGCTGCTGGATGCGCCCTGGCTCGAGGGCAAGAAGATCATCATGCTGGAGCCGCGGCGGATCGCGGCGCGAGCCAGCGCGGAGCGGATGGCGCGCACGCTCGGCGAGCGCGCCGGCGAGACCGTCGGCTATCGCGTTCGTTTTGGTTCAAAGATATCGCGCGCGACCCGGATCGAGGTCGTCACCGAGGGAATCTTCTCGCGGCAGATCCTCGATGATCCCGAACTCAATGGCGTCGCCGCCGTGCTGTTCGACGAATTCCACGAGCGCTCGCTCGATGCCCATCCTCGTGATGTCGGCGACGCTCGACGGCGCGCGGGTCGGCAAACTCCTGGGCGATGCGCCTGTGATCGCCAGCGAAGGCCGCGCCTTTGCGGTGGAGACGCGCTATCTCGGCCGCAAATCAGACGCGCCGCTGGAGCGGCAGATGGCCGATGCGATCGCCACCGCGTTGCGCGTCGATCCCGGCTCCGTGCTGGCGTTCCTGCCGGGGGCCGCCGAAATCCGCCGCACCCAGAATTTTCTCGGCGAGCGCGTTCATGATGCCAGCGTCGAGATCGTGCCGCTGTTCGGCGCGCTAGATGCCGCGGTACAGGACCGCGCCATTCAGCCGGCACCCAAGGGGCAGCGCAAGGTGGTGCTGGCGACCTCGATTGCCGAGACCTCGCTGACGATTGAAGGGGTTCGGATCGTGGTGGATTCCGGCATGGCGCGGGTGCCGCGTTATGAACCGGATATCGGACTGACGCGGCTGGAGACCGTGCGCGCCTCGCGTGCCGCGGTCGATCAGCGCCGTGGCCGCGCCGGCCGCACCGAGCCCGGCGTGTGTTACCGGCTGTGGGATGAGCCGCAGACCGCGTCGCTGGCCGCCTACACCCAGCCTGAAATTCTCTCGGCCGATTTGTCCTCGCTGGTGCTCGACCTCGCGCAATGGGGCGTGCGCGATCCTGCGACGCTGGCGTTCCTCGATCCGCCGCCGGCGCCGGCGTTGAAGGAGGCCAACGCTCTGCTTTCCGAGCTCGGCGCGCTCGATGGCGACGGCCGGATCACCGCGGAGGGCAAGAGCCTGCGCGCGCTGGCGCTGCCGCCACGGCTGGCGCGCATGATCGTGGACTCGCATCGCGCCGGCGCGGGCGAGGAGGCCGCCGAAATCGCCGCCATCCTGACCGAGCGCGGCCTCGGCGGTGACAGTGTCGATCTCGACCATCGGCTGGATCAGTTCCGTCGCGACCGCTCACAGCGCGCCTCCAGCGCGCGGAGTCTCTCGCAGCGCTGGGCCTCGCAGGTCGCCGCCGAAGCGCCGGCTTCGTCCGCCGCGCAAGCGGACGGCGAGTTGAGCACCGGCGTGATGCTGGCCTTTGCCTTCCCCGATCGCGTCGCGCGCAACCGCGGAAACGGCAGTTTCGTGCTCGCCAATGGAAGAGGTGCGGCGGTGGAGCAGGCCTCGTCGCTGGCGCGCGCGGCCTATATCGCGGTCGCCGAGCTGACCGGCACCGCCGCGCAGGGTCGCATTCTCTTGGCGGCGCCGATCGCGCAGGACGAGATCGAATCACGTTTCGCCGACCAGATCGAAAACGCCGAAGAGATTTCGTTCGATCGCGGCGCGATGGCGTTGCGGGCGCGGCGCAAGCGCAGCCTGCACGCGATCACGCTGTCGGAAGCGCCGATGGCGCTGTCACCCTCGGCGGAGACTGCAAAAATCTTCGCCGCCGGATTGATCGCGGCCGGGCTCGACAAATTGCCGTGGTCGAAATCCCTGAAGCAATGGCGCGACCGCGTCATGTTCCTGCGCAAGGCGGAAGGCGATAGCTGGCCCGATTTGTCCGACGACGCGCTTGCCGCCACCAGCGAGAATTGGCTGGTGCCTGTGCTCTTCGACAAGACCGCGCTGAAAGACTTGTCGCCCGGCGATCTCTCCGATGCGTTGATGGCGCTGTTGCCGTGGGATCTGCGCGCGCGGCTGGAGCGCGAGGCGCCGACGCATTTCGAAGCGCCGACCGGAACCCAGCTTGCGATCGACTATGAAGCCGAGCAGGGGCCGACGATTGCGGTGCGGCTGCAGGAATTGTTCGGGCTCAATAGCCATCCTTCGATCGCCAAGGGCGCGGTGCCGCTGGTGCTGGAACTGCTGTCGCCGGCGCAGCGGCCGGTGCAGGTGACGCGCGATCTGCCGGGGTTCTGGCGCGGCTCTTATGCGGCCGTCCGTTCCGACCTGCGCGGCCGCTATCCCCGCCATCCCTGGCCGGAAGACCCGGCCAGCGCCGCGCCGACACGGCGGGTCAAGCCGCGGGGCACGTGAACCCCACAAATGTCATTGCCGGGCATAGTAGTCTGCCTTGCGCGGACTACGTAAACTTGTCTGCGCTCCCGGCAATCCATCGCTTAAAAGGGCTTTTTACGAGGATTGATGGATGCGCGGGTCCCGTCTACGCCAAGGCTTCGACGAGGCTCCGGGCTCACAGGCTCGCCGGAGCTTTAGCGAAGGCGGCAAGCCCGCGCATGACAATCTCGGGCGTTAACGCTTCACTCATCCTTTTCGCCAAAATGGCGGGCTCGGCCGGCGTTGTTAGTCGCAGGTTGGCCGGCGCCGTGGTGTTATCGGGCTCTAGGCCCAAATGTAGCGTATCGAGTGTGGCTTTATGCGTAACCTGATGATCTTTGCCGCCATTCTGATCGGCCTCGGCGGCTTCATGGGACAGATGGCGGACAAGATCGCGCCGACG
>Ga0193742_1001625_pt1 | contig 13334 bp, 10 predicted proteins | sample L2c1metaG_FD_165511 | JGI IMG/M metagenome (GOLD analysis project Ga0193742, IMG submission 165511) | Soil microbial communities from a riparian zone of the East river system, Colorado, United States - L2c1 | ecosystem: Environmental > Terrestrial > Soil > Riparian zone | place: USA: East River... | reverse complement strand
GCGCGAGCACAGCGAGCCGGTGCGCAACCTCGAGTCGCGCCTGACCACCATCGAGAACCGAGCGCTGACCATTGATGACCGGACGCGCTCGATGGACGAGAACCTTGCCGAGGTCAAAGACCTACTCATTCGCGCGCTCGACCGCTGACATTACCCGAAGGCATATACGGCGGCCGGCTCCGTCAATCCGTCGCCGTGATGGTGCGTGATCGATCCCAACCGTCGAGCGCCCACGCGTTCGTAAAGACGGATCGCAGGTAGGTCCTTTTCCAAGACTGCAACCACATGCGAAACGCCGGTCACCTTGGGATCTTGGTGACCGGCGTTTCGGCTGGTAGATGGCGGTAGCGGTGGGATTTGAACCCACGGAGGGCGTGAACCCTCACGCGCTTTCGAGGCGCGCTCCTTCGGCCGCTCGGACACGCTACCGGGAAGCACCTTACCGGACGGCCAGCTGGCCGCCGCGCGGCCTCCGAGCAGTGGAGGTGGGCTCGTCAACCGACGAATGGACCGTGTGCATCCGTACAGAGTGTTAGCCGCCGGTCTTCTCTCGTTCACCCGATCGGGGCAGGATGCGGTGTCCCCACCCGTGGGGACGGTCCAGCGAGGGAAGGGACGGCCAGCTGGTGCGGTCAAAGACGAGGCAAGGCGCGTTATTGCTCGGGGTAGCCGCGTTATCACTGGGCGCGGTCGCGCCGGCGGTGGCGCAGGAACCGTTGCGGGTGCACGACATCCAGGGTGACACCCGGTTGTCCGCTGTGGATGGTCAGCAGGTCGCGGAGGTGCCAGGTGTGGTCACCGCGATCCGTGCGTTCGGCTCGGCGCGGGGTTTCTGGTTCCAGGACCCGGAGCCCGACGCCGACCCGGCGACCAGCGAGGGTCTGTACGTGTTCACCGGCTCCGCGACGCCGAATGTCCAGCCGGGCGACGCCGTTCTGGTATCCGCCACGGTCGACGAGTACTACCCGGACGCGGCGCCGGACAAGTCGGTGCACCAGTCGACTACCGAGCTCGTCCGTGCCACGTGGACGGTCGCGTCGAGCGGAAACCCGTTGCCGGAGGCGGAAGTCCTCGCGTCGGACACTGTGCCGGAGGCGCTCGCTCCCGACGCGGGCGGCGCGAGCATCGAGTCGCTGCCGCTTGACCCGGCGCGCTACGCGCTCGCCTTCTACGAGTCGCGCGAGGGCATGCGGGTTCGGGTCGACGACGCGCGGGTGGTCGGTCCGTCCACCAAGTACAACGAGCTGTACCTGACGTCCAAGCCGGCGCAGAATCCCAGCGCCCGCGGCGGGACCGTCTACTTGGGATACAGCAAGGCGAACACCGGCCGACTCAAGGTCGAGTCGCTGATCCCGTTCTCTCAGCGGCCTTTCCCGAAGGCCAACGTGAACGACTCGCTCACCGGCGAGACGTCCGGCCCGATCGAGTACGACGAGTTCGGCGGCTACACGGTCCAGGCCACCGCGCTCGGCGAGCTGACCTCCGGCGGCCTGACCCCGGAGACCACGCGGGCGCAGGGCAACCGTGAGCTGGCGGTGGCCACCTACAACGTGGAGAACCTCTCTCCGCAGGACGATCCGGCGAAGTTCGCCCGGCTGGCCGAGGGCATCGCGACCAGCCTGGCGAGCCCGGACATCGTGTCGCTCGAGGAGATCCAGGACGACAACGGCTCGACCGACAACGGCGTGGTGGCCGCCGGCGAGACGCTGACCCAGTTCACCGCGGCGATCGCCGCGGCCGGCGGCCCACACTACGAGTGGCGCCAGATCGACCCGGTGGACAAGGCGGACGGCGGCGAACCTGGCGGCAACATCCGGGTCGCGTTCCTGTTCAACCCGGCCCGAGTGTCCTTTGTAGATCGACCGGGTGGGGATGCGGCGACGCCGGTCGACGTGACCGGCAAGCGGCGGCCGGAGCTGTCCGTGTCGCCCGGCCGCATCGACCCGTCCAGCGCGGCGTGGACGGACAGCCGCAAGCCGCTGGCCGGCCAGTTCACCTTCCGCGGCAAGACGGTCTTCGTGGTGGCCAACCACTTCGCGTCCAAGGGCGGCGACCAGCCGATGTCCGGCCGGTACCAGCCGCCGACCCGAAGCAGCGAGACGCAGCGGCTGACGCAGGCGGCGGAAGTGCGGGAGTTTGTCGGGAAGATCCAGCGAATCGACCGGTTCGCGAACATTGTCGTGCTCGGCGATCTGAACGACTTCCAGTTCTCCCCAACGCTTTCTCGGCTGACGCAACGTTGGAGCCTCATCGACCTGGTCAACGTGTTGCCACCGAGCGAGCGCTACAGCTACGTGTACGAGGGCAACTCGCAAACCCTTGACCACGTACTGGTTTCCGGCCTACTGACCTCTGTGGACTACGACATCGTGCACATCAACGCGGAGTTCGCCGACCAGGCGAGCGACCACGATCCGCAGGTGGTGCGCGTCGGTCTGCTCCACTGAGGAATACTGCTTCTGCAAGGCCCAGTGACGTGGGAGACGAGGAGGACGTCATGCACGCTGAGCAGGAGGACGTCGAGCAGGAGAGCGCGGCCCAGCCGCGGGGGCGGCACGCGGCGCCGGAAGGTGCCGACACGCATCACCTGATCGACCTCGAGCGGGACCCCAACCCCGGTGTCGCGGATCACGCGGCGCCGGAGAAGGAGTAACGCACCGATCGACTCGAACGCCGGTCACCCTCGGGTGGCCGGCGTTCGTGTGTGTCGACCCCGGCCGGTCTGGCACGATCACCGGCTGGACATCCATTCCTGCGAGGACTGATGGTCGACTCCTTGACGACGGACACCCAGTCGGACACCCAGCCCGACACACCGCACGCCGGCCACGACGCCACGGCGCCGGCCGGCCGACGACTGGCCAGGTGGCTGGAGCTGGTGGCGATCGTTCCGGTGGTCATGGCGCTGGTCGACGTGGCCCGCTCGCCCCGAATGCAGATGCTGGACTACTGGGCGGTGCTCGCCAGGATCACCAACCCGGACGGCTCACTGCGCCTGTCGGGGATCTGGTCACTGCAGAACGAGCACCCGACGATCCTCCCGTCGCTGCTCTACTGGCTGGACGCCCGGCTGTTCGGCGGCGACAACCGGGTGCTCGGGGTGCTGACGGTGCTGTTCGCGGTCGCCACCGTGCTGCTGCTGCGGGCGTCGCTGCCGGCGTCACTGCCGCCGCTGGCCAGGGCTGGCCTGGTGGTGGCCAGCACCGCGCTGGTGTTCAGCCTGCACGGCCTGCACAACTTCGTCCGGGCGATGAGCGGCACCGCGTGGCTGCTGGCCAACCTGATCGTGGTGGTCGCGCTGATGCTGGCGGTCCGCGGCCGCTGGTGGCCGGCGTGGCTGGTCGGCGCCCTCGCCTGCCTGACCTACGGCACCGCGTTCGCCGTGTGGCCGGCGCTGGCCGCCGTGGCCGCGCTGAAACGGGAGTCGTGGTGGCACCGGCTGGTGCCGCTCGGCGTCGGCGTCGTGGTGATCGCCGGCTGGGCGCTGCTGTCGCCGGTCACGCCCGGTATCGACCCGGTCGACCCGCAATGGTGGCAGGTGGTCGACCCCGGCGGGCTGCTGTTCACGCTGCTGGCCGTGATCGGGCACGTGTGGACCGACGGCGCACCGGCCGCCGCGGTCATCGCCGGCATGGTGGTCGTCGTCGGTTATGTGGGACTGGCGACCACGCGCACCGCGCGAGCCAAGCCGCTGCTGGTGTGGTGGGCGGTGGCGATCTTCGCGTTCATCGCGTCCGGGATCACCGCGGCGGCCCGCGTCAACAACGGGCCGGCGGCGGGGCTGTTCAGCCGGTACACGTCGTTGTCGGTGCTGATGTCGGTGCCGTTGCTGGTGCTGGCGGCCGCGGTCGTACACGAGGTGGTGGCGCGGCGCGGGCCCGTCCGGATCGCCGTCGACGTCCGGCTCGCCGCGGCGGTGGTGGGCTGCGGCCTGCTCGGCTACTCGCTCGGCGCGGCCGACGCGGCCGTCACCAGGGCACAGAACTCGACGAGCCAGCGGACCGCCGTGGCGCTGCGCCTGGAGATCGACGACGCGCTCGGCGGCGCGCTGCGCCACGCGTCCGAGGTGATCCCCCAGCTCAAGGCGATGGGCCACTACCCGTTCACCGACGACTTCACCCTCGGCTGCGGCGGCCCGGAGCTGGGCTCCCGGCTCGACGAGACAACGGCGACGCTGCCCGCCGTCGGGAAACGCGAACCGTCCGGCGCCGGTGGGGACATCGAGCAGGTCAAGCCCCGCACGAACGGGGCGGCCAGCATCCGCGGCTGGGCCGTCGGCCCGGACGGCGACCCGATCCTGTGCACGGTCCTCGTGGACGGATCCGGCACGGTCACCGGCGGCGGCGCGAGCCTCATCGGCCGACCGGAGATCTCCGCGCGGTTCCAGGTTCCCCCCGCCGTCGGGTTCGCGGTCACCGGCCCCGTCGATCCGGACACCCGGGTCGCGGTGATCCTCACCAGCGGCACAGTGCTGACGCTCCCCGGCGACCTGACCGACGGCCAACCGAGGGCCAAATAGCAAACGAGCCGCGCCCGGTATCCACGGTCATGGAAACCGAGCGCGGCTCGTCCGATCAGCGCGCGGAGGATGCGGGATTTGAACCCGCGAGGGCTATCACACCCAACACGATTTCCAATCGTGCGCACTAGGCCACTATGCGAATCCTCCGCCGGAGAGGGTACCGGAAGTGGTCCTGACCTCCCAAAACGGGTGGTAGCAGAGGGTGCGCACGTCGGTTGATCAGCAAGCACAGCGCTCAGTGACGACACGATTGAAGGGTCTGTTACCTGAGCGTGATCACCACGGCGGGCCGTTCCCAGTGCTGGGCACTCGCGTGGCGTTCGACGCGCTGTCAGACGGCGGTGTGGCCGCCGTCGACGAACAGTTCGGCGCCGTGGATGTTGGCGGCGTCGTCGCTGACAAGGAACATGATCGCGGCGGCGACCTCTTGCGGAGTCGTTGCCCGCTTGGAGGGCTTGTCGACCAGTGTGGCCTCGATCTGGTCCAGGTATGGGAGCACGTCTTCGTTGGCGACGGCGCCCGGGGCGACGATGTTGACCCGGACACCGGAGGGTCCGTACTGGGCCGCCGCTGAGCGAGCCAGTGCATGCTTCATGACTGTGGTGGCCGTGTAGATCACACTCTGCGGGAGGCCGATCTTCGCCGCGATGGAGCCGAGGTAGATGACCGCGCCGCCGCCACGTTCAGCCATCGCTGGAGCCAACGCGTTGGTCAGCAGGTAGTGCGCCTTGACGTTCACCGCCAGCATGGTGTCGATGTCTTTCTCGGCTTCCGGACTGCTGGATTTCACGGCGGCGTTGTTGACCAGGACGTCGACCCGACCGCCCGTCAGTGCGTTGGCCTGATCCACCAGCGTGTCCACGGCGGCCTGCCCGCCGGCCAGATCGACGGCCACGAAGTCGGCGCGCCCGCCAGCGTCGGTGATCTCGCTGACCACGGACTTGCCTCGTTCGGCGTCACGGCCGGTGACGATCACGTGCGCGCCCTCGGCGGCCATCGCGATCGCGGTGGCCTTCCCGATTCCGTTGGTGGACCCGGTGATCAATGCCGAACGACCTGCGAAACGGTGAGCCATCAGCAGTGCTCCTTCACACTATATTGGACTGGCTGGTACTGATCCGAACAACAATAGAATTGAACCACGTAGTCCAAAAGGGGATGTGATGGAGCGCACGCTGACCAAGAAGGGCCAGGCCACCCGGCAACGGATCATCGAAGGCGCCGCCCACCAGATCCGCCTCAGCGGCGCCGAGTTCACCCTCGATGACGTGTGCGCCGCGACCCACACCAGCAAAAGCCAGCTGTTCCACTACTTTCCAGAGGGCCGCAAACAGCTGCTACTCGAAGTCGTGCGCTACGAAACCGATCAGGAACTGGCCGCCCACGTCCCGTACCTGACCAACCTCAGCACCTGGCCCGGCTGGCCGGCCTGGCGCGATGCACTGGTCGAGCGCTACCAAAACCACCTTCACAACGACCCGATGTGCGCGGCCATCGCCGCGCTACCCGGCGACGGCCTCGCCGTCCAAGCGATCCTCCACGGCGCATCCGGCCAGCTGCATCAGCTAATCACCGCCGCCATCGAAGGCACGCAATCCACCGGCGACATCGGCCCACAGATCAACCCGGCGCACGCCGCCACCGCCCTGATCACCGCCATCCAAGGGGGCGCCGCCGAAATGATGTGCACTGACAGCACCGACCACCTCGCCACCACCATCGACTTCATCCTCGACGCCCTTCGACTGTCCGGCACGATCGGAGCGCCGGCTGCCACCCGGCAGAAGAGTGCCCGATCAACGGTGTAACCAGTCGTCAGCGTCTCGCTAATGAGCAGTTCGTTGGAGTGGACGGCCTGACCAGCGCCGACGAGCCATGGGTTAGCTTCGTCGGGTGGACACCGCCGCCGAGAAGAACCCGCTCGTCGCCCTGCTCGACCGGCTCGGCGGCCCGCGCAGGCTGCCGATCGCCACCGTGGCCACGCTCGTCGTCACCGCGATCACCGGCATCGCCCAGTTGGTCCACCACCCGCTGTTCGACGAGTTCCGGCGCGACGCGGGCAAGATCCGGGCGGGCGAATGGTGGCGGCTGATCACCGGCATGTTCTTCCAGGACGGCTGGCTGGCCGGCGCTCTCTTCAACCTGCTGGCGCTGGCCGTCATCGGGGCAGTCGCGGAACGGGTGTTCGGGCACTGGCGCTGGCTGGTCCTCTATTTCGGGTGTGGGCTGTTCGGCCAACTGATGAGTTTCCTCTGGCTGCAACCGGACGGCGCGGGCAACTCGATGTGCGTTGCCGGGCTGCTCGGCGCGCTGGCCACCGCGCTGCTGGCGGCCCGCAAGAAGGTGGCACTACCGCGGCGGCTGTGGCTGGCCGTTTTCCTGATCCCAGTTCTGTCCATTGTGGACACCGTGGTCGGCGACAATCACGGGCTGCCCGTCCTGCTCGGCATGGCGTTGGGTTTCGTACTGCTGCCACGCGGGCTTCGCGGGCTGGCGGCCACCCCGGTCGAGGAACCTGCGCTGAGGTCGGATTCATGATGCGCCAAGCACTTCTGGTGAAGAGCATCGGGTGACGGCCGAGCCGATATCCATGATCGAGATCCCCGCGGGGCGGATCGTGCTGCGCGACGAGGGCACGCGGACGAACTGGCAGGTCGACCTCGCGGACTTCCAGCTCGCGGCGCATCCGGTGACCCGCGAGCTGTACCGCGCGGTCCGCGACGCGGTGCCGGCGAGGGTGGCCGGGCCGCGGACGCCGGTGGTCGACGTGTGCTGGATCGAGGCCGTCGAGTTCTGCAACCTGCTTTCGTTGGAGTCGGGACTCGAACCCTGCTACGCCGTCGGCGACGATCCCGAGTGGCAGGACGTGGTCTGCGACTGGACCGCCGACGGCTACCGGCTGCCGACCGAGGCGGAGTGGGAGTACGCGTGCCGCGCCGGGAGCACCGCTGTCCGCTACGGCGACCTCGACGATATCGCTTGGTACCACGGGAACTCCGGCGAACGGAGCCACGACGTCGCCACGTTGGCGCCCAATCACTGGGGCCTGTACGACATGATCGGCAACGTCTGGGAGTGGTGCTGGGACCTCTTCGACCCCGATGTCTACGGCGCCTACCGGGTGTTCCGCGGCGGCGGCTGGTGTGACCCGCCCCGCGGCTGCCGGGCGTCGTGCCGGCGCAAGAGCCACCCGACCTACCGCATCGACGACGTGGGGTTCCGGCTCGCCCGATCGCGGTGAGCTACGCCAGTGGGCGTACGGCGGTTGCCTCCCGGACGCGGATGTCCGGACAACGCTGAGCTGTGATCGTCATGAGCATGCCGTTCTACCACGTGCCACTGTCGATCGCGCTGAGCCTGCTGCACCTCTACCTGTGGAAGCGACTGGTCAAGGACACCATGCCGGCCGGCCGCGCGCGGCGGGTGGTGACCGGTGGGCTGGTCGTGCTCGACCTGTTCATGGTGGCCACGCTGCTGTTCGGCACGCAACTGCCGCAGGATGTGGCGCGCTGGTTCGCGTGGCCGGGGTGGATCTGGTTCGGCGTGGTCTTCTACCTGCTGATCACGTTGCTGCTGCTGGAGTTTCCCCGGCTCGCGCTGCGCGGCTGGGTGCGTCGTGAGTCCACTGTGGACGAACCGGCCCTGTCGCGGCGGGTACTGCTCGCGCGCGGCACGGCGGCGGTGGCCGGGGTGAGCGCGGTGGGGTTGGTCGGCTACGGCATGCCGGTCGCGCTCGGCGCGCCGGACGTGCGACGCGTGCGGATTCCGCTGCGCCGGCTCGATCCGCGGGCCGCCGGGTGCCGGATCGCGCTGATCAGCGACGTCCACCTCGGCGCGCTCGCCGGGCGGTCGACCACGCAGCGGATCGTCGACCTGGTCAACGCCGAGCGGCCTGACCTGGTGGCCATCGCCGGCGACCTGGTGGAGGGCGACCCGGACGTGCTCGCCGACTCCGCGGCGCCGCTGCGCGAGCTGCGCAGCACACACGGCACGTTCTTCGTGACCGGCAACCACGAGTACTACTACCGCTACGACGACGTCGTCGACTACGTCCGCACGCTCGGCGTGCGCACCCTACTCAACGAGCGCGTGACGATCTCCCACCGTGGCGGGGAGTTCGAGCTGGCCGGCGTCATCGACCCGAACGCCGAGATGGCGGACGCGCCGGAAGGGCCCGACGTGGCCAAGACGCTGCGCGGCTGGGACCGCGAGCGGCCGGTGGTGCTGCTCGCCCACCAGCCAGCGGTCCTCGACGACGCCGTCGCGCACGGAGTCGACCTGCAGCTGTCCGGGCACACCCACGGCGGTCAGATCGCGCCGTTCAACCTGCTGGTGAAGCTCCTGGAGGGCACGACGGCCGGCCTGTCCCGGCACGGCGACACGACCCTGTACGTCACGCGCGGCGCCGGGTTCTACGGGCCGCCGGTGCGGGTCGGCGCGCCGCCGGACATCACGATCGTCGAGCTGGCCGCGACGCGGTGACCAGCACCACCATGGCTCAGACCTGGTCTCATAACTCTGGTGTTACCTGTCCGCACACAGTTTCTCGACGTGCTCGGTGAAGTCGCGGAGCGTGGTGTAGGTCAGCACCGCCGTCAACGGCACCTCGACCTCCAGCCGATCGCCGAGGCTCGCGGCCAGCTCCATGGCCGACATGGACGTGCCGCCGAGGTCGAAGAAGTCCGCTGACGGCGCCGGCTCGGCCACCGCGAGCACCCTGACCCACTCCTCGCGCACGGCCGCGCCGACCGGGGATGTCGCGCTCGCCGCGAGCGCCGCCAGCTCGTCGCGCTTGACCTTGCCGTTCGGGGTGAGCGGAAAGGCGTCCAGCCGGACGAACCGGCTCGGCACCATGTAGTCGCGCAGGGTCGTCCGCAGGAACTGGCGCAGCTCCTGGTCGGTCACCGACTCCGCCTGCAGGTAGGCGATCAGCCGCGTCTCCCCCGTCGGGGCGGTGTCGGTGCCGCACACCGCGTGCGCGACCGACGGATGCTGGGCGAGAGCCTGCTCGACCTCACCGAGCTCCACCCGGAACCCGCGCACCTTCACCATGTTGTCGGCACGGCCGATCAGCTCGAACGTGCCGTCCGCGCGGTGCCGGGCCCGGTCCCTCGTGGCGAAGAGCGGACCGTCCGGCCCCGGCAGGAAGCGCTCCGCGTTCAGCTCCGGCTGGTTCAGGTAGCCGGGCGTCAGCGGCACGCCGCCGATGTGGATCTCCCCGGACCCGCCCGGCGGCACCGGCGTGCCGTCCTCGTCGAGCAGCACCGCGACCGCGCCGGGGACGACGATGCCCAGCGACGTCTCGTCCACGTCCGGGTGGTCGAGCAGCGCGCACAGCACCAGCGTGCCCTCGGTCATGCCGTAGGTGTGCTGCATCCGCGCGTTGGGGAACACCCGGAAGAACCCGCGCGCCAGGCCGAGCGGATAGCGGTCGCCGCCGGTCACCACCGTGCGCACCGAGCTACCGGAAAGCCGCGCGTAGCGCAGGAACGCCTGCAGTGCCGGGGTGATGAAGGTCATGAACGTGACCTGGTGCTCGTCGATCAGCCTTGCCTGGAACGGCACGTCGTGCTCGCGGCCCGCGGGCACGATCACGATCGACCCCCCGGTGGCCAGCGGCCAGATGAACTGGCGCAGCAGGCTGACGAAGCTGACCGGCGCCTTGAGCAGGTGCACCTCGTCGCCCGACAGCCCGAAGTTGCCGGCGACCCAGTCCAGCTGGCTCGTGTAGTTGTGGTGGGTGACCACGACCGCCTTGGGCACACCGGTCGAGCCGGACGTGCAGAAGATGACGGCCGGCGCGGTCGCCGACCGGCTCGGGCGCTCCACCACCGGCGCCGGAGCGGTGTCGCCGACGAGGATCACCGGACGTCCACCGGGCACCCGGTCGACGAACTCGGCCGTGGTCACGAGCATCGACGGGTCGACGGTGTCGAGCGCCATGGCCACCCGCGCCACCGGGTCGGTCGGCGCGATCGGCAGGCAGGTACCGCCGACCCGCAGCACGGCGAGCAGCGCGGCGAGCAACTCCGGCGAGCGATCGAGCACCAGCCCGACGACGGTCCCCTCGGCACATCCCGCATCGAGCAGCGCGACGGCGATCCCCTCGGCCCTGGCGATCAGCTCGCCGTAGGTCAGCGCGTCATAGGTCAGCGAGCCGAGCACCGCGGGGGCGTCCGGGTTCGCGGCCGCCTGGCGCCACACCAGGTCGTCGAACCGCTCGCTGTCCCGCGGAGTCCGTGCCGGAATGTTTCGGTACTCGCCCATCTCTGCTTCCTTCCGGGTGACTCAGCCCGCCACGACGCCCGATATGTCCACAGTGGACACCAGGGCGTTGGTCATGGTGAGGTCGATCGGTTCGGTCACGGCGCCGGACAACACGTCGGCGTGCGCCTGCGCCATCGCCAGGCTCAGCAGCCCAAGGCTGCTCGACCCGTGGTCACGGAGCATCAGCCGCAGCCGGTCCGCCCACCGCGCGGCGACGGCGACCTTGTCCCGCACTCGCTCGGCGCGGACCAGCTCGAACAGGAAACCGGCGTTCAGCGTGGGCATCCGGCGCACCGTGTCCGCCCGCGCCGGCGACTCGTCGAGCAACTCCGGCCCGGCGGAACGCAGCTCGCCTGGGCTACTCGGCGCGTCCGCCTTGATCATGTCGGCGAGCAGCGCCGCGTCGACGAGGCACTTGGACAGCGCGAAACCGGGCTGCCGCTCGCGGAAGTTCGTCCAGTGGCCGATGCCGGCCGCGTCGCCGACCGCGTACGCGTTGCGCGCGCCGTCGATCCGCAACCCGTCGACCGTGCGGATGCCCAGGTGGTGGTAGTGCTGGGCGACCCTGGCATGGGTGATCCGGCCGGACGGGTCGCGCAGCAGCACCGGCGCCCGGTAGGCCGACAGGCGGCGGGTCAGCGTGGGGAAGTGGTCGTGCGCCTCGTGTTGGGCCAGCAGCCCGGTCGTCTCCTCGTCGAGATGCTCGCGGCCGTCGTGGTCGGTGAGCCAGACGGTGCTCTCGGCCAGCAAGTCGGTCTCCAGGCAGCCCACCCGCGACGCACCGTCCGGACCGGCGTTGCCGAACGGGTGGATCATGTGCAGCGTGCTGCCGTTGAGGGCGAGGCCGCTGCCGAACGCGACCTCGTGGCCGGACCAGTGGATCTTCTTGTTGGTCGAGGAGAACAGCAGCCCGGCGGCGCTGCCGTTGGCCAGCACGTAGCCGCCGGCGCGCAGCATGGCCGGCGCCGGCCCCGACTCGCCGTGGTGCACGAGGACCGCGGCGGTGACCCGGCCGTCCTCGACGACCAGCCGGCGCAGCGCGCCGGACAGGAAGCAGACGCCGGCCGCGACGGCCGCCTGGCGCAGCCAGTCGAGCACCGATCGGCCGCGGCCGTAGCCGGCACGGTTGGCCCGGCCCCACTGCGGCCCGAACCACTCCGGCCGGTCGTGGTGCTCGACGAACCCGGCGAGGTCCTGCCAGTACCGCAGCTCGGCGACCACGACGTCCGCGAACTGCCGCATCGGTGGTGTGACCTGTCCGCCGTTGCGCCGCGCGAGCAGGGCGAGCACCTCTTCTCTCGGCCTGCTCCGCTGGTGTGGAATACCGATCCGCAGCCGCATTCCGGAAAGCTGGGTATTGCTTTCCGGAATGGGTTTCTCCACGAGGACGACGGCAACCTCGGGCAACGCGGACTTGATCTTCAACGCGGCGGTCAGCCCCGCCAGTCCGGCGCCGAACACGCACACCGTTGGCACGTCACCGACGCCGGCCGCGGGCATGGCGGAACCGCCAAGCGCACGCACAATCGACCCTCCCCGACAACACTTGTCGATGCCTGTCTTCCGCCCTCGGCAAGTCTTCGGCCGACATGGGCTTGTGACAGTCTGCCGATAGCTGTCCAGCCGGGGTACGGCCATTGGGATGAACGTTGCGGCGGAAACGACTACCCCAGGTGCACATTTCCTCATCGAGGAACCTCGTCGACCCTGGCTCGCGTCGTCGCGTATCTTCCGACCACGTGACCGGTTCTTCTCCGATCGACCCATGACGTACCAAGCAGTCACGGTAGGACCGTCCGACAAGCGCCATTCCGGTCTCTGGACCCGGGATTTCGCGCTCTTCTTCACCGCGCGAGGCGCCGCGAAGCTCGGCGACATGATGCTGCCCGTCGCGCTCGCCGTCGGGTTGGTCAAGCACGGCCACGGTGCCGGCGCGGTCGGTGCCGTGCTGGCCTCCTACAGCGCCTGCTTCGCCGGCTTCGTCATCGTCGGCGGCGTCATCGCGGACCGGGTCGACACCAGGAAGCTGATGGTGTCGGCCGATCTCGTCCGGGTCGGCACGCAGGTACTCGCCGCGGTGCTGTTCCTCACCGACGCCGTCGTGCTGTGGCAGCTGTGCGCGATCGGCGTCGTCAACGGCGTCTGCGCCGCACTGTTCCAGCCCGGCGTGGCGAGCACCGTGCCACGGATCGCGACCGACGTGCAGGCGGCCAACGGGGCCATCCGGACCGTCGAGTCGATGGCGACCATCGCCGGGCCGGCGGTCGCCGCCGTCCTCATTGGACTCACGTCGGTCGGCGGGGTGTTTCTGCTGCACGCGGCGACCTACCTGGTGAGCGCCGGCTGCCTGCTCGGCCTGCGGCTGGCCGGGACCGCACCACGCGAACCGAGCCGGTTCCACCACGATCTCGCCGGCGGCTGGCGGGAGTTCCGCGCCAGGACGTGGATGTGGAGCGTCATCTTGTTCTGGATGGTGCTCATGGTGACCGCGTTCGGCCCGACCGTGCCGCTGGTCGCCACGGAGATCGTGTCCACTGCGGGCGAC